>Ga0209830_10000669_pt1 | contig 34083 bp, 35 predicted proteins | sample ArcticOcean_MG_C_12_FD_187439 | JGI IMG/M metagenome (GOLD analysis project Ga0209830, IMG submission 187439) | Marine microbial communities from western Arctic Ocean - ArcticOcean_MG_CB8_130 (SPAdes) (version 2) | ecosystem: Environmental > Aquatic > Marine > Oceanic | place: Arctic Ocean...
AGTGGCTGAGGAAGAAGTCGAAGAAGAAGAGAATCATGATGAGGATTCTGACGATTCCGAGGATACTGAGGAAGAAGTCGAAGAAGATGCTGATGATGATTCAGGCGATTCCGAAGAAAGCGATGATGAGGATGATGATGAGGATTTAGACGATTCCGAAGGAGATGAAGATTCTGAGTCGACTGAAGAAAGTATTGTTGAATTCGATTTAAATCAACATAAACCAGATGACATTCTAGAGTTGTTGATCAATATAATGGATGAACAAGAGGCGAATCCGGCAGAGATTTTCAATGTATTAGATGAAGATGGTGACAAATTCGTTAGTAGTGAAGAATTCTCAAATACAATCGGAGAACTACTAGCTGATGAAGAGATTAGCGAATCAAGTATTGTTAATTTCGTCGCAACCCTAGACACAGATAAAGATGGCAACATTGACATGATCGAGTTTATTTCTGCTATTGAATCTAAGGAAAATGAGTCTAAAGAGACCTCCAAGGAGTTCCCTACACCAATGCAATCAGCAATGATGTCTAAGAAATGGAATGATATCTGGTGGCCACTAATCCACGCGGCATTCTTTGCATTCATACTAATTTGGGTTGTCAATGGACTAGGCCTAATCGTCGATGGTTCAGGAGGACCTGTTGCTTTGGAAACATCCAATGGAGATGGTAGCTATGTTCTGAATCTCAGTGAAGGTGATATTTACCCTTGTGATTCAGATGTCCAAGTTGGTAATTGTGATAATTCATTAACACCATTATCTGGTGATTCTTCATCTATGCCGAAAGGATTCTATGCCGACGGTATCTTTTTCATGCTTCTTGGAGCAATGGGGATGGTAGGCTCAATGTTTACTCACTTGGTCTTAGCCAAAGGTTGGAGAGCGCGTGTCAAAGCCATGAAGGAAGTTGAATCTGATTCAGAGGATGCCAAGGAAGCATCTGATGATGAAGATGAAGATGAAGGTGATTCGGACTCTGATGAAGAAGACAATGATGACTCGGGTAGTGATGAAGATAGTTCCGAAGAAGATGATTCAGAAGAGGAAGGAGATGATTACGCTGACGAAGAAGATGAAGAGGGTTCAGGAGATGACATTGACATCGGCTCCCATATTGGCCTCACTATTGATGAAGAAGAATACTTTGGAGTCATAATTGAGTTTGATGATGAAGATGAACTTGTTACTATCAAGGAAGACGGTAGCGGTGATGAATTAACCGGATACCAAGATGAGATGTTCTTGGAGTAAATACATGTCCGCTGACCCAATAAATGCATTGCAAGGCACTGCCTTTTGCCCAGTTTGCGGTTGTATTGAAAAGTCTGGTAGCGTTCGCTGTGCTGAGTGTGGAACATTCCATTCGAGCGCCCATTTGGAGGAAAGAGAAGCGCCTCCACCTTCGCAAGAGAAGTCCAAACTACCGATAGATCCGGCATCATATTCGCTAGCACCAGGAGCGGACCAAATACCAACGGAATCGTTTGAAGAATCGGATTCTGTAACCAATTGGGAAGGTGGTTCGACTGATTTCACCGTAGATGAAGAGGATGAAAGACCAATGAGCAGAGTCGACCCCGATGAATTGGTTTTGCCCGACCCAGAAGAATTGACAAATTTAAAGCAAGACTAGAATCATACTGATTTTCAAGTATGCGCTTTTTAAATGGCACTTATTGGTTGTTCATTTTGAGAGGATATAGGTGTTAAATCATCTGATATTGAATAAAAACATTGGTGGGCTCGGAGAGAATTGAACTCTCGATCTTCGCCATGTCAAGGCGACGTCATAACCCCTAGACCACGAGCCCTAGGTAAAGTGAGCCACTTAGGCTCTATATTAAACGGATTCGGTATACGATTTCCGATTCAACTAACGATCTTAGAAATCTTACCAGTGCAACCCTGTTGAGAGCAGTGGCCCCCCATTCTAGTTCGACCGTTAGACATTTTGAATAACTGACCATTTTTAATCGGCCCATATGTTTTACACTTCAAACAAAATCCCTCAATTACTGCCATCTCACTCAGTATGTTCCAGGCATATCATTGACTTGAACCCTACTATTCGACATCTTTCTCGAAGATGGTGATTTTTCAATTTTTACCACCCTCAAAGGAGGGGCTCGGAGGTGCATATTTACAATTGTTTGAAAGTCCGTTCGGCATAACCTTTTCCAAACGGACTACTGCGCACCATTTTTACTGTTTAGAGTGGTCGTGTTATGGTGCCAGATAAACTCAATGTCGTATAACTTACCTTATACGACATTATGCTGCACGGTTTTTGAGTAATTATTCTGATTGTTTGAGATTAAGTTGTAAATCATCAGTTTCGACCGTAAACACACCTAATAATGGAGGCCCGAGTAAGCAAGAGTCTAATCCGCCATCGCGGGAATCAAGAGTTTCAATAATTGCATTTGAAATATCTAACCAATCTTGCCTAGTTGCAAAAACACTCTGAACGAGAAGCAATGGTTCGCCATCACTAGATTTAGCACACCATGCAGCAAGACATCCAGATCTTTGTCTTTTGAATTCTTGTCGTGCATTGAGCATTCTCAATAGTCTCGCATCCTTGCCTTGAGCTGGTGAACAAACTACAGTTTCTATTATTGCTTCAACCATGATTTCCACCCTATCTCCGATTTAAATTGTTTAATATTATTTGCTTTTTAAAACTCATTAACCCACAAATCACTAAAGTAGAATTAGTGAAAAACCATTTCACCTTCAAGCATAGTTGCGTCGAATGGTGAGTCTCCGGGTTGTTGGCACCAAGCCTGCCACCATGGACCATCTACGACATTCAAATTTGCAACCGCTCCTTCCTCGATAACTCCATGTTGCGCACCTGATGGGTGCGGTGTAGTTTGTGCAGGATTACGTGAGCAAGCTACCAGTGCTGCTAACGGCGAGGTTGAACAACGCTGTACTAGTATGGATGCAATAAAAGGCAAACTCAATGTTCGACAATTAGGATTGAAATCTGTGGCTACTGACCAAGTGAATTGTTGCTCAGTGACTTCGTTGAAATCAGGCCACTGCTCCCCCATTGAGTATGGAGTCCCAGGTAAAAACCCACAATTAACACCACTCTCCTCCATTTTCATTCTAGCATTAGTGGAAGTATAATGAGAATGATCTGCACTTGTTACTGCCAACTCTGCAGCTAAATCGCCACCTCCACCATCTGTAAACTCGTCAATATGTATTCTCAAATCTAGACCTCCCTGCCTAGATTGTTTGAGAATATCTTCACTCTCTTCAACTGTAAACCAGCCCGGTTCACAAAACACATCAGCGGAACGGGCTAGACCTTGCTCCAATACAGCGGGTAATTGTTCGCTCAAGATTTCTTCTACGTAATCACTTCTCGAGTACCCCTTCGGAGTAGCATGGGCACCTAGCCAAGTTTGATCAATAGTGGGGAGATGATTCATTCTGGAAAGTTCATCTCCTGCAGCGATTAGTTTCAATTCCGATTCAGTGGATAATCCATATCCACTTTTTACTTCTAAGTGAGTTGAACCATTTCTAAAAGCACTCCTCAGTCGCTTATAACCTAATTCTACTAATTCTGCTTGTGTCGAATTGCGAGTTGCTTCAACAGTGGAAACGATTCCCCCACCCATTGAAGCGATATCGGAATAAGACTTACCCTGCTGGCGCCATGAGACTTCACGGGAACGATCTCCCGACCATAACAAATGAGTATGTGCATCTACTAGACCCGGTATTACTGCCTTTCCATTAAGTGAATATATTTTACACTGCGAGTTATTTGATTGAGGTTGGTCAATATTTTCGCTACCGTATTCATCTTCTAAGACCTTTGATTCATCAATTTTTACGATTATGCCGTCTTCTACAACAATACCCTTTCCAGCGGGAGATGTTAATAATTCATTATTGGAAATGTCTAAACCCTTCAGAGAACCTTTTCCAGAGAGGTGGGCCATCGGCCCAAGGTCCAACAATACGGTTCGCATTAGTGGGGCTTATGCGTGAGGGTTGAAGAACCATAGCCATGAGCACTGTCCGAGCGCGATGGATAAGTGGACCCTTGGAATTGAGTCAACAGCTCACACCTTGTCATTTGGATTGGTAGATCAGAATGGGATTCCTTTTCCATCTTGTTCCGATACTGTCAGTCCAGACGAGGGTGGAATACACCCTCGTGAAGCTGCAGATCACCACAAAGAAGTTGCATCGGTCTTACTTGAAAAAATACTCATTGATAATGAATTGAGTATATCTGATATTGGCGCAGTGTCATATTCACAGGGCCCTGGTTTGGCGCCTTGCTTGAGAGTCGGTGCCGCTATAGCGAGAGGGATTTCTAGTAGACTTGAAATTCCGTTAATTGGAGTTAACCACTGTGTTGCACACATTGAAATTGGTAGAGACCAATGCGGTTGCATCGACCCAGTATTGCTATATGTTTCGGGAGGAAATACCCAAGTTATTGCAAGGTTGGACGGGCGATATCGTGTATTAGGTGAAACACTCGATATTGGTATTGGCAATATGCTCGACAAATTTGCACGTACTCAAGGAATACCATTTCCTGGCGGACCCGTAATTGAAAAATTGGCCGCTCAATGGCTTGCTGAAAATCCGAATCCATCGATGGATGGTTTGGAATTGCCATATGCTGTTAGAGGAATGGATTTGGCATTCTCAGGAGTCATGACCGCTGCTCAAAGATTGCTTGATTCTGGAAAATCTCTCGGCTCGGTATGTTGGTCATTACAGGAGCATGCATTTTCTGCTTGTGTAGAGGTCGCAGAACGGGCAATGGCCCACACTGGGAAATCTGAACTGTTGCTTGGTGGCGGTGTGGCTTGTAATATGAGACTGCGGAAAATGTGCGAACTGATGGCATCTGAGCGCGAATCCATTTCATTTGCACCACCGCGAATGTACTGTATTGACAACGGCACAATGATTGCAAAACTTGGCTATTTGGAATTGCTTAATGGCCGTATTACGACATACTCTGGAAGCGCTATCGACCAGTATTTGCGAACTGACCAAACACCAATTAGTTGGGCGTGAGTACACTATTGCAACGCTAACCGTTTTATGGGGTCGGCTACGCCACACACTTGGGGGAGTCAACTATCGAGCGCAGAAAGAAGAAGGACGACCCTCCTAATCCATTTTCCGCCGATGCTAGTGCAGTGAGAAATCAGAAGCACAATCAACGCGTTCAAATCACCCGTTCTACCGCTGCTAAAGCACCTCCTACTACACCAAAAGCCACTACCGAGGTTGGTTTGAGCGATTTAGAGAAGAAGCGTAGAGATGCGCTCAACAGGATGTCTGGGACAAAACCTGCTCCTGTTTCAACGGCTGTAGAAAACGCTCCAACCCCCGCTTCCGGAATTTCAAATTCCAACCAAAAACAACAACCTTCTGAAAAGGCATCTTCAAGAGCAGATCGTCTTGCTGAATTGCGTAAAAAATCTGCAGCTTCAAAATTGAATGCAGAGCAGCATAAGGCTGAAGATGTATCTACGGTGGCGGTTGTTGCTGGAGTAAAGTTAGTTGAAGCAAGGGTCGAAATTGAAAGTTTTTCTGCGGTCACAGACACCGTTTCTAAGCCTGCAGTGTCACAGTTAAATGTTTTCAAAATAGTCGAAGAGACTCAGGTTAAAGCGACAAACGACCGTCGTAAAAAACGCCGCCCCCATGCTAAGAAAGGCGGTGGGCGACAAAAGCAAGAGAAGAGGCTCAACCGACAGAAATATTTGGAGTACAAATATGCTGCAAGAGATATTCTTGAAGACCCTTCAGTCCCAGAAGAGCACAGGTCGAACGTATTAGGCCAAGTTTGGGCAAAGGGTGAGCGCATGTCTGTTGATGATTCGTATGAATTTATTGATAGCAAAATACTAGAGAATATCCTAACTGAAGAAATCGGCAATAAATTGAGGACATTGGTTAGGAAATTTACAACTAGAAGGTGATGAAATGAGTGATTTAACAGTAGGAAAAAATATGGTTGCAAGTGTACATTACACTGGAACAATGCCTGAAACCGGAGAAGTATTCGATAGTAGTGAGGGCAAAGAACCTCTCACATTCATGATAGGCCATGGACAAATGATTCCAGGTTTTGAAACAAATATCGAAGGTGCAAAAATCGGTGAAAAGAGAACATTTACACTGACTGCCGAAGAAGCCTACGGGCCACGTGAAGAAGCAGCATTGATGAAGATTCCAAGAAGCGAATTCGCACAATTAGAAGAAGAGGCAAAATTGGAAATTGGAATGACACTTGTAGCGCAAATGGAACAAGGTCCTGCGCCATTTAATATTACAGAATTAACAGATGACGAAGTTACCGCTGATTTCAATCATAAGTTAGCAGGAGAAGCTTTGACTTTTGCAGTTGAGATCATAGAACTACGTGATGCTAGTGTAGAAGAATTATCGCACGGCCATGTACATGGTCCTGGCGGACATCACCACTGAACTGATTAATTCAAACATTCCAAGTGGGAGTGTTGAAGAATCGCTTACACTTGGACACTATATGGCCGAGTCACGTAAGGATGAGTGGAAAACTCTAGGCGGACTTGATATCCCTCTGCAAAGTGATGAAAATACACTTTCTGAAGTTGGTTATGTGCGCTCCAATGTTGGTGATGCTGGAAGTAAACCGTATACTCGCGGAATACATGCCACAATGTATCGCTCAAGGCTTTGGACTATGCGCCAATACGCCGGATTTTCTAGCGCAGAGGCAACTAATGAACGCTTCAAATTACTATTAGAGCGTGGACAAAAAGGTTTGTCTGTTGCTTTTGATTTACCTACACAATTGGGACTTGATGCTGATGATGATTTATCATTGGGCGAGGTCGGGAAAGTTGGAGTTTCTATTTCTTCTATTGATGACATGCGGCTATTACTTGATGGAATTCCATTGGACCAAGTCAGTACTTCGATGACAATTAATTCACCGGCGATTATTCTCTTGGCGATGTATGTGGCAGTAGCGGAAGAGCAAGGTGTTTCAGCGGACAAGGTAATTGGTACAATCCAGAATGATATACTCAAAGAATACATTGCGAGGGGCACATATGTATTCCCACCAAAACAATCAATGCGTTTAATCACTGATGTGTTTGAATATTGCGCAGAGAATATCCCACTTTGGAATACTATTTCCATTTCGGGCTATCATATTCGCGAAGCAGGTTCTACTGCAGTCCAAGAGATCGCTTTTACCTTGGCAAATGCATTGGCATACGTAGAGGCTGCAATAGATATTGGTTTGGACATTGACACCTTTGCCCCAAGACTTTCCTTCTTTTTCAATTGCCATAATGATTTTTTTGAAGAAGCGAGTAAATTTAGAGCCGCAAGAAGATTATGGCACGACCTGATTAGTCAACGATATCAACCTAAAAATCCTAAGTCCGCAATGCTCAGATTCCATACTCAAGTTGCTGGAGTTAGCCTAACCGCCCAACAACCACTCAATAATATTGCACGAGTTACTATACAAGCGTTAGCAGCAGTATGTGGTGGAACCCAAAGTCTTCACACCAATTCATATGATGAAGCATTGGGATTACCTACTGAAGAAAGCGCAACTGTGGCACTTAGAACTCAGCAAATAATTGCTGAGGAAAGTGGAGTTGCTGATGTAGCTGACCCATTGGGTGGTTCATATCACGTAGAGGCTTTGACAGAACGGATTTATCAAGAAGCGCTACTGCAAATCCAAGAGATAGAAAAATTGGGTGGTGCAATGGCGGCAATTGAGGCAGGCTGGCAGCAAAGAGAAATCCACAATGCTGCGTTTAAACATCTTAATGATGTAGAGGCCGGAGATAGAAAAATTGTCGGTGTTAATCACGGGGTTATGGATGAAGAGGATGATACTGAAGTCCTAAAATTAGACCCAACTGTTGGCGAAATGCAATGTCTTAGGCTAAAGAAATTGAGAGCAAAAAGAGATGAGGGCAAATCTCAATCCTGCATAGATGCAATAGGACTTGCATCTGCTGGAACTGAAAACCTATTCCCCCTAATACTCGAAGCGGTTAAGTCTGATTGTACTTTAGGTGAAATAATGAATGCAATGCGTGCTGAGTTCGGAGAATGGATGGCTCCGAGCGGATTTTGAGGTGATTTAATGGATTTCGGATCAATACATATCGACCATATAGGGATAGCAACTAGTGACTTAGAATCTGCAAGTCATTTCTGGAAACTACTCGGTTTAATTCAAGGTTCAGAAGATGAAACTGTAATTGAACAGGGTGTGACTACTAGGTTTTTCTCTACGTCTCAACCAGATAAGAGTGTTGAAGAGCATCCACCGATGGTAGAATTACTACAACCTACATCAGCGGAAACTCCTATTGGCAACTTCTTAACAAAGCGCGGCCCTGGAATACAACAATTATGTTTCCGTGTTGAAAAATTACAACAGTTAATTGACTATTTACTGGATAACGGAATTCAGATGATAGATGCCGAACCAAAACTCGGCGCAGGGGGCTCACAAATAGCATTCGTGCACCCAAAATCAACAGGTGGAGTTTTGGTAGAACTCAAACAAAGCAACCACTGAGTCTTGCCTTTGCAGTAATTATCATGGATACTCTCTTAACCCCTCAGCATGGGCTTGGTTGTGATGAGAACTTGTGTAGACCACCTGATAGCCTTACCACATATCGATGGCCCACGCGTTAGACGAGAGGCTGAATTCGTTTCCTCTCAATTGGATAATCTTAGAGTAAATGGTAAAATCACTAATGATGCATATCTCGATGCTGGAGCAATTCAAGGTGCTTTTAACATGATTGGAAACTTAGTTGAGATGGGTATTTCGCAAAAAGAGATACACCAGCAACTTAGGCAACAATTGTCTCGCGCCTGCCGTTTGGAAGAAAAACACCCTGGATTAAATGCTGCAGTTGAATCTGGAAGAGCCAGTTGAGGGATTTTAATGTCTGAAACCTTACTCTCGATAAAGGGGGTTGCCAAGCATTTTGATGAGATTGAGGCCCTTAGCCATATTGATTTGGATATCCACAGTGGAGAAGTAGTCGGATTAGTTGGAAGCAATGGAGCTGGAAAAACAACATTGCTGAGATTAATGGCAGGAGTGTACACTCCTACCAAGGGTAGTGTGACTTTGAAAGATGGTTCAGATGTCTCAAAAATGAGGCATCTACTGGGTGTTGTCCCTGAATCTACTGGATTATACTCTCGCCTTACAGCATGGGAGAATATTCGTTATCATTCGAGGTTATACGGGATTGATGATGATACCTCTTGGAAACGTACACAATTATTCGCTAGCAGATTGGGAATGAGTGATAGTCTAAGCCGTCACACCAAGGGATTTAGTCGTGGTATGAAGCAAAAAACTGCTCTTCTTAGGGCACTTGCTCATGGCCCAAGCATACTACTTCTTGATGAGCCTACTGCTGGATTGGATATTACCAGTGCTAGAACTGTTAGAGCGCTTGTAAAACAATTGCGTGATGAAGGTGGCACAGTAGTATATTCGACTCATCAATTAGAAGAAGCAAGACAAGTATGCGATCGGATAATTATAATTCATAATGGAGAGGTTAGGGCCGATGGTTCACCCCAACAGTTAATGGAGCAAACTGAACAAGATTCTTTGGAAGAAGCATATGTTTCACTGACCGCTGACCAAGCGAGGTCAAGAAACGAAGATGCTGATTCTGAAGGGCGCATTACGGCTTGGTGGAGAAATTTATTCACTCCTAAAACACCTGAATTGGAGGTGGATATTGATGGCTGATGGTAGCGCTATGCGAATAAAGCAAATCGCAAAGAAGGAAGTAGTTGAGTTTTCCAGAGATTGGCGAACAATAATTGCAATTATTGTAATTCCATTGCTGATGTTCCCTTTACTATTCATTCTATTTCCAGTATTACTACAGTCTGAAGCAGCAGAATTAAAATCGTTACAATTAGACTTAACTATTCAAACTGACAATATGCCAGATAACTTGAGCATGATAATTAATCAATCATCGATAGTAATTACCTATGAAGAGTTGCCAGTTTTAGATGATTTAAGCCAACCTGGTGATGATGTAGAACGATTGAGAAATGGCTCAATAGATGCTATATTGAGAGTTACCCAAAGAGAGGATATCTGGTATTATTCTATCCTCCATATGTCAACATCTGAACATTCAAGAGAAGCAAAATCAAGATTATTATATGATTTGAATGAATGGGAAGACAATGAAACTTCTGCAAGAATTGAATCCGGTGGTCTCGACGTTAATTCAACATTGAACCCCCTCAGATGGGATGGAGAATTATCACAAGCAGATGCTGCAACTGCCGGGGAACAGGCTGGTATGGCATTATCAATGTTTATTCCACTGGTATTGGCTGTCTGGACCTTCTCATCGGCAATTCAGCCATCAATTGATATGACAGCGGGTGAAAGAGAGCGTGGCACTCTAGAAGCACTTCTAAGCCTGCCCTGCACACGCCTTGAATTATTATTCGGCAAGTGGTTGGCGGTAGCCACTATTACAGGGGTTGGAGTATTACTGCAGATATGTGGATTGCTATTCGCCATCGGTTATCTAGCGAGTTCTAGTATCATCGGTGTTCCTGAACTATCGGTGTTGACAATTCTACTGATAATTGGAGCGATTATGTTATTCGCAATTATGGTTGTGGCAATAGAATTGGCCTTAGCGATGAGGTCGCATAGTGTGAAAGAGGCTGGAAGTATTCTCGGACCTGCTATTATGTTGATTATTTTCCCAGCCCTATTCACTCAAGTTATCAATTTAGACGGGATCGAATCTTTTTGGTTCGCTATACCTGTGGTTAATGTTCTGCTTGCTCTTAGAGAATTATTGATGAATCGAATCATTACAAGCCACATCATTATTTGGGTTGGAACTTCGATATTGTATGCCTTGCTGGCAGCAAAATATGCGGCTAACCAATTCAAGAGAGAAGATATTGTTACTTCTCTAAGTTAATCCCGTAACAGAAAGATGCGCTATTATTTTAGGTCTCAGATTGCATTTAGCAGACTTATTCTTCTAAGTTCAAAGTATATATCTGGTATTAGATGTTACTTCAATCCTGAGTTCTTAAGCAGTAAAGTGGATTAATGATTCTCTAACGATATTGATAATCAAATCAATTTCCTCTGAAGTTATTGAGAAGTGAGGAGTGAAACGCAATGCATTCTTACCTCCATGTATCACGCCTAAGCCTCTTCTGCGACACCAAGGTTCAACGGCATTAAATCCAATCACTGGTAAAATATCTGGTTTTAGTTCAGCACTGACTAGCAGCCCAGTACCTTGAACTAGAGTAATATATTCTGGGAATTCTTTGGCTAACAAGTTCAACTTGTCAACGAACTCTACACCTTTGTCGCGGATATTTTGCCTTAATTCGGGAGTTATTTTATCAAGAACTGCAATTGCTGTTTCTAGTGCTCTTGGATTAGTTGTCATTGTATTGCCATAAATTCCTGAAACATATAATTCGGATGCACGGCTATTCATCCCCAGTACAGAGAGTGGGTATTGGCCTGCATTCATTGCCTTTGACCATGTCTCTAGATCTGGTGCCAGACAATCTTGGAAACCTTGGTAGTCAACGACAGAGAGGCAGCCTTGACCACGGATTCCCGCTTGTATTGAATCTACTAGCAACATCGAGCCATGTTCTAGGGTCAATCTTCTAGCTTCATCATAGAATGCGCGCTCAACGCATTGTCCAGGATTACCTTCGCCTTGAACTGGTTCAATAGCCATCAATTCGATGAATTCTCCCTTTGCTTCTGCAGCGGCGAAAACATTTCTTAAAGCAACGATATCATTTGGCGGAACTAAATACAAATTATCTCTATCTCTAAATGATGCTAGATTTTCATCATAGCTTGTCATACAAGAATGCGAAAGTTGCGCTGGTCGACCTGTTCTTCCATGGAATGCTTGTTCAATAGCCACTAACTTGATCGGTTTACCTTCATATCTGCCGCCTGGACCAGTCATAATGTTGGCGTTGACATCAGAAATCCGTAAAGAAACTGTTACTGATTCCGATCCACTATTCATGCAAATAAATCTATCAAAAGGACAACTTCCTCGCGTATGTCCTAATTCAGCACGAAGACGGTCTACCAAGCGTTGCTGGGAGAATGAAGCGGTCATTACATTAGCCATTACCCAATTTTGAGACATGGCCTCAATGATTTCATCTGGGCCATGACCTCCTCCGAGCATTCCATATCCACCATTATCGTGTAATACAGCACCATGTGCAGTAATTACCCAAGGCCCACGTGCAGCAATAGCAACATATGGATTGACTGTTGCGGGGTTGTAAAAGTTAACATATCCCTTTTGCAGTTTTGTCACTAATTCTGATTCATGTAACATCAAAAGTTCTGATTCAAATTCTTCTCTAAGACTCAAATGATATTGATGGCCTTCTTTAATTGCACGCGAAAGATTACTATCCAAGGCCATGAATTTGATAATTTCATCATCATTCAAACCTGTTGTGTCACAGGTGCCGGAATTAGATCGAATATCAAAAAGTAATTTCATCAACTCGGCTGCGTCAGTACCCATCAAACATCGTAATAGACGGGGGGATTTGAACATTCTTAGCAAGCCCGTTCCTCGAATAATGAAAATGGGAATCTCATTTTGCCCAATTACATACTTTTATACATACAAATTGTATCAAAATAATACCCTAGTATTCGCAGGGTAATACCTTGGTAATACTTATATCGGATTGGACAGTGCCTAAACCATGCCTAAGATCTCGTTGGACATGCCAAGCCAATTGACCGAAGATTTGCGCAAGCATGTTGGCGATGACAAAAAATTTGTGAGTCTAGCGGATGCTGTTAGGACCGCTTGCCGCAAATTATTAGATCAACTAGATGAGATTGATTCTAGACATGGAAGAGGGACGCAGAAGGAGTGAATAATATGGTATCTAAAAACGAAGCGGAATTAGCTGTAAAGACCCTACTAAAATATCTGGAAGGAAACTTATCTGATCGAGAGGGGTTGCTCAAAACTCCTAAGAGAGTAATCGATTCATGGGATGAAGTATTCGCTGGATATTCACAAAAAGCCGAAGATATACTTGATGCAACATTCAATGGAGAAGGATATGATGGCATCGTATTATTGCGGGATATTGAATTCCATTCTACTTGCGAGCATCACTTGCAACCATTCAGAGGAAGAGCGCATGTTGCTTACATTCCTACTGAGAGAATCGTTGGTATCTCGAAGTTAGCACGTATTGTTGAACTACACGGTAGGAGATTACAGAATCAGGAACGGATTACCAAGGGCGTAGCCGATGATTTGGAAGCACATCTTTCTCCTCTAGGCTGTGCTGTAATAATCGAAGCTGCTCATGGCTGTATGCAATGCCGTGGTGTTGCAAAGCAGAACGCTATCATGACTACATCGGCTATGCGTGGTGTATTCTTTGACAAAGCAGAGGCTAGAGCGGAATTAATGCAGTTGATTCAAAGCCGCCCACTTTAAACGATTGGAGGTCAATAGGATGAAGGAAGAATTTGAGAATTGCGGTATTGCAGGAAATGCTGTTGTTGACAATCCTACCGACTTGGCCATGGAATACAAAATCGTTGAAATATTCCACTCTATTCAAGGTGAAGGTGCCAAATGTGGCATTCCACATGTCTTTATCCGTTTTGGAAAATGTAATTTACAATGTGAATGGTGTGATACTGATTTTGAAACATTCACAACAATGTCTGCAATTGACATCTTGGGAGAGGTTCTCAAATTTAACTGCAAGAAAATTATTTTCACTGGAGGTGAGCCGATGCTTAACGATCTATGGCCACTACACAGATTACTCAAAGCACGTGGATATGAATTATCTTGCGAGAGTAACGGTACGATTGAAATTCCTGAGGGGTTATTGGATTGGATAACAATCTCTCCCAAGGACCAGGAATATCCCAATGTATCTATTAGGCAACGAAGTGGTGATGAATTGAAGTGTGTATATGTTGGTCAAGATTTATCCCTATATGATGAATTAAAGCATGGTTTTGAGCATTTATTTTTACAGCCGTGTTATATCCATTCACAAGATATTGCATGGAATGGAAAGAATTTTGCTATTACTGAAAATGTTGTTAAAGACAATCCTGCGTGGAGATTAAGTCTTCAAACTCACAAATGGATGGGTATTGATTAAGGTGGTTCAAAAATGAGAGCAGTAATGGCATTTAGTGGAGGAATGGACTCAACTAGTTTGTTGATGAGATTACTAGCCGATGGCTACACAGTAGATTGCTTATCATATGAATATGGGCAAAAGCATTCCCTTGAATTGGAAAGAGCAAAGCAAAATATTGCCTATCTTGCTGAAAATAGCTTCCATGTAACCCATAGAATAGTAGACTTGAGCAGCGCGATGAACCTATTTCACTCTAGCCTAATCGTTGGTGGGGCTGATGTTCCGGAGGGGCATTATGAGGAGGATGCGATGAAGTCAACTGTTGTACCTAACAGAAATGCAATCTTTTCATCGATTCTATATGGATATGCCCTGTCTATCGCGTTAAAGGAAGGCTGTAGTGTAGAACTCGCTTTGGGAGTCCACAGTGGTGACCATGAGATATATCCGGATTGTAGGCCAGAGTTCTATCAGGCAATTGGTCATGCATTTGCAGTAGGAAACTGGGATAGTGACAAAGTTTCATTCAAATTACCTTACTTAGATGGTGACAAGGAATCAATACTGAGGGATGCTGAAATCGCAATAACAAAACTTGGATTGGACTTTTCAACAATTTATAGCAACACAAATACTTCCTATGATCCAGATGAGTTCGGTCGTGCAAGCGGCACCAGTGGTGCAGATATTGAACGTATCTTGGCTTTCCATGCAGTCGGTAAGAAAGACCCTGTTGAATATGTTGAGTCATGGGATCAAGTATTACAAAACGCACTTCTAATCGAATACAAACATAAGGATGATGAGTACAGAGAGCGACTAACTGAATTACAATATTATGTAACTAGACAAAGTGGCACTGAAGCAGCATTTAGTGGAATCTATTGGAATGAGAAAGGCGATGGCCAGTACTCATGTTTGTGCTGTGGACATATTCTGTTTAATTCTGAAATGAAGTATGATTCTGGTTGTGGTTGGCCTTCATTCCACAGTGAATCGGAAGATGCATCAATTAGCAGATTAGAGGATAACTCGCATGGAACCTCACGAACTGAAGTTAGGTGTAGTAAATGTGATGCCCACCTTGGCCATGTTTTCAATGATGGACCGGCTCAATTTGGTGGCGATCGATATTGTATAAATTCAGCATCCATTGATTTTGAGGAGATTTAATCATGACGACTATAATTAGAAGATATATTGAAACTGATACCGGCCATAGAGTTCCTAATCACAAAAGTAAGTGCAGGCATATGCATGGGCACCGCTATCGCTTTGAGGCGGAAATAGAAGGAGATATTGTCACACAAAGTGGAGTTTCTGAAGAAGGGATGTTAATCGATTTTTCAGATGTATCCGCTATACTCTCAGAATTTGTACACGATATAATAGATCACGCATTTGTAGTATATTCTGGAGATGAGAAGGGTATTGCTGCTTGTGCGTTAATGGGTGAGGGGCATAGAACTGTCATCGTCCCTTTCATTCCTACAGCAGAAAACTTAGCAAAGTGGGCCTTTGAACAAGTCCAACCTCATATTACCACCTCATATGGTAACCGACTAAGACTGATTGCCATGCATTGTCGTGAAACGCCTAAGAGTGTTGCAAGTTGGAGAGTCTGATTATTCAATACGTCGACGTCTTTTTCTCTGCCAATTCTCATCTCCTTTGAGATGCTGAATAGCAGTAGTAGCCTCTATCAAACCACCAAGTATCCTGGTTGCTTCATCGTTGGTTAGCATACTTCGCATTAATGAACGCTGTAATGTGTGCTGGAAACTAATGGCGTGTTCCTCTACGCCTGAAAGCGACTCTGCCATTTCTGCGATAGCTTGATTCAATTTCTCTCTTAGTTGAGGATTGATATTTCTTTGCAGAGGCACTAAACTAGGTATTGCTGGGTCTTCGCCTTGATTTTCAATTACGCGGCTTCTATGCAATTCGTAAAGTACGCTATTTACTGCATGACTCAAGTTGGCGATAGGATATCCTTCCCATGTTGGTAAGGTTAGTAAGAAATCACAATATTCTAGGTCTTCAGTAGACAGACCTTTGCCCTCTTCTCCAAAAATGATTGCTACTTTTTCTGTAAATGATGATATCTTTTCTGCTACTTCCCAAGGGAATAGAAAGTGACGGAAGAATGTTTTTTTACCTTTTTCTCTTTTTCCCGAAGTTCCGATTACCAATGAGATGTCCGCAGTAGCCTCAATAAGTGAATCATATGTTTGGCAATTTTCTAAAATTGAGCCGGCATGTTTTGCTCTTTTCCTAGCCTCTACATCATCGGCAGAGCAAATTGGATTAACCAATCTTAAGTTACAAAATCCATGGTTTAGCATGGTTCTGCATACAGCACCCAAGTTTCCAGGGTGTGATGCTCCAACCAATATTACCTCGAGTTGATAATTACTTTCGGGCAACGGTAAATCTATTCGATCGCCCATAATTATTCGCCTTCCTGATAAGATTCGGCCCATAATGCAATCCATCTAGGGTCACATGCTTGATAAAGGAAAAAAAGGAAACCACCACCTTCTCTGTCAGACATTACGATTGAACGTTTACGAATACCATGGGTATTCCTAAGATAGAGAATCAAGGACTCTAAGGGCTCACTATGCGTATGGTGAACGCTGACAGGTGTGCGTTGCCAATGAACGCGCACTGACACCGCCTAACACCTCAATCGGTGCGGCGTAGTCTGTAACGAGTGACGTATCCAGCGATCCAGTTTCTTAGTTTCTTGGATTCAACATCGGTTAACTTAGAGACCATCAACTTGTTGTGGTCAAAGTCTGCAGTGAATTTCTCACCATGTTCTTCGACTAAACGGATAGCTCTGATTTTAATGAAACTTGGTCTAATATTTCCCATATTATTCACTCCTTAAATAATTTTACTTCGATTGGAATATCTGGTTCATCGTGGCGAGTAATTTGTAATTTAATCTTACGTGGAGGATTTTCAATTCCACGAGACCAAATGAACTCGTTTACTGCTGGGTCGATCCAGACTACTTCGTCTTCGGTTACCTTCAAGTGTTGAATTACTTGATTCTTGATAATCTGCATTGCACGTGGTGCACGCTTGTATCTTGTGATATTCCATGCATGACGCAATGGAACGATTAATTCTGATTGATTTGCTCTAGCCATAATAAACACCTCAGCGTTGTAACTTACTGCGTCTCCAGTGGTGTCTCTGTGGGTGAGATACCGTGTTTCGGTCGGTCTTTAACATGATCCAAACAGGGACACGTCTATTCTGCTTTCCTGCTTTGAGCAGGCGTATTTTTTTTGCGGCTGGTTTATTTCTTGACATTTCGAGCACCTTCTCAGATTCTTCGGATGGACGCACTATGGCGGCTCTTGGATTGTGATACGAGTAATTGCTTGAATTGCTCATCGTTTAGTATACCTTGGATTCGACCTTCTTCATTCATCTTCATCAATGCAACTCTAATGCTATCTGCACGTTGCGGAGTAGCCATTGCAATGGTTGCTAATCTTGATCTTGCTTCTGGTGAAAGGATTGTTTTGATGACAGCATTAGTATTTTGCATATCTACTTGTGTTTGATGAGCCTTAATCTCAGCGTCTGCTTGTGCAGTTGCTTGCTGTTGAAGTTGCTTTTGCAACTCTAGGCGGCGTTGTTCGCGTAGCAGGGTCAACTCATCATCTTGAGTTGCTGCCATAATACTCACCACTTCACTTCCTTCAATACTTATCTAAACCAGGGAATTGCTCATTTGCTGCGTCTCTGCAATCGTGAGCAATTTCGTTTAGCATCTTTTGACCAGTACTAGTAATACGGCGACCCGCATAGAGTTGGACTTCGCCTTCTTCAGTTTCTACAGTCTTTGTAGGAACCTTCTCAACCAGTCCTGCTGCTTCGAGTTGTTGAAGAGATGTACGAATGATGTGACGGCCTGCGACTCCAGGAGTGTTAGGCATTGCACCATTGTCTTTGCTTCCACCATATGCTTGCGAAAGATGTGTTACGCCTATTGGGCCTTCTCTTGCAACTTTTCTTAGAAGTGCAGCGGATCTTAGGAACCACCAATTTTCTTGAGAAGGAGGACGTTCACGAGATACCGCGGTCTTGACGAATCCGGCCCAATCTGGGGTATCGATTCCATCGGTTGCAGCCATTCTCTCAGCAAGAGCTGGGATGAGTAGTTCAGAAGGGATATCATAGAACGTGGTCATGACAGGACACCAAGCAATTTGCCGACTTATCACCCCTATATCAATGAAACGGGTGAGGGCGGGGTACTGATTGGCCATCTATCATCAAATGATATGTATTTACTACCGGTACAAGTGTTGATGAAGTGGGTACTTTTGGCCTTACTTGATGAAGAAAGCATTGGCCCAAAATCCAAACCTTCTCAGGACACTTTTGGGGCTTTCATTTACACTTATTTTTTTGCTTTCATATGCAGTATATGGCGCCACTATAGCCCCTTCATACTATGTTTATGATACCGAGGCAACCATGACCGAAATGCAAAATAGTGAACCTCAACAACGCTATGATGAAAGTACTAACACCACTACTTGGTCGTGGGAGTTTGCCCTTGATGGTAAGAATTTGACATGGGTAAACCTAACTGCTATGGAACTTTCAGATGACGCTATTGTAAAATTATCAAATGGTGCAGGTTTGTTTAGCCATCACTCATTGGGTGTGGTTGACGCTAGAGACTTTTCATGCAAAGAACAGTGCCAACAAAATATTACACACCAGCGAATATCTGAATCTGGTGAAGATGTTTCGATAATCTCTCTAACGGAATTAGATCCTGCTAGAAGAAACAATGGTTCTGTCTATGCCCAAGATATAGATGATGCTGAACAGAAAGCGCGAGCAGAAATTGAATACTTCCATTCACCATCACTAATTCTTGTTGAAATTATTGAACAAGGAAATAGAAGTACTAGCCCAAATGTATTGCTGACTGGTGTTAATGAAGAATTTAATTCAATATCAGTGTTTTCGGTTGATGCTGCTACTGAGTTCTTATGGGCATTAGCCTCAGTCGTTGGATGTTTTGCAGTGATACTGGTTCCATCCTTTACCGTATTTTTTGCTGCAAGGTCTAAAGAGAAAAGAGATAACTTGAAACTAACACAACAACAACAGCAAGATGAAAATTCAGTTATTAGCAATGAGAATAGTAGTTGATTTAGTTAATCAAAAGTATAATTGGATTCTACATTGTCCTCATATAGATTGAATCATTGTGCCTGCATGAGGGGCATGAGGCAGATACCACTGATATTCGTTTTGGTGATTTTATTATCTTCAAATATATCATTAGAGAAATCTAGTTTTGACCCAATAACAATCGATAGCGCTTCAGCAAGAGCAACTGGTGTTGATTTATCTGTTACGAATTCCACATATAGTTACGTCAATTCAGCCGATGAAGGCAAATATAGAATGTTTTCATCAAACTTCCCGATAATTGGTTTCAACAAGCCGTATAACCTATATGTGATAGATACGATGGTCAATGCCCCTACTAAAGTAACTATAGAGGTAGAAAATTTTGGCACAAATCCATCGGGGACTATTGACATTAATATCAAACTACTACACAATGAATATACCCAATTTGAAATTGTCAATGATACAATCCAAATGGCATCTTTGAATGGGGGTTCATCCAACAATATCCAACACCAATTCACATCTGCATATTCAGGCAATCATACTATTTGGATTACGGCAACATCCAGTATTGTAGACGATAATACCAATAATGACATTTGGTCAAAGGGCCTTGCTGTTGGCTATCAATATTATAATTGCGATATGTTGACTTCATGGACTGTTGGAAATTCATGGTCTTCAAATACAGATGCCTCAATCTCCAATGGAAAGTCTTGCCATGTTGGTTCTGGTTCAAGTTCAACATATAATAATGGCATGCAAACATCTCTAATCACTCCTGTAATCGATATGTCTGATGCGGTTGAGGCTCCTACTCGAACCAATGGAATCTCTTTCTTTTATTCTGGTAGTGCTGCAGCAAATGATTATTTGAAAATATACTCAAAAAATACTGCTGCAGTTTGGAATGAATTAGCCACCATTAGCGGCACAGTGGATAATAATTTCGTTGATGGTAGTAACTGGCAAACCTTTTCTGTTAGCAATAAAGGATTTGCTTCGCCATTAATTCCAGTGCCACAAGCAGATTTCCACTCACAATCACAATTTAAGTTTGAATTTTTTAGCGATGCCTCGGGAGTGGATATCGGATATTGGGTAGATGATATAGTAATATTATACGATCAAAAAGTTAAGCACACAGAATATAGTTTGAGTTCCACTGGCATCACAACTACTGGTTCGCTACCTGGTGATTGGGGTTCTGTACGTGTTGAAGTAAGCAATGATGGCAATATTACAGATTCTTTCATACCATCCGTTATGGGCTTACCAACAGATTGGCAAATATATTACGCTCACATAAATGGGATCGCTCTAAATCAATTGAGTGGTGTAACACTTTATCCAGGCGAATCTAAACAAATTGATTTGAAAATAATGCCAGGCCAAAATGAATCAACTGGTTTCAATCAAATGACTTTCAAGGCATATTCTAGTTATTATAATGAAGTAAATACTACGTTACCGGTTCAATTTCAAGTACTTGCCGATAGAGTCCCATTGATCACTGGGCCTCAACAACGTCCGAATTGCCCTCCCGGAAATACCTGTACTTTCCCGGTTCTTGTCGAAAATATTGGCGCTGCAACCGATGTCTTTGATTTAACCATAGATCAAGCATCATTAGCCAGTGGATGGCAAGTAGGGTTAGAATGGACACAAGCGAGTAGTGTTTTGGTAAGGCCAGATACTCCTGTACAAGTATATTTGACAATGACTCTTCCAAATGATTGCGCCCCCGATACCATTTCAACATTTAAATTAACAGCGACTTCTCAGAACGACTCAAGAAGATTCCATGAAATCGAAATAGATATTTCAGCTTCAATGAGTTCCAATGCTAGTGTTGAAGTGACTAATACCCAATCGATAGATGATTGGGTAGTTAATGCTGGAGAGACTGAAACAATTTCATTCACAATTACCAATCATGCTGCAAGGCAAGATATTTTTGAAATGTCAGTACAGTCAAGTGGTGCCACATTATGGGTTGTTGAGCAACCAACCAGACCAAATGCAGTGATTAATTCTGGCGCTTCCACTACCTTCACAATTAAAGTTACAGCACCAGAAAATGCACAAGCGGGGGATAATGGACCGACTATTATTCCAATTATCACTTCTACGAGGAGTGGAATGACTTTTATGGGTGCTGATTTTGATGAATTGGAAGTAGAATCTGTTGAAGACATTGTCATACGATTAGTAGATTCTCCACTAAAATTGATACCGGGAATTGGAAACAAAATCGAAATCGAAATCGAAAACGACGGTAATGGGCCAACACAGGTAGTAATTGATTTGCCCAATTTACCTGATTCATGGCAATGGTGGATGAGACTATCAGACCAAAACCATACTGGGCCGATCGACTTATCTGCATCATATGACTTAGAGGACATTAAAATTATCGAAGTATGGATTTTGATTTCAATGAATGAAGCTGCGGGTATAATGCACTCAATAGAAATTACTGCAATGTCTAATTCGATGGGTACAGACGTAAATCCTTTAGATAACCTCATTGAAATCAATGCGATTACAGCATCACATAAACAACCAAAAATTACCAATTCGTCAAGCCAATTTGGTGTTATGGCAGGTTCTACTACATCGACTAGTATAACTGTTCAAAACATTGGAAACGCGATAGATAATCAGATCGCAGTACAAGTTATTATTTCTTCCTCACCACCAGTATCAGGGATAATCGGATTCTTTTCTGTAGGCTCAAATGGTGGCGCTCTTCCTATAGACGGGTGGTCCGATATTACGCTCAACGGTGGAGAGCAAACAACTCTTAATGTTGAAATGATACTTCCGGAAGGGATTCCACTCAATACGAGAATAATTGTCAGATTCGAAGTTGTTGGCGGATTAGATGAAGAATTACGCCCATACGAATTAGAACACGAAGCAATGATATTAGTTGACTCTCGCCGTTCGATGACATCCACTACAAGCCCGATAAGTAATCAAACAAATGAATTTGGCCTCTCTGTGCCCTTATGGATAAATATGACCAGTACTTCAACGATGGTAGAGAATTATATCATCTCCAGCAAGGTCCCAGATGGATGGCAAGTAGTTTGTCTTGGCATATTGATGAATGAAAGTGGGTACCCGATTGAGACCCCTGCTGGGCATATTGATGGACAGGAAAAGTTTGTCTCATGCGACATCCATCGCCTCAGTGGCCCCTTGGAAGGGCAAATCGAAATAACTGTTAGTAGTCAAGATGGCACACTCTCATGGCAAGATAAACAATCCATATACTTCCAGTCACAAAAAGACAATTCTTTTTCGGTTGGCATTGATTTGATGGCTGCAGGTGGCCTTGCAATGTTAGTTTTCATTGCCTTAATCGCTGTATTGATTAGAAAAAGAACACCTGAAATGGAATTCAATGATGAAACTGCTGAAAAGGAAGTAGTGGTTATTCCAGCCAAAATCGGGCCTCCTATTACACAAGTAAGCGGACCGCCAGCATCTAAACAAAAACCAACATCGTTTTCTCCACTAACTGATCAGCCCACTAATGCTCCATCAGGACCACCATCAGTTGAGTCATTTAGTACTCATGAAGAAGTTCAACAGGTTGAACAAATTATTCCGGGACCTCCAATACCGGAAAATGGATTGCCAGACGGTTGGTCTGAACAGCAATGGCAGCATTATGGTCAGCAATATTTAGACAGAACTCTTTAGATAAATCAAAATGGTAACCATTGGTGGAGATGTATATGGTATCATATCCACCACTCTGGTATGGATTGTTATTCGTTGTTTCAATTTGTGGAGTAACCACATGGTATCTACGTAATTTTACGACTAAGGTTGAGTTAACTAAACTCGTTGCTTTTACCGGGATAACCTCAATGATTAGTTTATTGAGTTGGACTTTGATAGAATTTTGAGTGATTACTATGGCACAAATTATTGATTCTTCAACCAGTAGATATTACGACCAGTATCCTTGCCGTTTGCCCGTTTGGTGGGGCAGGTATGGAGATATCGGCCCTCACCCTGAAGGTAGTGGCATCAGCGGAAGGAAAGTGGTGATTCGTATTGAAAAGAAATTTAAAAAGATAGAATCCGTATTTGCAAAAATATTACGAGCACCAAAGGAATTGAGAAGGCCTCTTGACATAATGAATAGTTTACTTTGGGAATTGTGTGATGGAACAAGAACATTTCAAGAGATTTGTAAACAATTAGATTCAACATATCATGAAGAAATTGCCCCAGTCGTCAACAGAACTACACTTGGAATTGCATCATTAGTTTCTAAAAACTTGATGCTTGTAATCGATGAACCATTAGAAGGTAAGTGGGATATCGGACCAGGGATTACTCCATCCGGCCAGACACTCGCCCCATTGGATGAACGTATGAAGATAGATTGTTCATTGCTAGATGGAGAACATTACTAACCTAAGAGATTCTTAAAATTTTCAGGCGGCCTTCCGATTATCACATTATTTCCATCATCCAAAAGTGGGCGCTGCATTACCTGCGGTAAGTTATGTAAAATAGCCAAGACATTTACCGGATTTATCAAATCCAACTCAAAATATTGTGATTTTTTGAATGCATCATCACTATTTCTAATAAGTTTAGAAGGGCAGCCACCAAACCTTGAAATAATCCCCGTAAGTTCGTTTTCAGTCAACTTTTGTTTGAGATAATTGACAACTATAACTTCAGTTTCAGAACTATTGCATAATTCAAGTCCTTGTCTTGATTTTGAGCAGCGAGGGTTATGGTAAAGAGTAGGCATATCATTTGCATTGAACCAAAGTTAATGATTTAACTGCTCAATCAGGCTGCCATACTAGCCTAAATCCGATACCGTCCTTAGCAATATTCCTCGGTGAAGACCCTCTGGCTGAGCACCGAGTTGAATCACTTTCTGTGAACCAATTGCCACCCCTGTGTAATTTACGCGTTTCACCACTTATTGACATTGGAGATTGATCTCTAGGAGTTTTTTCATAGTTACGACTCCAATCATCAAGGCACCATTCGCTTACATTGCCATGAAGGTCATGCAAACCCCATGGATTTGCCTTCTTTTGACCGACTTCTCTAGTTGATGCACCTGAATTGCCAGCATGCCACCCATATTCGTCCAATTCTGCATCCTTGTCACCAAAAGACCAACGCGACAAAGTTCCTGCTCTTGCAGCATATTCCCATTCAGATTCACTTGGTAATCTCCATTTACCATATAATCCCAATTTTGGAGAGTCATTATGTTGAGTATTTAATTTCTCTATGAATAACTGTACATCATCCCATGATACATTTTCCATTGGTCGTAATCCAGCCGACCATCCCTCATTGAATTTCGCAGGATTATTACCCATTACCGACTGCCACTGGATTTGAGTAACCTGCATTTTCCCGAGAAAGAAGGGTTGTGAAATCTCAATTTGATGATTTGGTAATTCTCGTTTAGGAGAATTATTAGTAGGGTTACCCATCTGATATGTCCCGGGTGAAATCAATAAATAAGTTGAGCCAAATTCATCATCAAAACGAGGATTTTCTTCAGACATTCCTAACACCTACAATCTTTCTTAAGCCACCCTAATGAGCCAAAGTTAATGTCATTTGTGTTACTCAAATCTTTGATTTAAAATAATTACTTTAGACCCAATTAGAAGCAATGCTTATCCCCATTAGGTCACCCCTAGGGAATGGTGACTGTGATGGTTGATGATGATGCAGAAGGTTCGGCTCAAAATAATTCACTTCAAGCAACTGATGAATCAATGGATTACGAGATGGCGTCTATGTCCGCAGCAATGCGTTCCGCTGGTCTTGGAAGTATGCTCGAAGAGACACCAGTTGCCATAGAAGAGGTGGTTGAAGTTAGTTCGCAACAACAATCTGATGAAACAAACACTACCGCAGAGGATTTAGTTCACCAAGACGATATATTCCCTGAATTGGAAGATGTTGAAGATAATGAAGAAATGGTTAAAGTTTTACTAAATGTTGGAGAAGAACGTTCCAGGAAATCAGATGCAAAGGGTGCTTTGGCAGCCTTTAACAAGGCAATTGCCCTTGACCCATCATGCGATATGGCTTGGTTTAATCGAGGGGTTATATTAGAAGCCCAAAAAGATGCTAGAGGTGCAAAGCAAGCATTCCAAATTTGTCTAGATCTAAATCCCGACCATGCCCCCGCCACCGCAAATCTAGCCAGTATTCTGGAGCGCATGGGAGATTTGATTTCTGCATATAAAATGACCCAAAAAGCACTGGTGTTCTATCCTGGGCATCCTGCTTTAGTGGAGATTTCAAACAGATGTAAAGATTCCGAGGTTAATATCCCGATTGCCGATATTCCTAGAATTATAGCAGATACTCACACCTATGAGGAATCAACATTGGTAGCCGCTATGGATGAAGCTGGAGTTGATAATGTGGAAGCGGTTCTACAAGAGGCTGTACATCACGACCATGATAGAAATTCAAATCTTAGTTATTCGGAATTGAAATCTGCAGCTACTGTAGTTGCAGCAACTGAGGAAGTTCTAGTACGATTAGAAGCAAAACCTATGATTTCGGCACAGCCTGTTGAAGAGCTTGCTGTACCCTTTGAAGAAGTAGTTCAGCCTGCAGAAGAAGTTATTTCTCAACCGATTACAGTTGAGGAAGAAGTGATACAACAACCTGAAATTAATATTGATTCTCTTGTTGAAGAGGCTACTTCAATGATTCGCTCAGGAGATGCTGCTGGCGGTTTATCAATCCTAAAGCCTCACCTAAAGACAATCGCTGCTGGGCATGCAAATGCATGGAGAGTAGCAGGTGGAGCAATGGCAAGACTTGACTTAGATACTCATGCAATTGCTGCAATTACTCACGCACAATCCATTGACCCATCCAACTCAAGTGGTTGGTTTAATTTGGGTTCTATATACCATAGAGGAGAAAACTTTTCAGAGGCTAAAAGATGCTATTTAAGTGCGCTTGGTGCACAACCAGACTATCTAAAAGCAGCAATTAAACTAAGTGATTTATCAAAACAGATGAGTGATGTAGAATCATATCTATTTGCGACACGTATTATTGCAACTATCGATCCATCTGATGCTAGATTGATAGAGATGGCTGAAGTACTTATCGAAATAGCAGAAGGTGAAGCAAATGTGCTAGATTCTACACAGGGTCTACCAGCAACGATACCAGTTGGACCTGAAATGGCTCAGGAGGCCCTAGGAATAATTGGAGAAGGTGTTTCGATATTGCATGCAAGGGCATATACTGCCATTTCAGACCATCACAATGCAGTAACCACTTGGAAATCATTAATCCAAAGCGATGGTGAAAATCCTGCTTATTGGAGAGGGCTTGCTCGCTCACTAGAAGAAGCAGGTGATATTCCAACGGCACAAAAGTGCCATGCTAAGGCCAATGCAATGGATGATGGTGTAGAATCTGTAACTGTGGAAACTGCATTACCAGTAGAGCAGACTGAAATCCCTGCTATTGAGGCTTCAGTAACGCCCCAAGTTACTGAATTATTACCTAAACAACCCGAACCAGTAGTTGTGGAACAACCAATCATAGAGGTCGCTGAAAATCCTGCTAATATCTTGCTACAACCAATTGCTCCGATTGCAGTTGAACCTGTCTATGATGAGACTACAACCCAAGCAAACGACTTGCTGATGGCTCCAATTGAGCCAAAGCCTGTCAATGTGGAAACTGTGGTAAATCATCAAGTGGATTTAGCAAAAGCAGCACTTGATGCAACACATGCAGCATCACTAAATGTAATTGGCGAAACTACTTCAAAGGCAGTTTCAAATCAAGATGTTGCATGGTATAACAAAGGGGTTCAATTGATTGAAGATGGAAAATATAGAGAGGCATTGACCTGTTTTGATAGAGCATTACCATCTTTTAAGGATGATGATGAAATGATAATTAGAATTCTAAATGGAAGAGGTAATTCATATTATTACATGGAAGAATATCCAAAATGTGTTGAAGCATATCATCAAGCAATGCTTATCCGACCTACAGAAGTAAGAGGACAGACACTTTACAATATGGGAACTGCATATGCAGAAATGGAAAGATATCCAGATGCAATCAAATGTTTTGAGCAGTCGATACCACGTGGCCTGTCAACTGCGGAGGCAAAGAGAGCTAAAGATCAAATTAGACGCTGCACCATCTTAAACAAAGAGCGTATCAAAAAAATTAAGAAAAATGCTTAATTATTCATTGGAATGATTGAAAGACTAGGAGCACAGAACTAGTTTTATGTCCGGAGACGAATTGACATCCATCTTACTACGCCTCGAAGAGTGTGGCTTAGAACTAAAACAAGCCCAAATCATAGTAGATTTGGCTTCTAATCCGCCTTCTAAGGCTAGTGAAGTCGGGAAAAGAATCGGTTTATCAAGAATGGATGCGTACAATTCGCTTCGCAAGTTACAGGAACAGGGTCTGGTCAGAGCAACACTTGACAAACCGATGAGATTTACTGGAAAGACTATCAGTGAAGTATTCAAGTTACTAATTCAAAAGCAAAAATTAGACTTACAACGCATGGAGGAACATCTAGAACATTTGTCAACTGGTCCTACTGTGGCAATAATGTCTGTTGAAAGTCATGTTACAGAAGCAACATTCTCTGTCATTAAAGACAGGCATCAAATAATGGCAACCTTTGAATCACTGTTGGCTGAAGCCGAAACTAATGTTTGGTTATTCTTCGGAAGATGGGGGATTTTACATTTCCTAAGAGTCGGCGGCAAGGAAGTTTTAGAGGAAGCTCTTGAACGCGGCGTTGAAATCAAAATTGTAGCATGTATTGATAAAAAGACGGTTAGATTTTTTGACGAATTATCACCACTAATTGAAATTCGCCATCACCAACAACTTTCACTACAGGGTGCATTCATAGATAATGAATATGGAATCCAATTTGTTAACAATGAAGATAATCCAACTGGAAGAGGAAAGGAAGATACCGCACTGTTGATAGAAAGTTCAGAATTTTTGAAAGCTCAAAATGAATCACTGGAAATACAATGGGCTGCTGCTTCTGCATACTCAGTGGCAAGGGCAAGAATAATCGATGGCGAAATAACTGAGCCATTACAATATTCTCTGGGAGAGGGCTCTTTTTACGCTAAACTAAGAAATAGTTTAGCCAATGACTTAAGCGGTGCAATTACAACAAAAAATTCAACTCTTGAAATGAGAGAAAATGGATTGAAACTTATTCCACAAGGAAACTCCGAATCTCAAGCATTGTCTATGCTGGGAATTGATGTAGGAGATCTACTACAATCAGTTGGTAATAGAATTGGACGTGAATTAGCACTGAAGTTAAATGACATTGAAGATGATAGTGAGTTCTGGAATCGTTTGGCCAAGAAGTGGAAGGGTTTGGGAATGGGTGAACTGATAATTACAGACGCTGAAAATCTTAAGATTAAAGTAGTCAATGGAAATGCATGTGGTGGAAAACCAGAAGAGAATGGAATATTTTGCTTGCTTGATGAAGGAATTATTTCAGGTATAATGCAAGAGAGGCACGGTGTTGAAATTGGTTCCAACCAACGAGTCTGTACAGATTGTTCAAACCAAGATTGCTATTATGAAATAGAGTCCGTTATTGAGCAAAAAGTATAATTCTACAAGGCGCAGGTTCATAGAGATGGAATGTGAGGCACTAACATGGATTGCGGAACTTGTGACACAGTTAGCCCCGTGCAAATGATCAAACCAGAAATCGTAGATGTTGCTTTAACCATCTCTGAATCTGCAAAAAACATGCTTACTGATGCTTTTGGTGATGACCGTTCTCATGCACTACTAGTAGGAGTCTTGAGCGGCGGATGCTCAGGATACATGTATGACTTACAAATTGTTGAAACTACTGACCAAGATTGCCAGGAGATCGCAATAGATGGTTTTAGAGTTCTTGTACCAACTGCTTCTTCACACTTGCTTGATGGAATTGAAATCGACTATGTTGAAAAATTAATGGGCGGCGGATTCAAAATAAATAACCCAAATGCTGAATCTGCTTGCGGATGTGGCGAATCTTTTTCTTGAGGTGTTTTGTTGCCCATAGTGGCCTTATCAGATGCTTCTCTAACATTATGGAGAGGTACAGATGCTCTATCATTCATTGATGGGTTATCAACAAATAGGGTTGCTGAACTTAGTAAAGGCCAATTGATTAGAACTGTATTTACCGACTCTAATGCAAAAATTATTGATTGTTTGACATTATTTCACATGGGTGATTTTATTGTTGCCGCAGGATATCTACCAGCTCTTGATAAATTACTAAACCACACTTCAAAGAAAATACTCGGACAAGATGTGGAAATTACTGATATTTCACAACGCAATGATTTATTTATTGAATTCGATTGTGAAAACAGTGTAAATGAAATAGGTAATTTTTCATCGGAAGGTGAAATTACTCGCGGAAATATTGCAAGCAATTATTCAATACTAGTTGCCAGTAAAGGCAACGGACCAACTAGCAGTGATGATTTTACAGAATTTAATCTGTGGAGAATAGCAAATAAAGTTCCTTGGAATGGATATGAAATTACAAATTCTTTTCATCCCTTTGCATGCGGACTTGAAGAATTAGTCCATCAACAAAAGGGCTGCTACATCGGACAAGAAATACTTGCTAGGATGCGTTCTCGAGGAAGACAAGGCAAAGTGCTTAGCCAAGTTGAAACAATGTCCTGTAAGCCCGCAAATATTACCACTAAAGGCGACATACAATCGCTGGCAATAATTCGTAGTTGATTCAGTATCCTAGGATATCAACAAGTTGACTCTTGTAGAAGTTAGCAGATCCATGTAAAGATTCCATCTCGGACTCAGTTAATTCTAATTCAAATATTTTCTCAACACCATTAGCACCAATAATACAAGGAACTCCAATGTAAATATTTTCTAATCCATATTCACCAGATAGATGGCAGGATGCTGGAATGACTCTCTTACGGTCATTGAGGACTGACTCTGCCATTATTGCTGCTGCTGAACCTGGTGCATAGAATGCTGAACCACGTTCTAATAATTTGACAATTTCTCCACCACCCTTAGCAGTACGGTCACTGATTGCTGCAATTGTTTCCTCACTCATCAACTGAGTGATTGGAATTCCACCAACTGTGGTATACTTTGGAAGAGGGACCATAGTATCTCCATGACCTCCAAGAACCATAGGTGAAACATCTTCTTCTGCGCAGCCAAGTTCAAGAGCAATAAAATGCGCCATTCTTGCGCTGTCAAGAACTCCTGCTTGTCCAATGACACGCTCGGTAGGGAATCCTGTAACTTGTTGCATGTGGTAAGTCATTAAATCAAGTGGATTAGTGATCATAATGATTACTGCATCAGGTGCATGTTCACGAATTCCAGTTCCGACTTGCTTAACAATATCAGCGTTTTTACCGATTAAATCTTCTCTTGTCATTCCAGGTTGCCTTGGGAAACCTGATGTGACGACAATAACTTCTGCATTGGCTATATCTGCATAATCTGCAGTACCGGTAATTGTTCCATTATAGTTCAAAACATTAGCGTTTTGGCTCATATCTAGTGCTTTTCCTTTTGCAAATCCTTCATAGATATCTAGCAGAACGATGTCTGCTATTTTCATTTGTGCTAATACGAATGCACAAGTTGCACCGACATTTCCTGCCCCAATAACTGCTATTTTTCTTCGTCCATTAGCCATAGTGAATCACTTGCCCAATCTTGTCCAAAACTCCGACCTCCATAAGTATGATTGTCCAAAATAGTTTGACTAATAATTAATAAATTATATAAAAAAGTCGATAACTTTTCAAGAACTCACCTCAACAGATTGGCCATAAAAAGCGCGCTATCTAAAAACCCCTTCCTATTGCCCTCAAACATCCCGAATGTGCATCGTGCGGGATTTGACAATTTTGGTGATAATATGAAACTCGGAGTACCCATGGAAATTGAAGGAGAAACACGCGTTGGAATAGTTCCTGGTAGTGTTAAAAAGCTATTAAAGGCAGGATTTGAAGTTCTTGTTGAAAAGGGTTCAGGAGAATCTGCTAATTATTTAGACTCCGAATATGAAAGTGCAGGTGCAACCATTTCTACTCGTGCTGAAGTACTATCATGTGCAAATATCGTTTGTATTAGATTCCCTGGTGTTGAAGGGATTTCTAAAGGCGCAAATCTTACTTGTGTCTCAGATCCTTTTAGATGCCCTGAGAATGTTAGAGCATGTATCGACTCTGGAATTACATTACTATCAATGGATATGATTCCTCGTCGACTTTCACGAGCTCAATCAATGGATGTTAATTCAAGTCAAGATAATCTTGCAGGATACAAAGCGGTGCTAATCGGCGCTGCAACTACACCAAGAGGAATACCGATGATGACCACCTCTGCTGGAACAGTGCGACCGGCTAAAGTTGTAATTATGGGAAGTGGTGTTGCTGGATTACAAGCAATCGCTACCGCAAAGAGACTGGGAGCTGTTGTTTATGCATCGGATGTAAGAAAGTCTGCTGCTGAGCAAATAGAATCCGTTGGAGGACGATTCATCGAAGTAGATGGAATGGATGACTTTGAGGATGAATCTGGCTATGCTAAGCCTCTAACCCCTGAATTTATTCAAAAGGTAAACGATACTGTGTGTGGAGTTGCATCCGATGCGGACATAATTGTAACAACTGCACGAATATTCGGAAGACCTGCACCAATCACAGTACCTTCATCAGCAGTTGCAAATTTCAAGTCTGGAGCAGTTGTAGTTGATATGAATGCCGACGTAGGTGGCAACTGTGAAGACACTGTTGCTGGAGAAGTAATCACTACTAGCAATGGCGTAATCATTGTAGGAACTGCTAATCTACCAGGTACCTTAGCAAATACAGCAAGTATGTTGTATTCAAATAATCTAACTACTTTCATGACTTCACTAGTGAAGGAAGGAGAAGTAGTAATCAGTGAAGATGATGATGTTCTTGTTGGAGCACCTGAAGGTTCAGACTTCCACATCGGTGGAATGGGTGGCGTCCTAATTTGCAAAGATGGTGAAATCCATCCTAAGCAATCACGCTTAGCAGGGGTGGTTCAATGAGTCCAGAATTATTAATCGGTAGCATTACATTATTCGCATTGGCAATTTTCCTTGGTGTTGAATTAATCACCAAAGTTCCCGCCACATTGCACACTCCATTGATGAGTGGTGCAAATGCAATATCTGGAATTAGTATTGTAGGCGCACTAATTGGTGCAAATGTTGCTTATGCCGGTGGAAATACCGCCATATCTGGACTCTTATCATTCGTAGCAGTAGTTCTTGCTATGATCAATGTGGTAGGCGGATTTACAGTTACCAATCGGATGCTAAATATGATCGCTGGAAAGAAGAGAAGAGGTGCTTAAGATGTCTGCAATACTTGACTTTATGAGTAACTGGATTTCTGTTGGTTATCTGTTTTCTGCGATTCTATTCATTATGGGATTAAAGAAGTTGGGCCATCCTAGGACTGCTCCGCGGGGTAACCAATTGGGTGCTCTTGGAATGCTTGTTGCTGTTGTTGTCACCGTTGCGAGTATGCAACTTGAGGGTGGAGCACAATGGACTCTTATTATTGCAGGAATGGTCATCGGTTCTCTTATTGGCTATTGGATGGCTGTAAGAGTCGAAATGACTGGAATGCCTGAAATGGTCGCCCTATTCAATGGATTTGGAGGTGCTGCAAGTGCATTGGTTGCATTATCTGAAACAATGAAGTATCTAGAAACTGAAGCAATCCTCCCTACTGGACTTGAATTAACTGTTACTATGGTGGCTGCAGGATTATCCGCCTTAGTTGGATGGATGACATTGACCGGTTCATTATTGGCAATGTACAAACTCAAAGGTGGAGTTGAAATATTTGGTAAGTGGATAAAGACACCTACTTGGGGTCCTACTTGGTTAAATCCGGTTAAAATCATACTATTGATCTCTGTTGCAGTTTTAATTTACATGAGTATTTCAGAGCCAACAAATTCTGATTACCTATGGGCAATTATTGGAATTTCATGCGTTCTTGGAATTATCCTTGTTCTGCCAATCGGTGGTGCTGATATGCCTGTTGTTGTTTCACTGCTTAACTCATTATCCGGAATCGCAGCAGCATTCACAGGATTTATTTTCTCAAACTCTGTACTGATAGTCGCTGGTTCCCTAGTAGGTGCTTCTGGAATCATTCTAACATTTATTATGTGCAAAGCAATGAATCGCAGATTAATTGATGTATTGTTCAAGTCCTTTGGTGGAAGTGGCGAAAAAGTAGACTTAACTCGTACAAAGGTCGGTTCAGATGCTGATGAAGTTGCAATGATGATAGATGGTGCACAAAAAGTAATAATTATTCCAGGATATGGAATGGCTGTTTCTCAATGCCAGCATCAAGTCAAAGAGTTTGCAGATTTAATCACTGAAAAGTATGGTACTGAAGTAAAATATGCAATTCACCCTGTTGCGGGTAGAATGCCCGGTCACATGAATGTCCTACTAGCTGAAGCAAATGTTCCCTATGAGCAATTGATTGAGATGGATGAAATTAATTCAGAGTTCCCTGATTGTGATGTCGCAG
>Ga0209830_10000676_pt1 | contig 33816 bp, 39 predicted proteins | sample ArcticOcean_MG_C_12_FD_187439 | JGI IMG/M metagenome (GOLD analysis project Ga0209830, IMG submission 187439) | Marine microbial communities from western Arctic Ocean - ArcticOcean_MG_CB8_130 (SPAdes) (version 2) | ecosystem: Environmental > Aquatic > Marine > Oceanic | place: Arctic Ocean...
GCCTTGCTGATAACAGCGTTTTCCTTTTTATCATACATTACGCCAACCTCTTTGCATCATAACAAGTGATTCCTAATTTTCTGACGCTGTCCAAATTGCTTTGGCTATCATCATAAAAATCTTTATCTGCAAAAATGAAATCATTGTTTGCAACAATCAGTTTCAGAATTTGCTTATTTTTTAGCAATCCTGATTCTGTTGTATCTCCAACATTTCTTTCGATAAGAAAATCGCAAGGAATACCTTTAAAGAATAAAACCAGTTTCAACCATGGTCTGTATTCTCTTGCTGTGCAAATAACAATTACATTGCCTTTTGCTTTTTCCTCTTTTGCCAATTTCACAAGATTGGTTTTCTTGTAAAACAGATTTCTAAAGAAAGTATTTCTGCGATAAAAAGCAGATAGGCTTTCCCCGTTTGGTGTTTGTCCTAAGACAAGCGTTTCATCATAATCAAATATTACTATTTTCATTTTTTCATCCCCTTCAAAATGGAATATAAAATATCCCGTTGGTTTTCTAGGCGTTTTAATTCTTTGCCTAGGTTTAGATCAGTACGCCACCATTGAACCTCATGCCGTTTTTTATCAAGCTCAGCATTGACGCTTGATATCTCATGAAGGATTTTTAATTGTAGTTTTCTGCTCATGCCTTATTATAACGCTAAAGCGACATATAACGCCACCTATTTATTTGCTGCCGTTTACCCCCCAGCATAAAAGTAGACCTTGTGTCAAATCTTTATGATATTTTCTGTCACAAGATTTGACAAGTCATATGCGGGTGTGATAAAATCGGCGCCCAAATGAGAATCATTCTCATTTGGAAAACCTGGTCTACCTTAAAATTTGCTATAAGCAAATTTTAAGGGTTGTCGACCCAAAGGTCAAGTTATGTGACAGTTGTGTGACAGGTTTTCCCTATCACAAAACAGACAAGAATGCAAATTTATTTTATATTTTTTGTCATGCGATTTGCATTTGAAATCTAGGTGTGATATTTTAGGCGCCAAATGAGAATCATTCTCATTTAGAATTTTACCCAAAAAAAGAGGTGATCAAAAAATGACCACCTCTAAGATTGCTATTTGTCATGGGCAATCAATCCATGTTTCATGGGATATGAAATTATTTGTTGCCCCCAAAGTCTAATATCCCTTGAAGGTTTTTTAATTTCGAATCCTCGATTGGTTTTGCAACCTCTCGTTTTCTCATCTTCTCGGCAGACGAAAGCCTGTCTCGAAGTAATGTCCATGAAACAGATTTTACATTGTTCAAAAAGTCCTTTTTGAATTCTGTAAAATGTCTATCAACGAACAATCTCGCTAGTTCGAATTCAACCCTCGAATCATCTAAGGCTGTATGCGATTCTATGTAATCAGTATGTTTATTAATATACCTAGTCATGACCTCGGCAGAGTAGCCGAAATTTTTGCCCGAATGAGACATAAAGTTTTCTTGTTCGTCAGCATCAAGGTTATCAATGTATTTAAAATAGTTTCTATCAACGATTTTTCTAACATACATATCTTGCAAACAGAATTTGTTAAAATCCCAAGTTGGCAAAATTGCTGAATGATTCAAGTTGCGATTAGTAATATCAATCGCTGAAGAATCAAACGCCCAATTATAAGAGCCTACACAATCCACCATTGAAACATCAGCGTGTAAAACGCTCATTATGAAATCCCAAGATTGCACCATGCTTGGCTCATCAAAAGCGTGGCGTTGCGTTTGCTCGGCTCGGCTGTCGATTTTCCAAAATTGACGATTGCCAGTTTCTTTATTGACAAAGGTATGTTTCCAAAAGGATAGGGGCAGAAATTCCTTTACGAAAAATCTGCGTTCTATCTTCGGTGCAGTAGCGTTTCTCAAATCTCCCATAACCCACCCAATATCATAAATGAGTTTATTATGTTCAGATTTAAAATGGGTTTCAGTGTCCAAGACCAAACCAGTAAATTTAGTTTTCATCTTGTAATTGCCCCCATTAGAATCGTAAAGCAAAGCGTTGAACATATTGCAGTGCCAATAAGGATTAATAAGTCATCAATCCAAATAGACGAATAAGCAATATTGTCAAAGCATTGACCATTGATCTCGCTAGTTAATATATATTCACCTTGCATATAGCACATGAACCCAAATGCGATCACGCCCATAGAGGACACAATCATTATAATATTATGTATCATAATATCTCCCATAAAATGGGGGGTGTGTAATGCCACCCCCCTAAACATATCTATCTTAACATATCGGCAAATCGTTCGAGAACAGAACGCTTAGGCTTCTTAATGAAACCCACACATTCTAAGAAATACATTCGAGTATTATTCGAATCCTCTAACAAGTCATCTTGCCATGTATCTCTTTCACGATTAGTTTGCCTAAGCCATGAGCCATAACCTTGCTCAAGGTCATGGATCATCTCGGCATGGACAACATGGAAAAGGCTCATGCGAACACCCCCCCAAGCTTTGCTAACATCAAGATGTTAAGTGTTATGCCAGTATAGTTACCTATGCTGTATAGCCTTAGATTCGAGATGTTAGTGTCATGGCTATTACGATATTGGTAACAGCATAACCCTATCAATAATGATGAGTGCATCATTATCGCATTGCCCAAAATAAGATTAGGTATGATAGCGAGTTGCACAAAGCACAACCCAACATAGCCAACCTTATTAACAGATTTTTGTTTAGCAATCTGTTTCTGCTCAACAGCATTGATCATCTGCATTCTGTCATTCAATGATGATTGCTGTTTCCAAGTCTTAGAATATTTCATATTCTCTCCCATAAAATGGGCGTTGATTAATGGCAACGCCCTTACCATGTTAGACCAAGTCTCTTAACCATTCTAATAAAACATTCTTAGAAGAACGATTTAAAGAGGTGGCTAATTCGCCCTTGATATCCCAACCCTTTTGAGTACATACAAATTCGAGTATCTCTCTCTTTGTATGTTTCTCTAAGGGTTTCTTTTCTTTATCAGTCATAGTATTTCCCATGATTTTTGTTTTTGTTTTGCTTACCCTATTGATCTATAGTGTGAGCTAGGAATTTTCTTAACCTCTTTGTGTATCCGTTTACGGCTTTCGCGTCGGCTCTTGATCTCGCAAGAGGGGAGAGGTTCTCATGTTGGGGTTGCGAACCCCCTCTCCCTATGCCCTATTATAAGCGATATATATAGCGTGTTGCAAGAACCCTTTTAAAGCGTCGTTTCAGAGCATATTTTGAGGTAGCAAAAAGGCACGAGCCGAATCGGTTAGATCAAATGGATTGAGAATGTCAAGCATATATATATTTATTTTTTAAAGCCTTGCATATAAGATACATACATGGTAGGGGGGTTCATTGACTACCTTTTTGCTGACTCGCTGGGCACCCCCACACGTACAACTTTCAAAAATTTTGATTTTTTGAAAATAACGCAGCGATCAGTATCATGATGATACCTAGGGAAAATATTTCTTGACACCAGAGTTAAATTTTAGTATAATATACAAATGAGTAAAGAAATAGCAACCAAAATGAGTCCTGAAGGACTAGAGATCGCAAACACATACCTTGAACACGGAAGTATCCCGGCCGTCTGCCGTAAACTCGGTGTAAGTGAAAATGAAGTTAGTGATATCCTAAACAAACGAGAGATCAAAACTTATATCGACACTGTGTTTCTAGACACAGGATATAGAAACAGATTCAAAATAACTGAAACGCTAGATATGCTCATCGAGAAGAAACTTGAGGAATCTGAGGAGACTGAGATTTACACAAACAAAGACATGGCAGATTTATTACAGATGGCACATAAGATGAGGATTGATGAACTAAAAGCACAAACCGATTATGAGAAAGCAAAAGCACAGACTGTAAAAACCCAAGTCAACATACAAGACAATAGTGGTACACCTTTTGGACAAGGTAACTACGGAGAACTTATTAAAAAATTAATGAAGGACTAATAAGTTCGGACACATACTGTGTCAAGTTTGATTTAGCAACTGCTTAAATCATAGGGAGAAAAGAATGAAAAGACTAGTTTTATTAACTGGCCTAGTAGCGTTTATGCCTTTGCAGGTTTTTGCTCAAGTGGATCAAACTGGTACAGGTTGTGCCAATGGAACACAATATTGCGAAAATAATACATTAGATACTACTAACAACACAACAACAAATAATACCAATACTAACGCCAACACAAATACCAATACAAATACCAATACAAATAATAACACTAATAATAATACTAATACCAACGCAAACACTAACGTCAACACTAGTACTAATACCAATACTAACGCTAACACAAATGTTAACACTAACACCAGTAATAATACTAATGCAAACACTAATACAAACAATAATACTTCAAATAGTACCAATAACAATACTAATAGCAATACCAATACTAATGTTAATACATCTTCTGTTAACTCGACTTCGACTTCAGCTAATGTCAACACTAATACCAACAACAACACTAATACTAATAATAGTACTAGTAACAACACTAGTAATAACACTAATACAAACGTCAACAACTCAACTTCTGACAGTAATGTAAAAACTGATAACAATAATACTAATAACAATAATACTAAATCAGATAATAGAAACGAAAACTATAATAAATCTGAATCAGTACAGACAATTAACCAGAATGTTAAGTCTCCACCTCCAAGTGCTATCGCACCTTCAATTATGTCATATTCGCAAGACTTATGTACTAGTGGAGTATCAGGAGCAGTTCAGACTCAAGTATTTGGTTTCTCTGGCGGAAAAGCGATTGTTGACAAAAATTGTGAAAGATTAAAACTGTCTAAGTACTTATACGACATGGGAATGAAAGTAGCATCGGTTGCTTTACTATGCCAAGACGAAAGAGTATTCTCTGCAATGGAGATGGCTGGAACACCTTGTCCTTATATGGGCGAAATTGGTAAGAAAGCTACTGTAGCATGGGAAGAAAATAAAGAAGATAAACCTAACTATGTAGAAGTAGTAGAAAAAGGAAAATCTTGTAAACGAAAAGGCGGAAAAGCTCCAGGCGCAGTCTGTAAATAAATGAAACTGGCAAATCTTACTCTTGTACTATTAGCTGTGTGGGCAGGCCCCGCTGCAGCTCAATATGTGTATGAGACTGACCAAGCCTTAATAGATTTACAAAATAATTATATAGCTACATCTTACAATTTTAATGTTGGAGATGATCAAGTATCCTCGATGCACAGCCTAGGGTTTACTTTTGACTTTTATGGTGAAGCTTTTACAGAAGCTAGAATGGCAACTAATGGTTGTCTACATTTCAAAAGTAGTGGTGCATACTGTAACGACTACACTCCCGATCCCTTAACAGGGCAACACACCTTTACTATGTATCCTTTTTGGACAGACCTCATACGAGACAATGGCTCAAAAATGTTAGCTAGAAATTTTAGCGATAAAACAGTATTTGGTTGGTATGGCATGAGAGAATACAATCGTGCTTCGGATAATAGCTTTGAAGTCATACTATGGCAAGATGATAACTTTGAATTTAGGTATGGCGCTTTAGATGTTATTAACCATGATATACTTATCGGAGAAACTGGTGGAAGTAAAGCAGAAGCATATACTTACTACTATCACGATGAGTGTAATACAGGTACAACAAATGCTTCTAACTGTGTAAATACAAACTGGAACAATATCAGTATGAATAATACACTAGAAAGCGGTGGTTCTTTATACGGAGCAGGTAGTGGTAACTCTATTGACTGTAGCGACCCTTTAGCTAACTCATCTTGTGCAGGATATGCATCAGCTTATCTAAGTGCACAATGTGACGTTGACCAACTCTACTCAGAGTCATGCCCGTACTACTGGCCTGCGTACGATGACCAACAATGTGACCAAGATCCTCAGTATGCTCCTTTTTGTCAAGGGTATGCTTCACAAGATTCTGTAGCCTACTATGATGATGATATGGACGAATATGGATATGACGATCATAATGGGTATAGTGAAGAAGATATGTGGTACGATGAAGAATTCGATGAATACCTTGACCCAAGTGACCCTTGCTATGAAGGACGTTGTGATAACTTTACTGATGCAGACTGGTATGCACTAGATGTAGAAGAATTTGGACAAGATCAAGCAGATGCACTATACGGTGGTACAGTTGCTTTCAATGACGACGGAATGGTGGACTTTGAACGAAGTGATATGGATCAATATGAAGACCTTGACATGCAGTTTGATATTATGGATCAAGAGGTAGAAGAATTTCATACCTATGTAGATACTTATCAACAACAACATGACGAACCTTTCGATATCTTAGGGGGGTATGGCACAGAAGCACTACTTGAAGACTTCGAATTCCAAGTTTTAGTACTAGAAGATAGATTACGTATGGAAGAAGAACGATACGAAGAATTTGAACAATTTGAAGATTTTGAAAATTTCGAAGAAGATTTCGAAGAGCAGTTCGAAGAGTACCTAGAAGAAGAAAGGTATACTGAAGAAGATTTTGAAGAGGAATTTTACCCAGAGGAAGAGATCTTTGAAGAAGAATTCGTTGAAGAAATTTTTGAAGATATACAAGAGATGCGGGAAGAAATGATCGAAGAAGAGCTAATGGCAGAAAGAGAAGAAATTTTCGAAGCTGAAGAATTAGCAGCGGAAGAGGCTCCACAAATTATCGCATTCTCAGAGCCTGCAAAACAAACAGACAGATCGTCCAGAAGGGCGGCCGCAAGAAGAATCGTTCAAGGAACTATTGCAGCGGCAACAAGAAGTACAGATTATAGTGGAAGCAGTGCAGGAGCATCTGCAACCCAAACAGGAAGTTCAAGAGCATCAGGTGGCGGTGGCTCGACAGGTGGAGGAGGAATTAGTAGTTCTAGTTCTCCTAGTATGTCAGACCAGTTTGCAAGTTCTTCACAACAAACACAACAAGTTTTATCAATGAGCCCAAGTAGTGCTGTAGCAAGTAATACTGGAGGAGGATCATCTTTCTCAAGCTCATCAAGTTCATCTAGCTCAACAACATCTGTATCTATCACTCCTATGCCAGGAATGGGTGGTACAGCTACTGGAGCTATGGTGGACGTACAAGTTTCTAACTTATCTGGAGAGATTGATACTGCAATGTCTGGAGCTATGACAGCTTCCGAAGCAGATACTATTGCAGATCAAATTGTAGCAGCTAACATTGACGAGCAGCAAGATCAAGGAGAAAGCACTCAAGACGAGACAGGAAAATATGGTGACGAGAGTACTCTTGTAGCCTACTTAGGATATGTGCCAGGATTCAATGCCTACACAAATGCACAACTTCCTAAACAAACAAGCTGGTATGAGCCAAGATCACTTGACGGTGGTGTTATAGGCGACAATGTACTAGCATTTTATGAACTAGCAGGAACTAATATGAGAAATATGACTGCTATGGTTAATTCACAACCAAATTTATTAGGAGAATAAGATGAATTTCTTAGAAAATAAAGTAACACAATTTATAGCACTAGTTGGTATCATAGGTACGCTAGCAGGATTTGGTTACACAGGCGCCACTTATGTTAATAGGATAGATAACCTAGAAGCAAAGATTGGTGGCGTAAAAGAAGCCGATGACGGGCTTGGAGCAATCGAATTAAGGATTGAAGCTATGGAAACTTCTATTGAGTTTTTAAGTGCAGGTCTATTACAAAGTGATGATGAAGCAAATGAACGTATTCTACGTTTAGATAAAATGTCAGAATCTGTATCAGATCTTAAATCTAACATTGCTACACTTAATGCCGAAGTAAAAAATCTAAAAGAAGATACTGAAGGCAATCCACTAAGCGGATGAACACAGAAAAATTCCCAAGTCAACTTCAGTTGAACTTTCAATCGAGAGATGCAACACCCACAGAGATTGACCAGTGGCAAAAAGAAAGTCCTGACTATCATGAGACAGTAAAGAATGTTATGGGAGCAGTAATTGCTGGTTCCATATTTCAATTCTTTACTTTGTTCTCAATGATTCTAGCCTTCTATATTATAGACATAGGACTAAATAACTCGCACTAATGCGTATTTTAATACTACTAGTAAGTATACCCTTGCTTACAAGTTTTATGGGCATACCAAGTCACATAGCTACTCCGCCAACACTTCTCCAAACCTTTGAATACTGTAGAGATAAACTCTATACAAAGTATCCCGACGAAATGTTACAAGAGGAGTGGCGTACCTGTATGGAGAGATAAATGAAAAATCCAAAACTAAAAGAATATCTAATGACAACAACAGATCCAGAATTACTAGCAGACTTTTTACTACTAGTATTATGGGGAGTAATTATAGGTTCGTTTATAGGCGTATCATCAATACTATTAAGTTTAGTACTAGGATAGAACTTCATTCAAGTACCTAAATACAATAACCAAGTAAAAAATAGTTCTTGACATCAAGTATCAATTTTGATATAATTACTACATAGAATTTTATATTCAAAGCAACAGGGCAACTTATATGAGCGGGATTCAAGATAATCACGAAGAAATTATGGAAGTAGACGCAAGACTCACAACACATGAAGCGATCTGTGCCGAACGCTGGAAAACTGTATTCAATCAACTTGAGGGAATAGAGAAGCGATCAGGCATACGATTTGATAATGTAGGAGACTCTATTACTCGTCTAGAAACCATACTAATATCAGCCGCAGCAACAGGATTGCTTGCCGGAGTTGGCTTATTAATTACTCATCTTTCAATGATGCCTTAAAGGAAAACTTATGAAAACATTATTAACATTACTACTAGCAGTTACAATGACACCAGTCTTTGCAGACATGTCAGGTTCTATGCAACTTACTTCAGATTACTTCTGGAGAGGTGCAACACAAACACAAGGAAAAGCAGCAATTCAAGGTGGCGTTAGCTATTCTAAGGATAGTGGCTTCTATGCAGGTGCATGGGGTTCAACTGTAGACTTTGGAACTGAAACTGAAATTGAATATGATCTATACACAGGCTATGCAGTCGCTTTAGATGACTTAGCTATTGATGTAGGAATAATTCAATATAACTATGATGGTGAAGTGGATTCTGTCGAAGAATACTACTTAGTAATGAACTACGGGTGGGCATCATTTGGCTTTTGGTTTAATGATAGTAATATAGATACAGACTATACTCAAATAGAAGTAGACCTTCCTTTCCTTACATTTGCAGACGTTACCCTTAGATTGGGTGAGTTTGGAGATGACACTAATTTTACACAACTTACTTTCGCAAAAGATATCGGAGAGAACTTCACATTAGCACTAGAAGTAGTGTCTGAAGAATCTGATCTTCTTGACCTTGAAGAAAGAATGGCATTTACCCTACGATACAGGTTTTAATGGCATACTCACAAAAAGTAGTACAACGCTTTGAAGACGTACTAAACAATCCTGCAAAACATTCAGTTGGAAGGTTTGACCCTAAAGACCCAAATGTTGCAACAGGCATGGTCGGCGCACCAGCATGTGGCGACGTAATGAAACTAGACTTAAAGTTTGATGATAACGACAGAATACTAGATGTTAAATTCAAGACTTATGGTTGTGGTTCAGCAATCGCTTCCTCTACAATGTTTGTAGAAATGTTAAAAGGACGCACAATAGAAGAAGCAAAATTAATTAAAGACAAGGACATCGCAGATGCTCTTGAATTACCTCCCATTAAACTTCATTGCTCTGTACTAGCCGAAGGTGCTATTACACAAGCTCTACAAAAATGGGAAGAAAAGAAAGCGCACAGGCTACATAACGGAGGCCCTGAATAATGGAAAACGAATATCAAACAAAAGACATGAAGTCATCACAAACAAAAATGAAAGAACCTAAGCCAAGTGGAATGAGTCCACCTGAGCATATGGAAGATGGCGCAATTTTTGAGAAAGACGGAATGTTTTTCTTTAAGTGGAAAGGCGGAGAGTGTGGCTATGCTTCACATTCAGATGCAGAGGCTGGTTTACAGAAAGTTAGTGGCAACCCTAGCTAAGATAAGAGACTGGTGGTACTGGTTTCTTGGTTGGTTTGTAACTTATCATGAATTACAGGTAAGTTATAATAGTCAATGGGGTGATGCAGACGATCAAACTTTTATTGTACGCAAATTTTACAAAAAACAACCAAACTATATTCGATTTAAAACACAAGACGGAGATATAGTTGAACTACGAGGCGCGGAAGGTCTCAATTACAGGATAAAAGAATTATGATAGAACTAATAGTAATAATATTACTACTTGGTTGGACAGACAGTCCAAGCGAACAAAAGCAAGAGACTGTACCAACGATGCCACCTGCACCAGTAATGGAAGTACCAGATAATGCAGTTAATACAACTACTGTAACAGCTTTAGCAGAAGTACTTACAGCAATTACACAAACAGGAACAAGTACATCAACAAATACAGCAACAAACACGAACACAGATACAAGTACAGGTACAAACACTTCAACAAGTACAGCAACGGCGCAAGAAATTATAGAAAGCTTAAATACAAGCACAGCTACAACAACAGTAACAGCAACTAGTACAAGTACTGGAACAAGTACAAGTACAAGCAGCTCCACAGGAACATGAATCAGATATTTATAGGAATTATACTAATCTTAGGTTTTAGTACTTACTATTTTTATAGTGAGAATCTGATATTAGCTGGAAACAACTTAGCACTAGAAGGTGCAGTCGCAACGCAGGAAGCAGCTATAGAAAGTCTCAAAGGAGACTTCCAGCTTCAGACTACCCAGTTGCAAGAACAAACACTTAAAAGCCAAGAGGCTCAGAGAGAGTTAAATCGATACAGTGATTTTATAAAGAATTACAAGCTATCAGCAAAAATATTAGAAAACCCAGTAGAAATGGAAAGGAAAATAAATAATGGAACAAAACACGCATTTGAGGACATTGAGAAACTTAGCAATACCGTTGACAATCTTGATGACGGCCTCCAGTTGCAGTCTACTATCAACTAAACAGATAGAAGTAACTGCCAAACCAATGGAGCGAACATTTGTTCAACCCGTTATGCCCCGAGAAATAAATCTTGGTGTACCACAATGGATTGTGGTAACTCCAGATAATTGGGAAAGTCAATTAGAAAGAATTAAAAGCCAGGAAGGTGAAGTACTTTTCCTAGCTATGACAGTACCAGACTATGAAGTTATGTCTGTCAACATGAAAGAATTAAAAAGGTATATAACCGAACTGAAAGATGTAGTAGTCTATTATAAAGAAGTTACTGCACCTCAGACTGATGCACAAAAACAGAATTAAAATCTGTAATACTTGCGATCAGTATACAAAGTTTAAGGTGTGTAAAGCATGCAAATGTTTTATGCCACTTAAAGCAAGGCTTACTAGGGCATCATGCCCAAAAGGCAAATGGGAGAAATAAATGGATTGGTTAAAAAAGAGAGTTTCCGAGAGAACATCTTGGGATGGAGCAGTAATCATCGTTGTATGTAGTTTAGTACTATTTACAGGTGGAGTAGCTAAGTTATTAGCACTAGGAGGCCTATGCTACGGTGTATGGACTTGTTACGAGGCTGAATAATGCCTTATCACACTAAGCCTAAAAAGGGTAAAGGTAAAAAGAAAAAGCCCGGCAAGAAGAAAAGAGGTATGAAATAGTGCCTGCTACACGTAAAAGAAAAAAAGCGCCTAAAGGGTTTCATTATATGCCCAATGGCAAGCTAATGAAGGGTACTAAACGTGGCAAAAAGAAAAGCTAAACCTAAAGGTTTGTATGCAAATATGAACAAACGTAAAAAAGCTGGTACTAGTAGAAGTAAAAAGAAATCTACTGTAACCAAGAAAGCATTTTCATTTATGAAAAGAGGCTTTAAAAAGATAACGAGGAAAAAACGTGGCAGTAAAAAGAAGAAGTAAGCCTAAAAAGTCCTCAAAGTTAAAAAGAGTGGGCGTATCGGGATTCAATAAACCAAAGCGTACGCCCAATCACCGAACAAAGTCTCATGTAGTTGTAGCCAAGGTTGGTACAAAAACTAAAACCATTCGGTTTGGACAACAAGGGGTGTCGGGAGCAGGAAAATCTCCAAAAACAATGGCACAAAGAAAAAGAAGAGCCTCATTCAAAGCTCGTCACGCCAAAAATATAGCTAAAGGCAAAATGTCAGCAGCATATTGGGCAAATAAGGTAAAATGGTAAACAAATTTAAACAAAAAGCTAAACAACTTTGGAACATAATCAATGGTACAGACAGAAACCTAGATGGTAAAGTCGATATCGAAGATGCAATGTTAGCAGCAAGGCAAAAAAGCAAGAAACGTTCAAAGAACGTTAAGGAGAGATAGAAATGTCTATGAGATTAATGGCAGCAGAAGTTGCTTGTGGTACCAATGTTGGAGCAGCTTCAACTTTTGAGAACGCAGTATATGTAAGACTAGTAAATTCTGGAGCATCAACAAGGTTAGTAACTGTAGCAAATGCAGCAGATACAACATTAGCTTCAATTACAATCGCACCAGGGGAAGTAACCTTCCTAACTAAAGATCAAGACCATCAAATATTTGCAGCACATGCTGAAGTATTAGGTGTTCCGATAATATGGAGCTAAACTTGGATAATAAAGAGTGGTTAGAAGATATTGCTGCTTACAGCACTTCTACACTCGCTTTACTTAATAGAAAAGCAGAAAAATCCAAACAGATTTCCGATGGAGATCAAGTTATGAGTGAAATATGTATTGGGTACTTGTATCTTTTACATACACTAAACACACAAGGGATATTGGAAACAAAATCAATAGGTAACGCATTAAATAGAACTGTGCACTAATGTTAGATATTAGTAGAACAGACATAGTAAGTGATTCGTTTATGGACTTTCCAGCAGCGGATCGATTCATCAAGTTACCTATAGATTCCTACCTTGATCTGTTAGGGGTACAACCTAATAGTTCACAGACTGCATTAATCAATGCCGTCAACAACCCAAAATATAGATTCGTTTGTGCCGCTATTTCTAGACGGCAAGGAAAAACATATATAGCAAATGTTATCGGGCAACTTGTTTCACTCGTGCCAGGTTCAAACATTCTAATAATGTCACCTAACTACTCTTTGTCTCAAATATCATTTGACTTACAAAGACAACTTATTAAACATTTTGACTTAGAAGTTACAAAAGATAACGCAAAAGACAAAGTAATAGAACTATCAAATGGCTCTACTATACGTATGGGTTCAGTAAACCAAGTCGACTCTTCTGTAGGAAGATCGTACGACTTAATAATTTTTGACGAAGCAGCCTTGGCTGATGGCAAAGACGCATTTAACGTCGCCCTTCGTCCTACACTAGATAAAGATAATAGTAAAGCAGTATTTATATCTACTCCTCGGGGTAGAAATAACTGGTTTGCAGATTTTTATCACAGAGGGTTCAGCGATGAGTTTCACGATTGGGCATCAATCAGAGCAACTTATCACGAAAACCCACGCTTCAGTGATGATGACATCAGAGAAGCAAAGAAAGCTATGTCCTCAGCAGAGTTTGCCCAAGAATATATGGCAGATTTCAACACATATGAAGGACAGGTATGGAATTTTAATTTTGAAGAGTGTGTTGCAGACTTAAGTCAGCTAGATACTAGTAATATGGATGTGTTCGCGGGATTAGATGTTGGGTATAAAGATCCAACAGCATTGTGCGTCATAGCTTATGATTGGGATCAGCAAAAATTTTATCTTATAGATGAGTACATGGACGCTGAAAGAACTACAGAACAGCATGCTATAGAAATTCGCCGAATGATAGACAAATATAGTGTTGATTACATTTATATCGATTCAGCAGCACAACAAACAAGGTTTGATTTTGCTCAGAATTATGATATTTCTACTATTAATGCTAAAAAATCTGTTCTAGACGGAATCGGGCATACAGCGGGTATCATAGATAACGATAGATTGATAATAGATCAAAGATGTTCACAAGCATTGTCATGTGTAGATCAATACCAATGGGATTCAAATCCCAACTTACTGAAAGAAAAGCCAAAACATAATATGGCAAGTCATATGTCAGACGCACTTAGATATGCGCTGTACACATTTCAAGAATCTTCAGGGAGTTTTTAGTTTTGACCTGCCTAAAAATAAGTGTTGACATGAAGGTGAATTTTTGGTATAATTTTATATAAATAGGAATTTATGGATTTAAAACGAGATTTAGTCAAGTACGTCAGAGATAAAGCGAAATCTAAATATAAGAAAGACACCCAGTGCTTTATCTGTGGTGACACAGAACATTTAGACTTCCACCATTTCTACGGAATGACTGAGCTTCTTGATACTTGGTTGAAAAGTAAGAAAATTACGATAACATCAGCCGACGAGATCATGGGAATTCGTGAAGAGTTTATTGAAGAATTTACTAACGAGATTTACAATGAAGCTGCTACACTATGCAAAGCCCACCATCAACGGCTACACAGTATCTATGGTAAGAGACCTACACTGGTGACAGCACTTAAACAAAAAAGATGGGTGGAAAAACAGAGAGAAAAACATGGCATGGTATGACAGAATATTAGGTAGAGACGTTCAGGATCAGGAAAAACTGAACCCTGCACAGTCATTTATCGGTATGGACGAGGGTATGACGATTGACACCCGAGAAATCAAAGACAATTACAGATCAGCCTACGAAGAACTAGAAGTAGTTAATCGTGCTGTAAATATGATAGTAGACGATTCAGCTGACATTAAATATGATGTTGGAAATAAAGTAAATGGAATAACACCAGTTGTAGATAATGTTCGAAGAACTCGTGTTGACTTATTACTTAATAAAGAACCGAATCCGTTTCAAGATGTTAATACTTTTAAGAGAAATCTTATAATTGACCTACTGATAGACGGAAACATCTTCGTATATTTTGATGGAAGGCATTTATATCATCTTCCAGCACAGAACGTAACCATTCATTCTGATACTAGTACTTACATTGAGAAATTTACATATGATGGTCATGTTGACTATTCTACGAAAGAAATAATACATATTAAAGAAAACTCATTCAAATCAATATATCGTGGAACTCCAAGGTTAAAACCAGCGTATCGAACAATGTATTTACTAGATAACATGAGGAAGTTTCAAGACAACTTCTTTAAGAATGGAGCAGTTCCAGGATTAGTACTTAAAAGCCCTAACACTCTTTCCGACAGAATTAAGGAAAGAATGCTGCAAAGCTGGTCTACTAGGTACAATCCAAAAAACGGCGGTAAACGCCCTCTCATCTTAGATGGTGGTTTAGAAGTTGATAGTTTGACGAAGATAAACTTCAAAGAACTCGACTTTCAATCATCCATTCAAGCGAATGAGAAAGTAATTTTAGAAGCTATGGGCGTACCGCCAATACTTCTAGATGGTGGGAACAATGCCAACATTAGACCCAATCACAGACTTTATTACTTGGAGACAATTCTCCCTATAGTAAGAAAAATGTCATATGCCTTTGAAAGATACTTTGGTTTTGAACTAAGTGAGAATGTTACAGACATTCCTGCTTTACAACCAGAGTTAAGAGACCAGGCTGCATATTATGCAACACTAGTCAACACAGGTATTATGACGCCAAACGAGGCTAGAGACCAACTAGGACGTGAACCTTTAGAAGGGCATGACGAACTAAGAGTCCCAGCTAACATAGCGGGTAGCGCAGCTAACCCCACAGAAGGTGGACAACCACCACAAGAAGAGGAACAGGATAATGGCGAATAAGAAAGCAGTACTTGAACACTTAGCAAATTTTTTTGCTGAACAAGGAAAAGTTTTAACACCAAGTGAATATAAGTCTATGGGGAACGATGACGTACCTATGAGATTTATGGTTGCGAAAAGACCTTTCGGGTCTTGGTCGCGAATGACTCAGATGTTAAAAGTTAACTTTCCAGACCAATGGGCCAAAGCTAATCAACAAGCAGCACCTACTCCAGCAAAAGCTGAAGTAAAAGCCGCTCCAAAGACAGCAAAGGCAGCTCCCAAAAAAGCTAAGGAATAGGTAGGACATATGGAGAAAATTTTTCATTGGACAAATACATTCAAGACTCTAGGTGAGGACGATGACGGTGGTGTTAATATTAAAGGATTAGCATCTACTAATGCAATCGACCGTGCTGGAGATGTAATCAATCATGATGCATGGATAAAAATGAACGGATTAGAGAACTATAAAACTAACCCAATCGTTTTATTTAATCATGATTACAACAAACCTATTGGTCGCGCAACTTCACTAGAAGTTACAGAAAACGGTCTGGAATTTGGAGCGAAAATCTCTAAATCTTCAGGCGAAATCAAAGATCTTATTAAAGATGGTGTTCTTGGGGCCTTTTCAGTCGGTTTCAGAGTCAAGGATGCAGATTATAACTCAGAAACTGATGGATACACAATAAAAGATGCCGAACTATTCGAAGTCTCAGTTGTCAGTGTACCGTGTAACCAGGGAGCAATGTTCTCGGTTTCAAAGTCATTCGACAGCATGGACGAATATAACGAGTGGAAAACGCACTTTAATAATAAAGAGGCTCAGATTACTTCTGCGCCACAAGCCGAGGATAAAACCTCACAACAGGAGACTAAAATGTCAAATGACACTAAAATCCCCGAAGCTAACATCGACTTGAAAGCTTTTGCAGAAGAAGTAGCAAAATCAACTGCTGCTAAAATTGCAATGCAACAAGCCGAAACTAAAGCTAAGGAACTTGCAGATGCAGAAGAAAAAGCAGTACAACTAGAAGTTGAAACTGCTGAAAAAGAAGCTAAACAAGACGAAGTTAAAACAATAGTCGAAGTCGGAATGTCAGGAGCTCAACAGCTCATGAATGACGTTGAAAAACGTGTTTCAGAAAAACATGATGACCTAGAAAAAATTGTTAACGAACTTCAAACTGAACTCAAAGATAAAAAAGAAGAGATCGACGCAATTCGTGAATCTAAAAGAGTCTTTGGTGACAGACAAAATGGCGACTGGAAAAAAGCATTCGAAGCAGATATTGATGACGCTTACGTAATGGGTTTAGCCACAGGTAAAGGTTGGGATACTAAACTTGCACACAATACAATGGAAAAAGTAAACGCACACTCAGGTGTTGGTGTTTCATCCGCTGATTTTGAGCAAACAGTTTCAACTAATATCGAAAGAGATATTCAATTAGAACTAGTATTAGCTCCGTTATTTAGAGAAATCCAAATGACTTCAGCTACTCAAATCATTCCAATTCTACCAGATGCTGGGTACGCTGAATTTACAGCTAACCAAACAGCTACCGGAACTACTCCGCATGGTAACTTGGAAGAAAGAGGCGATACTTATGACTCAACAATGTCAGGTATTGACTTAACTGAAAGAACTCTTTCAACCAAAAAACTCATCTCACAATCCTACTTAGGTAATGAGACAGAAGAAGATGCAATCTTGCCAATTCTACCATTGATTCGTGAATCAATCGTTAGAGCACATGCAAGAGGTATTGAAAACGCACTACTATTGGGTAACCATGCAGACGGCGTTTACGGTACAAGTGGAGCAGCTTTTGAAGGACTAGTCACAATGGCTGGGGCTAACAAAACTCAATCCGCAACTGCATTTGCTTCAGAATCCTTGACAGCTCTTGATTTATTAAAAGCTAGAAAGAACATGGGTAAATATGGAATGAATCCAGCTGATGTAGTATACATCATTAACACAACAGAATACTTCAACTTATTACAAGATGCAGAATTCCAAGATGTTAATCTAGTTGGTTCAGAAGCAGTTAAACTACGTGGCGAAATTGGTTCAGTCTATGGCTCTAAAGTCATCGTCTGTGACGAATTCAAAACACCAGCCGTATCTAAATTCTACGGTTGTGCAGTTTATGCAAAGAATTATCTAATGCCTAGATTAAGAGGTGTAACAATCGAATCTGACTACGAAGTAGCTAATCAGAGACGAGTACTTGTTGCTTCTCAAAGAATTGGATTCACCGATATGATCGATGCTTCTACTTCAACTTGGGCACTTCAGTACAAAGGTAGTTAATACCTAATGCGAATATTTGGAGGGGGTTTAACTCCCTCCAATGTTTTTAAGAAAAAATTATGGCAGATTTAGTAACATTACAACAATACAAAGACTTCGCTGGATTACAGGGAGTTCAAAATGACGCAAGAATCAATACTATTATTGATCAAGTAAGTCAATTAGTAAAAAGTTATTGTAGTACTACTATTATAGATTATGCCGCAACCAATAAAACTGAATTCTTTACAGTTAAAGATGATTTAGTCGATACTATTATTTTGGAAGAATCTCCAATTATAGCTGTAGTATCAGTAGAAGAACGAACAGGACAAGCAGATCCATATGTCACCCTCATTACGGAAAATTCCAATAATAGTGGTAAATATGAATATGTAGTCAATGACGACTCTGACAGTATTACTCGTACGAGTGGTTCTGGAAATAAGAGCTGGCCTAAAGGCCCAAAGAGTGTCAAAGTAGTGTACAAAGCAGGTTATGTTTCTACACCAGACGATTTAAAACTAGCAGTATTTGATTTGATCAAGTACTACTTAAAAGACGAACGAAAAGAAAGAATGTCGATTGCAGGAGCAACTGTTGAAAATGCAGTATCTTCTAGCTTAACCGGTAATATAGGTTTTCCAGATCATATCAAGCGAATACTTGATATGTATAAAATCTATAGCTAGTGGCAATAAAATTAATTGAAGAACGGTTTAATAAACTTTTAGAAGATTACAACACATCAATAAAAGGTGGCTTTGTTAAAGGTTTACCCGACAATACATTTGTAGATATAGAAATTGGTGGATCAGAAGGAATAGCCGCTTTTATAGTAGTAACAAATAAACTGTTAAAAGATGAGAAAGAATTAAATAAATTAAATAATACTGTAACATGGACAAAAGCTCTCAAAAGTGTAGCAAGAAATGTTCATTCAACTAATATGATGGGTACTATACCTTTACCTAAATGGGACAAAAGCAAAATGAATACTCCCGGACTATATAAGTTACTAGGTGCAGGAACATCATCAGATCGTATAATAATTCGATCTTATAGAAAAAGAGGGAGAGACAAAGACGATAGAGACATTCGAGCCTTAGCGGCGCAGTTTAGAAATGCACTTTGGGATACTTGGATAAGTCAGAATTATGGCGCTAAAACAGTTGGTGGCTTTGGGGCAAAGGCAATGGGAGGAAACCCAAACATAGCGGGTTCTAAAGCTGCAGGAAGTAGATCTAGATCAAAAAAGGGTAAGATTGATACTAGAGCTTTAGGTTTACAGTTTGCTATAAATACTCCAATCGCACATAGAGAGCAAAGTACAACAGCAGTATACGCATTAAGAGACTTAGAAAATAATGCACCAGCATTAGACCTAAATTTTGGAATAGAAACAAAAGATATAATAGACTTTGTAAAAGAAAGCTTAAGTATAAACTATAACGAAGACAGACGAAAACAGGCACAGGGCGACTATAGTATAAAAACTTATGTAGAGGCTAGGTTTGAACAAAGTAATACAGAACTTACAGATATTGACGGAATAAAAACAGCCGCACTAGCAGGAATAGAAAAGTTTATAAGTGTAAATAGTAACAGGCTTGTTGACATAGATCAACCAGGCAGTAAAACAACAAGACAACAAATAACAGGCGATGTCATAAAAGACATACTAGATAACGCAAAAATAACTTATCAAGGAAAACAAGTAAAAGCAAAGATTACACGAAAAAACAAAACTAAGTTTGATGCAAAACCAAAAAGAGCACAAACTAAACGAAAAGCAAAAGCAGGTAAAAAAGCAAGTAGACTTGCAATGGCAGTTTCAGGAGCCAGTTCTTTAAGAGGAAAAAGACCTCAGAAAGACAAAAGAGAAAAAGTAGGTACTTTACAAAGAATTGAAACACTAATTAACAAAAGATTACCTGCAGAAGTTAGAAGAAATATGGGAAGACCCGCATTAATAAATCAGACTGGCAGGTTCTCAAATAGTACAAAAGTAAATCTTAGAGAAACATCAGCAGGAATTTCAGGTGAATATACATACTTGAGATCTCCTTATGAAACTTTTGAAAATACAGGATCAAGGAAATGGCCAACAGGATATAACCCTAAACCTCTTATTACAAAAAGTATAAGAAATTTAGCACTGCAGTATACTGCACAAAAGTTAGTTAGCCTTAGGAGAGTATAATGGCATCACAATATAGAACAGCAAGAAAGAAAATAGTAGATGCACTGGTGGAACAGATAAAAGAGATTGACGGGAATCACCCGTTTAACTCAAACGTATTTAATAATGTTCATTCAGGAATGATATTTTTAGATCAAATCCAAGAGTACCCAAAAGTTTGTGTAGTCTCAGGGGATGAAACAAGAGAGTATCAACCAGGTGAATTTAAATGGAGATTTCTCAGTCTAGATATAAGAGTTTATGTCGAAGACCAAGAAGATCCCCAAGAGGTCTTAGCCCTTTTAATGGAAGACATTGAAAGAGTCTTAGACAATAATGATGTTTTGACTTATGATGATACCGTAAGTCCAAAACTAACAACGACTTCCTTAACTTTACAGTCGCTATCAACTGATGAAGGAGTTTTAACTCCTCTTGGAATTGGTGAAATAACTATAGAGTGTAGGTATTAATCGAAATTACAAACGCTGATAAAAATCTAGCGACGTACTTTCAAAGACGATAAAATAGGAGAAAGCAAATGGCTTTAAATCTATCAAGAAATACTAAAGTATTTGTGAGCTCAGTAAATGGAGTTGGTGCAACTGGCGGAGTGAAAACTTGTCATGTAACTACTGCAGGAACTGGATACGCCGTAGGCGACATCGTAACACTAGGAACAACTTCTAGTAACGGTACAGGCTTTAAGTGTATAGTAAAAACAATTACTGGAGGCAGTTCAACTGGCCCAGTAGGAAGTATTATGGTACCAAATAACTTTAGGGGCGCAGCATTTGCAGTTGATGAAACTGCAACAGAGAGTGCCGTCCAAAATTACGCAGGAACAGATAATTCTGGCGCATCAGGACTTATTGTAACTGTCGATTCAATCGCAGCAACAACAACAACAGATGGCGCAAGAACAGGAACAGGAAAGTTCAAAGGCAACGAAGTAGATGCTAACACATTCAGAGTTGGTGTACTAGACGGATATAGTTTTTCACAGGGTTCAGACTCAAGTGATGTAACTATCTCAGAAGCTGGTGCAGCACCTAACAGGGGTTCAAAAAGATTCAATGATTCTTTACCACCTGCAGAATGGTCATTCGGTACTTATGTACGACCATTCGTTCATGGCTCAGCAAGTTTTAGAACTGCATTAGACCATGACTGTGTTGAAAACATTCTATGGGCAGCACTATCAGGTACAGCATTACCTGGAGACGCAGCAGCTGATGGACGTGGTGTAGTAGTAGGAACTACTGCTCAAAACGGTTCACAATGTACTTTTGCAAAATCAGATGTTCATGAACTTATGAAACTGAATTTGTTCTTTGCACTAGAAAATACAACATACAGGTTGAACGATGCACAGGTCAACCAAGCAGAAATAGACTTCTCTATTGATGGTATTGCACAGATCACATGGTCTGGTAACGCAACAACTATTGATCAAGTAGGAGAAGCAATCGAAGATCCTTCAAAGTTCATAATTCAAACTACAGCAGAACAAGCACCAACCAGTGCTAATACTGATACATTTGTAGAGACTTATAACTATGTAGATACAACTGGCCCATCAGACGCAGATTACTTGAGAAATAAACTCTCAACACTATATCTTGACGCTGATGCACAAGGTGGTGGATCTTCTTCAAATGGTTTAGATGACAAAACTTATGATATTAATATCACAGGTGGTTCTTTAACTATTGCAAACAACGTTACTTATGTAACACCAGAAACAATTGGTATCGTAGATAAGCCTATTGGCTCATTTACAGGCGCTAGGGTAATTAGTGGTTCTTTAACCATGTACCTTGACACCAAATCAAATGGTTCAAACCAACTATTAACAGATTTATCTGGCGCAACTGACCTTGTAACAAACGTGTTTGACATGCGTTTATACATGGGTGTAGCCGGAGCTGTTGGATCAGATGGTGACGCTATCGGAGCAGACGATTTTACTGCCCCAGGTGTCGAATTTAATATGCCACGTGCTCAATTGTCCATACCGACAGTTGAAGTTGGCGATCTAGTATCTGCATCATTAGAGTTCGCAGCTCATGGTTCAGATCTATTAACTGGAGATGAAATTACAGTTAAATACTTAGGCGGCACTTCGCATACCCAAGCTGGGTATCTAGCGACAGGTGCTACAGCAGTAGACGCCTAGGTCTCATGTCTCATAGTTTTCTCAAGGAGAGTAAGCTATACATAGTATATGGCGGGAACAAGTATAGAATCTATACTACAACCGCCATATCTTTTTCACAAACATTTGCGGAAGATTCGTACCCAGTAAAGACTTTGCACGATCAATCAAAAATGTTACAGAATTCAACTATAACAAAAGCAAATAATGCAAATTTTTCTTTTACCGTTCCTTTAACAGTAGAGAAAGATGAAAGCATAGTCTTAGACTTATTGACTGATTTAGTATCAACAGCTGATGCAGGCATTGCCACTCAGCAACTAAAATCATTCGATATGTATGTACAAACAGGTAGCAGTACTTTTAAAATAGAAGGTGCAGTTATTACTGAAGGTACTTTTACATTCAACAGAGCAGAAAAACCTTTTGAGGTTGGCTTAAATGGACAAGGTAAAAAGCTATCAAGAGCAGGAAATGAAAGTTATAGTATTCCTGGCAACGCTCAATCTGAGTCTGCCACAAGAACACCTCTTTTAGTATTCCCAGTATTAACTTTAGACTCATTAAACATGGACTCTCTTATAGGAGCAAGTTTACGAATATCTAATAATATACAGTGGAGTCAATTTGAAACTCTTCAAAATAGCCTTTCAGTGACTAACTCTAGTAATGCAATGTACCCAGATACATACACGGTAAGTGATCGAACAGTTTCGGGAGAACTTCGACAATACCAAACAGATAATAATATAACACAATTTGATGACTTTAATACTAGTAGTAATTTAACTATTAAAGCAGTTCAAGTAGGTAAAACTGCAAGTGATAGTGGATTTTTTAAAATAAATCTCAATCCAGTATCATACACAGCAAGACTAAAAACAGGCTCTATTTACGAACAGAGCTATGACTTTACATCTACAGATAATACTGCGCTAAATACAAGCATCACACAATATTCATAGGAGAATATACAACATGGAACTAAAAAGTTTATTAGTGGATAGTAAAACCACTTGGGTAGAGTTTCCCGGACTCAAAGGATTTGAAGTAGAACTTGCAAATCTTTCCCGAAAAGAATTAGTAGCATTAAGGAAAAAATGCACATCAAACAAATTTAACAGAAAAACTAGAGCATTTGAAGAATCTCTTGATGATGAGAAATTTGTAATAGAGTTTACACAATCAACCGTTAAAGGTTGGAAAGGGCTCCAACTAGGATACTTAGAAGATTTACTTCTTGTAGATTTAAAAGGAAATGACCCAGAAAAAGAATTGGAGTTCTCAGAAGAAAATGCTCAATCATTAGTAGAAAATTCAACAGAATTTGATAACTGGCTCAATGAGGTAGTCTTTGATTTAGAAAACTTTCGTACAAACTTCAAAGGAGAAGATAAAGGAGCGCCTAAAAAACTTCCTGAATCATAACCAAATAGGAATGACAAAAGACCAGTACTTGCGAATGTGCGAGCAGACTGGAATGGAGATAGATTGGGAAAAATGTCCTCCCGATATCAATGATTTTCCTGAAAATACTCTAACAGTTTTAGAGCTTTTTCATCAGTTGGGGGACAGAATATACCCAGATATAGGGTATGTAGGCAAAGATTATACAACACTGGAGCTTTTATTTAAGTTGAATTACATCACAAGTCAAGCTGAAAGAGATTGGGCAATAGAGCTACTACTCTTTTTAGATGCACAAATGATAAAACAATCTCAACAATCAATAAAATCTGCACAAGAAAAAAGTAGAAGATAAATAAACATGGCAGATAATAAAGTACTAATTGAATTACAGGTAGTCCAAAAAGGAGACAGCCTGTCTATTATTCAAAAAGATACAGACAAATTAGCAAAAACTCAAGATAAGTTAGATAAGAATCAAAAGAAGGTTGGAAAATCTTCTGAGACCGTAATAAAAGGCCAGAAGGGCATTCATCAAGCTAACTTATCTTCTTCTAAAGGTTTTTCAAAGATGAATCAGATGCTGAGCGGTGGTGGAGGATCCTCTTCGCTTGTTGCTGCCTACGCTACACTAGCAGCTAATGTATTTGCTGCAACAGCAGCTTTTAATGCATTTAGAAGTGCAGCTGCTTTCGAACAATTAACAGAAGGTTTTACATTCATGGCTAACCAAGCCGGTAGGACTATGGATTTAGTTGTTGACAAACTCAAAGAAGTTGCTGGAGGGGCTCTCTCTACAGAACAAGCACTACAAGGTGCATCATTAGCTATTTCAGCAGGATTTAGTACTGACGACTTAGAAAAACTTACTAAAGTTGCGAAAGGAGCTTCACTTGCTCTTGGTAGAAATATGTCTGATGCTTTTGATAGGTTAACAAGAGGTGCGATTAAACTCGAACCAGAAATTTTGGATGAATTAGGTATTATGGTACGTCTTGATGACGCTACTGAAGCTTATGCCGCAACTATTGGTAAAACTGCAAACGAATTAACACAATTCCAGAGACAAACAGCATTTATTAATGCAATTAATGAACAAGGTATAGAAAAATACGGTGAACTTGCAGATGCTGTGGGTGTAAACCCCTATGATAAACTAGCAGCAGCTTTTACTGACTTAACAAAAGCAGGTTTAACTGTTTTAAATAAAGTACTTATCCCTTTCGCAAATATATTTGCAGGTTCTTCAAGTGCTATGATAGGTGGACTTGTATTATTTGCAAGTACCATCATAACAACTATGATTCCAGCCCTTGGAAATATGGCAAAGAACTCTTCGGACGCAGCAGATCAAGCTCTAAGACTCGCAGATGCAGAAACAGCGGCAGTAGATAATAGTCTTTCAGCGGCTAAAGCAGATTTAGGTATAGGAAAGAAAAGAACAAAAACTGTAAAAGACTTACAAAGAGTAGTTAAAGAAGGTGGGGATGTACAAAAGCAAGCATTAATAACAGAAAAAAATCTTAAAAAACAGTTAAGTACACAAGAATCTATTAGGGACTCTAAACTAAAAAAAGTTACTGCCACACAAAAGACAGCAGCAAAAGCAAGAATTGTTGATATTGAAAGAGAAATAGCCGCAACCAAAGTACTAGCAAATGCAGACTCAACAAGACTAGGGCAAGCGGTAGTAGCAGAAACTGCAAGAACTGCAGCAACACAAGCTCGAATAGTATCAGATGCAACAGGACAGATATCCCAAGCTGGAGTAGTAGCAGGCTTTAAAATTGCAACTGTAGCTTTACAAGAATATATAGCTACTCAAGTAGTTGCAACTACTACTACAGGATTCTTTGCTGGAGCACAAGCTTTTCTTGCACGTGCTTTTGGTATAAGTACTGTTGCTATAAGACTATATGGTACAGCCCTTTTAACAGCTGTTCCAATACTTGCAGGTATAGCAATAGCAATAGGTGTAGTAATGACAGTTGTTGGAGCAATGGGCGACAGATTTAGAAAAGAAGTTGCAGGTATGGAAATACTTGGTAAAGTTACCGAAGAATTAGATAATAAATTTAAGCAACTAAATACGACAATAGGAAATTTAGGGGCAAATGCTTCAGAAGGAAATATAAGAATAAGACAAATTAAACAAAGTGCAGGTATCTTTTTAGAGGTGGCCCAAGGAATAACAGAAATAGAACGAGCTGCACAAGCAGCAAATACTGCTAGACAAAATGCTATAGCAGGCAATGATTTTGGTGCAAGAAAAGTAGCAAGATTAGCAGGTAATCCTTTTGCACTAGAAGATTTTGATAACGCAGAAGGTAAAGCAGCAGGAGATAAGGTGGTAAAACAATCTTTTGGAAGTTTAAAAACAAGTTTACAAGGAATAGCAGGAGATACTTCAGAAGCCTCAGAACTTCTGAGAGACCAACTCGAAAAAGAATTTGAATCAGCATTCGGAGAAGAATATACTAGTAAGGGTGGTCTTACAGCATTTATTGCAGCCTTAAAACCAAAAGATTTTGATAATGTATCAACAGCAGTAGGTAAGGCAGCAAGTAACACAAAAGTATGGGATCAGGGATTAACAAACTTAAAAAGAAGTTTATCAGAAGGAGAGCAAGACTTTTCTAAATTCTTTGCGGGTGCTTCACAAAAAACAGAATATGATGGAATAGTAAAACAATTCAACACTCTAAAAACTTCTATTAAGGAACTAGGAGGAGGAGACACCAAAGAGGGATTAAAAGAACTATTTGAGAAGGCAGGTGCTCAATTAAAAAAATTCAGAAAAGAAGGAGAAAGTACAGAAGACTTTATGAAGAGAATCGGAGCAGAAGGTGGACTTGCGTCATCCTTTGAAGAAATCCAAAAACAAACTCGTACTTTGCAAACAGACTTAAAGCAATTAAATGTAGAAGCAAAAGCATTAAAATTTGGAGCAGGTCTTACTTCTGGAGGAACAGAAGACCTTCTTAAAAAACAAAGAGAAATTTTCCAGATACAAATAGATTTAAATCAAGCTATAATAGATGAAATTGATCTAGAAGGAGCATCTGAAGAAATAAAACAAAGAATAGTAAAACTAGGTACAGAAAATGCTGCATTAGAGTTGCAAAAGAAAACAGACACAGAAATTACTCAAGCAGGACTTATAACAGAACTCAAAGTAAAACAAAAGTTATTAGGTTTAGAACAGGGTATAGCAAGCTCGCGAAGAACAGAAAGAGCGAATGAAGCTAAGGTTAGAAAATTGATGACCGGTGGTTCTTCAACTTTAAGTCCGATAAAAGAAAATACACTAAGAATAGAGGCAGCCAGAGAAGAATTTGCTTTTGCTAAAAGAAAAGCAAAACTAGAACAAGAAATGATTATAGCTAAGTTTGCTCTTTTTGCATTAGAGCAAAAGTCTTTACTTGATCAGAAAAAAATAACAGAAGAAAGTTATAATGCGGCACTTATAGCAGCAGGAAAAATTGCTGGACTACAAATAGAAGGAGCAATGGCACAATCTGAAACTGCAGAGTCTACTAAAAAATTAGCAATCGCTCAAGGCTTGGCTTCTGGAAACTTAATGGCTATGGCTCAATCTTTTAATGAATTAACTAAAGAAGGTGAAAAAATGGCAGGAGTAGGTGTACTTGTAGCCGCAGCTTTTAATCCAATGATAGAGTCCTTAAAGGCTTTAGGAACTGATGAAAGCGGTGCTTTAGCAAATGCAATAGAAAAATTCCAAACTCTTGCCGTAACTCTATCTGAAATGAAAGAGACAATAAGAGAGTTAACTGAAGTACTTGATACTCTTGGTGGTAACAAAGATATTATGCCAGGACTCTCAAACGAAAAGTTAGCAACAGGTCTTGTTCGTATGCAAGCAATAGGGCAAGTAATTTCAGCAGTCGGAGCTTTAGCGATGGCAAACTCTAAAATGCAAGTAGCAGCTATAGATAGACAAATAGAAGCAGAAAAAAGAGTAGATGGAAATAGTAAATCGTCATTAGCTAAAATAGACGCTATGGAGAAAAAGAAAACTGCCATTAGAAGAAAAGCATTTGAAGAAGATAAAAAGATAAAAATAGCACAAGCTATGATTGCTGGAATAACAGGAGCTGTAATGGCTTATGCCTCTCTTGCTTGGATACCTTTTGTAGGTCCGGCACTAGGCGCAGCTGTTGCAGCAGCTATTATGGGACTGACTGCTAAAAGTATTTCTATGATTCAATCCTCACAGTTTGATGGTGGAGGCGCTACAGGCGGTGGAACACCACAAAGTATTAGTATTGGTAGTAGATCAAACTCAGTTGATGTTGCAAATGCAGTAACAGGCGGAGAGCAGTCCTACTTAAGAGGAGATAAGGGGGTTGGTTCAAATGCAAATAGCTTTGCTCCTGGTGGAGCAGCAGGAATGAGAAACGGTTACGCAGCAGGCGGAGAAGTATTAGTTGGAGAACAAGGTCCAGAAGTAATGCAAGTACCTACTTCAGGCTTTAACATAACTCCAGGCGATGCAAGGGGTGGAACAACAAACGCAAACTTTACAATCAACGCAGTAGATGCTGCAGGTGTTGAAGAAGTTCTAACAGCTCAAAGAGCAAATATAATAAACATGATAAGAGAAGCAGCACATGAACATGGCGAAGAATTTATTGAAGGTGTTAATACTTCTTCATATGGAGGAGGGTAATGGCAACATATACTAGTTTTCTAGATATACTACCTGATCCTAGTAATCCAATAGGTATTGGTGGACAAGCACTTGCAACAAGTAGTGGTGGTACAAATGGTCCTGGCTTTGCTTCGGTTCAGTTTTCTTCAGAAGCTCCTATACAAGTATCAAGAACAAATAGTGGAAGAGTGATTACTCGATCTATTGCTGGACATAAATGGAGTATACAAATAAAATATAATCCAATGACTCGAGATCAATTCGAACCAGTTTACAACTTCTTACTAGAAAAGAATGGAAGATTAAATCCTTTCTTTGTAAAACTACCTCAACAATCAACTTCAAGAAATGCTGCTTTTGTTTCCGCAAATCCAACAATTACTACAGCTACTACTGGAGCAGCTGGCTCAGGCTTTATACTACAAGCAGGGCATAATACAACAGAAGCAACTCAACCACAACCAGGAGATATGTTTACAATTACAGATACAAACGATAGTTTACATACTAAAGCATATAGAGTTACACGAGTTATGGGCAATGGTACTTACAATTCAGCTCTACATTCACAACCGACAACAGCGCAACGAATTGTATACTTTACACCTCATCTACAAAGAGCAGTAGCACAAGGAGCAACCTGTGACTACACTCCTCTTGTTAGAGTTATGTTAAAAACAGATGTACAATCTTATAGCTTAGGCACTAATAACCTTTTTAGTTTTTCCCTCAACTTAGAGGAGGCTCAGGCATAATGGCAGAAAGACCAATAGGAGCAAATACAAGAAAAAAGCTCATAAACAACGAACCCTTTGCATACGCACATCTAGTAAAATTCGAACGACCTAGTTCAACTCTTAAAAACGGTAATTACAGTACTGACGCAAAACGGTATGCATATTTTACTGACGCTACACATAATCTTTCCTTTGATGATCAAAGTACTAATACGGCAGGCAGTAGTAATGGTCAACAAATGTATATTGCTGGAAAACTTCTTCAAGTAGGAACTTATTCAGAAACTGTACAAGCTCGTGCCTCTGGTATGACATTAACTTTAGCTGCTGAAAGTCTAAATAATACAATAACTTCTACAGGAATCAGCATGACTTCCACTACTATAACAGTACCCACAGGTATTGATTTAGTAAAAGAAGGTTTCAGAGAAGGCGATAAAGTATTTATTTCAGGTGGAAATAACTCTGGAAGATACGTAAATGTAACAGGAATAAAAACAAATAATACAGTTCTATTAATTTCTAATATAGACACTACTCAAGTTACTCAAAATGCGGGAGCATCAATAACTCTTTCTATAGTCTCCGATGAGCTACAAGGTCCACTAGGTGAAACAAATCTTTCAATCGTGAAATCTTATGCAAACAGAGATGTCTGGGTATACAAAGCATTCTTAGACCCAGAAACAGGAACTATACTTGATAGTACCCCTGTTCTTATATTCAAAGGAATAATAACGAAAGCATCTATAGAAGAAAAGCCTGGTGCAAACGTACAAGCAAAATGGAGCCTCACAAGTCATTGGGGAGATTTTTCTGCAGTTAAAGGACGCCCTACCAATGATGCGATTCATAGAGCTTTAGACAGCCAAAATAGAGGACAGCCCCTAGTATCTTTACGACCAGAATATGCACATGATTTAGGATTTCTTCATGCGGAAGAAACTCTTAATATACTAGCAACTTATACTACAATACAGCAAGAAACAAAGTATAAGATGAAGAAGAAGTGGTATGGTAAAGTTAAGATGCAAGAAGTTGTTACTGATGTAGAGGTTGAAAATGATGTTGATCTAAGTTTTTCACTATCATCCAAATACTTACCAGTAATTTATGGAGTTCAAAGAGCTTCAGGAATACCTTTCTTTGTAGACACAAAAGCAAGTGATCCCAATAATGTTTTTCTAGCTTATGCAATATGTGAGGGAGAAATTGGTGGACTTTATGATTTATATATTGAAGGAAATCCTCTTATATGTACTAACAAACCTGACTTTGATGATCGTAATACTTCTTCAGGAACTCAGCGAGAAAATATTGAAGTTCATTGCAGAGGACGATCAGACCTAGGAAATACACTTGGTGGTGTCAAACTTTCTGGAAATGGAGTAACAGGCTCAAATGCAGCAGATTATAAATTTGGCAACTCCTATAGAGGTTACGATAGACATGGTTATGAACCGACAGAAGATTTTATAGAAGCACAAATTGCTCGTTATCATGGAGTCAATGCTGCTTTAAAAAGCACAACTTTAAATACTGGTGATGGTACAGGTGTAAAACATGGAGAAACAGTTTCTTTAACTGCTCCAAATAATATGGATATTACATTTCATGCAGGAAAAATAGATCAGAAAGCAGATGACTTATTAGTAGGAATCGCAAATGCCTCTGGTAATAATAGATTTAAAAGACAAGCTGACTACTACACAGGAGACGAAGATTACTGGGGTCCAAACCATAGAGTATTAGATACTGCATATACAGTAATGAATGTAGAAATTGGAGAAGATGCTACAACAGTTCCTGAAATAGAATATGTAGTTAGAGGTAAACTATGCTCAAGTTATAATTATGACTATAGTTATGCTCATGTAGGGAATAGTGAGACAGTAACTAACTTCAAAATTGGAGACAAAGTAGTACTACATAGAACTGACACTGATGCAGTAATTAATAGCAGTGTACAAATTATTGATAAGTGGTCTTTTACAGACCCAGATGGAAATATACAATATAGATTCAGATTTAGTATAGCACCAGCTTTAGGATATTCCGATGGTTATGCAACTATAAAAGGTTTCTATATGAAAAATAGTTCAAATCAAACTTGGACCATGGGTACTTGGGATTACTCAGATACTTCTCATAGTGCAGGAACTGTTCCTAGTGCGAATACTGAAACAGTGACCGTAAATGATAATGGCACTAGTCCAGTAACAATAACAATTCCTTCTAACTTGAGCTTTATTAATGACTTAATTCTTGATCTTGAACATACTGCTTATGCACAAATTAAATTTGTAAGTAGTATCTTTCCTTATGGATTTGATCCTTTTTGGTTTCTAAAAACTAACTCAACAACTCTTACTCATGCAGGTACTGGTGGTAGTTCTCATGGTATACAAGCTGGTAGCCAAACTATAGTATCAGCCAACACAATAAAACTAGCAAGTGGAGCTAGTTCTTCTGACGACACATATAATAATTTTGATATTGAATTAACACGAACATCCACAGCAGAAGATGGGAGTTCACAAACACAAAGCTGGACACGAACAATAGTAGACTATGATGGTGGAACAAAGATAGCAACTCTTAATACTGCGTGGGAAGCAACATTTGAACCAGCAGCAAATGATACCTACAAACTACTTTCAAAAATAAAAAATGGAAGAACTGATGATAAACGAGTTAGTATAAATCCAACCATACAGTTATTAGATTATTTAACTGGAAGGTATGGAAAAGCTCTGAAGCTAGATACTGATATATCATTAGCCGACTTTCTACTCGCTGCCAGAACATGCGATGATAGAGGTACTCAAACTTTACAGGGAACAGATATTGGATCTTCAAACGTAGGCAAAAGATATGTCTTAACGTCTGACGGAACAGCTTCTGGCTCTGTAGTAGCCATGGGATTAGTAAAATCTCGAGGTACCTCTAACAGTGTTGGATACACAGAATTTCAACAAGTTTTTGGAAAGTTCACTAAGAAATTCATGGCTAATGATTATGCCTACTTAGTAGGAGATATAATTCATACTGATGCAGGGTACTATAGAGTTACTACTGCAGGGGCAAAAGCAACAGCACCAAGTGGAACTAATCCATCAGGATTTACCGGACCTCATGCAAATGTACCTTTATTTTATATCAATGACAATGGTGCAATTAGTGGTAGTGCTATAAACTTTACAAGAGTGCGTGACGGAATCTATGGAAACCCTTGTGCAATATACAATGCTACAACTGGTGGATACGATACAGGATATAGTTTATATGATTCTGACCATGTTAAATATTGGAGATACTATGGGTGGGACGATAAGCATCAAAGATTTGCTACTCGTCATCAGACACAAGGTACAGTAAGTACTGCTGACCCCGTATTTGCAAATGTAAATGGATTTTTGGCAAACTTTAATGGTATGTTAAGTTTTGAAGGTGGTAAGTATGCATTACGAATTGAAACAGCTTCAGATACTATTGCCTCAACTGTAATAACAGCAGCAAATGCAAGTAGTTATAGTGGTTATACTAAAGGATCTCAATACAACCCACGCGTATTTACTGATGATGATATTATTGGCTCTTTAAAACTAGAGGATAAAGGTACTCAAAAATCTTATAATACAGTAAGCGCATCTATAATGGATCCTGCAAACTTATTTAAGGGTCGTGCTGTAAGCTTCTATGATTCAAACTATCTGAGAGCAGATAAGAATGTTGTGAAATCGGGAAATATAAATATTGCTTCCGTTTCAAATTATTATAATGCAAGGATAAATGTAGAAAATTACTTGAGAAAATCTAGATTTGGTCTAAGTATAAGCTTTAAGACTGGGCCTAAATCATTAATGCTTCTGGCTGGTGATACCATTAGCATAACGAATCAAAAATTTGGGTTTACAGAAAAGTATTTCCGTATTGAAAATATAAATTATGCTAAAGACTGCACCGCAACAATTACAGCTAGTGAGTATGATGATTCTTTTTACAGTATCTCTGCTCCAACACTTCCAAGTGTAGTTAGTCAGGATCAAAGACAGGGGTTACAAGCTACTCCTGCCGCACCGAGTAGTTTCTCAGCTTCAATTGCAGAGAATGTTTTAGGTGGTATAAACTTAGCATGGACAAATGGAGCAGCACTTACAACAGCTAATTGCTTTACTGAAATCTGGTACCACACAGGTGCTTTAGATATAGCCAATGTAACTTCAAGTGGAAAACTACTAACAAGAGTTCCTTTTCCAGGAGCTACTTTTGTAGATCAAATTGGTAAAAAAGATGTAGCAAGATACTATTGGATAAGATCAGGTAAAGTAGTGACTCTAACATCTGGTGGACAGAATAAAGTAAAAGAATTATACTCAGGACTTGTAGGACCAGCTAATGCAACAACTATAGCACCTATATCTGCTTTCGGAGTAACACTTTCAGGAGAACAATTCTTTACTAGTACCAGTGGTACTCTTTCTCCAAGTTCTATAGTATTAACAACAACACGAACAAATTCAACAGGAGACGTAGCCTACGCAGCTGTAAATAACAGTAATGGTAATGTTACTCTAACAAGTGCTGGTAATA
>Ga0209830_10000686_pt1 | contig 33528 bp, 31 predicted proteins | sample ArcticOcean_MG_C_12_FD_187439 | JGI IMG/M metagenome (GOLD analysis project Ga0209830, IMG submission 187439) | Marine microbial communities from western Arctic Ocean - ArcticOcean_MG_CB8_130 (SPAdes) (version 2) | ecosystem: Environmental > Aquatic > Marine > Oceanic | place: Arctic Ocean...
TACTGTAGTAATGTTTAGTTGTCCATTGGCAGTAGCCTCAATCGTGACGGTATCAGAAGTTGAAGGAGTCATTTGTATCTTGTTGTCAGTAATAACTAAAGAACCAATTGTGAAATCGGTTGTCGCAACAATACCTCCAGTAGCTGTAAGAGTCCCAGTTGAAATTGTACTGGAACCATTATTAATATTTCCAAAATTAGAAGTAATAGAGCCACCATCCAATGCTCCTGTAGATACTAAATTAGGCATGGCAGTAATTTCATCATCAAGATATGCGGCTAATGTTTGAACGGTGGTACACGTTGTATTATTACTTTGCTGCATTATGATACCATTCCCATCCGCTACAGGAGTTGTTCCCGGAGTAGTAGCACTGGCATCCAGTATATTTAATTCTGCTGATGTAGCAGTTAGTGTAGCACCACCAATTATTAAACTACCTACAGTAGCTGAACCTGTTATGCCAGCAGTCCCTCCAACCGTTAACTGACCTGCTACGGCAGTGGTTGAATTTGTTACAGTAGCATTAGGTGTAAGTGTTAATTGACTAACATACGTACCAGCTGACGCAATATCATTTCCTAGTGTGGCAACGCCCTCATCGGCAAAATTTAACTTCCAAGCATCGCCCGCCTCAGCAGCAGCATCTGGTTTAAATACAATTCCTACACTAGCACCTCCTTCAGTGGCAGTTATTTCTAAACAATCATCGCCATTTTCGTCATATTGAATAGTTATATCATTATTTGTTCCAAATGTTAATGTTGTATCATCTGGTAATTTTGCTCCACCTGTAAGTGTTGTTAAACCTGTTATGCCAGCAGTCCCTCCAACCGTTATCTTACCTGCTACAGCAGTGGTTGAATTTGTTACAGTAGCATTAGGTGTAAGTGTTAATTGACTAACATACGTACCAGCTGACGCAATATCATTTCCTAGTGTGGCAACGCCCTCATCGGCAAAATTTAACTTCCAAGCATCGCCCGCCTCAGCAGCAGCATCTGGTTTAAATACAATTCCTACACTAGCACCTCCTTCAGTGGCAGTTATTTCTAAACAATCATCGCCATTTTCGTCATATTGAATAGTTATATCATTATTTGTTCCAAATGTTAATGTTGTATCATCTGGTAATTTTGCTCCACCTGTAAGTGTTGTTAAACCTGTTACCGCAAGAGCACCACTTATATTTACCACGTTAGTATTGTTGTTATATATGACAATGCCACTGACGTCGCCAGTAAATGCTCCACCACCACCACCTATAGCATTTATTTTAGTTTCTGTTAATGTAGCACTTCCAATAACTACGCTTGTAAACTTGCCTGATGTTGCCGTATTAGAGCCAATAACTGTGTCGTCTATCGTTCCACCATTAATATCTACAGTAGTAATGGTTCCAAGATCTTCTATAGTTTTTATTTCATCTTTTTTAGGTATAATAATATCTTGATACGGTATTAATCCAGCCATAATAATATATTAAAATAAAAAAATATATAAAACTATATTTAATCATTATTAATTACGATTATAAAGTATTATAACTTTTTTACAAAATTTAATTTTTGTTTAATAAATATTTTTGTTTCTAGATTAATTTTATGTTCATAGATATCCGCAATAGTAAACCATTTAACTTTATAAATTTCTGTCTTATCAATAGGAATTAAAATATTCGTAATAGTTTCCATTACATACACAAAGTAATAGGTATTTCTAATTTTTACACGAATCATATTGTTTTTAAGTTTAAGTTTAATCCCAGTTTCTTCGTATGTTTCACGGATAGCGCAATCCGCATAGGTTTCATTGTCAATTCGAGAACCTTTGGGTATACCCCATAATTCTACATTTTGTTCTTTTTTAAAATAATTATTTTGAACCAACAATAATTTAGTCTTATCTTTATTTAAAATAATTGTACCACATTTAATAGTAGGCAGTACATTTTTTTTTTTCCGTACTTTTTTCCGCTTATTGAAATGTTTAAACACTTCGTCGCAAGTTCTATACTTGTTATTTAAAATAAAGTTTTTATGACGTGTGGTAGTAATATTCATCATTATGAATATGATATATATATATATTATATGATACGTTTATGTGTACTTAAATAAATCAAATTTATTTATTTAATATTATTATTACATGTATTAATATATGTTATAATAATTAACTTTTATTTAAATAAATTACTTATATATAGTGTAAGTTCAATATGTCTAATGAAACATATTGTTATAAGTGTTCGATTCCATTACATTTTACTAGCAAAAAACTATACTGTGTATATTGTAAAAAAATATTTTGTTATAGTTGCTTAGAATATAAAAAGTATTTACAAGACAGACGAACAAAAACAGTATGCCATGCGTGCTATATTCACAATAATGAGTATAAAGAATTAAAAGATATGATTAGTATATTTACTTTACTACCATTATCTTTACAGGATTACTACATACTATCTACTGTATGTGTTACGTGGAATAAAATATATAAAAACTATAAAAATCGTCTACGTAAAATGTATACTAAATTACCTTATTTCAAATTAAATAGTACAGATATACATATTTTATATTCAAATAAGCGCTTTATTCCAGGGCACAATTTTTATATACGTAAATTACTAGGGTCAATATCTATTAAAACGATACCTTTAGTATTAGAAAAAAATATACTCCAAATCATACAAGCAGATAAAAAGGTAAAATGTAAAACATTACAGTGTTCATCCAATTGTTCATCAACCTTATCTATAGTTGATATTATACAATGTTTATATTTTAATATACGTTCACGACCAATCGTTTATTTTTTAATACAAACATTACAGCAGCAATTAAACAAAAATATACTTTCTATACAACACATACAAAATTATATATTTATATTTGTATATATTTTACAATATTATAAATATACTACATCTATTTTATCTATATTAAAAAACTTTTTATTTTCTTTATCCAAATCAAATATTCATTTTTGTAACGTATTGTTTTGGGATTTGACCTATAATATTAAAAATATCATGCACGCACAATTTTATGCGACTATTCGAAAGGAGCTTGTAGAATCATTAGATAAAACAATGTATACAATTATACTAAATTCTCATGATTTTACAAAAAATTTAATAGAATTAATAAAATCCGATCACACTAGTATATCCATAAGTAGAAATATTCAACAGCATTTATTAAAAAATGAATATAAAATTAATGATGTATTGTATATACCTGTAAATTTAAATAAAAAAATTGTAAAAATACACGCACATAATATTAAAATCGTCCAATCAAAAACAAAACCTATTTTAATACCTTGTTCTCACATACAAAATGGCAGGGAAAAAGACTATATCTTTATGTTAAAACCAGAAGATTTACGAAAAGAGTATATTATTATGAACATCATAAAAATAATTGATACTATACTAAAAACAGAATTAAAGTTAGATTTACACATTATTACCTATAATATTTTACCTGTTTCTGAAAAAATAGGGTTTATTGAATTTATTTCCAATGCGTATACTATTTATGATATCAAAGAAGAAGAAAAGTTTAGTATACAAAATTTTATTATTGAAAAAAATCCCGATATTACGGCAGCCCAATTGCGCGATAATTTTAGTAAAAGTTGTGCCGCATATTGTGTAATTACGTATCTGTTAGGAATAGGGGATAGACATCTTGAAAATATAATGATTACAAAAGAGGGCTATATTTTTAATATAGATTTCGGATATGTATTAGGATTAGATCCTAAAATATTATCTCCCAAGTTTCGTTTAACAACCGAAATGATTGATGCTATGGGAGGTGAGAATAGTAAATATTTTCATCAATTTAAACAATATTGTACCGTAGCATTTAATTGTTTGCGCAAACATGTAGATTTATTTTATATACTTATTTTACAACTTACACATATTATATCGCAACAATCTAAAAAAAAATATGATATAAACTATATTAAAAAATATATAGAACAACGTTTTATTCCTCATAAACCTAATTTTAATGCGTCCATTGAGTTTAAATATATTATATACAATAATAGTAATACCTATTCAGGCTCGGTGATTGATTATTTTCATAAAAAATATAAAACATTATCACGTTCATCCAATAAAACCCGTTCCTCTGAGTCATTTTCGGTTCATTCAAACGATTCAAACAATTCCAAAGAGTCTAGTTCATCCTCATTATATCAATCCGCTGTAAATGCGTTTTCTGGCGCGCAATCTTCATTTAGTAAAATGTTTTCTTCTTCATAAATATAGTAAATTTAATTTATATTACAATTATATGTTATAATAATAGTAATATGCATACAGAATTTCAAATACGTGATCGGCGAACAACTCCTTATTTTAAAAAAACAACCTTTTGTGGGTATAAAAAAATAAAAGTAGTGGATGCGCTTAACAAAAGTGTTCTGTTAGGTAATATAGAAAAAGCAAGTTTATGGGCCACCGAATTACATATAAGCGGCCATACACGCCCATTATTTGATACTATCTTATCGCTCTATTTAAAGGATATTAATACAGCTAACATTCAGTTATTACCAGTTATTTACTATGATTATATGAAAATACAAAATATAAAAGTAAAAGATATGTTATATTTACGCAATAATCAATATAGTCGTAATCACATTCATAATTTAATATCTTATATAACCTTTTCTCCTAAAAAAAAATTACATAAATTACCAACTATTAAACCAGATGATTTTAATAGTCAAATTATGCGAAACCACATGATTTCTTCTGATAGAAGCATGATTAATCAATTTATTTCCGTATACGATCATAAAGATATTATTATACCTATATTAGAAATATATACGAACATGATACAAAAAAATAATGCCAAATCATTAGATAATGCTTTATATTGGTTGTCGTGGTTATGTACGTATGAAAAGAAATTTCACAAAGGCTATATACGTTGCTATTTTCGTATTAATAGTCGGATACACGAAAAAGAAGCCTACGATTTTATTTGGATTATTTGGAATATGTTTTTTAGTATATTAGAAAAGGACACTTCACCCCAATCAAACGTTAAAAAAAAATATGCGAAATGTTTATTTAATATATTTACAAAAAAATATAAACATACACAAAAAACTAAAAAAATGTCGATTATTATCATGATGTTAACGATTATCATTGATCCTCATCCTCATATTAACTATTCACAACATATCATAACAGGGAAAAAAAATATTACAAGAATTAAAATGTTGTCCAATATAAATTATCAATATATAGACATACAAAAAAATACTCCTCAACATCTATATGATATTATCGCAGAACAAGAAAAAAATGTACAAAAAAAAAAAAAAAAAAAAAAAACTTCAAAATCAAATTTTTTAAAAAATAAAAAAAAAAAAAAAAAAAAAAAAAAAAAAAAAAAAAAAAATTAAAAAAAAAAAAAAAAACAATCAGAACCTTCTGATTCTATTTTTTCGAATAATAAACCGGACATACCGGTAAATTTAGATAAAATAATAGAACATATTGACAAGCGCAACGGATATACTACCTATAAACAAATAAAACAAACAAAACAAACAAAACAAAAAAATGAATATACACAAAGTACTTTACACAAGCATGTGATTCATGTGCCTCAAAATAAACCAGACCAATCAATTTTTAATCGAAAAACCCGCAGTAAAAAAAACTTTCAAAAAAAACATATACACAATTTTAATTCTATATTTAAATATATATAAATATGTGTAACTGTTTTATGGTTTATCGTCAGCAGCCTTGGTCGCCCGCGCAGCAGCAGCAGCGATTGCTTGACTCTCTCTGGCCCGGCCTTGACGACTCCGAGCGAAATCCAGCGGGTTCATTACAAAAGTGAGCGCTCCCGTTTGTGCCGCTGGGTTGCCGGCTTGCGGGTTGCCGGCTTGCGGGTTGCCAAGCTGCGGCAACCACGGCTGCGATGCCTCCTCCCGGGCGAGAGCTGCGGCGGCACTCCAATCATATCGTCCTGCCGATTCTGACTCCCCAGGATCGACCTGTGTGCTTTCCATGAATTCTTTAATCCTGACCCTTGAGGCGTCCATGCCGAACATGGGATCGTCGTTCTGTGTGTATCCGGTGGCGATCGCCGCAGAGGCGGCCTTGTGAGCCGTGCGCTTGTGAGCGGGCGGTTTCGGGACGCCACCTCGGGCGCGCGTTTTTTTCGCAGGACTACTCCAAATTTTAGTCCATCTTTTCCGCATCTTATCTGCCCGCGCTTTCTTTATCTCCCACGCCTTCCTCTCCTCCGAGTTCATGGCCTTTAGCCTCTTGGAGGTCATTCCTCCTCGCTGTCTGCGTCGCCTTGATACTTTTTTTTTAGAACGCGATGTGCGTCGTCTTGATACTTTTTTTTTAGAACGCGATGTGCGTCGTCTTGATACTTTTTTTTTAGAACGCGATGTGCGTCGTCTTGATACCTTTTTTACCATTTTATTATACTATATATAAATATAATAAATAAGATAAATATTTAATAAATATAATAAATAAGATAAATATAATAAATATAATAAATTAGTCCTATTTAGTTTCAAATATTTGACGTGCGGTTTTTTTTTCTCCTTCTTCTTCCCATACATATTCAATTTGTAGATAAGGATCATTAAAAGAAGTTGTTTCTTGCCAATTTACAATCGTTCCAATAATATCGGTAACAATTTTACTATCTTTAATACTATAACGTATTTTTTTACCATCATTACACTCTTTATAAGTATTGTTAATATGAATCGTGTGATGTACATTATAAAACAAAGACTCTACTTTTTTAGAGTATTTCATTTCACTGACTTTACTCAAGCATAAATCTATATTTGAATAGTTAGCCACTTGAATTTGATACCAGGGTAATTTCGTAAATGATAAAAAATCCGTAAACCGAATATTTTCTTTTAATTTCCATTTGCCTAATAAATTTTCCATATTCTCTACACTCGAATAATCCGTTATAGTATCCATTGTATATTATATTTAAATATTAATAATATTCTTGATATTTAAAATTTATTATTCATTTTAAATTTTATATTTTAAATAATAATTATATTATATATATATATACTATTATATGAAACAAATATATATTAAATGTCTTCTTATAGCAAGTGTATTAATTATATGTACGTTACCTTTTATACCTTTAATTGATAATATTGAAACCTTTGATAATAGTAAAGATACGACTAAGATACTTTATATTATTCGTTCTATACCTAAATATTATGATGAACGTCTTAACATGCAGTTTAAAACTTGGATGAAACATTTAAATGAAAATGACGATGTGCTTGTAGCTTCTGAAAATAAAGATCATATAGATAAATTTAATTTAAAATATAGTACTCCTACATGTCCTCCGGGTCATGATATGGGTGTTTGCTGTAGCGAATCAAATGCTATTGTAAAAGCATTAAAAGAGTTTGAGTTTGATTGGGCTTTTATTTTAGATGATGATGTATATGTTTACCCTGATAAAGTTCGTTCAATAATTAATAAATATAAAGATAATTACAATGTTGCTTTAGGAACTCCAGGATGTGAAAGTAATGGAGTGGAAGGGTTTTGCGGAGGCGGAGGATATGCATTTAGCAAACAAGCCCTACAAAAAATTGTTTCCAATGATTATGATTTATTTTTAAAAGAATATAAAATAAGTTGTGAAAAAACAAAATTTTGTGATATAACAATGGGAGAATTATCAAAAAAAAATAATATTGAAATAATAGATATTCCTGAATTTAAACCTTGGGGTATTGATAAAGATGAAAAACAACTTATTATAAACAATAAGATAGCAACCTTGCATTACTATGGAGGGGATATTACAAAACATAAAAAAACAATCGAAGGCAAGATGACTTTTTTACAAAGTTTATATTCACAAATAAAAGAGATGTTTACCAGTGTTACGGAAAGATTTACGAATACCAGTAATAATAATAAAAATATGATAACTACTTTAATTTGTACTTCTCCTCATAATAGAATGGATAAAATACATAGAATAGTAGAAGCAATAGAAAGTCTAAAACTTGTTCCATTATTGTATGAAAATCCGATTATTATTTGTTTTGATGGAGGACCCATAAATATTTCAAATATGGATCAGAAATGTAACGAACTTGGCGATAAAGAAAATATAATCAAATATAATAATTATAAATATAAAGTAAAACAATATATAAAATATATTCCTAATTGTTCTTTTGTAGAACTACAATATAGAGGTTGTCTAACTAACAATTTAAAGAATGGTATAATAAATGTTAAAACAAAATATATTAATATTATGCAACACGATTTAAAAATTATCAAATCATTTAATATTACAAATATATTAAATTTATTAGATAATAACAATATAGATCTTGTTAGGTATGCCCATAAAAGTAATAAATTTAATCAAGATTATTATCATGGCGCTGTGCCTGAGTGTGTGAATTATGAAAAAAAATACGATACATTTTTATTTGAAAATCAACCGTATACTTATTGTAATCATTATTCAGATAATAATCATATATCCACATTAAAACTTTATAAAGATACATTATTACCTTTATTTAAAGAGCATTCCTTTCCCGAATATACGTTAGAATGTTCTCATAAAAAACAAAATTTAAAATTTGTATATTATGGAGATATCAACGATGGATTTTATATAGAACATACTGATGGACGTGGCAGATGTGATAACGATGATAATTGTTAAATACTATTAACGAATAAAACGATATATAATACAACTTTGTAATATAATAAAACTCATAAAGGGAACGATAACTAAGATACAATATGCTGATGATATTTCATAAGTAGATGATGTATATTCAATTGGTAGAAATGTATCATCGTTCATGGTTATACTTAGTTTATATGATACAAATATAGTATCTATTATAATATCAAATTTATTATTATTTTATAATATTTTATAATATTTTATAATATTTTATAATATTATATGAAAGGCAAACTAATTAAAAAAATAATTATAATTTGTTTATTAGTTTTTATTATTTATTGTATATTTTATATAGATTATAATTATAATTTTAATTTGGAATTATTTGATAATCCATTAGAAACTATTCCAACATATATTATTAATTCAAGTAAATATCCCGAAAGATATGATAATGCTGTACAAATATGTAATACATTAAATATAAACAATATTGAACGATTTGAAGCAATTTATCCAACTCAAGAAGAATATGTAAAAAGTGGGACAAAAGTGAAAAAAAAAGGTTTATACGGATGTGCTTTATCTCATACATCATTATGGAAAAAATTTATTCAATCTAAAAAAGACTACTGTTTAATTTTAGAAGATGATATTGCACTTTCTACAAAAGAACCTGTTGATAAGGTTATTTCAGAAATACAAAAAGGATATGTAGATGTAAAAAAAAATAAAATAGAATTTTTTTATTTGGGTTCTTGTTACGGTGGTGAATGTACACATGCTTACATACTCTCTAAAGAAGGTGCACATAAATTATTAAATATAATAGATTTAAATAGTCATTTACCTTTTGATACACAAATAAGTCAATGTAAAGATATAACAAAACAGTTTACTATAAATATTCCTAATGATGATGGTATGTTTGGAGATGGATTAATTAAACAAAATAGAAAAAACTTTAAATCTACTATAAGTCACGCCGCGGCGGCTGGGCGTAGTGCATGAAACGAATGAATCGCTCGCGGCGCTGCTCGATTGTCCCGCCCACCGCCGGAGGAGCGCGCCACTCAGCGATATATTTTGTATATTTAATATATATATATATATATATATATATATGAAAAAACAAAAATTATATATTATTATTTTAATAGTATTATTAGTATATTTATTATGTATACCTAGAAATATATTAAAAGAAAGTTTTGATAATAATATCAATAATATTAATAAATATCCAAATAAAGTACCCAATATATTTAATACAGATATATTTACTAATAAAACAGTATTTTTAATAGGAAATAATACTAAATTATCTAATAAAACACAGAAATGGCTCAATGATTATAAGTATAATAAAGATACATTAGTTGTTAGATTCAATGGATATAAATCTATTATACGAGATTATGCTAAAGGTATAACTAATATTATGGTTTATCGAAAAGGGGGGGACACATTTCATGGATTTAATAAAGAAAGTTACGATAAAAATATTATCAATATGTTTACTACAGACACCGAAAATGATAGTAATTTAGAAAAAAAACACTTAGATATACTTAGCAAAATAAATTACCATATACTATTTATAGATACATTTTTTAAAGATTCACAAAAATATTATTATACATCCGGATTTCAATTTTTATTAAGATTAATACGAACAAAAGTAAATAAAATATATTTAATTGGATATACCTTTCATGATAAAAAAAACGCGGGGCCTCATAATGCGTTATACGAATATAATTATTTTCATAATTATATTAAAAATAAATATAAAAATATTACAATAATGTTATAATAATTATATTATTATACTTATCTTATTAATAAGAAAAGTAAATAAATTCTTATTATAAATAAATTTGATATAGTATTTAAAATTAATTTTATAGTATATTATACAGCATACATACACCATATATACTACAATGCCAATAAAAACATTTCTTTGTCATTATGGGTATGGTATTGTAAAAAAACATTTTGCCTTTAAGGATATTAATCGAACAAAAAAAGATTTAAATGTTAAACCTTTTAGTGCTTTTCAAATATCAAAATTTAATGATCAAACAAAATCATACCCAGTATATCTAGAAAGTAAAACGAAAATATATATGCCCAAGTTTTATGGCTTGGAACATTTTGGCGAACCCGAACAAAATATATTGGAAGATGGCTATGATATTGATGTATCGTTTAAGGGTTCGTTACGCGAAAGTCAACAAGCACCAGTACAAGCGTTTATGAACTCTTGTAAACATGGACATCTTGTGGAACAATCAAATGGAGGTATTATTTCCTTACCTTGTGGCGGAGGTAAAACAATTGTAGCTTTGTATTTAATTGCTGCGTTAAAGAAAAAAACGATTATTGTAGTCCATAAAGAGTTTTTAATGAATCAATGGAAAGAACGCATAAAAACGTTTTTACCGGACGCACGAGTAGGAACCTTACAGGCATCCACTATTGATATTGATAACAAAGATATCGTTATTTGTATGTTACAAAGTTTATCGATGAAAGAATATCCTAAAGATCAGTTTGATAGTTTTGGATTTACTATTGTAGATGAATGTCACCACATTTCAAGTGAAGTATTTTCGAGAGCCCTACCTAAAATAACTTCGAGGTATACTCTGGGGTTATCGGCTACACCTAAGCGTCAAGATGGTATGACCAAAGTATTTTTATGGTTTTTAGGTCCCATGTTATTTAAAGGAGAAGCCGATACTAAAAAATGTATAGATATGCGAGTGATACAATATAAAAGTTTTGATACTGTTTATTGTAAAGAAGAAATAACGGCTGGCGGCCAATTATGTTATCCACGTATGATTAATAATATTACCAATTATGAACGTAGAACATTACTTATTATAGAATTAATTCGTAGACTTATTCGACAAGGTAAGAAAATATTGATCTTAAGTGATCGAAGAAAACATTTGACGCGTATATTTGAACTTATTACACAATATACTATTGCTTCTGTAGGATACTATGTGGGAGGAATGAAGCAAAAAGATTTAGATATAAGTGAAACCAAACAAATTTTATTAGGCACATATGCTATGAGTAGTGAAGGGATGGATATACCTGATTTGGATGCGTTAATTTTGGCGTCTCCTAAATCAAATATTATTCAATCTGTAGGAAGAATATTACGAAAAGAACATGAACATAATCCTATAGTATATGATATTGTTGATGAATTTTCTAAATTTCCAAATCAATATGTTAAACGCAGGGCGTATTATCGAAAAATGAAATACCCTATTCAGTTATATAACGTACATGATTCACCCAATCGTTCTATACTCGAAATATATTCTGATCTAGATAAAGAACCTATAAAAGATAGTAAGAAAAAAAAGAAAAAAGAAACGATTTTACACTTTATTCAAGATTAAACGTGTATACAAACAGTGGTCGTTGTTAAACGTTAACTGTTACATTTTAACTATTAATTATTTAATTTTAATTTAATTAATTATTTAATTAATTATTTAATTAAATAAAAATTAAATTAAAATTAAATAAAAATTAAATATACGTACATACTATAGTATTCCTATTATGATATTAGATAGTTTACATAAAATATTTTCTTGTACTCCTGCGATGGCATATCTTATAAGTTTTTTTATTTTAAATGTTATAGTATTTATTGTTACAAGTACTATTTTAGAAAAACAATATTGTTTTAATTTACATTTATTTGATATAATAAAAGCAGCTTTTAGTTTAATATTGTTTGTAACAATATTACTGTTTTTATGTATGTATGGTTATAGACGTGCTGCTTGGGGCGTTGTAATTATCCCCAATGTATTGATTTTTTTATTTACTATTTTAATGATTATTGTTGTATTACAAAAAAAAAAAAATAAAAAAGAACATGAAAAAAAAGAGCAAAATAAAAAAAATCAATAATATGTTTATAGTAAATTATATACATACGCAACTTAAATAACATGTTTACAAAATAATGATATTTTTTTAGTAGTATAAATAACAATAATTATACTTATCGTTCGTAATAATAAATCACTATAAATTAAATATTTATTTTGTTTTGTAAACAATGCCATATTATGTAAAATAGATACTCCATACATAACAATACCAATACTTGTGCCATAATATATACTGTCTTTTAATATATGCGTATCTCGAATCTTAGGCATTACAAATAACTGTAGCGCATAACAAATAAGTATATACGATATAAACATATACTTATACTTAAATTGTATGGGTTCAAGCTGAATAGTCGTTATATATTTAGATATTTTAGTTTTATTTAAAACTAAATATCCATAATCAATAGCATGTAAAAGTAAAAAAGAAATTATATATTCAAAAAGCATATAATTATACATATATATATATATTGTAGTAATATTTTTTATTTAATTCATAAATAAAAATTATTCTGTTTATAAAATAAATATATTAGTATATAATATATACTTATATAATGCTCTCTAAAATAGATACAGTATTAAAACGAATCGTTAAAAATAAACAACAAGTCTTATGTTTATCTATCACTTTTACAGTCACCATTCTTATAAGTTTACACTTATTACCTTCTAATTTTATTAAAAACGTAGATACTATGCCTATTCGATTATTATTTATTATATGTATAGGAGTAAGTTTATATTATAAATCGTATATGTTTGTTCTCGTATGTATTTTATCATTGTTTGTAATCATGTCACATTCGAATCAATGTGGACAACTTAAAGGATTTTCTGATAATTCTATATTTTCATATACAAATCAAGTTCAAGAATTTATGGGAAATAACGGGGATCCTTCATCCACATCAGGAACATCCGAAACTACATCAGGAATATCCGAAACTACATCAGGAACATCCGAAACTACATCAGGAACATCCGAAACTACACCCGAAACAACTCGGAAAACAAATCCTGAAACAACAATGTATTCCAATGTTGATGCTGATATTAATTTAAATGTTGAAAATAAATTTAAAAATTCAATGTTACAATCGTTGGATCAAATTCAAGATAATACCTTTCCAGAAAAAGATAAAAAAGATAATGTCACATCTCCGGAATTAGGCATAGGTGAATACTGTCCACAAGGATCTATTGAAGATGGTCCTATGGGTTTTGATCCTAACTGTATATCTGCTTCTATGAAGATATAGAAAAATTATTAAATTGTATTTTATTATTAATCTGAAAATATTTTTTATTAAGAATAGATTCTAAAATAAATTTATTGTTAATTAATAGGCTGTCAGAATACTTATTATTAAATATATTTATGGTATTTTTTTTTTTAGTGCTCATTTTTTTAACGATATATTTGACATATATTTTTAAAATAATTTTTTCTTTATGTGAAAAATGGTTTGTATTAATCATAACGTAAAGAACCTGTATACTTATATAATTATAAACTATAAATTTATTAAATTTTAAATTTGATATATATATATATATATAAAAAAACAGTTAAATATTGTATATGACAATTTTAGTTATTGTTGAATCTCCTGCTAAATGTAAAAAAATTCAACAATATCTTGGTTCTAATTATATCGTACATGCTAGCTACGGACATATATGTAATTTAGATATTAAAAAGGGTATTAAAGCTATAGATATTCATAATCAATTTAAACCGTATTATGCTAATAGTAAGGATAAAAGCAAAATTATTAATCATTTACGAAAACTTAGTAAAAAATGTTCGGAAGTAATTATTGCTTCTGATCTTGACCGAGAGGGCGAAGCCATAGGATATCACCTTGTCCGTGTTCTGGGGCTGGATATTCGCACGACTAAGCGAATCATTTTTAATGAAATATCTAAAAAAGCAATATTAAAAGCGGTTAAAGAATATACATATTTAGATATAAATAAAATACACGCTCAACAAGCACGACAAATCATTGATTATTTAATTGGATTTTCTATTTCTCCTTTACTTTGGAAACGAGTCATGAATAAAGCGTCTGCGGGAAGATGTCAATCTGCAACACTACTATTATTAGATACTAAATATAATACATTTAAAGATTATAAAGATGATTGTTCGTTTACTCTTAAAGGTATATTTAAAACTATACAAGAGTGTTCGTCTATTTATCGGACCACCAGAAAAAAAGACATAATAGAATTATTTGAAGAAAGTAAAACGGCTACTTTTACCATTAAACATATTCAAACATCTGTAACTTCAATTAAACCACCTAAACCGTTTATTACATCAAGTATTCAACAGGAAGCCAGTAATAAATTAAAATATTCGCCTAAACGGACGATGATGATTTTACAAAAATTGTATGAAGGAGGCCATATTACTTATATGCGAACAGATTCGTTTACACTTTCCAAAGATAGTATGAATGTTTTAAAACATACTATAAAAGATACCTATGGTAATAAATATCATCAAACACGAACGTATAAAAATAAACAAAACAATTGTCAAGAAGCTCACGAATGTATCCGCCCCGTTCATATAGAACATTCTAATCTAAATCATATTAACAGTCTAAACAACGAACATAAAAAAATGTATGAACTTATATGGAAACGAACCATTGCCAGTCAGATGACTGATAATAAAAAACAAAAGTGTAAGGTCACCATTCAAAATGATAAAAACAAAGTTCTTTTTACCAGAATGTTAGAAAAAGATATATGTTTAGGCTTTAAAAAAGTATACACTGAAGAAAAAATAGATACGATTACACCTTTACAGGAGTGGTTAAACATAGGACAAGTCGTTCACAAAAAAACTCTTACATCCGAACAAACATATGCGTCTTCCATTCAGATGTATTCGGAGGCAACATTGATTAAAGATTTAGAAAAAAAGGGAATAGGACGGCCCTCTACCTATTCTAATATTTTAGATACCTTATATAAACGTAAATATATGACCAAAAAAAATCATAAAGGAATTAAAAAAAAAATAGAAACAATTATATTACAAACAAACAATACTATTTCGTGTTCCAAAAAAGATACATATATCAACAAACAAAATAATAAATTGTTTATTAGTGATATCGGTTCGAAGGTAATCGAGTTTATGAAAGAACATTTTCACGATATTATTAATGAAACCTATACAGCATCCTTAGAAACATCACTTGATACTATTTATAACGGACAAAGTGATTGGATATCGATTATACAATCTAATTACAATATATATTCTCCTGCCGTTAAAACGTTACGTTCTAGTATAGTTAATAAAGACAAACGTATCATTGGTCGATTGTCAGATACCGACCAACCTGTATACGTATATATTGGTAAATATGGTAAAGTCGCTCAAGTAGGGGGAGAAGATGATAAAAAATATTATACTATTCCAGATGAAATGGAGTTAGCTACACTAACGTTACAAGATATAGAAACGTTAATGGATAAAAAAAAGAAAAGTGAACAAAATATTATTAAGATACTCAATCCTAAAATATCTATTCGTAATGGACCGTATGGACCGTATCTTATGAATAAATTAAAAAAAGTTCAATTTATCCCCATACCTAAAGAAAAACAAACTGATCTACAATCGATTACATTAAAGGAGTGTAAAGAATTAATTAAAAACTATGTTCCTAAAAAAAAGGTGTATAAAAAATATAAGAAGAAATAAAATATATAAATAAAATATATAAATGTTGATTTATCATGAAACTAAAATATTATTTTTGTACAACCTACTTTAGGAAAATATTTTTTTACACGCCACTTCATTATATAATAATACAATAAAAAAATAAAGTTAGATAAATGCTGTATAGTTATATATATGTATAGTTGTATAGTTCTGTATATGTATATGTTTGTATATGTAGTAGCCGTTATTTATACGCTAATTACTTCGCGGCGAGTGAGTTCAAAGAAACTTTTTTTAGTTAGTTCGATGTCATAACGAGCATCATGTAGCCGTTCTTCTTCAACGTCAATACCTACGCAATTGGCCAATTCACTCAAACGAGGCCATTTATATCCACCATATGCCGCTCCTGCTCCCTTTTTAGGCATTTTGCAAAAGTTTACAGATGATTTCATCGTACAGATTCGAGAAGTATTTGAAATGATAAAACTAGGAACTTGATGAACAATACAATCAATATCAAACTGAATATTATGCCCTACAATAATAGTATGCTCATCAATAGTATCTTCAATATCTTTAACAATACTATCCATTTCAATACCGTTAGCATTAATATAGTTTAGCGACCATTCTTTAGGACATACGGGGGATACAATTGTCTGAACACCTTTTACAAATTGACTATATTCCTTTAGAATATTTCCTTGTGCGTCACATTTTAAAAAGGAGACCTGAATCGGACGTTGTCGGCCCGGACGAAAGGTTCCTTTACCGTTTGTTTCAATATCGAGAATAATAAAATTATGTGCTGACATGGTAGTGTAATGTATAGTAAGTAAATTAAGAAGTGTTTACTTATTATAATATAGTTAAACATAATATCAAATTTTTTTAATATATAATAAAAATAATTTTATAATTTTGCTTTAATAAGATTGCTTTTAGTTAATTTTTTTAATAATTTCTTTTTATTTTTTATATCTGCTGCTTCTCTTTTTTTAGCACTCTGTATCCAAGGATAGTTAAATTGTTGTAAAAAGTAATCTTTTTTTGTATGTATAGGATATTTACTACATAATTTTGTAAAATGTTTTACAAGTATAGGTAATGTATGTTTACAACGTATCATCTCCTCAATTATTTTATTGGGTATTTTTTCTAATATATAATTAATAAACATCTCTATATGTTGAGATGAATCAATGCCTGGTGTAGTCCATAATATATATTGTATACTATTATCTTCACCATATTGTTTCCATTGCGTATTTGATATTATTTTATAGGTCCCATTCTTTAAAATAATTAGTAGATGACCTTTTGATAATTTAGAATACCATGGTTTCATTTTTTTTTCTAAATATGTAATTAGTTTATGGGGATAATCGGGTTCATCATTTATTTTTGATTTATTTTTAGATTTTATTTTAGATTTTGTTTTAGATTTTGTTTTAGATTTCTTTTTAGTGCTTGGCATGTATATTATATATATATATATATTAATTTTTATTACTACATATATTTATATTAATTTTTATTACTACATATATTTATATAGTTTCTATTTTTGATACATTTTAACACCTGCATGTAATACACTCAAATATATTTGTTGTTTGCCAACTTTTACAAACTTAATAGGGTCACCAGCGTTCGTGTGCTTAGTAAATCCATCTGGAATAACATTGGTAAACTTCTTCCACGTAAGAAAACCGACCTCGCCTATTGGAATGCGATCGGGCGTCCAAATATCACCGTTAACTGGATTGATACATTGTACACATTTCAATTTGTATTCAATACTATTACCGATAGTATACACATCCATAAGTTTAAAATGAGTTAACTCTAAATACTCTCTTAAATCTTTATTTAAAAACTTTTTATAAAACTTTACGATAGCGGCATTGGAAGGTTTATTTTTGTTAGTAAATGTGAAGTTTTTTGTTTCAACCCACGGCTCTGTATCATATTCTTTCATAGTATAATAATTAGGAGTAATTCTAATATATAAGGGTTTATCAGGATCAAGAAACGTTCTTTTACCAAATAGCACATATCCTACTGCTCTCTTCCACGCGGGTCTTGTATCCTCATATCTAATATTTTTTGTAGGTGATTTCGTTTTAGATTTACTCTTCGTTTTACGCTTTGATTTTTTTTTCTTTTTACTCTTTGTTTTGCTCTTAGTGTTTGATGTAGTGTGCTTCACCCAGCGTTTGCTACCACTTTTGATTTTCTTTACGATCCACATATTGCCATCTTTTCCTTTTTTTTTTGTGTTAGCTTTCGTGCTTCCCGCACAATATCCTAATCCTTTGGGCGACGGTTCGCTTCCTTTATATGATTTCTTGGAATCATTTTTACACTTGGGCATATTCTATAATATATATATATATATTAATTATTATATTAAAAATAAAGTTATAATATATATATAGTATGACTTTTTTAATACCTATTACAGATCGGTTCATTCAATTATCTCCTCTACTTTTTGTATATTCTTTACTATATTATAAAGGCAGTGCTTTTACTAAAATCCCTGCCTATATTAATTCGTTAGTTCATACTATTGTATTGTTGTCCTGGTTATCATTATCCTATGATAATATACAATATGTAATACCTTGGAGTCAGTCTTATTATATAGTTGATAGTATGGTGTCTACATATGTATTAACAAAACCATTACTACTAAATGTATATAATACAATAACAAATAAATCAGATAGACATATTGTACCAACAGGTCATATTGGATTTCTGTTACACCATTTTGTAGTACTTTATTTATTACATACGATACAAATACGCTCTCATATTTTAATGCCCTTTACAAATGTGTATTATCCTATCGAATGTTCAAATGTATTTTTACAAATAAGTTATTTTGTGTTTCAAAAATATGGGACATTACACCCTATCTCTAAAACAATGTTAGGTATTGAAATTATGGGATATGGTTACATCCGTTTGGTTACTTTATTGAAACTATTATTACAATACTGGAGTATATTACCCTTTTCATTACGATTATGTGCGGTATTTATTTATAGTTTAGGCGTATTTTGGACGTCAAAATTATGCTTACAATTTAAAAAAAATATTTGTAAAAAAAGAAATTTATTGATACACATCAACTAATTTGCCATTTACTGGACATATCATATGACTATGATTGTTGGTATCATTATTGTAGCAATTACATTAACCGTCGTTCCATATTAATGTATATAATTAATTAATCGCAGTACATTTTTTATATAACCGAATTCATTATCATACCATACCATTATTTTATATAAATCTCCTTGTTTCATGATCCCATGATAATCAACAATAGCAGCATGAGGAGTTCCAATAAAATCACTACTAACTAATTCTTTATCATTGATATCCATAATCTCCTTATATTGATTATTAGAATGATGTATAAATAAGTCCCGAATGTCTTCTATATTTGGCGATTGTTTTAAATCAACAGTTAAATCAAGTAAAGAAACATTTTGAATCGGGACACGAACGCCAATCGCATTTAATTTTCCATCTAATTCTGGAATAACTTTACCTATTGCTTTCGCTGCGCCAGTACTCGATGGTATAATGTTATTTAATAAACTTCTTCCAGTTCTCGAACCAGGTTTATATTTATCTACAGCATGTTGCGATGCTGTAACCGAATGAATGGTTGTTGCTAATCCTGATTTAATTCCATACGTATTATGTAGTATTTGAGCAACCGGAGCTAAACACGTGGTTGTACACGAAGCCGCAGAAATAAAAGGTTGATCAACATATTTTTTATGATTTACACCATAAATAAACATCGGCAGTGTTTTAGACGGTGCACTAACTACTATTTTTGTCTCCGGATGGATTTGATACTGTTCTAATTGCTTGTACTCTTTAAATAATCCAGTTGTTTCGATAATAACATCTAAATGCTGTTCCCATTTAATATGTTCAGGATTACGCTCATTATGTATTGTAATTGTTGTATCCTTATCTATATTAAAATGGCCATGAACACTATCATATGTAAGTAATTTTTTCATATCGTTAGTATTGACAGTAGGGTGATTGATACTTACTAGGTTAAATTTTGAATCTTTTAAAATTTCCCGTGCCGCCAATCGCCCCATTCGTCCAAATCCATTAATTCCAATATTAATCATATTGTTTATACTATATAATTAATAAAGTATTTATTTATTTCAACCTTATTTAATATCTAATTATATAGTACTTCATATTGTCAGATATTGTTAGCTATGCGTATGATTAAAAATAATTTTATTGTAGGTATTTTTGTAGTAAATAGCATATTATGGGCGTCGTATGTATATTTTTTACGAGGTGAATCAAATATGTTGGGATCCGAGTTATGGAACAATGTACCCTTTAAGGAACGGACGCCTATGTTAGTCATGGCTTCTATTGCGTACATCTTAAATTTAGCATTGGCTGTGTATTTATATATGAATAACTATGTAAGTTCTACATCACTACGAATTGTATTTATATCGTATATAGTTTATTATGTTTTACAATTATTGTTTGTTCCATTATTACTACGTTATACACATTTTAAACTAACCAATACGACAAAAGAAGCACAACTGTATAGATGGTTAGTACAATTATTACTTATAATAGTTGTTATACCCATGGGCGTAATTATGGTGTATGGCATGAATGAAGCGATAAAACTTTATAAAAAAAATAAATATATGTCTTTATGTATAGCTGGTTGTTCTATCCTTCCTTTTTTACATGTGTTAATCAATGATGCCTATAGATTTGGTTTTTTTTTCTAAAATAGTAGTGTTTTGGTATATACTATAGTATTTAGTATATAGTTATTATAATAATAGTGCACATACATGACATACACTTGCGTGTTTACATTTACTAAATATAATTTTTGTTTTATCTTCGAGACAGATACAACATTCAGACCCTGTATACAGTTGCATGTTTAAATCTATATTAGAATATTCTCTACATATTGGACATCGTTTATGTATAATATGATCTTCAACCTTAGTAGCACTTTCGTCCAAAGAAGATCCACCACCACTAGAAGCACCCCCGCTACTAGAAGCACCCCCACCACTATAAGCACCACCCTCCATTTGTTCGTTGAATCTTTCTAATGGTTCTCGGGAACGTTGATTTATAGTTGATAATCTACACTCTTGTGCTGGATGGGATCCTCGTCCGCCGCATCGAAAACAGTGATGAGAGGAAGAAGAATGCGACCAAGGATATGTACAATTAGAAAACGTACAAAATTGATCTTCAGGCATTTGTTCTTCGAGGAATGCGCTCAGTTGTTGTTTTAAGGTCGCATTATTACATTCTAGTTGTCCATGTCCATAGCTATTACAAGTCCCACATCTATGGCCAATGGTCGTATGATAATTGGAATAACGACAACCTTTTACTTTACAACTAGACACATTATCATTTTGATTAGCCATAGTAGTTTGATATATAATGTAATTATATAGACATATATAAATCAAATTTTCATATGTGTAAAGAGAATATTTTTATTAATTTTATTTTATAAACATATAATATATAAGTAGTATAAGGTAGTTACTGTAAATTAATTATAATGAAATAGTAGGTTCAATAAAGTTCGTTCGAAAGGCATCAATACTATTCGAAGCAATATATTCCATAATATTCATCGTCCAATTCCAACTATAACCATCATGAATAATAGTAGAGTTTAATCCTTGTTCAATTACCATAGCATATATACTTTTTTCAATAATCTTAAAATTAGGATGATCATTAAATATACAGCCGGCACGATTACGAGAATCATAGTTACGTAACCAGTCCCATAAATCATTATTAGTAATCGATGCGTACGCCGTTTCAAGACGTTGGCGTGCTTTGTCGGAGATCATGAACTCGAAACTCATATACTATCTGTATAACAGTATGTATAACAGTATGTATAACAGTATGTATAACAGTATGTATAATAATCAACAAAGTGTTAGTTGTAATAATAAATATAAAGTTTAAATAAAAATCAAATTTATTATATATATCTATTATATAGAATCACTCATACAATCTAGTTATAATGAATACCAACATATTACATACCTTAATTCGTACACCGGCGCCTTCTAATTTTGAAACCAATATACGAAAATATATTAAATCAGTTATTCCTTCACACAAAAAAGTGTCTATTGTATCCGATAAAAATACTTCTCTAGCATACTATGTAAACGCACATAAAAAAAAAACCATTGTTCTGGATGCCCATATGGATGAAATATCCGGACAAGTGATAAGTATAACCGAGGATGGATTTTGTACTATCAACATGACTGGCCCATTAATAGAACATATGCACGGACGACCGGTGCTTGTTTTTTCTTCTATTCTAAATAAAACAATACCAGGTGTGATATTAATAGACCAAGTTCACGCAGAAGATGCTCGAAAAGAAAAAAAGGATACCTACAATAATAAAATTTTATATCTCGATATTGGTTTAAAAAATAAAAAAGAAACTAAATCTAAAATAGAAATCGGCGATGCGGTAATCGCAGATTATTCCTACACGTATTTACAAAAAAATATTATAACTTCGAGAGGATTAGATAACAAACTAGGAGTATATATACTCATGCATTTATTATTACATTTTATTAAACATAGTAATCAATTAAACTATAATATTGTCTGTAATTTTTCAGGTGACGAAGAAACGGGAAAAACATCATTATCACATTTAAAACATATCCAACCCGATTCTATTATTGTTATTGATACCGATTTTTCTACAGATGTTCCCTTTCTTAATCCTGATATGTATGGTAAGATAGATATAGGTAAAGGCGCGATTATAACGCGTTCCAATGAAGACGATGGTTTATTCTCAACGTTTAAAAATTTAGCTACTAAACACAAAATACCCCTCCAAATAACGGTTCCCGGAGGAGGCGAGTCCATACTTAGTCATTACATACGCCAATATACGGCGAAGACACAATTTATTGCTGTTCCGTTGCGTAATATTCATTCTCCTGTGGAAACGGCAGACTTACAAGATGTTACAGCTGTGTTTACTTTACTTAAACACTTTCTAACAAAACAAACTCATACTAAAAAAAATCGTACCATAAAAAGAAAAAGTTCCAACAAACGCAAACCTACACGCAAAAGTAAAGGTAAGCGCAAAAGTAAAGGAACACGCAACAGTAAAGGTTCACGTAAAGGAACACGCAACAGTAAAGGTTCACGTAAAGGAACACGCAACAGTAAAGGTTCACGTAAAGGTAAAAATAAAGATTCACGTAAACGTTCCAATAAGTAATACATACATAGTTAAAAAAAGGATGTAAGACTAGTCATTTATTTAATGTATGTTTATTTTAATTTGTTTTATTTTAATTTGTTTTATTTTAATTTGTTTTATTTTAATTTGTTTTATTTTAATTTATTTTATTTTAATTTATTTAAAGATTATATAAATTATAATATTATTACTATATAATAATGTACGAAATGAGTTATGATATAATTATTTTATGTATGTACGCAACAGCTATTTATACGTGTATGACGTTACTATTCGCACACAACATCACTAAAATCTATTTACGTAGTTTAAAGGAGATTACTATTGTAAGAGGTGTTCCGGGTAGTGGAAAAGATTTTTATGTAGATTATATAGAAAAACAAAAAAATGATATGGAAGTATATAGTATTTGTAATGACGATATGTATTTTATTCAAAATAATGAGCAATTCTCTATTAGAAAAGCAGAAGCCGCACGTGCGTATACGCTACAGTTATTGTTACACAGTATTCAACAGGGTGTCAATCGTATTTATATTACGAATATTCATTCTACTATCAAAGAATATGAGCATTTTATTACATTAGCTCATTTACATCACTATAAAGTTAATATTATTACAATTGATTGTTATGATCAAGAATATTTAAAATACTTCGCAACACGTTCGAAACAAAATATTAGTGATGTCCATCTACAAAATATGTTTACAAAATGGGAACAGGACCCACGCGAAACGATTATCGAGCCATATGTAGAATATACTTTAGGTGATTCGTTACCTAAACAAATACACACACCTATAGATTTAGATATGTATTATGATGGAACTTACTGTATTGAAGGATCGACTACACCCAAGACGCCGAATTCCAATGTCACAACCTCAATGGAAACATCAATCGCAACAACATCCAGTTCTATAACACTCAACACTTTAACACACTGTAACGATTGTAATGAGTCTTTAAAATGTATGAAGTCACCTTATCAAGGCCAGGTTATTTGTGACAGTTGTAATTCGGTTTACAAAGAACATGTAGAAGTATGGCACTGTTCGTCTTGCGACAACTATGATATTTGTAATTCTTGCTATTATACCTATATTATGTATGGTTATTATACATATTTAGTACAATCTTGCTCAAATATATTTAACTATTGTCAACAAAAAAAAACGACGTCTCTATCAACATATCCAATCATTGAATATATCGATGACAAAAGTGTATATACAAATATGAGACGCAATTTTCATATTCATATACAAAATAAAAAAGTACAACTGTATCTAGGTAATTTACACGTTCAAACCATTATAAAGCAGTAAATTTAGATGGCATAACCACTGGATTATTTTTTATTAAGTATTCTTTATTCAAGGCTAAAAAATTAGCCTTACAATTATGATTTGTAATAGATACATGTTGTTTACAATAATTATGTGAACATTTACAGGTCATTAACTTATCTATATTAGATAATTTTTTATTACAACCCTCAAAAAAGCATCTATTTTTTTTCTTTTTTTTGGTTTTCTTTTTTTTTGTTTGTTTTATGCTGTCTGTGATTTCTGTTTGTTCTGTTTGTTCTGTTTGTTCCGTTTGTTTTATTGCTTCATTTGATGAGAACTCTAGTGTTCCAGTGCTTGTAGTTGTAGTGGTTGTTGAGGTAGTAGTAATATCTGTCATATAATACTATAATACTATGTATAATTATTATACGTTTTTTTAAATATAAAACATATAATATTGTGGTAAACATATCAAATTTTTTTATTCTTCTACATCTGAACATACTCTATACGTTATATGTTTGCCATAAGAAGGACTAACTCTAGTTATTTGAACTACATTTCCTCTTTTTAAATTATAATATCGTGCTACAGGATCAGTATGAGAAATAACGGGTAATTTATATATACTACTTATTTGTAAGCTATTTTTTAATAACTGAACTTGTTTATTGTTTAATAATGTATGTTTAGGAACATAGAAATGTTTTGTAATATTGAGAAGCAAACGTTTAATATCAAATATTTCTACATTTTTATTTTTTTTTAAAAAATCTTCATATGTTTCGAGGACTTGTTCATTTTGTGTATCACAAATAACATATAGTATATTATCAGTATGTAATAAATCTTGTATTTGTAGTAAATTTTTGTGCATTTTTTGTAAGGGAAGTATTTTTTTTTTATTTTTTTCTTTAGAAAGGATGTGATTTCTGATATAGGTAACATATATACGTTCGCCTACATTATTTTCACATTCTATATCAAATACACTTGATTCATTTGTAAATGTAGGCCACAGTTTTACAAATAAGGACTCTGGTAATTCAGGCACAATATCGTCAGTTATATATCCTCTGTCCGTTAACATTTCTATGAGTGTTTTTCGACTTAATCTAATTTGTTCTTCTAAGGTATTCATTATATTATTATTATTATAATTATATATTATATTTTTACAATATATATTTATAAATTAAATGTAGTATATACAATAACGTATATGCCTACTTCTAAAATTTATCCTCAACATAATATAACTATTGCTCCTATAATACAAAATAATAATACATTAAGAAAATATATATCTACTAAAGCGAATGTTAGTAAAAAAAAAAAATGTAATCGCATATGTTTAATTGTAACTATAATCACAATTATTTTTTGTTTTGTAACGGTTTCGATTGGTAGTTTAGCCACTATTATATTTCTAGAACATAATTTTAGTGATGGAACAAGTCATACTACGCCAATCCATTCTAATACATCCACTATGATCCCTACCTATTGGCCATCCGTGACCCCCAGTATCGCACCTAGCAAAGCACCTAGCAAGGCACCTACGTTTACACCCAGTATCGCACCCAGTAGCGCACCTACTTCGGTTCCCTCGAGCACACCCAGTCGCGCACCCAGTAGCGCACCTACTTCGGTTCCCTCGAGCACACCCAGTCGCGCACCCAGTAGCGCACCTACTTCGGTTCCCTCGAGCACACCCAGTCGCGCACCCAGTCGCGCACCCACTTCGGTTCCCTCATACGTTCCTACCATGTATCCTACCATGTATCCTACCATGTATCCTACCATGTATCCTACCACATATCCTACTTTCTATCAGGAAATAATACAAGTCGTTAATCATACATATGATACTATTGTAAATAATACAAATCATACCAAAATAAAAAATAAATTTTTTATACAAAGTAAAAAAGACGATTCTATTATATTTATGAATATTCTATATATTACTGCGATCATATGTTTAATATGTAGTTGTATACATATACCTGTGTTAACAGTTTTTTTAATTTCTATAGTTACAAGAGGGTGTAAAGATAAACACTATATTCAACATATATGTCCGCAACTAGAAACTAAATAATGAATCATTGAATCATTGAATCAATCAATTAATTGCGTATCAATTACTTTTTTAATTACTTTTTCCATATCAGTAGTAGGATTCCAAGTATCCCACATAGCAACCGCTCGATGTATACGTGAACATATCGGACATTTACATAAACTTTTCGTAAAGGTTTCCATGTCACTATCAGGAACCACTTTATTTTGTAGAAAGGTTTGAACTTCGTCTTCTCCACTATCACTATCTTCATAGTGAGGATTATCATATTGTTCTATATCTTTATGCACCTCTTCTTTGTAATACAGTAAGGCACCTTCTATATCTTCGCGCCGCATATATTCAAATGTTTCGGCTTGTAATGCCATGCGAATATCTTGTTTGGATACGATGGTTCGACCAGCATGTTCCACATACGTTCCCGCATCATGTATAGCATTTTCCATAAAACTTAAGACAATTGCCATGACATTTTCAACGGTATCCGATTCAATCTGTTTGGGCTGTGTTGTGTTCATTTGTAATAAATATGCGTATATTATATGGGTCATATATTATATATACATATCAAATTTGTTTAAAAATAAATATTTATACTGTTACGGTTGGAGGCGATGTTTCATGGTCCAGAGATGTTTCATAGGTTGGAGGCGATGTAAGTGTTAATAAGGGAGATGTATTATCTAAAGAAAACATATCTAATGGAACTTTGTTGTCATAGGGCTCATACGATAATTCACGAACAATATTATTTGTAAGCATAATCTGACCTAACGAAGCGTACATATCTTTCGCAACAAAATCAGTAATCACTTGTTGGGATGATTCTTTAGATTGTTTAAAAGCTTCAAATGATACTAATGAACTAACTTGTTTATGTCCGGATACTAACAATACCCCTCCTAATAATGCTACTAAAATAGAACTTAAACCTACCCAGGTAACAATATTCGAACCTCCTTTCATAATAGATTTAGAATATATTTGTTGTTTAGGTACAATTTTTTTGTGAGTCTGAATGATCATTGTATATTATATATTATATATTATATATTATATTATATACTTATATATTTTTTATGTATAATATATTTAAATTTACATGGACCCAATGAGCGAAAGACAGATCTGTGAGGGCCGTCAGCTCGCCGGTTGAACCGGCACTAGCTAGCTAGGGAGGAAGGGGTATAGTGATATCTGCGCGCGCATCATCGAGATCGACCACGATTGGGAAGTAGGTTTGGTTATGATTAACGAGTTTTCCACCAGCTCCCGCCTCCCCGAGAAGGGCCCGCGAGCCGTCCGTCGCGGGCGAGTCCATAGAGTCCCAGTCTACACCTTTAGTGCCGGGCTTCACACTTACGCTTTGCACCGCAGTTCGTGCAGCCGCGGTAGCGTTCCCTGTGGCTAATGATCGCTGGTCGAGGAGTGTGAACCAGGTGTTGTAGTCAGCCATGTCCGTGCTAGCGCAATCAATGCGCACATCGTCTTACGTATGGTACCTCATGCCATCACTACTAGCTACTAGCCTGAATTACTCTCGCACCTGCTGTGGGGTCGCCTCCCCATTTTATTTTGCCATTTTCTCTCGATCTCTCACAGCTCATCGGAGTGGCTGACGGCGGCGGTGGCGATGATTATGAGATGGCGTCGCCATACGAGTATCCGGCAACGAGAATTTCGGGCTCGAATAAAAATTTGCGACTTGGCTGCATGCGAGATCTACGAGTCTGTCTTTGACGAGCCCATCAAGTCCCAGTCTACACCTCTAACGCCGGGCTTCACACTTACGACGTTTCTTGCGGCTGTTCCTGCCGCGGTAGCGTTCCCTGCGATGCCGCGAGCGCCGAGAGCCGCGAGGTTCCACCAGCCGACGTACGCGGCCTCGGCCTGGCTGCCCGGGACGGGGGCATCAAAGTACGCCATCGCAGCCTCGTAGCCTGTGCCGTACATGTACAGACAACCTCCAAGGTTGTCGCCGAGCTTCTCGTTCATCTCCTCCTTGGTCCCCGCAGTGGCCTTACTTCCAAGCAGCCCAGGGAGGTTTGTAAGATCACCATCAATGCAATCTTGGTTATCACGGATAGGGAAGTCACACCCATCCCTGTTCGTCAACTTCATCAGTGTCCAACCGTTATCTGGATTGTCTTTAATTCCCGGATTGACTTCAACACCCACTTGGTTCGAGTATTGATCGAGGTAGCCGGTATTCGCACCGCTCGGCGGCGCGGCTTGGGCGGCCGTCTCGTTCGCCGCGGTGGAACAACAATACTCCTCCGTACAGCTGCCTGTCGCCGAGTCACTACATTTAAGAGCACTTTTGGCTGTATATTCCGCAGTCGACGTATCTACATCTTTCCACCATTCTTTTGTCTGTGTGTTTTTCCTCTCCCCCCCGCAGTTATGAATAGGGTTGTTGTACACGTCTGGATGGTCGCAGAATCCGTGATTCGTGTGGCAGCTGTTCGGCCCAAAGGACTTATCCACAGTGGCGGTGTGCTTTACCGTCGTTCTAGGACACTTGATGGTGCGTCGGTCGTCCTTATCGTCCATCCATTTGAGACCGCCAGTAGAGAGCCGTTTCTCCACAAAGCGAGCCCAATCGCTATTCCCGCAGGTAAGGACTGTAGCGGTTGTTGTTGGTGCTGCTGGTGTTTGTGCTGGTGGTGTTTGTGCTGGTGGTGTGGCGAAGTCCACACTGTATGTTTCTACTTGAATAAGAGTGAGAACATCCTCGCCCTGCTTTAGTCCCGTACCATTAAATGCTTGGTGTTTGGCATGAACGAGCGAAGAGTCAAAGGTTGTCCCGACGCCGCCGCCGGGATGTGTATAGTCTTCGTTAAAATAAGTCCAAGGATTCAAAACAATTTTACCGCCCTGGCCGCTGCCAGCGGACATAAATATGTCGTTGCCGTAGCCGAATGTCCACAAATAGGACCGCACCGAGTTCCAGGTCAAAATGGCGTGATCGCTGCCCTGACCGCATACGCGGTCACTATCGCACCGCGGGACATATTTTGTGTTATAGTCGTCGTTCGTCCATTGGTAACCTACACTACTTCTTATCCAAGTGTTATATTGACTACTATTTCCATAACCATTGTTCGCCGTTTTTGCGGCTCCTTTAGGCCATTTATCACAATATAACAGCAAATTGAATATGTTATTGGTTGATTTATGTTTAATCGTTAAAAATGCTATAGATTTAGGACGTGATGGTTGAAGTAAAACATCACGGTGATAATTTTTTATTTTTGAAAAACCACCGTGTAACGATTCCAAGTAGCTTCCCGACCCTACCACCCATACATTGTCCGAACCATAGATCGAGTTGCCGTTTGTATCTGTCTCAACTATTTTTAAATTGTCTTTAGCTAAAATGGCATTTAAAGTACTTAGGGGCGTGAGCTGGAACGTTGCTGCTGTTGTTGTGGTTGGTGCCAATGTGGTGGTTGGCGCCAATGTGGTGGTTGCCTGTGTAGTGGTTGCCTGTGCGTCTGCTGCTGCCTTTGTGTCTATTAGTGCCTGTAGTTGTGTTAGTGAAGATGTCAGTCCCGGTATGTTTGATTGTGATTGTAATTGAGACAGCTCGTTAGCCTGTTGTGTTAGTGATTGTTGCGCCTTTGCGGACATGCTTGGCAGCGGGGGAGGCGGAGCAGGATTGGCGGCAGCGCCGCTCGTTCCCGTGGGGCTTCCCGCGGCCCTGGGTCTCAGTCCCGTTATGTTTGATTGTGATTGTAATTGAGACAGCTCGTTAGCCTGTCGTGTTAATGATTGTTGCGCCTTTACGGCCATATCGGCATGTGTATGTGATGCTACTTCGGACACATAATCGTGTGTATGTTTTGGAACAGATTTTTTTAAGGAGGACTGTATACCAGGTTTGTTTCCTTTTCCAAATACCCATTGAACAACGTTGTTAAGTTCAGACTGTTTTTCGTGTATATTTTTTATTGATTTGTCTTGAGCATTAAAATTTGCCGTTATAGCATCTTTTAACATTTGTTGTTTATCCATGCCTAAATGTTCTAAAGAGGTTTGCCCTGTCATATACACCGTGTACAAAAAAAACAGTCCTGCTACGATTCCATACGTAACATTGTAATGTCCTATAGCTAACACAATTAACAAAGCCACCATGCCACCTGCAGCCGATTGAACGGTGCGCACAACCGAGCGCGGCAGGAACACATCATGAAACGATACATACAAGACGCATACGGTTATCAACAAAACTAGTTTTTTATGTTTAGTTATCATGTTAATATCTTTCATTATTTAATTACTTTATAGTATATAATATATATATATATTTAATTTTTTTAAAGATAATATAAATATATTATTATTATTTATTTATTATTTTTATTATTTTTATTATTTTTATTATTAATTACATTATTAATTACATTGTTAGTTACATTGTTAGTTACATTATTTTTATACCCAATATGTGGTTACTAAACCGCGGTAATCATTGTTATCTTGACTGAACCATGACCCGCAGTTGTTGCGACAGAGGATGTTGCCTTCGGATCTTGACAGTAAGAAGATCCTCCAGTGGGATATCCGCCCTTCCCCGAGCGCTGGGTCCCTGCGTTCCCACCCTTCATCCCACCTCCTCCTCCTCCGCTATATTTTCCACTCCCCCCTCCTCCACCAAACCCACCCTTGTGCGTAAACGCCGGGTATGTAGGATTGGAGCTTCCTCCTCTGCCTCCCCCCCAGTACCCCTGCGCGAGTTTTCCGCACTCACCGGGGCCCGCGTATTCGTCTTTGTCGTCCCACTTGTGGCAGGACAAGGCAGGGCCGCGTTCGAGACTGGAGTACTTTCCAACTTTGGGTCGGTCGACAACTCCATTTCCGCGTTGTATTAATCCACCACCACCTCCAGCCTTCCAGCCGTCTTCCGAGGCATTGCCTCCACCCGCGTGAGACACGATGTTAGCACCGTCGATGAGGACGAAGGGCGGGTCCACGGTCTCCCCTGGGTACGGCTGCGACTGCTTCGCGTCGGCGAGCTCCTGCCCCGACGGGGTGTAGTTGGGCATAAGACCTGTTGGCGGATACTTTATAATATTCTCCACGTCTGTCGGAAGTTTAGTTCCTCCGTTTCGTAAATCGATACCGGCGATGAGACTGTCGACATGGACGGTGCCCGTGTTAAGATTGCTGGCGCCTCCGCCGCCTGTCTGTCCCTGGTACCCACCACCACCACCAGCTACAATCAAAGTTTTGTTCATTAGATACTGGGGTCTGTGTTTCTCCCAGATTGTCGGCACACCAAATCCTTGCCAATCTTCGCCGGCGGTGCTTTGCAGTCCTCCGACGCTTACAACAAATGTCCCACCACTGCCCCCGCTGCCTTTGTCACCGTGATCGGTGCTACTCTCGCCCTTTTGTCCAACTAAAATTTCTAGAACTTGTCCCTTAATTAACGTAAAATTACCTTGAATAACGGCTCCAAAACCGGCATGGTGTTTTACTCCATATGTGGGAGTCATCCCGTAATCTTCACTTCCCCCACCTGCACCTGTTGCTTTTATTGTATATTTTCCAGTATATGGAACTGTCCATAATTGAATTCCGGCGGGGCGATTGAACCCCACCTCGCCCGCCGCGAAGCCTGGCTTGTGTCCGATGTTGAATTTTTTATCATCATTCGCCCAATCAGTATTCCAAGAAAAACTGTTATATTCTTGTTTACAATTATCTAATGTAGGTCCGTTGTTTCCTATAGCATTACAATTAGTAAATATCCAACACTTGCCATCGTCGGGACAACTTGGACCCACAGATGCTGCTGGTGCTGCTGTTGTCATCGGAGCTGCTGTTGTGCCTATGATTCCAGAAGTTGGTGTGTATGCCAGTGTTACTTCGTTTAGCTGTGCCAGTTGTGCCGCCTGTGCCAGTTGTGCCGCCTGTTCTTGTAATTGTTGCTGTGATTTTGCCTGTGAATCTTTCTGTTTCTCAAATGCTTGTCCTACTATGTCAACTATATTAGTATGTGGATGCGGGGGAACATTGGTTATTTTCGCGTGTGTATGTATTGGCGCAGTTGGTTCTGGGGGAGGCTTTATAGTAGGTTTATCTCCTTTTCCTAACACCCATCGAACAATTTTGTTAAGATCAGAATGTTTTTCATGTATATTTTTTTTTTCGTTATCTGTAAAATTAGAAGCAGGTTTTTCAGGATGTAATTCTTTTTTAGAAATCTCACTGTTATTTGATTTATCTCGAGCATTAAAATCTGCTATTATAGCATTTTCTAACATAAATTGTTTATCTACATTTAAATGTTCTAAAGAGGTTTGCCCTGTCATATACACCGTGTACAAAAAAAACAGTCCTGCTACGATTCCATACGTAACATTGTAATGTCCTATAGCTAACACAATTAACAAAGCCACCATGCCACCT
>Ga0209830_10000689_pt1 | contig 33445 bp, 20 predicted proteins | sample ArcticOcean_MG_C_12_FD_187439 | JGI IMG/M metagenome (GOLD analysis project Ga0209830, IMG submission 187439) | Marine microbial communities from western Arctic Ocean - ArcticOcean_MG_CB8_130 (SPAdes) (version 2) | ecosystem: Environmental > Aquatic > Marine > Oceanic | place: Arctic Ocean...
TTTCTCTTAAAATCGAGCTTTGCTGATGACTTAAGCTCGGGACAAAGAGGTAGACAAGTATTATTATTTAACAGCGATGGAGATTATAACGATATGAATAATAATATGAATAATAATCGAAGAAGAAGAAGAAGAAGTGGAAGAAGAGTGTTGTATGCATCGCTCACGAATCGGTTTAGTCATAGTACTCATGATCATCGTGCTCGTGCGAGAGATGATGACGAAAATAATACGAATAGTGTTGAGGATGAAATGAGGACAACGATAGCAACAACGACAGCAACAACACCTTTAAATGATAATGAAAAACGCAAGCACGATTTCAAGAACGATTGCGAGTTAGTCATAGCGACATTTTATGCAACGAAACCGAACGGGTTCAAACGTAAGAAAGTGGAACATTGCGCCGGATGTCACGAAGCTCCAATTAATATGATGTTCGAATCGGCGAGATTATCGCAACCGGAAAACATTACAGTATGTACGGCTTTGATCACTGATATGGACACCGTGATTGATTTCGAACAGCAAGGAATGGAATTCGTATCAGTTTTTAGATATGCGAATATATTAGATCGAACTAAAATAGGCACTGGCGCTTTGATGGTCGAGCGCATGAAATTATATAGAGCGTTCGTTGAAACGGCGAGAGACGAGAGATGGGAAAAAGCGAACATTGTTCTGGTCGATACAGACGTTATATTCATCGATTCCGTAGAAGCGCTCTTCGATGAAGAGTTTATGTTCACATCGTTCGATTACGGTCTATCGATAAGAGACGGAGGAGACGCAAAGGTCGAGAGAAGGGTCAACCTACTCTATCCCGTTCAAGGTGGAGTACAGTTCGTCCCAAAAGATCATTACGCAGGAGCTTCGAAATTTCTCACGCACGTTTTAGAGAAATGGCAAATTCGAATCTTGAAACAAATAAATGGTGGAAAACGAACTGAAGGACCTGGTTTCTCGGACGATCAAGGCGCCTATCAAAGAGGTATGAACATCGCTGCAGACAAATTAACAGCATTAGCTAAGAAAAAGAAAGCCGTGAAAGTCAAAGTTCGTTTGAAGAATGACGAAGATAGAGAAGAGGTTGAAGTGAAATTGATTCCTGGAACTCGCTTCAACTTTGTGCCAAAGTTGGAAAATAGGAAATCAGAAACTGGATTATGGGCGAGAAAGAATAAAATCGCGATCTTGCACTACAAAGGCGATCGAAAGAAGTCAATGAAATTGCCCTACGACGCGTTAAGAAACGAAGTGCGGAAAGGTGAAGGCATAGAAAACTTGCAAAAATTCTTATTCTAAGATCGATGTGTGTTTGTTTGAAGTTGTGTAAACTCTAGGTATTTAAATACACAGTATATACTACTCGTAGGGTGTCGTAGAATCACCTAATAAGCAGCAGAACACAGAAATGGGACTTGTCTTTTCGTTCTTTTTAGAATTTACACTTGACTTTCTCTTGTGAAAGAATTCTTCATATTTTCGCGAGCGCGCCTAATAGCGCGTTTGCAAATGAGTACGATTTATAGAACACCGTTCACTAATCGACATCGACATCGATTGTCTCCTTTAAATGATGTTTATTACTATAATTATTGTAATAAAATGTGTTTCGTGTTGTGCGTTTTCATTTTAGAAATATTTTATGTGACCGGTGATGAAAACGCTCTCTTCAGCACTCAACAACAACGACGACGACAGAGAAATAGTAATATTACGAATAATAATAGTAGTAATATTAATATTTGCGCGCAGATTGATTCATTCGTGGATGATTTACAATACGAACGAACGCAAGATCAATATGAATTTTCATTCTATAGAGCTGTATTATTAGCCACGGAGAACATAAACACGTGTGAATTGAAATTAAACGGTCAAAGCAAAAGGTTTAGAACTTTATTCGCATTCTCTGATTTTGGGTTTCAGAAATATCAACAAAAATACGCTTTATCCGCGAGCGAAATATTCGAAGACGAGTGGTTATTATGTGAGATCGCAAAGAGACATCGTTTGGAAGAGAGAGTGGAATCTTTTGATTTGACAGATCAGAAAGTCATGTACGAAGTCGAGGGCGAACATTTCAAAACTCTACACGCGAAAGTCGTTCAGTTACCTAAACGCTTTGGCGAGGCTCAACGAAAGCGAGAGATTTATATTGAAAATGCGAAAGTGATCGCGTCTTATGCGACGTGTGATAGTAATAGTACGATCGTTTATGCCCTAGATGATATGTTGATAGATATTTCTAGACATGGAACCGATGCGCTCGCAAAATATAGAATGCCATCGTTGTACGATTTCCTGGAAAAAAGCGCTTTCGCTAAAGACGTTTCGATCACTCTCGAGGCTTTCTACGTCGCCTTTAACTATGTTAAGATTTTTTATAACGCGGGATCATCAAGGACGATCATAATTCCAACGAACGACGCGTGGTCAGAAGTTTTCTCGGAAACCTCGCTCACAAAATCCATGCTCTTCAAGGACGAATCGAACCTCGATCAGCTTAAACAGATTGTCTTGCGATTGCTAGTTTCTAGTTATTCGCAACTTCAGGCGAATAGTTTTGCGATGCAATCTTATGCGAGTACGTATGGCGGAATCGATTCATTTTTCATCGTTCCCGATATATACACTTCAGACGCGTTAATTCACATCGTCGGACGAATACCGTTAGTAGCAACACCGGTTGAACAAACGCGAACGAGCTCGTTCTTTGACCCATTCTTCTTACTAAGGAAGAATGCGAGATTATCTCTTTATAGGGGAATGTTAGAAGCCGAAGGTAATGAACCTATCGTTGATTTTCTACAACAGCCGCTTTCAACAGTAACAGTCAGTACCGGAGTAACGAGAAACGTCGTTGGAGTCGTCGCTCCAACGAATACAGCGTTTCGAGATGTCTTGAGATTTTTAAATATCGAAGAACGATTACTTTTTCCTTCATCATCGAACATGACCTCTGATGACGAGCGAAGCTTATTAACGCTCGTTATGCAACAAATCATAACATATAACACCCTTCGTATTCTCGAAACAGATGCAAAAATGTTGGAAAACGATGATGATGTCGATATCGATTTGAATTTGGTCGATTCCTATCTTTCATATCCTTTACTGCGAAAACCTGGAAACGTATTCGTTGGCAATCCAATAAGCAAAAAGGTTGGAATACGTAAACGCAAAGGCGAGACGTTAGAAATCCGAGGTTTGTTAAATTCCGTTAACGTCTTACAGACTTTATCTACATCGTCAGGCGTGATATTCGTTACTGACGGTCTTCTGATCCCGCCAACAGCAGAATTATCTATGAGTCTATTCGATAGAATTCAGCGCGTTCCGTTTTCTTTTGTCTATCGGAGCATTTTAGAATATCTTGGACTCAGTTTTGAGTTTCGCGGTCAAGGTTTCAATGATGTTATAGTTCTCGTGCCACAGGATGATTTTCAAATGATTCGCACGCTTTCCGTTTTCAATATCACAGCGCCGATTAATACCACCGCTGCTGACAATGGCAATACGTCGACGACACTTTTGTCGTCGTCGACAAATTTCATATTTGGGAATGGTAACTTCGTCGACGAAGCTCTTTATGATATCATCCTTAATAACGTTTGGTTCAATCACTTGCAGAAGCAGTCTAATTTGTTTACAGAAACGTATATACCACTCGATGCGCACAATCAAGATGCAAACATTTGCTTCAAATCGTTCTATGAAACTAATAATACACGACTCGAGTGTAACCGTTTCAGCAGAGAAGACTTATTCGACTCGGACTCTGAATCGATCGAGCGGACTGCGCTAGTCGAAGTATTAGAGCCGACAAACAACAGCAACAACAACAACAATACTTCCAATGATGCGACGATGACGATACCAACGCGTCGAAAGCTCATCGGAAATGGAGGAGAGACTACTCTTAATGGAGAAATATATATAATCGAGAGTTTATTAATACCGACTTTGTATCAACAATGCTCACGTTTACCAGATTTTCAGTATAATCAAGAAGAAGACGTTGTGCAAAGAAATTTCACAATTCCAAACATCTACGAAAATACAAAGAAACGTTTTTCAATCGAGGCTGTTGTTAAATATAAGCGCTCCGTTCCATCAGTTCCATCAAATGAAACATCCGCGTCAAATCGCTTATATTCGAATAACAGTAGTACTAATACCACCTCCACTGAAGAAGTTACAAACATTTTCGCGTGTGACGCATGGTGCCTGGGACCAACATCTTGGATTTTTTGCATTCCATGCGAGGGGAAACAATTTCAAGTGATTTTCTCGACTGGCGGATTCGCTCCTTATCAAGAAGGTGGCGGAGCCATGATACTCGCAGTTTCGGATAACAACGAACTCTTCTTCGGGGTTACTCCATACGTGGAAACGTTTAATTTACAGCGCTCAGCAGACGGTGGTGGTTTAAGGCTTCTCGACGCTCGTGTCAAAGCCATCGGTTTCGCTTTCGCTGAAGACAGAGTCGAAAAAATACTAGCTACTTACGACGGATACTCCAACGTCACGAAAATCTACGTCGACGGCAAATTTCTCGGAGCTGGTTCTCTTGATGGATTTCAATATGAACCGTTCGATGATAAGAGGGAAGAAATATCAATCGGCACTTTAGGCATTCTTGAAGGAGAAGAAGAAAAAGTGGAGGAACCAATATTATTTCGACTTTTTCCTCGCCTGAAAACTACATACGATAACGACGTAAGAAGTCAATATCTCGATTGGGGCGGCGAAATCGAATCGCTCAAATGTTGGTTTGATTTCGTTAAATACCCATCAACTTGTATTGATTGATGGATTGATTAAGAAAAAAAAAACATTTTTCACACGAATTCAAACGTACGCACGCACTCGCGAAGTTCCTCTCTAACTTTAATCCATGAACTCAAGCTAGCCGTCGCTCGGATTAAAACCTCGTACGTTTCTTTCTTATTAGTTTGTACAAAAAAAAACGAAATCAATTCGATAGCGGCGCCAAATCTACCGGCGGTCCCTCCTCCCACTTCGGTTTCAATTTCCCACGCATTTAAACCAATTGTTGTTCTATATTTCTCTGTCCTAATCGTCCTTTGATTCTTTGCCGATTGCGCGATTTGCTTAGCTTTATACTCGATCGCTTCATACTTCTCTTCTAACGTTTTTTCTTTAACTGACTGAACAAAAATAGCGAGCGTCGAGGCTTCGTCGGAAGGATCTTTTGAACTAAAATCGACACCAACTGATCTAGCACTATTTAAGTCTTCCAAAACAGCAAACCTATACGGAAACTCTATTTTATATTTCGATGATAGTAACGACGAATTCGTATCGTCAAACCATATCTTTCTAGCATCTTTACCGTTGTCGTTGTTGGTCTTAGTTATTATTTGTTTCATTTCATAGGCATAACCACGAGGTGCTTCTATTATTACTACATCATTTTCTGCCGCTTCTGCCGTTCTCGTTACTTTATTACTAATAATGCTATTAGTAATAATACTCGTTATGATCACCGTTGGCAGTAAAGTAAACAAATCGCGTCGTCCTCGTCTTACTTCTTTTCTCGTCGTCATCATCTTGTCACTTTTACTCCTTCTGTCATCGTCGTCGTCGTCACGGCAGAGGACTACTGACTTTGGTCTTCTTCTTCGTGCGATTGAATGACGATTATTATTATTGTTATTATTACAGGGTGATCTTCTTATCGTCATCGTCGTCGTCGTCGTTGTTAGCATAGTAATAAATAGTATTAGTCTCTCTCTGCTCACTGCGTTAAACACTGCCGAATCAGTGCTTCTTGCAATCTTGCCTTATTTTCATCAGCAGCTGTCAGCAGCAGGAAGCAGGAAATAACGAAATATCATCATGAAATAAAAATATCTCCTCGACCATCAGATCGACTTACGAGCATACCGATAATAATAATCAAATAATAATCAAATAAAATGATCACGACACAGATAACGATTACGCAATCATCAATATCATCATCATTTCTATCTTCTTCTCCTTCTTCTCCTTCTTCTTTTTTCATGAACAGTGCACGTATTATCACTCGCAGTGCTAGTAGACCGACGACGACGACGAAGACGAAGATTAATAATAGTAAAATAATAAATACCAGTAATAGTACTGAAACGATGATCACGAGAAGAAATAGAACAAGCATTAATGTTATTCATAGTAATAATAATAATATCAGAGGAACGAGACAGCGGACGCGAGCACTATTATTGAACACGAACGAAAGTATTATTAATGATATTGCAACTCAATCGCTGCAACAGACGACGACGACGCCGACGACGAACAACGTTCTTTCAGAGCTCTCGGCGCTCGAGGGAAACATTCAAGGATTCTATTTAGGGACGCTTCTTCTAATCTTAGGGTTTTCAGGATTCATCGTCGTTAGGCAAGTGTTCATCAGACGCGAGTTGGACGATCAAGCGAAAAAGACTGGAGAACGGATCAGGGCCGGGAACGCTACGGCTGACGATTACTTCGAAATGGGATCAATCATGTTAAGGAAGAAAGTATACACGCAAGCGATAAGGAATTTACAACTCGCCGCAGAGAATTGGGACGGCGATGAAGAAGATTTGGCTCAAGTGCATAACGCTTTAGGATTTGGATACGCCGAAATGGAGAAATGGGAAGACGCTATTAAGGAGTTCAAGCTGGCTTCGAAATTACAACCCGGATACGTGACGGTTTGGAACAATCTTGGAGATGCTTATGAAAAAATTAAAATGCAAAAAGAGGCGTTACAATGTTACGAAGAAGCGTTAGTTTTAGCCCCGGGGAACTCTGTAGCGACGATGCGGTTGAAGAACTTGCGCGAGAGAGCGGAAAGACTCGGGTTGACGATTGAATAAAACTGAAAATAAGAAGAAGAATAGATAAGAATATACGACATGTGTACTATAATATGTTTTAGTATATACCTACTATAGTATAAATATTTTATTACATCAACGATCCTAATCTTCTCTTCTCCTCCTCTTGCGCTCTCGCTTTCAATCTCGCTTTTTTGTTCTGAAACCAATTATAAACATTCGCTTCTTGAACTGGCCCTAAAGCCGATAACTCTAGCGTGACTGACGTCAAATGTTCTCTTTGTGGCGTCGTCGTATCTATTGCGAACATTTCTTCTAACCTTTTGAATTGCGCTGGCGACGGCGTCCATCGAGCTTTCCCCGATCGATATACGCCAGTGTTTGAAAACACAGATGCTGGCGGTTTCCCCGTGCCTCCACTTTTTTCATACGTTCCAGTGAATCCAATCGGTCTCCCAGGGATTTGAGGAAGGATTTCGTGTTGATATGACTGTTGTTGTTGATGAAGAGGTTGTGGTTGTAGTTGTTGTTGATGAGTTGAAATAGGAATATTATTATTGTTGGGAGAATCTCTCATAATCACCTTTGCAGTCGTCGTCGTCGTCGGTGCTATAGCCGCGTGCGGCTTCTTCGCAGGGAGTGCATTCGCCGCTTCGTGTGTTATTTGTAGCAACTGTTGACAAATATGCGCATAAGCGGCTACTTGTTGCCTCAAAGCGTATCGTTGCTGTTCGGTCATTTGTAAAGAACTACTAATCGCGATGTGTTCGTTGTTTGTAACTTTAGCGAGTATTTTAGGTCCTCGTTCTTGTTCTTGTTCATCATCATTTTCTTCATCATTTTCTTCTTCTTCGTTGTTCTCATCGTTGGTGTTATCTTCATCGTTGTTGTTGTCTTCATCATCGTCACCATCACCATCATCATCACCTCCATCATCACCATCGTCTTCTTCATCTCCTTCTTCTTCCATTGCTTCTAAATCTTCCTCTTCTTCTTCCATTTGTTCTTCTTCCATTAAATTTAGATCTTCTTCTTCTTCTTCTTCTTCTTCTTCTACGTCTTTATTATTATTATTATCAGTAGTAGTAGTAGTAGTAGTTGTTGTTGTTGTTGTTGGAGGAGGAGGAGGAGGAGGAGTAATATCGACGTTCATTGCATTATCAACATCACCGTCACAATTGTTCTGATGCTGTTTTTCATCATCACGATCGTCGTTATTATGATCGATTGTTGTCGTTGTTATTGTTGTCGTTGTTGCATTTTGATCAATGTTTTCTTCTTCTTCTTCTTCTTTTTCTTCTTCGCCCATACTTATATTATTATTATTATATTATTATTATTATTATTATTATATTACTACGAGTAAGTATCAGGTAGTGGTCGGTAGGAAAAGAGAGTTGTGCTTCAGCATCAGAAGTAAACCGTAAAACGTAAAACAGCAATTCACCAATTCTTCTACACTGATGTAAAGCAGTCCTTTTACATTTGCGATGATGGGGAAAATAATAAGTTTAAGGTGTTGCTTTTTTTGAATTTTGATTGCCGCTGCTGCTGAAGAATTCGAGCTGTCGTTTGAGTTGATACGAAGGGTCGCGTGCTTACAAAAAAAAGCGGACGAACAAACTTAATAACAAACAGAGCGTGTGAAGAACAGATCTCACTCAAAACACAGACTCTAACGAACCAAGGACGAGAACTAACGAAATCTTGTTTCATAAGTGTTTAACTTAATTAGTTATTATTACCACGCGCGCTTAGGTACTACTAATCAAATTAATTTTTTGGATTACCGTTAAGTAAATAATTTCAATTATAAAAACTTAAAAACAGTAATACTCATCAGAGCATGTTTGCCTTGATCGTTTGTTTAACTGGCATTGGATTACATAAATTGAAGACGAGATCGGATGTTCCAGACGTGTTCGATCCAGATGCAGTTCATGACCAATCGATCGTTCAAGAGTTGCGCAAAAGTGGTTCAATGAAATCTATTGCCAGTTCACAAAATTTGAGCGAATTGAGTTCTCCAGCGAGTCATGCAGATCTAACATGTATTAGTAGTAGTAGCAGTGAAAGTGATGAGGAATATGGCAATAATTATGATAATAATGAAGTCTTCTGTAAACCAATACTAACAGAAAGCGAAGTCAAGTGTCGATTTTGCTTCCAAGACGAAACAGTTGGCGATTTAATAGCCCCGTGCGAATGCAAAGGATCGCAAGAGTACGTACACTTAAAATGTCTTCGCATGTGGCAAAAAGTTTCGTTTCGTTCAAGTGGTACGCAGGAGAAGAGTTGCAGAGTATGCAAGCAAAAATATATTTTGCCTTTCATATCAATCAAAAGACGCGTTTCGTTTTACTTTTCTTTAAAAGCGAAGGACCGATTGAAAATATACTCTCAAGCATGGTACGACGTCGTCGCGACGGCGGTTATGCGAGCGAGGTTACAAACGAGATTGCAAAACGCTATTTCGAAATTTTCACCGCTCGGAATAATCGTTCGAAGAACGAACTCAGTTCAAGAGTTGAGCGTTCTCCTCGCAATGAGTGAGTTGAGATTATTCGCGAAAAGGAGTGAATTGGCTGTTTCTGAACAGCGAGACGACGATTTTAAAATCAGAAAGGGAATTAAATTTATTTCGTTGGTTTATTTCGTCGCAAACGTCGCTGCCAAAGTGCACATTGCAACGCACTAAATTACTTTTACTTTTATCATTATCAGTTATTGTTGTTTATGTAATATTAAACTTTTTTATTTTATCGTGTATTATTGGCATCCGTATTTTTAGTATTAACAAATTACAATAAACGCCGCACTAGTAAAAATGAGTCTGTTGAACAACATTGTCTCTAATGCTCTGGAGCTCCGCCCTCAGTAGCATTCAATTGTTTGTCATCTTCTTCATCCAATCTTTCCTCTCCTTCTTATTTACATTGAAAATGCACCACCTAATTTTGCAGTCTCTAAAGCCTTCTCCATCATCGATGGCGGACGTCTTGGTGGTGGATACGGTCCCACTCGCATTTTCTTCTCTAATTGTCCAAGTTTCTCTCTCACGAAGGCGGCTAACAAGCTCAGCACGCCGCAAAAATAAGCAGGTTTCAAACCACTCCCTACGCTTGCTTGAATCCACGCCGTACTTGAAGATAAACAAGCGGCGACAAACGCAGTAGTGACTGCTAATGAAACTAACGATAAAACGCGCAAAAACTTACGAAATATGACAATCTTCGCCAACGCGGTTGCGCAGGATTTACAGTTTTTCGTGTGCGCGTGATATCTGTCCAACAAAGCCTCTCTAGTCTCTTCTTGTTTAGGTAACTTTGTGCTCATTCCTGCGGGCCAAGATGGGCCACCGTTTGCGACGTCTACAATCCAGTTCCTAAATGCATTCACGTACACGTCCGCTGACGATGGCATATAACAAGCCTTTGCGTATTTTTCATTCTTCACTGTTCTCGAGATTTCAATCAATCGCTCTTGTTTATGCAAAAAGATTTGATCATCTTCGAGAATTGCGTTTTGATTCGTATGCGTATACCACGTTGGAAATAAACCGAAAAGCTTTCTCGGCAACGCTGCTTTAAAAATAAACGGGAATCTGGCAATCAATCGGCATTTTCCAGGCGAGATTGGAACCGCGTATACAACCGTTAACGTCGTGAACGAATCCGTTCTTAACGTATGTCTCATTAAAGCCGGTGCTTTAAACTCCGTGAATTGCGTTCCGTACTTTCCTTTTCTTGGACCTTCTTTCCACTCTCCAGTGAATCCATCTTTGGCAACTTTTTTATCAACAGTCGTGAGTTCCAAGAGAACTGGCGTCGCGTTTTCTCTCTTCCCGACCGAGTTATGATGCGTGAACGGTACGTGCGAAACGTCCATTACGTTTTCCAACAAAGTCGAGAAATCCATTGGCAAGTCTCTAAACACGTCTTGATAAACACACATCGGGTCATCGATTTCTGGTATTAAAGGCAATTCTGGTAAATCCTCAATTTTGACTTCGTCACGAACTTTTGTTGGGTAACACCATAATAATCCTTGTTTAATTTGACAATAATATGGCGTCGCACACGCTCTTGGTGATTTCAATGCCGTCTCCAAGGCTGAACCTTCCGTACCAAGTTGAGGAATCGATGTACACTTTCCTTTATCGCCTTCGAATGTCCACCCGTGATATCCGCACTCTATTTCACCTTTATCGTTTATACGTCCTTCGGATAAAGGCGCTAATCTATGCGGGCAAATATCCGCCACGCATTGAATCTTATCGTTCACGTTGTTCCTCCAAAACACTAAAGGGATCCCTAATAAAGTGAACGCATAAGGCGCATCGCGTTCTAAATCGCATTCAAACGCGATTGGATACCATTGTTTATGCCAATTGAACAATAACTCCTCGTTGTCGTTAGTATCAACTCCTCCTCCTCCTTTCATGGTAGCCAAATCGAAGGCAGAATCTTCTACGTTCAATAACGATGATTTTAATGATGACTTTAATAATCGTTTATGTTGACCTTGTACTAACGATGATTTTAATGATTTTAATGATTTTAATGATGATGATCTTAATAACAGTAAAGTTGTTCCACTCGTCGTACTCGTCGTCGACGCTGTCTTTGTGTCATTTTTTTGAGAAAACGACGACGTGGTTTTCCAGTTTACGCTCTGCTTCTTATTCTTATGATTATGATCAGCGCACGAACGAGAATGAATACGCATGAAAACTAACGATGATGATGATGATATCATTTTTATGTATTTAACACCTATCACAGAGCGCGTTGCGTTGATCACGTAATGAAAAATGTGACGTTTGTTGTGATTGTTTTATTCGCTTTCTTTTCTTATCATTTATTGCATTATTGGTTTTATTCATTCAGCAGCAAAAAAGGACTATGAAAACCTACAAAAAATGGGCATCGATCAGGATCTGCAACACGCTCACGCCCGCATACACACACACACACACACACACACCTAATAATAATAATTGTATAAATTAACGTCTCATGCCTCGACCACCACCGCGACCACCGCGACCACCACCGCGACCGCCTTGACCTGGATCTTCCGATCTTGGATTCCTTACGGTTTCATCGATGGACAAAATCAAACAAGTCGCCTCGCAAGCGGCGGCGATTGCGTTACATTTCACGAGAGCCGGTTCCCAAATAAACTCCTTGAACGTGTCTAAAATGCCACCAGGATTATTGACATCGACACCAAAATTCAAGCCTTCATGGTTCGGTGAAGCATGTTTTTGGCGTAATTTATTTAGAACATCGGTCGCATCGCAGCCAGAGTTATCACATAATTGTCTCGGAATGACTTCTAAAGCTCTAGCAAAGGCATGTATGAATAACTGGGATTTGCCCTCGATCCCTCTCGCGTATTCTTTTAAACATTTCGATAATTCCATATCAATCGCCCCACCTCCTGGGACGACTGCGGCGTTCTTAGTAGCACGTCGCACGATTTCAATCGCATCGTTCAAACTTCTCGCAGCTTCTTCGATGAACTGCTCTGCTCCACCTCTCAAGACTAAAGTACACGTTTTCGCGCTCGTGCAACCTCGGAAGACGTTGAAACGTTCTGATCCGACTTGAATCTCTTCAAATACTTCACACGTACCTAATTGTTCGTCATTTAAATCATTCACGGTTGTTTGAACGGCCGCACCAGTCGCTCTAGTGCAACGATCTAAATCTCCTTGCTCGACTCTGCCCGCACAAAATAACCCGCGATCGGCAAAATATTGCGTGGCCAGATCGCCAATGGCCAATCTGGACAAGACGACGTTTGCACCGGATTTAACGCACTTTTCCAACTTGTCGTAAATAATGTTCCACTCTGCGTCGACAATTTCTTGATACTTCGAAGGATCGCTTAATCGAACTTCGGCGTTATCTTTTTCCGATTTCAATTCAAGCTCCAAGTTCAAAGCTAAAATCTTCGGTTTGACCATTTTCTTCGTCATTTGCTCGAAACCGGCGTAAGAGAACGTCTTCTTAAACGCGACACCGTCGACTAAGAACGAATCGCGCATTGAAGCACCTAAAACTTTCTTCACACCGATCATCTTCGGATCTAACAAATCTTGGTCCAAATGTCCAACAGCGTCGACGACCATTTTTGCAAAAAATTCCTTCTCGCCGCCGACCAATTTCGAGGACAACGTCGTCATCGCGCACTTCTTCAACATCTCTTCCTTCTCCTCTTTTGAGTTCCCTTCGATAGAGACTGATAAGTCCTTCACTTGCGCGACTGCTAATTCAGATGCTTTCCTGAACGCTCTGATTATGTTCATTGGATGTACGCCATCTTCAATAAACGGTTTCGCTTCTCTTAAGAACTCTCCGCATAACAAAACGACCGTCGTCGTCCCGTCTCCGACTTCGGCGTCTTGCGATCTGGCAATATCGACTAAAGTCTTCACCGCTGGATGGATGATTTCCAACAATTTCATGATCGTCGCTCCATCGTTCGTGATCGTAGTCACACCTCTATTATCTACGACTAATTTATCTAACCCTCTCGGCCCGAGAGTAGTCCTAATCGTGTCCACAATAGCCATGCATGCGTTGATGTTTGATATTAACTGTCCTTTCCCTTGCGAGGTATCAGTTCCTTCTCTTAATAAAATGATTTGCGGTTCTGTTTTGTAATATATTACGTAATATTATATATATATAAATATATGATCGATTAGGAGATTAAAAGAATCAGTTAGTTTAGTTAATATAGAGATTAATATTCATATTAATATTCATATTAATATATACATCTTGCTCGTCTTAAAAGAGAGCGAGAGAGAGAAAGAGAGCGAGAGCCGTCAATTTTGTTTCGTTGACTTTCGATGAGCGAAAATCGCGCGTAAGCTCTTTAAACATAAATAAATAAACGTTGGACTATGTAACGATGATAATGCTACGAGTGATCGTGAAAACGTACGTATTAATCTGCCATCAGGCATTTGCATCAATGTCGTCATTTTATGTATTTGATTATTATTATTACTTCTATTATTATTATTACTCGTATTATTTTGTGTGCGATGAAAAGTGTTTTTGTGTGGTGCAAAAAAGAACAAAAAAAAGCACCAGCAGCAGCAGCAGCCATCAAGCAGCAAACAGCCATCAAGCATCATCAAGCAGCAAACAGTCAAACAGACAAAAGAACACAAAACGACGACTGCTCTGCTGCAGCAGTAGCGCGCTCAACTGTAAACAAAAAAAACGTCACATCATGAGTACTACTACAGAGACCACTAATAATAACAAAACTTTGAACAATAACACGAATACTGATCAGTTCAGGAATAACGATATGAACGCTGTTTCTCTCTTGAAATTCAGGAGATCGAACTCAGTGCACGACCTAGGACCGTTCGAATTCGATCGAACAAAAACGACCTTGTTCGAAGTGAAGGACAGGGTGAGAGCGTCTCTGTTATCAGAGAAACGAAGAGAAGAAGAGAAAGAGAAAGAACAAACGACGACGACGACGACGACGACGACGACCGCGACGGTTTTAAAAACGGAAGATGTGAAGATAATATACATGGGCAAAGTATTAGAAGGGTGCGATAGCAATACGCTTCAAGAGCTCGGATTTCCAGGAGCTGGAGCTTTGACGATATGTCACGCTCACGTCCTACAAAAGAAAGGGAAAGCGTCGATTGGGAAGTTAGCAGGGATGAGTTTCAAGTCGAACAATAATAGTATTAATCAATCAGCAGCACAAGCAGCAGTAGCATCACCGTCGCAGCAGCAGCAGCAGCAGCAGCAGCAGCAGCCAGGATGTTGCATAATTAGTTAGCAAAATAATAATAGATATATAAAGAAAGAAAGAAAGAAAGAAAGAAAGAAAGAAGCGTACGTTACGTTCTGTACGTTCTGTACATACTGTACTGGTAAATGTATATATATTTCTAATACACAATCGAGCCGCCAAATATTTTCCATTGTCCCTCAGAGTTTCGTTTGATTTCGTACCGCGCTCTATAGGTTGACTCATACACGTCGTCATCGTCTACTTTCGATCGGTCTTTCAAAACGGCCAATTCGGTCAATCTCACTTCGACGATCGCTTCGTCTTCGTTATAAATTTCAATCTTTTCAATGGCCAACTTTAATAACTCGTATTCCCACGCCCATCCATGAGAGGCGACATCTTCAGCTCTCAAAGTCCATTGTCTCAACATCGGTCCATCCAGAATAGTGCTCAAAGATCTCGAATCGTGAGAGCTCCCTAGAGCTTTGGCCTTAATTTTCTGCCACTTCATCACGACCGATTCAGCGGTCGATTCATCCATAGGTTTCTTCGTCGGTTTCGGTAAAGATATCGAAGGGACTGAAATTTTTGGAATCTCAATCTTTGGCACTTCAATTTTCGGTATATTCGGTTTCGCAAATTGCAACGGCGGCTTTAGGCTATTATTTATACCACCTCTATTCAAATTATTTGCGTTCTTTTTCGTCTGTTGTTGTTGCTGCTGCTGTTGTTGTTGCTCTTTTGCTTTCTTCATCGTTGCAGAAGAAGACGAATTTGAAGAAGTACTACTTCGTGACAAACTGGGCATTTTGAAATTTTTAAACACGTTCACGTTTGCGTTAACGTTGCCATTGAAAAAGTTCAAACCGCTAAAAACAATCGCACCAGCAAACGCAAATCGAGCAATTACTCCAAATCGGTATTGCAAAACATTCTTTCTCAGAGCGAGCGGAACGTCATCGCTTGGAAAAAATGTACCAAAGACGTTCGAGGTACCTTTCGATAATGCACGTTTTGCCGCAGATCCAGCGCCTTCAATTTTTGCAAACGCAGATGAAAGCGCATATCGGTCCACAAAAGACATAATTTTTGGATTTGAGAACCATTGCTCGAGAGATATTGGCACGATGCGCGCAGAATCTCTAAACAAAGGAAACGCAACTTGTTCAATCCATTGGTCGACTAAAACACATACACCTTCTACGGCATCACCAGATGGCGAGTTTTGACGAACAAAATTTGCCATTTCCGAAATTGATTCCTCGGAAGATACGTCCAAAAGCTCACAAGCGGCGTCAGTTTTACCGAGCAAGACGAGACATACCGCACGCTCGATTGTTACGTTTCCTATTTCTGAAGTTTGGTTCGTATTCTTAGCCGCGATTTCGAGTTGTTGTAAAATTTCATCAGCATCGACTAATAATAACGGGTTCCCGCTCATTAGAGCCGCGACGATGTGAGATATAGACGCTCGATATACTTCTTCTGGGTCAGCAGGAACGTGGTCTGGCGCTTCTACAAACATAGACGCATGCTCATACGCGGTTAAAAAGCGCGAGCATTGAACTTGTAAGTCAGCTTTTGATATTAACGATGCGTCTCCATCTTTTTCACTTATTAAAACAGCTGCTTCATCGGCGGCGGTTGTCTTTGTCCATAAACATTTCTTCAAAGCTTTCAAACCAAGTTCGCGTTCACGAGTTTGCTCTAACGGTAAGGCGAGTAATTCGAGAGCAACGCCAGGTAAGGCATCATCAAGTTCTTTATAAATTGCATCTTTCAACTCTGGTGCAAAAGACCTCGACTTTCCTCCAGGCGCCTTCTCTAACGTCTTCAACGCCAACTCCATCATGTCGCATCCTTCAACGTAACTCGGTCGCTTTCCTAAGCTATGCAAAGCTTCTTGAGCGTATTCACACGTTGCCATGGCAGATGCTAACGCAATATCGCGTTTTCCATCGTTGTTCACGGCATTCCCACCTCTTTTGTTTTTAGCCGTTAAAATAGCGTCTCCGAATTCTAAAACTTTTTCATTTTCTCCGCTTTCGAGGAGAAACGCCAAAGCAGCTGGCGCTCTCTCAAAATCAACCGGTGTCATGACACCGTTGTTCAAATCTTGATCGTGGTACGCCCTAGCCTCTGGATCAGTCAAAACCGCAACCGCTTCCTCGATCAAACTTACTCTACTTTGACGTAAAGAATTCGAAAAACTCTCAAATACTTCGGAGTATTTCATCGCTTCTCCAGCCTTTGGAATTGTTAATTTAGTCGCTCGAGCTGGAGATAGATCTAAAATTTGATAATATGAAATAGGTAGAAATACGTGCGTATTTTTCATTTCGTTCATAATAGAATCTTCTTCTCCATTGTCGTTGTTGTTATAGTTGTTTTCTTCTTCTTCTTCTTCATCCGCGTATTGTTTTTGTTTATTCGCCGGAATGACTATGGTCTCCTTCTTCATTGGTAAATTAAACGAAGACATGGTTCCTTGATTAGAATCAGCATCTTTTTTTCGCACAACGTTCGTGAACGCGTTCCCTGTCGCAGAAATTAACGACGACGATGTAGTAGTAGGAGTTTTTTTTGTCAAAGCCAAATCATCATCATTTGTAGTGTTTGAATTTTTAGCAGAAGAACTTTGTGAACTTGTTGTGGTGTTCCAAGGTAAAGGATCTTCTGATTCTGGGACATCGTAAGATTCTTTGTTATTACTATTATTATTATTATTATTATTAGCATCATTATCATCATCAGTAGCATTTAATCGAGTAGTAGTACTTCTTCTATTATTATTAAACAACATTTTTGTTGATTTCAGAAATCGATCATGATGATGTTGTTTAGTAGTAGTAGGAGTAGATGAGGCGATCGTATTACTACTACTACTGTTACATCTTCGTCTTCTTCGTCTTATGTTAATTGATGAGTTGTTATTATTAACGACGAACGTGCGAGATCTTAACAAATTAACACTCACTATGTTATTCATATTAATAGTATTTATTATATTTCTACACTGATGATTTTGCTGTGATTTATTCCAGTGTTTCTGAAGAAGAATTCAAAACATGTGCAAATGCAGAGTGCCAAATGCAATCGATGCCAAATGCAAGCAGTAGGCATCAGAATTCAGAAAGAAGGCAACATGGCGAGCAAAAGTGAACATACTTGAACTACTTTTTATTAGTATGTACATCCATAATAACAGTGTATGGTAGGAATTTATAGGAAATAACGAAATATCTTTATATGTGTGTGTGTATTGATTATTACGTCATCAAACACGTGATGTATTTTTGTGCATGTGTTGGAAATTACAACACACGGGCACCAACGCGCTTTCTTATACTGTTACATCATCATCATCATCACCATTATAATAATAATAATAATAATAATAATTAATCTATTTTCACGGCTCCATAAATCAGTCGAACGAATACAAAGCACGCAAAGAACCCTACTGAACCAGTTAAAATGGCAAACGCGTATGAAACTAAAGCCATGTACGCGAAATACATAATAGTCGGTATAGCGTTCTCAATCTGCAAGTTTGAATAGAAATAAAAGACTGAATATATAAACACGTAAAGAGAAGAACTCGCGCATGTGAAGAACGAGCGCCATTGCCAGCGATGGTCCTCAGCACATAACTGGAAGTAACAAAGCACTATAGCGATTTCTGCGCACGTCAGAATTAGAATCGCGAAGACGATGAATAATACGCCGAAAATATAATACGCTTGATTCAGCCACAAACTGGTCAGAATAAAGAACAGTTCAATGAATACGGCTCCAAATGGTAAAACGCCGCCGGCCAAAATCACGAATGTATTTCTAAGAAACCATTTCTGGGGCGGTATTTGTCTTGGAATTTTATTCGTCCTGACTGGCGCTTCTGGCGCTTCTTTTCTAAAGCCGAAATAAGAGCCAACGAACACTAATGGAACGCTCACACCGAACCATAATATCAAAAGCGCTAGTAACGTTCCGAAAGGTGCAGCTCCTGACGAACGTTGTCCCCATACCAATAGATTCAAGCTGAAGAAAACAACCGCTGCAACACCTGGAAACATTAAGGATGTTCTTATCGTTACTGATTTCCAATTCAAAATCTGAAACGTTTTCGCAATTCGACCAGCGACGTAGCCTCCAACAATACCCATCAAGACGAATAATAATAAGACTGCAGTCATTAATCCACCTCGATTCGCTGGTGATAAAAAACCTAATACTGCAAAAACCATGACAATGAACGACATACAAAATAGCTGAGCGCCTGAACCACAATAGACGGCTAACGTACCAGCCATTTTTGGTGGACGGAAGACATCACCATGGACTAGCTTCCAGCCCGTTTCTTCTGCATCGGCTTTGGAATCGTCATCAAGTAACAATTGATCGAATTGATTGTATTTTGAAATGTCACGGCGTAATGCGCGAACCAAGATCACGGCAACTATGCCGGACAATAAAAGTAAAATCATCACTGAATTTACGATAGAAAACCAATGAATTTGAGTATTTTGCATGTGTAAATAGGTATCCCATCGGGTGGCCCATCGAATGTCGCTCATTTTGAACATTACGTCATATGTGAAAATGATCTCTTCGCCAATTTGCAATGGCTGAGGTTGTACAGCATTTTCTGAATCTCCCGCCGCGAAATCAAAAGGCGAAACGATCGATGACAAACCGTCTATTGCTTGCTTCTTACTACACGTCTCTAATTGTGGATACACTTCGTTAAATTCTCTTCCTTTATATTCGTGTTTAATCGACATCGGTTCGACTTCAAACCCAACGACTCTCGCTAAATCGGTCTCTATATCTTTATGAAATAGAATCGTAAACCTTACGTGATTATTCACGAATATATCGTCATCGGTCATGTACCCTAATGGGAACCCTCTATCGTACGTTTTATAGTTTTCGCCAGTGTTTTCGTTCACCATTTCTTTCGCAATCGCTACTGGTAAGTTATCTAAAATCATGTTAATTCTGTATTCATCCGTTATTAGCTGCTTCAATTGTTCGAATTTCTTCTTCGAATTAATCTTCTCAGTTTTACATAAAAGTTTACACCGTTCGTCCTGACGCATTTGTATTTGATATTTAGAGTTATAAATTCGATCACCTCTGAGAATTTCTCCTAAATTCTCTGCAGCTGATTCAATCTTGTCCGGTCGACACTGTTTAAATGAACCAGCATCATCGTCATCGCTGCCGTCTGAACCAATGAACTCTTTATAGTAGTCCTTCGGTAACCCATGTTCTTTCAAAGAGGTTAAGGAGTTCACTTTAATGAACACTAAATCATCTCTCTCGAAATCTTGAGGCGCAACACCTGGTAAATAAAAACCAAGGACTGTTCGGTTGAGTAAAGTATATTGAATGATTAGTATTACTAACGATACTTTCATGGTAATAATTGATCGTGATCGTGATAATTTTTGTTGCATCATTGACTAGATATATTACTACGAAGAACGTGAGTGTTTTTGAGTGCTGCTGATGAAGTGTGAAGAGGCACCATCAGCAGCGATCAGCACAAAAACGAAAAAAGTTGAACAAAAAATTCAAAAATTCAAAAAAGAACTCTCCGCGCTAATAAAACTCTCTCCTCCCCATCATTCTCGTCGTCGTCGTCGTCGTTTTTAATTATAACATATACATAACATTATATATAATGATAGCGGGATCGACTATATCACCATTATTACTGTGCACTAATAGTAGTAGTAATTATAATTATTTAAAAGCATCATCGAAACAACAACAACAACAACTACAACAACAACAACAACATTTAGGAATATGTTCAAGAAGAAGAAGAGGAAGAAGAAGTAACAGAGGAACTGACATTACCTTGAATGCTACATCTACAAATTATAAATCTGGATTGAGAACATTAGAGAGCTGCGTAGACTCTGGACAGTTCGATCGCGCGATGATGGAAGAGTTGTTCATAATAGCCGACGAGATGGCTGAAATAAAACCTGGTTCGAAAGAATCAAAAATGTTACAAGGGTTCTTAATGTCCACTTTGTTCTACGAAGCATCGACGAGAACGCGCTTATCGTTTGAATCTGCCATGGGTAAATTAGGCGGGGGAATAGTCTCCACCGAATCAGCTGGAGAATATTCATCAGCCGCGAAAGGAGAAACGCTCGAGGATACTATGAGAACTGTTGAGAGTTATTGCGACATTGTCGTTTTAAGACATTTCCAAGCCGGTTCAGCGGCGAAAGCCGCGAAAGTCATGAAAGCGCCTTTGATTAACGCAGGTGATGGACCAGGACAACACCCAACGCAAGCGCTGCTCGATGTGTATACAATCCAGAAAGAAATTGGTCGTTTAGATGATTTTAAAATAGCGTTTGTTGGCGATTTGGCAAACGGTCGAACGGTGAGAAGTCTAGCGATGTCTTTGACTAAATTCAATAACATTGAGATGTTTTTCGTTGCTCCAGAAGTCGTGAAGATGAAGGATGACATCAAATTGTTTTTGGATGAACGAGGAATTAAATGGACCGAGAGTACGGATTTGATCGATGTCGCGAAGAAAGTCGACGTAATGTATCAAACGAGGATTCAGAAAGAAAGGTTCGGAGACAGACTCGATGATTACGAAAAAGCGAAAGGAAAATACATAATCGATCAATCCGTTATGGATGCTTTGTCGAAGAAAGCAGTTGTCATGCATCCACTGCCTAGAGTTGATGAAATCGATCCAGCGGTTGACTCGGACCCGCGAAGCGGTTACTTTCGCCAAGCGAAGAACGGCTTATATGTGCGCATGGCTTTGTTGAAGGTACTTTTAAAGGTTTAATATATTTAATCTATTAAAAGTATAAGCGCTGTTTTGCTTTGTTTCTAGCCTTCTCTCTATGTATATATACATCGCTCTTTCGCTTGCTCTCGCTCATCTTATATTATACTAGTTCGTCTTAAAAAGAGCACGCGACGAAGCGAGTAAAAGAAGAGTCCATCAAGAGTGATTGTCTGATGATTGAGAAACCCCTACTACAATAACTGTAAAGATATCTCAACCGCCTTATAAAAAAAGGTCGGGCAATGAAAGCGACCATGCGCTTGAATCCTCTTCTTCTTCTTCTTCTTCTTCCTCTTCTCTTCGTGATTTCATTAGTACTTACTGAATCCGTTTCATTAAATAATGGTAATGGTAGTAATGATATCAATGACCGAGAGAGAGAAACTGCTTTTGATGAGCAACAACTGTTAGGTGATTATGCTGAGAACAACAACAATCAAATAAAGATTAGATGTGAAGAATGTTTATTGATCGCTCAATATATTAGAAACAAATTAAAAGAAATAGATATAGTAACAGACGCGAATACGATCGATGACGAAGAAGAGTTACAGCTACACCACGCCAGAGGAGGTAGGAGGAAGATGATGCACGGAAGGTCTGAGATACTAATTAGAAGAAAACTAGAAAACCTGTGTAGCGATGAAAGGAATGTTGATATAGATGAAGGAGCATCCGATGCGAATAATAATAACGAGTCGAAAACAAAATTAACAAAACTAGAACGAGTACATTGCCATCGATTATTGTTTGGAGATGAACATAGATTGGATACGTTTAATTCTATATTAGACCATTTCTACGAACATGGAGCGTCCGACGAGAACTCTTTGCACGAGTTTTCAGAGTTCTTATGCGTACATTCAAAGATTTGTGCGGAAGAATTTATTGATCATTTACTACCAGGAATAGCGAATATAGAACACGAAGAGTTATAAGTAAGTAAGCATTAATAAGTTTTAACGTAGTTGATGATTGTTAAAGACGACGTCCTTACTTCTCTCTCTCTCTCTATAGCGCGTGCATTGACGATTGACGGAAAATTTGAACACAAACTCTCTGACACAAACAGACACAAACAGACAAATCGGCACATTTTGTTTTTAAAAACTCTCCTCTCTTATCGCGCGTTCACAAAAAACACACTCGCGCGACTCACGAATTCGAACTCAATTATGTATTCGAATATAACACATCGCATTAATCAAACTAGTAGTCCTTCTTATGATATTCATCCGTCCAATACTAATAATAGAAAAATTATCAATACTAATCGAAGTAATAGAACACTAAAAGAGACATTTAAGAAAACACAACTTCGTTGTAGCGCAACAACAACCACAGCGACAACAATAAATAATAATAATATTATTATTATCTTGGAAATACCTAAAACTATTCTCGTCAGTCACGACGAGGACGATAATAATAGCAACACGAAGAAGAAAGAGATAGAGAACTCTGAAATAATAAGAAATAAATTGGTTAAACTAGCGAATGAAATTCCAGAACTAACATGGACTGCTAATCAAGTCATAGAGGAATTAGGAAAAGATATCTCGCGAGTATTCGTTTGTTGTAGTCGTCGTTCTTCCACATATTCTTTCGATGATGATGATGATGATGAAGAAGAAGAAGATGAGACTATACAAGAAAAAGAAGAAGTAGAAGAATTTGTTGGCTTCCTCGTGTGCTGGGTCGTCGGTAAAGAAGAGACACAAATATTAGAACTCGCAGTTAGACCTGATATGAGACGGAAAGGTATCGCATGTAAACTCATTGAACGAGCGATGGAAATAGATTCGGAGGAGACATACTTAGAAGTTTCCGAAAGAAATGCAAACGCGATTCGGTTATACGAAAAGTATGGGTTTAAAGTTGCCAACGGAGCAACTGCACGTAAAAATTACTACAAAGACGGTTCGAGTGCGCTTTTAATGTCCGCGAAAAAACCGTATTTATTTCAATCACAATCAGAAACTAGTGCTGAAACGAAGGAAGAAATAGTAACAACGAGAGAGTTGGTGAGACGGTTGGCCGGTCTTTCAGAGGAGCTCGCAAAAATTCCAGCGCCCTTAGATCCAAACGATAGAAGCGATGTTGATGGACAATCTCGCTATATACGCACGAAAGATCCAGTAAGGGAAGTCCCATTCGAGCGCAATCGCCGAGGAGAGAATGATTTCTCTTACAGACGTTCGAATAGAAGAAAATCGCTTTTAGATGATGATTAGAATTTTGTACTAGTGTACGTGTTGTATGAGATTAGATTTCGCGCGCGCGCAATAACAACATTTATATATATTGATGTTTACAACTTGCTTAAATCGCTCAAGATTTTGTCCAGCTCTTTCGGATCAATTTTCGGCGAATTCGCTGCCGCTTCTAGCTGCTGTCGAGGTTGAATAGAAGACAAATTCTGTGTGGGGGTTTTTCGAAACGCATCGAGCGGGAATCCTTCGATTGCGTTCAAGCTATTCATAAACATTTCTGGATTCAAAATACTTGTCCCGCCAATGAAAACATCTCTATCAAATTCGTCACCTACATGAAAACCTTCGCGAATTTCACCACGAGTCACGCCTCCCAAGACAAAAACTACTAATCGCTTTCGCTTTTTTCTTTTTGCTAACTCAATTTCATCTTCTATAGTATCAGGCGTTCCAACTCGACTCGGAATATCGAATGGGATTTGAGAGCCGTTTCGAGCGTGCGAAGCCCATCTACCTAACTTTGCTTGCGGCTTAAAATTCGTCCCATCTTCCTTATAAACGTCATCATCTTTCGTCGTTTCAAACGGATTATTGTTATTGTTATTTTCTTCATCGTTTGATGCAGTGGTAATAAATGGATTTGAATTTGAAGTCGTTAAAGAATTAGTAGAACAAGATGGAAAATCAACGTTGGAAAGTGCATTTCTACCACCGTCCAACTCTCTTAAAATTGCCGCGATTCTTGGAACGAAACGATCAAAGCTCGCATCATCAGACTGAATACTCTTCGATCGTTCATCTATTTGAGGCCTGTTCATGCGCGTACTCTTTGAATTAGTCTGATCAGTTCTACGAATCTTCGCTCCAAATTGTTCTAGTTTCAAGACCATGTTAATATCCTCTTTGGTCAAACCACTCGCTTGAATCCATTTCAGCGCTTCTTGCTCGTCAATCTTCTCTGGATGCGTAGCGGCGTAGATCATCAGCAATCTCAACTTTTCCGCAGCAGGTAACGTTTGCTCGATAGTTATTTTGTTGCTCTCAACATCGATAGCGTTGTTGATCGAAGAGGACGAAGGACTGGACAAGAGATTGATAATATCTTTTGAAGTTGCGTCTCCAAAAGCGACCATTTGTTCCATTCTTCCAACAAGAGTTAAATCGCATACGTTCAAAACATGATTCAGTTCAGCGGCGATCGATGTGTGAATACTAAGTTTAGCTCGCCTCTCTAAAGTTTCCGGTAGCGCCTGTACAATTCTCTTAATATCTGCATTCTTTTTTGTTGCCTCGTTCTCGACGCGTCCTTTCTCGAACAAATCACCCATAACCTTCGCGACGTGAGCGTGGCGTAATTCAACGAATAATGAATCCTTTTCATCTAATTTTGCTATTTTATCTTCTACGCCTTTATTTGTGTTTATTGAATATGAATATACTGAATTTGGTACGTTCAAGAGATCGTGAATGATCGCTTCATAAGTCCATTCATGAATAATTGGAGCTACGTAATCGAACGAACGATCCAAAATTAAGACTTCACAGGTTTGTCCCTCAGTAATCATGCTACCTAAATTAGAACTACTCGCGTTTGAACCATTCTTTTCATTGAAAATAATTTGTTTTTCTCGCATTTTCGAAAGTAAATATTCAGTTTGCCTCGCAACGGCTTCGCACGCGTTTCGTCCAATGATTTCTCCATCGGCGTTCATAACTCCTTTTTGATAACGTATATTTGGTACAAGTTCACCAATGGTTGAAAGCATCGTAGCCAAACGCGTGGAACATACATCAACACATTCGCCTAACGACCTGCCTTCTTCACCATATAAAGCACTCAATGCACCATTGTAATCGACCGAAAACGAACTCGAGTCGTTCACTAGAAATTCTGCGTAAACTTCTTTACACGTTTTCAAATTTCTAATCAAGTTTTCGTTTTGTTGTAAAAGTTTGATTGTTTCAATAGGTGCTGGAGAGGAGAAGAAGATATGCGCCGCTCGATAGTTATTCAAAACTGGTTGTTTTTTTGTTGACTTTGTTTGTTTTGCAGCGTTTGCTTTATTCTTCTTACTACCGAATAGCTTTTTCGTGAACAGCTTCTTGTCGTTTGCTGCGTTGCCACTTTTAAAACCATTACGATGATCAATAGTATTACTATTACTATTGATATCATCTTCTTCTTCTTCTCGATCTGCTTCTTCATGATTTGATGATGATGGCCAATCGTTCATAATCGCTTTTAAACTCTCTTCATTCGTCGGTTGTATGAAATATATACACTCTAAATCTCTCTGTGGTTCTCTCCTCTTAAGGACGTTCGCGCATTGTGTTATTGAACATTCTTCGAGAAGGTCTGCCATACCTAGACACGATGATACGACTTTAGTAGTTATCGTGTCCAACACGAGAATTCTCCATTGTTCTTCTTCATTATCATTATTATCATTATCATTATTATCACTACTTGTACTTGATATCGATTTGAACATATCGGTTAATATCCTCTCCCGAAGTTTCTCACCCAATATTGTTCTCGTTGTTGTTGTTGTTGTTGAAGATGATAGTTGTTGTTGTTGAGTATTATTAGTGTTAATTGATTTTGATCTATTAATGAATGTTGCTGTCATCTTGGTATTATTATTATTATTATTATTATTATTATTATTATTATTATTCTATACTATGATGCGGAGCGCGCGAGCGAGCCAAGAGGAAGAGTGATGAGTATAGTGGTATGAGGGAAGAAGAAAGGAGAAGAGAGATCTTTCATCTTTTTTTGATGCTGCCTGTGCATGATGCCCTGATGCGGGGCGTCTTTTTTTTTGTTTTCCCGATTATTTGCTCTCTAACATAGCACGCTCTCATCGAAGAACGCTAAAACGTGATAATATATATAAATAATCGCGAGTATATTACACTCGTTGTCCTCATCACTGTTAGATCTTCCAAGTCTGCTGAAAGATAATTTATTCAAGTACTTTAGTACTGGTAAAAGCTTCTGCTTCAGCTTCTGCCGCCGTCGTGGTCAGTAGGTACATAGTATTATTGTTTGACTTTCCAGCAGAAAACAGCAGACATCAGCAGTAGCGCATAGAGTCGAGCTCGCGTTCGATTTCACGACCTGCTTTGGCCACTCTTACACATCCTTCGCTTTCGCGCTTTCTATATAAAAGAGTAAGTTTCTGTACAGTGCGAGGAGATCGATCGATCGTGTGATATATAATAACAATACTACTATTAATAATACTAATAATACTAATAATACTAAAATGGCAATCCCTCGATCAAAAGCAGCTTCGAAGAAACTAAGAAGACCACAGTCATCAAGTGCGAAGCAAACGACGACGAGTGTTTTACAGAAGAACAATAATAATAATGATAAAGAAAGTGATAGTGCTATTAATGAACCAATGATGAATAACAACCCGAGTTCTTCTTCTTCCGGAAGAACATCAGCGTTAAATAATAATAATAGTACAGAAGCAGAGACACCACAGTTTAGGAGCGAAAGTTCATTCTTGTTTCCAACTTCTTCGACAGCTAATAAATCATCATCATCATCGTTATTTCCACAAACGAATAATGGAGGAGATATTAGAGGAGTTAGAGCAACGAGCAAGTTTCGAATCGAGACATTGGACGACGGCAGCGAAAGCGATGATGACGACGATGATGACGACGAAGAGAGCGAGAGACGACCAACGTCTTCTTCAAACGCGTCAAAGCAGGTAAAAACAAAGACTTCATCAAAAGCTCTTAATAAAAACGGTCAAAAGATAAAGACGACAACGAGCGATAGCGATAATAACAACAATGAAAATTCACTTTCCGAAGCGAAGGAAGTTCCTCGATTAAAAGTTCTCTACGGTCTCGAATCTTTCGAGGAAGCGAAACAACTTTATCAAAAACTTTCCGCGTGTAGAGCTTTAGTGCGCGGGAAAACGATGAAGCTTTTCAGAAAGAGTTCTCCGACGGCATCTGCAATCATGCGATGCTTGGAAAAGTTACATCCTAAAGGAACTTTAGTCATTGATTCCATACATTATCGCACTTTATATGGAGACGGGGATAGATGGGATTCGCTTTATTCGTACATCTATGGAGGCGTATACGGAACGATGTGGGATCCTTCGAACGAACTCCTTGAGTATCCAACCGTTGAAATTTGCGATAGCGGTGAGAAACCATACAGACCAAGATCGAGAGGGTGCTATTCTTGTGATTCAACTGAAGACGAAAATAATTTTAGCATAATGAGCAATCGCAAACTAAACGTAATGAAAGGAGAGGGATATGAAAAAGTTGTCGTCGATGATGATGATGATGATGATGATGACGACGATGATGACGACGAAGAACAAGAAGGAGAAGACGAGGGATTTAAGCATACTTCGGGGTATATAAAATCAACGTGGTATAAATCACCAAACCCGAATTGCGATGATTCCTCGAGAATTCCTCGTTGCGTTTTATCCTGTTTCGATATCGCCGAGTTACCAGATTCATGCAGAGAAGTCGTTTTGAGAATTTTGAAAAGACCGACGAAATATAGTCCCGATTCTAATTCTCCTCAAAGTTGGCACTCGTTTCAAAAGTGGTCCAGGCCATTCTTTTCCTTCTCAGGGAACGAGTACGATTTAGTTCGAAGTAAATCGGAATACGCGGCTTGGATTTTAGTTTGCGGCCCGTTTCATTGCGAAAGATTTACGATATCCGCGCATGATCTCATCGATAGTATTCCAGAATTCGATAGCATGGAAGATATTGTAGAGTTTGTCGAACATGAAGTCCCGTTTGCTAGAGTAAACGAGCAAAACGGAGAGTTGATCAAATCTTCATCGGGCGGTAGATTTAAGTCATTTAGTTTCTGCGCCGAAACTTTCCCATTTACGTGTCAAGTCGATGGAGCGAAGCGTAAAGCTCGAGGAGCATCGATTGAATTTATCAGCCGACGACCAAAACCAGTTTTTGCAAACGCTGATCCATGCGCCGAACGCATGAGGTACGATGGTTTTGAACCTTCTTTCTTGTGCGATTTGCAAGAAATGAACGACGCTATGATTGACAAGTTGAAATGCGATTGCGAACAAGGTCAAGCTTACGAAGAACTTCTCAGAGAAACGGAACGTTTGAACTTATTGAAGCGCCCAGAACCGAGGCAGTTACGATTTCCTTTAGGAGCTTGCGTGCAGTGTAAAATGAGCACTGGATGGAAGTCTGGCGTCGTCGTTCAACATTGGTACAAGCCAAACGCGATTGCTGTGAGAGAGTTGGATTTAAACCCTCGAGCCAGATTTCCGTATCAAATTCAATTGGATGGAAAAACTGGCGAAGAAGGATTAATTTTTGCACCAGAAGATGTCGATGATTGCATTCGTCGCCCGAAAGCGTCGATTGTAGAGCCTCGTCCAATGCTTAGATTTAACATTAACGAGCACGTGTTGGTTCTCGTGAGAAAAGGCGTTTGGTCGAGCGGCAGAATCGCGAAGCATTGGAGTTTAGGCGAACTCGAGGGAAAAGCAAAGATTAGCAAAAGTGGCGAAATTTTCAGATTAAAGAAAGATGACGCGAATGCGGCGGCGGCGGGCAATGAACAACAACAAACACAGTTTGAATCGCAACCGTTTTTTCTTTGGAGCTGTTTATGGAACATGTACGCTTACGAAGTCATTTTAGACTCTCCAGATGCGGTAACGAAATCGAAACAGTTCTTCGTATGCAACGATTTGGATTCGCAATGCAAAGTGAAGCCGTCGTTTAAAAACAGCAGAGGCTCGACTACAAATAACAATTCGTCGCGCGGCAATAGTAGAGGAGGGAGAAGATAATAATCACATATATTTTTGATTATTTTGTTTGAGTGATGATCATGAGCGTGTGTGCTGGTGGTAACATAGGTTTCTCGTTATATTTTAACATCATAACAATTCTCTCTCTCTCTCTTATATATACTTATATTATGAATATTTATGATATTTATTCGTAGATCCACTTTTGTAAAGCGTGTTCGTATTCACAAATGCCTTCTGGAAACCATAAGCCGATTTCATGATTCGCGGATTCCACTGCATCCGAACCATGTATTACATTACGGCCGACCTCGATACAAAAATCGCCTCTCAACGATCCTGGTTCTGATGCTAAAGGGTTCGTCGCACCGATGATCTTTCTGCCAGTTTTAACGACATCTTTGCCTTCCCAAACCATGCAAATCACTGGTCCAGAGCACATGTATTGCACTAAACCTTGAAAGAACGGTTTCGAGGACAGATCTGCGTAGTGCTTCTCGGCGTGTTCCTTGGTCACCTGCTGCATCTTCATCGCTCTTAAGTAATATCCTCGTTGTTCGAAACGCTCGATGACTTTGTGGATTAATCCTCTTTGTACGCCATCTGGCTTGATCATGATATACGTTCTTTCCATTTCTATTATTATATAGTTATATGTATTATTTCTGGCGGGTACAAAATAGGAATAATAGACGCGAAAGATGGATCCGCCGCCGAAAAACTTCCCCTACTGCTACTACTATTTTCTGAAAAGAGCATCCCATAATTTTGCTGATATGGATACGTTCAAACGGCTTCACATTTTTATCGCGCATAACAACACGCGCACTTAACGTACTTAACTTACCTACTCAGTCTTTTTACTCTGTTAATATTTGTATGCGTACCATAACAAACATGGACCATGATAGTAGTAATAATAAAAATGAAGAAGAACAAGTTACTATTCTGTTAAATCGAACGATAGATTTAGGGAAAGAACGCGAATATTACGAACGAGTTTCGTTACTATCATCAACAACAAGAATAGAAGATAATCATAATCATAATAACGTACAAGTACTAAGACAACAAGATCATAATAATACGAAAGGGAAAGGTTTATATGCCAAGCGCAAGTTCGAAATAGGGGACAGAGTACTCATCGAACGCCCTTTAGTTGCGATGCAACACGAGAGGAACAGAGAAGACGCTTTTGTATGCTCGCAGTGCTTCAAATACTTAGGTTCTATTGAGAAACAAATAGGGAGAAGATTATTTAACAAATTTGAACACAAAAAAATTCAAGAACAATATCAAGAAACGAACAACGATTTAGAGATTTTAAACACGATGGCGACTGTTGGAGAACCAAAGTTACCGCTCGCCGAAGAATTTTTCCCACTCGCGAGAGAACATAAATGTTTCGGAGGATGCTGTAGAGAATCATACTGCTCTATAGAATGCTCTCAAAAAGCTTGGACTACTTACGAACGAGTAATGTGTACTGGTAATAATGACAACAATAATAATAATAATAATAATAATAATAACGGAATGATTGAACAATTTATTGAGCACGCAAGAGATACAAACGATATTTTCATCTTGGCCGCGAAAGTAATAGCCATGGTTACAGAAAATGCAAACCAATACTTAGAACAACGACGAGAAGGCAACTTAAATAAAGAGGAAGAAAAAATGCTCTTAAACGAAGCGTTAGAAAAAGCCTGGGAACCATTCTCACACGTTCAAAAAGCAATTTGGTGGGACATCGTCGCAATCCCGGCGGATGTAGAAGAGAAGGATGAAGAAATTTTTAGACAACAGCTCATAGAACTCGCGTCGGATTCTTTAGAATTATTATGCAACGCATGGTCAGACCGAGCTAGAATATTCCCTGGATTATTTTCTTTATCAGTATGGGGTGCAATTGTAGGCATGTTTGAGTTGAACAATTTAGAACTCGTCGTCGAGTCTCCGGTGGAAAATTATTTCCTCGCCGTGGATGCTTTACAGGACGAGAAGCAAAAAATGGCAATTTTACCACACACTCAACCATTTTTAGATGCATTGGATGTGAAATACGACATTCCTTGTTTAGGCACGGCTTTGTTCGCGTTGCAATCGAACTGTAATCACGACTGCGATCCGAACTGTCACCCGTTTAAAGACGAGACGGATATCGACGGTAACTGTGTCTTGGTCGCTCGGAAACCAATTCAAAGAGGAGAAGAAATCACTATTAGCTATTTAGAGGACGATCAAGTTGATTGGAGCAGAAGACAAGATGCACTTTCCGATTACGGTTTTGTGTGTCGATGTCAAAGATGTGAGTCAGAAGTGAGTGCTTTGAGACGACGGTAGCTTGCAATTCGATATACCATGGTACAAACAATACTATAAATTACAAACTAAATAATTCGTCTTCTATGCTCCTAATATACGTCGACGTAGTATCGAGAAAGTATTCTGCTCGATCTAAATGCACGCACGACGCAGCATTTTCTATGTTGTTATCAAACGAACACAACGCGTTTCTTCTCTTACTCTTTTCAAAACTAGCCGAATTTAAAGAAGAAACTAAATCAAAGGCATTATCGGATGTAATATAATCGTTCACGCCTCGCAGAACTCTGATACCGCGTAAAGATGCAGGAATTTCGTTATTATTAGATTCGAGAACGTCATTTATATCCCAATTATTATTATTATTATTATTTGAAAATAATTTCAAAGTTGACGTCGTAGCGTTTTGAAAGCATGCGCCGGATTTTCCTCGGTTCGTCCAATATCGTTCGTTAAATTCATATTCATCAGAGGTTTTTTTGCACTCAAAATCTTCTTTATTTCGCTCAGTCGAAGACCCTGCACCCATTAACGTCAAACTATGAACGACGTTATTCTTATTCAAGGCGTAACTCAAAGCGATTTGACAACCGCTACCGTGGGCGATTATATGAACGCCTTCTTCGGCTAAACCGCATTCGCGTCTAACGCTTGCGAGCTCGTCCACCAAGAATGCTGATAGTGATGTTTGTTTCTGTGTTTGTGGTGGACTATGCTTAGATTTACCTCTATTCAATTGATCGTAGAAGAATATCTCTCTTCGATAATCGTCCGGAGTAAACGCTAAAATTTCGATAGCTTCCATGTACTTCATATCAAGCGCTGTATCGTGCAAGACGAGTACGGGGAGAGAACTCGTGTTGCCCTTTTTCGGTTTACCAACTTGCCTCACGAAAGTTTCAAAGTTTGAAACATATCCTTCCGAGAACGTACTCTGATACGCAGCTTGCGAGAGTGCTTTTCGATTGTCTTGATAATACCCACAGAATGGAATAGAAGACGACGACGTATCTGCTGCTAACGCTGCAGAAGAGCTAGTAATAGTAGTAGTGGCTATTAACTCGCACGTTGCATTTATCATGAAATCTCTTCTACTGTTTCTACACCTATTCTTCTCAACACTATTCACGTCTTCTTCTTCCTCTTCTACTTCGAGTTGATTTTTTCTAGTGACTACTACTACTACGTTTGTTCGTCCTCGTCGTCTTCGCTGCTGCTGCTGCTGCTGCTGCTGGTGTACAAATTCACAAATAACGTGACGTCTACTACTAAGCATTAGTGATGATGATACGTTTGTTCTATTAATCATTATATATATTTATATTTATATTTATCGATACCAGTATTTCATTTTAATAATAATAAGCGAAAGTTTGTTTTGTTGGGCATCATCATCAGGGCAGGCATCAGCCATCAGTCAGCAACCAAAAGCAGCAGCAAGGCAGGGGAATTTTTGGCTCCATCCATCGTCCCAAATCAGAAATCACTCCCATCATCATTAGAAAGAAAAATCGCCTTATTCTTTAGAATCGTCATAATAGACGCGCGTAAGAGATGGCGAAGAGAACCAAGAAAGTCGGTAAGTAAATTAGATTAGTGATTATTCATCGTATTCGTACGTGAGGCGAGATTTAGAATCGAACGATCGCGTGATCA
>Ga0209830_10000697_pt1 | contig 33150 bp, 24 predicted proteins | sample ArcticOcean_MG_C_12_FD_187439 | JGI IMG/M metagenome (GOLD analysis project Ga0209830, IMG submission 187439) | Marine microbial communities from western Arctic Ocean - ArcticOcean_MG_CB8_130 (SPAdes) (version 2) | ecosystem: Environmental > Aquatic > Marine > Oceanic | place: Arctic Ocean...
TTTTGTATATTAATATATATATATATATATAGTGTGTGTGTGTGTGTGTTAGTATGTGTGTGTGTTTTAATTTGCTATCTCGTCTTCATCGATCGTACTCTTCTTCTTCATTCAATTCAGTTCTTTTCCGCTCCGACCGCCTTTTTATATATTATTTAGTACATGAAAGCCGGGTCGTTCACGTCCATGGCGTGGTTCTCGAGTGCGGTATCGACAGATCCAGAGTCGACTGGTTTCAAGACCATTAATTTGATCAACTCAGTGGCGAACGAGGCCATCAAAGGCGCTTTCGCGATCGCTTTAGCGATGTCAGAGTCTCCAGATTTAGAGATCGAGGCCATTTTTTGGTTCGCCGATAACATCGCGTCAAGGCCGTTCTTGAACTTTGGGTTGTAAGTATCGATGACTTGCGGGAAGATCGTCGCAGTAGTTTTGTTCGTTTGGTGAATGACGTGCATGTTGAATTTAGTAGTATCCATGCCCAACGATTCATAGAACTCCGAACGCGAGTGATCGTTCAAGTACATCGTAACGTAAACGGATAAACAGAAAAATCTGGACCATAATTTCGCCTCCGTGTCGTTCAAGAACTCCGGTCTCGCTTTCAAGATTGCGGAGAAGAAATCCCCGTGTCTGTTCTCGTCTTGGCACCAGTTCTCAAAGTACTTGAAAATTGGGTATAATTGATCATCCGGATTCGCTTGTAAGTGACGATAGATTGAGATATATCTCCAATAGCCGATCTTTTCGGATAAGTACGTCGCGTACATAATAAATTTCGGCTTAAAGAACGTATATTGGCGATTCTTCGTCAAGAAACCGAGATCTAAGGCCAAGTTAAAATCAGACATCGCTTTGTTCAAGAATCCAGCATGTCTCGCTTCATCTCTAGACATTAAAGTAAAAATCTCCGCAACCGTCGGCGCCGTTTTCTTCAACCTTCTCCCGAGTTCTTTGTATAATAAGAAACCAGAAAACTCAGCCGTGCACGATCGTTCTAAGAATTCAATGAAGATCCTTCTTTGTTCGCCTTGGATCGCGTCAGCTGCTTTCTTGAATTCATCGTTTCTGACGAAATGTTTTTGGTTAAAGTCGTCCCTGAACTCGTTCAAGATTGAGAAAATCTCAGCCTCGTCGAGCGTTGGATTTATCTCAGTCGAGAACAGTCGTTCCATTTCGTCGAAATCTGTTTTATTCATTAGAAGTAGTACAGTAGTACGTACACGTAGTAGAGATTATGTTTGTTAACAGAGCAGTAACGAGTGGTTAGTTAAACAAGTATTATTGAACGTAATAATAGAGATCCCATGATTAAGAGGAGAGAGCGCAGAAGTGCTAAAATCACGCACACACACAACGACGGATGAAAAGATATCTACCCAATAATAATGAAAAGAAGATAGAGATAGATACGGCCCAGAACAGGAACTCGTTCAAGGAAGAAGAAGAAAGATCGAACGATATCACATCACGCTCGTACGTAATATAACTCGTGCGTACCAGTGGTGTAAAATCTCGGCGTAAGCAAGTTCTCATCAGCGGCTTCTTTGATCCCATCGCGCATCTTCTTAATACCAGTGTTCTCGTCGACCATCGTCCCAGTCGCTTTAGTGATCGGCCTCGCCTGTTTCGCGCATTTGATCGTTTTCGATTTTTGCAAAGCCTTGAGAGGTTTAGTGAAACAAGTTCTCGATGACATAACAAAAGACATGACGACGATGATGATGATGATAACAGGTCTGCACGAACGTATTAATTATTTTTGGTCTCGCGCTCGTTCCTTTGTCCGTTTCGGGTTCAAATGACGTCGTCTGCTTATGCGCTCTCACAGGCTTCTTCTTTTTTTATTTTTTAGCGAGATCCTTTCAGATCTTCCTCTCTCTGCAAAACAGCAGGAAAACAGTCAGCAGCAGACTGTTCCGGAAACGCGCGCGAGAGAGAAGAAGAAGAAGAAACATACTCTAATAAATTATTACACAAACACGCTCTTTTCATGTATAAATGTGATTACAACGTTTGTCATTCTCTTCCCTCTCTCTCCTTTTTTTACTAATTTAGCTACGTAGATATATATATTTTTTGTATTATTTTATACGTCAAAAGTTGATTTACCGCCAAACTTGACCTTGATCGGATTCACGTTCTTGCCGATGGAGCGCATGTTTTGGTTAGCTCCGACACGACCGGCGTTGACCTTTTCTGGGTACACGCCATCCTTCGGGTGCAAGTATTGAACTTCACCGGACGGGAATACTCTGTAAATGCATCCGTCGGCGATTTTCTTCGAGCGAAACGCGGTAACCAACGCCATGCATTGTTCTTTTCTCGCGAGCTTTAATAAGTTCGGGCCTTTGCGCATAATCGCAGCGCCGCCGGTGGGCATTTCAAAGATTTGCTCTTTCTTTGCTTCCCAAGTTAAGACGTAGAATTCTTCAACCTAATTTTTTTTAGTAGCGTGAGAAGAAGATTTAGTATCAACATATCAATTTAAACAGCCGTATCATCAGTAAAAGTAGAGGAAATAAAATATTTGATATCTAGATCACTCGAGCGCGCGAGAACGAAACTAACGACGATGATCATACACATGCGCGAACCAATATAAGCAAAACCAATTAAATATTCAAATAAACGACTTCGTTCAGTATCTGATCTAATCATTTTGAGCTTATTATTCGCGTATGATCACCACGTAAACACTCGATACGCATCGCGCGCGCTTTCAAAACTCATTCCCTCTTCGGCTCAACTTTTCAGTATAAAATGTAATATAGTATATATGACAGTTGCGCAACACGGAAAGAAGTGCTATCATAATCGATGCGAATATACAAACCTGCGCTTTTCTCAATAAACCACCAGTTGAGCCACCAAAGATCGGCGAAGGCGTGTTCGGGTCCAACTTCGGCGCCGACCATGGCGCCTTTGGAGCGGCTTCAGTCTTAGTCGCTTCGGCTTGCGCGTAAACTCGAAATTGCGCCCGTTTTTGAGCCGATGAAGATGATGATTGTTGCTTAAATTGCGCTCTCGCCGATGCGTGCGAAGATAATTTCGTGGTTAACGATTGCGTTGATGATAGAGATGCCATTTTTTTCTTCGATAGGCGTGTTTGTTTGTCCTTTATTTTATTTTAAGACCGTTTATGATGAGTGCAAATATGACGCGTATTATTCGTTTATTCTGCTGATGAAAATAAACCTCGTCTGAAGTCTGGAAGTCGGTTTTTGATAATTTGATTTTTTTTTCGCGCATTAAATAATTACTAATTTTTCTCGCGTTTACTCATCGTCATAATAAGCGTAATGCATGGAACAAAGCTCTCCTTCCGTGATTTCTTCTTCTTCTTCTTCTTCTTCTTCTTCGTTCCTCGTTAGTCATAAACACTGCCATGATCGTGAAACGGCTAAGAAAACGAGAGAGAGATTGAGAGATGATGATTTATAAACATCAACAAAGACCGATAGTAAATAACGTACTCTCGAACAATAGTAACACTACTAACAATACTGGTAGTAGTAGGAGTAGTAGGAGTAGTAGGAAACAAAGACTTGAACAAAAGTGGTCCCGCTCACGTCTCAATAACGACAGTTATGACGAGACCACTGACAGGAACGAGAAATCAAAGAAGCAGAAGCAGAAGAGGAACAGTAGTAGTAGTAGTAGTAGTGAATTTAATAGTAATAAAAGTAGTTCTACTCGATCACAGACACAAACACGATCGTGGTCTTTGTTAGAGGAAGAGATGTCTCGAGCGAAAATGGAGATGAAAAGAAATGACAGACGTAATAGAAATAATGAGAGCTGGACGACGCAGCAGACGCAAACGTCGTCGTTAAAGAGCGACAAACGACAACAGACTGCGTTAGCTGTCGATTATGGACTCTCTAAAACTGGCTTAGCAGTGAGCGATTTTGATGGAATAGCACCGAGGCCAATTGAAAGTATTTTCTGTAAAGGCAAATCGAGAGTATGGCTAATAGAGGAGATATTAAGAATTGGAGAGAGAGAGTGCGTAGACGTGTTCGTGGTCGGTTTACCGCACTTTGTTGACGAAGACGAACAACGAACGACGACAACGACAACGATACCAACAACGAAGAAGAAGAACACGAACGTCGCGAATGATGATGATGATGATAATAAAAATGAAAAAAATGATGATGAAAAGAAGAAACAGAAACCGAAAACGACGTCGTTACGCATGGATCGTATATGCACACAGTTCGCCGAAGCGTTAGCTAAAGCGTCCGAGGAATCTACAAAATTCGAAACTGTTCCAGTTGAAATGTACGACGAGTCGTTCACTTCGGAAGAAGCTTTATCGTTAACGAAACGATCAAAGTTATCGAAAGATGATCCGAAGTTGGACTCGATCGCCGCAGCTTTAATGCTCGCGAGATATTTCGAAAAGTCTTGCGGCGAGCCGATCATCATTAGTAGTATTAGCAGTAGTATTTAGTATCAATAGCGATAGTACCACTAGTTGAACGGTTGAACAGAGAGAATACTTTGCAAAAGAGTATCTCCATAGATACGTAGTGCGATATAGTGCTGAATCCTCGAAACGGCGAAAAGAAATCTCTTATTCGCGTTTTATAAATTTCTTCTCCCTCTGCTGACGATGCTCTCCCTCGCTTCAGGGACAAAACTTACCATCTGCGTCATAAATATAGTCATAATAGACATTGAAACAAACCGTTTTCACACAACTGCGCTCTGCGAAGAAGAAGAAGAACTAACAAAGAGTAATGTATCTAACGAACACGATGTGGGCAATACTATCGCGGACTAAAAAGGCTGCCTTCTCAACCGCTCGAAAAACGAGATCGTTTCAGAGTTTTCTCAATCTTTCGCAAAGTCTTCCTTCAATTCTTAATACTACGAGTACTACTGATACTATGACTACTACTACTGATACTAGTCATACGAACTGTCGTTCCTTCTCATCGTCTTCTCGATCTACTGATGCAGACGGAGCCGAACGAGCGTTTTTACAGTCCTTCAGGAACTTACGCAACACTAAGCACGAACAAAACGTTAATAACGAATTTATGATGCAAAGAGAGATGAGGAAACAGGAAGAGGAGAAAATGAACGCTACTCTGAAGAAGAAGAAGAACAGCGACGATAATAACAATAATAATAATAATAATAAGAAGAACGACGACGACGACGGTTTTGTTTTAAAAGATACCGCTGCTGCGAAAGAGGAAGAGGAAGAAAACGAGACGAAGAAAGAGAAAGAAACGAAGAAAAGAGAGTTTCCATCGAAATTCGATATGAACGAAAAAGCGAACAAAGAGTTTACGCCGAACAGATATGACACGCAAGAGAAGAACGAACAACGAACGAAAGAACAACGCGAAATGAAGAGAATAGAATACGACGTAAAGATTAAGAGAAATTCCAAGGAAAGAGAGTATCAATTGAGCGACCATACAAACGCGATTCAAGGCGACGGCACCGTAGTGAAATATTATGAAAAAGTAGACATTAAGGAAACGAACGAAGGACATGATACTTACGAGATTTTGTTAGACGATAAACCTTTGAAATCACCGACGAGGAATAAGTTCGTTCTACCGAATAAGTTAATGGCGTGCGCGATTGCGGAAGAGTGGGCGATGCAGGACGACAATTTAATAAGGCCGTTTACGATGCCTTTGATGCAATTAGCTTCGACTGCTTTAGATCATATGAGTAAGCAAGAAGTTTTTGATTTTCACAAGAAGAAGTTGTTAGAGTTCTTCGATGCAGATCAAGCCGTGATCGCGCATCCACCTGGGGAATTGAGAGAGTTACAATTAGAAACCTTAGAAAAGGTTCATAAATGGGCGAAAACAGAGTTTGGAGATGTGCTGAATTTACATTCAGATTCTATATTCGCTTCGCCGCAAACGGAAGAAATTAAATTATTGATGGAGAAACGCTTAAGGACGTTGTCTGCGTGGGAAATGACGTGTACTTTTGCCGCCGCTGCGGCTGCAAAATCACTTCTCATCGGCTTAGCTTTAACCAGGAACATCATCACTCCAGAAGAAGCTTTGAAATGTGCCAGAGTTGAAGAAGATTATCAAATAGAAAGACATGGGTTCGTTGAAGGCGGGCACGATATTGATATTTCTGATTTACGCGTTCGATTGACTGCGCCACACACAATGAATTTAATTTTAAAAGCAAAAACGTCTTCTTGATTTTAGATTTAGATATACCGTACTAGTACATAGTTTGTAGAGTAAAGATGATAAAAATTGATAGTACCGTATAATAAAACGGTAGTATATGTATTTAATAGTAGTATAGTAGTAATATATATTGTTTAAAGTATTTTGAGTGTCTGTGACTTCTTCTTTTTAACAGTTAATCTCCTCGAGCGCTTCGCGTTTTCTAGACGTCCTCGTAGGTTTTGGAGTTATTTTTTGCAAAGGAACGTTCAAATCGTCTTCGATCCATTTTTCGCTAGCAGCTGCAGCAGCGGCTCGTTTCGATCGCTCTCTCGTCGGTTGCGTTTCCAACAATTTTTGTTTCAATTTAGATATTTTTGGTTCTTTACGGTCAAAGAATGGCAAGTCTTGGCTTTGCGACAACTCGTTCGCATAAGTATTAACGCTCTCGCAATATTCTGCAAACTGTAAGTCTTCATTAACATCATCTTCTTCATCTTCTTCTTCTCGAGAACGAGGAGAAGCCTTTGAAGAGGAGACGCCTAACGAATCGTGTATTCTATCCTTCGCCATGTTAATATCTTTCAAGGCAAGTTTCTCTTTTGAGCATTTCTTCATAGCAATCTTCATAGCCACAAACGCTTCGGAGAGTTGTAATGTCACTCTTTGTTTCGTCTCCTCAGATACGATGCTTCCTGATGAATTGGAACCATCTTGCGGCAATGATAACAACATCGATTTGACGTCCGGTATTGGTACTCGAGACAATACTCTCGCAATGGCTGCATGGTAGGCTTTGACTTGCGCGCCGGCGACGCCCGTTCCAAACGGCTTTACGTTCAACGCTAAAATCTCAATCGAAAGCGCTCGAACGAGTTCGGCTTCACCTGCGTCGGATCTTTCAGCAACAGTGTTATTATTATCGTCACCATTTGATACTTCATCTTCATCAGCGGCTTCTTTCTTGTTCGAACCTCCTACATCAATCTCCAAGAGCGACGTGAGAAAGGCGGCTACTTTTGCGACGCCCTTCTTTTGACTTGCCATTCTCAACGAAGGCAAAACGGCATCGATCAAGCACGCTCTGACCTTTGCATCTGGTGCAGAAGCAATCGCAGGGAAGAACGCGGTGAGACATTGAGCAAGTCTTGGCGTTTCTTGCGCATCGCATGCAAAAATGGCACCCAAAAGCGTCGAAATAACCAACGACGGCTGCTCGAAAGCGTAGTACCCTCTTCGGACTGCAAGCTTCGCGAGTGTTTCGCAAGCAATCGTTTGTGCAGAGTTTTCTGCTTCAGTAAATGCCGCTTCATTCATAGCGTCGATATTCTCTGCGTCCAACTCATCCAACTCTGCTTTATCTTTCGCATATTCAAACAGTTCATACGCTGAACCGATTGTTCGAAGAAGTTGCTTTTCCAACGTGAGTTGATAGCCGGGAGTTTCATCTTCTGCGTTAATGCTATCTTTTTTATCACCGCTCTCATCATCGTCGTTGTCATCGTCATCATCATCGTCATCGAATCTGACATGAATTCCCTTTTTCGGCACCGGCATCTCGCGTCTCGCGTCCAACGCTTTTGGTCCGTATAACAAAGCGGCATCTCCGAGCGCTCTCAACGCCATGCACTTCACTGGCTCTGAAGGGTCGGCATCAGCAGCCGTTCGCAAGATTTTCACCGTTTCTTCGGTTAACGCGTTCGTTCCACACATCAAAAGCAATCCGAGCAATTTAATAGCTTCGCGACGAACGCCCGCTGAGACGTGCGCGACAGCCGGACGAACGAGCGATTGCATGACCGCTTCGGTCGCGTGTGGCGGAAGTTTTGAGGATAAAGAGTTATTTGCCGTTTCAAACAGCGCAGATGCAATGAAAAGGGCTTGCGTCTCGGCAAAAACGTTATCGAAATTGTTTCCATCATCTGCGCCTTCTTCGACTGTTCCGCGTAAACTATCGCAAGCGCCCAAAACGACCGCGACGTGTTCGTTATCATCGTGCACGCGCTTAGCCAAATCAATTAATTGTTTTTCCCACTCGCCATCGCCGCCTCTGGCATAGCACGAAACATCATTCTCGTCAGTCAAGTCTCCAATAGATCTCAATCTTTCGTAAACGAGTTGCGCCGCTCCTCGTCTCAAAGCGCCGTCGTTCATATCTGCGCAGTTCAATATTAAAATCAATTGCCTTGCACAGAAAACTGATTCGGTCGTTTTCTCATCGCAATGCATTGAAATCATGCGAAGTAAATCCATTGAAGATTCTGGTAAACACTTATCAAGAGCGTCTTCGACTTCTTCGGTTTCGGCCTGTAAAATAGCTCTTTGTTGCCCTAGAGCGAGCGAAGTATCTTTCCCACTTAAAGCGCTTTGCGAAGCGAGAGATTCGACGATCACGCGCCAAAACAACGCCTCTTCGGCAGTAAACAATTGAACACCATCTTTCTTTCTTTGCGTCTGCGTTGTTGTTGATATTATTTCATCGTTTTCTTCTCCTTCCGAAGAAGAAGAGGAAGAAGAATTTTTGTTGAAAAATCTGCGCAGGCCAATTTGTTCACCCTTCTCCTTCGAAGCATAGAGGACCGGTTTCACAATTTTCTGATCGATTAAGGTCTTCAAACATAGCTCTGAAACGTTCGGATGCGACTCAGAGTCGAGCAATTTCAATAATTTAATTGGGCAATTCTCGCACGCTCTCGATTGCATCCATTTTTTGAGCATATCGCAACAGGCAGATTTCACCCCTTGAGCTCTGTCGTTCAAGCCCCTGCGTAGGACTAACGCTCGGTGTTCGATTGAAACGGATTCGACTGGAACTTTCGCGGCCAAAGCGAGGAACGCAATTCTTCTCACTTCCTCGGAAACATCTCTCGTTCTCTCAACGACGACTGAAATTGTATGGTCCGATATAGCCAAAGCGCCAAGGATCGCCTTACGCGCGTCTTTGTTCTTCTCCGAAGCGATTAAATCAATAAACGCCGTCGTAATTTCGTTATTCGAAAAGTCATCTGTATCTCCACCGTCTTGTAATCTCGATAATGCCCTCGCAGCTTGCGCTCTCACGATTGGTGTATTATCTCTCAATCTCTCCAACATAGCTCGTTCCATTCGTTCGTATAAATCATCCGAGATTTCGGCATCCGCGCCGAGCGCGTTCAAGACGCCGGCGATGATTTGGCACGCCCTGAACCTAATCGCTCGATCTTTCGCCTGCGTCACGTTTAACAAGAACGATATTATCTGTTCGCAAAACTCATCCGCTTCTTCTTCTTTCCCTTCTTCTCTTTGCGAAGTGAACTGGATTACGAACCTAACGACTCTTTCCGTACAAGCGTCTCGCTGTTATACATTGTTATTTATTCATGAATACGAGGAAAAGAGTGAGAGAAATCGATCACTGTCAGTAAAATCAAATTAATCAATGAATACTAGATATATATATACACATATATATCATTATTAGTGTGATATTTAATAAACATGTACACGCTATGGCGTATAATAAGATCCTCGTTGTTAAGTTAAGGAATTTCAAAAGAGGGGAACTATTAAACACAAACAAACTTTTTTATGGAAAAACACTTAATACACGTACTGATTGATTCAAAAACGAACAAAACGAACCTTATGTTCCAGGAGGACCGGTAACAGGCATTGTAAGAAATCAGTTAAGAACCCGAGTTGATCTCGAGATCTCAATTCTAACATCTGTTTCGTGATTCTCTTGTGCATCGATTGACCTAACTGTGTTTCGTTCATTAATCTCGCGCATATGTTGTTTCCCCTTTTTTTTATCGATTCCTCGTTCTCGTCAGTAGTGCGTTCGTTTTCCTTCGCTAATGGATGGATTTTTTCTTCTTCGTCCGCGTCTGAGTGCGATTTCTTCTTCTCATTAATAGCGCGAGTAGTTTTATCGGGAATAATCGTCGTTATTTTATCTTTCTTGGACATTTTAAAAGAGTGTTATTATACTCACTAAAGCGTGATGTTATTACGTGTGCTAAAGAGTAAAGTGAATTACTTTATTATTATAGAACTTTATTAAGCAGACTTAGCAGAGGTGTTTCGTGTTATGTTTATTATTTTCGTATTGGTATGATAGTAAGTATGATATATAATTATTAATTATTAATTATTAATTAAATAAATTAATAAATTACATATTCATATCGTCCTCGTCGTCCATCATGATCAAACTATCGTAATCATCGTCACCGTCTGTCGATGATGCCCATAAATCCGGCATGGCGCCATCGCTTACTGGGAACGTTTTTAACATATCGACTTTTTCCATCAAACGCAACGGTTTCTCGTTCGGGTCGTAATTAATTTTGCAGACTTCGGCTAAAGAACCACAAATGAAAGAAGGGACCATGGATGATTGTGAATCTTCTGCCGTCATCGCGTTGTCGCAGTCCTGCACTGAATTCGCGCCAGTCAGAACTAACACAGAATATTTAGCGTTATTATCGTTCCCGAATTTGATATCGGTATCGATTCTGTCGCCGATGACCATCGTTCTTTCGGGCTTTGCGTTTGTCATGGACATGATCGATTGGAACATTAACGCATTTGGTTTACCGCAAATGACGTCCGGTTTCTTGCCCGAAGCTATTTCAATCGCTTTAACTATTGGGCCAGCGCCTGGCATTAATAACTTCTCTTTACCTAACCTATCGCCTGAGTCGGTGTTCGTCGCAATGAATAGAGCGCCTTTTTGTATTAAATACGAAGCATAGGCTAATTTCGCAAACGTGAACGATAAATCTTGTCCAACGACGACGCAATCGACTTTAGAATCGTCGTTCAAATCATCCTCAGAATTCCCTCCAGTCCATTCGAACATTTCTTCCCAATCTTCGGAAGTACATTGCACGGCTTCATAAACGCCGCCAACTAAATCACCAACATCGGCGATTTCCAATTCTTTTTTCAACCCATACTCACCAATACAATATATTTTCTTCGCTTTAATCTGTTCATTCATCATCATCTGTTCTCGTTGTTTGTTTGTTGTTGTCGTTGTTGTTTGATCTCCTTTATTATTATTGTTAGAAGCGACCGCTAAAGCGGATGCGTTTGCGGCAACTTGCGCGTTATCATACCCTTTCAATTGCTGTAAATACATAGCCGATTGATATGCTGATGTATATATATCATTCAAATCGACTTCGATGCCGAACTGTTCGAACTTCCATTGATAGTATTCGCGCGTTTTCTGCGAATTGTTCGTACAAAAAATCACTCGTTTCTTTAAAGAAGATCTCAAGAAATCGATCGATTGCTTTGCCCCTGGGATTAATTGATCGCCGTGCCATATTACACCATCGCAGTCTAAGATGATTAAATCGATCTCTTTTGTAATCTGGTCCACTACTCCATTATGTTCGTACGAATATTTATTATTATTAATCTGTTGTTGTTGTTGTTGTTGTTGTTGTTCCTGTCTTTGAGCCCTTAGCCGCCTGGATTGGATTTTTTCGTGCCTAGTCGCACTCTTACTCGTCCTAAACGTCGCAGAGTTTTGTTCTTTTCTGTTATATTTAATAGCAACAGATGATGCAGTGTTGAACGTCCTTATCGTTCGTTGTTGCTGCGTTGGCATACTCGTCGATGCGAACATTATTTATTATTTATTATTTATTATATGGCCAATACTGCAATACAAAAGTGACGCAAAGAGTAAAAAAGTCCTTTCTACTATGACAATAAGTTAAAAAAGCGCAGAGAAGGATTAGCCAATTTAATTAACGTACTATTATTACTATTGCTACGTGCATATATATATAGATAAACATTACTTCAACGTACTGATTGATGATAATGATACAATGAGGGGGAATGAAATTACATGAACGTCGAAGGTTTCTGAGTTGTCCTAAACGCGGTAACTTTTATGACGTCTCCGACGGAGATCCTAGGATCTCTCTCTACTTTTTGTTGTTGTTGTTGTTGTTCTTTATAGACTAAATTCCAACCGAAGAAAATTTCTTGTTGCCACGTTGGTGTTTCAGATCCTAATACGGCGCCGGAACGGAACTTCTGTAACGCACGCGAGACCTCTCTTGTTTTATCGAATATTCCAGTCTCTTGATTAATGTCCGGAATCGTACAACGCGAACACGGTTTCACTAAATCGAAAGCGATTTTCGAGCTCGTAGTTGTTTCAATCGATGACCATTTATCTTCGATCCATTCTTTCGCGCCGGAGACGACTATGTTAGGCCTGAATCGGTTCATTTTCACTTCGCTCCCGGCGAGCGAAAAGAGCTTTTTTCCCATAATCACTCTGTTCTGTAAATCCTGGAGCGAATTCTCGGAACAAAGTAAAATTGGATAGCCGTCCGAAAAAGCCGTTTCGCCTTTGTATCCTTTTCCTACGAATTTTTCATCTAAAGATCTCCTAGGCCTACTTTCCTTATCTTTAGAGGATACGTTTCTATTAAATCGTTCCGGAATCGCGTGATTCCCGACCCATCTCACTAACTTCGCCTGTGGGTAATCAATCGCTTGTGCGATCCATTCGTTAATCTCATCGCTTTCTTGTTTATGTACGCCGCAATAATCCCACACAGTTACCTCGCAATCTTCTTCCTCCCCTTTGGCTTTTAAAGGTATCCTTAATTCATCTACGCAATTCGCGCTCTTCAATATCATAAAACTCTGTTCCGTATCTGTATCATCTTCTTCATCATCACAAAAATTGTTGTTGTTATTAATATAATCGATTACATTCGATGTAAACGAAACTTCCACTAAAGCCATTAAAGGACACGTTCTTTGAGAAATAAAGTCCCCAGTTTCTTTGTCTATGACGCAAAAAGCGCGATCGAACTCTAATCCACATTTCGTCACCTTTGACGAGTTCACTTCAACTGCTTTGAACGATTTTATTGGATGTATGAAAAGTTTGCTTATACGTATCAAATCTGAATCATCATCATCATCATCATTGTTCTTCATATCGCTCATGATCGAATACTAACTATTATTATTACTGTTATTATTACTATTATTAGTATTCATCGCCGTCGCAGTCGCAGTCGTTTTTCTTCTTCCGCTTCTTCTTTTTCTTTTTATGAACTTCTTCCTCTTCTTCTTCTTCTTCAATTTTTTCGGCAATAACAGTTCTTCCTCGTCCTCGTCCTGTTTTCTTCATCGAAATCATCATTTGCTGCTCCTGTCGTCGTTCGAGCCTTTTCGATGATCTGCGAGTGCATTGACTTTCGCTCTCTTCCTCTTCTCCTTTTTCTTCTTCTTCCGTAGGAGCGAGGAGTGAAGCAGTCGTCATCATCGTACGCGTAGTAGTTTCCTCTATTGCGATAACAGTCTTCTTCAGCAGAGTGCTCAAATTTCTTTCAATATTTTCGAGAGCGCTTTCGAGAGCGTCTTGTTTCAGCCTCGATCTCTTTTGCTCACGCATTCTTGAGAAAAAGATTGATATGTTTCTTGAGAGAAAGAAGAGAAATACTGATACGCGCGTGAATTGCGTCGTTGAGGCAATTGCATTGTCTATTATATCGATATCGATACTATCGTTTTCATTATTCGTTCGAAAATAATACGAGAAATACTCGGCGGAAACCAATCGAGGAACGAAGAAGATTTCAATCAAATGGCTCACTAATATCCCTAATATTATTTGCCTTATGCCTTCTTTTATGAAAGGCACGAACCTCGTACCGAACATGAACCAAATCGTCAAGAACAAAACTAAACTCGATTTCGAAAGTAAAGATTTTGTGCTTTTTATATAGCTCGATATTTCTTTCAATCGATACGCGTTCGCTTGAGCGAATTCTTTGAACAGTTCAAAATTAACGGTGAGCTTATCGATCGTGTTTTGCGCTTCTTTTACTTTTTCTAAAGTAAGCGATAATTTCGTATGCGTTTGATTCTGCACGTTTGCGGCTTGGCGAAGCGTGTTCTCGATCGAAATAGAAATCTCGCTTTCCATCTCGCGAAAGCTTCTTAAAGCTTTTTCAATACTCTCTCGCGCTTCTTCTTCGTTTTTCTCTATTCTTTTGAACATTTCATTCAGTTGGTCTTGAGCTTTTTTTTGTCTGAAACGGTGTTCTGCGTGTTGACATTCGCGTTCAACGCGCGATAGCGCTTGAAAATACATCTGAAGTTCCGTTTCTTTCGTTACATAAAATTTTTTCTCGTTCTCTTCTTCCTCCTCCTCTGCATCATCCGCGTCGTTTTCATCGTCATCGTCGTGAAAAAGAAACTTGAATACACTATTTCTCTTAACAGTGTTCCTTTTCACATCGTATTTATTATTCGTTTTATCATACTCATCATCGTCGTTCGTGGATGATCCGACCGTTTTTAATACGCACCGTTCACAGCTTTCGCGAGAATGTGAATAAACGCTTTTAAGACTTGCTGATGATGATGAGGAACATTTCTTCCTCTTAAACCTGCTTTCGGCTTTAGATCTTTCCAACCTACAAATAACGGTCTCTACTGCTAAAACGCACTTCATTCGATCGTTCTCTATTACTTTTTCGCACGAAATAAACTTACGCTCTTCTTCGCTCGTACTCTTTGTTTGTTTAAAAACAGAAAAATATGCTTTCGTTACACACTCTTCATCGTCCTTGTTGTTTCTATCATCACTTAATGGCAGTACACCATGATCGTACGATGATCGATCGTTCTGTCGCTCTAGCGAAAAAGATGAAGATGAAGAAGTTTCTGTTATTCCTGCAACGAACAATGCGACGAAGAAGTGTACGAAGAACGAACTCATTCGCTCGATCTTGCCGCGTTTATGGATCAGATGAAATTAATAACGAGATCAAAGACTGCAGCAGCAGCAGCGAGAGAACTTAAATTTGCTGCTGATGGGGATTTGATTTTTTTTGTTTTTTAGCAGACAGCAGCAGAGAGTTGACTTTTTCGGAATCGGAATTTTCTTCTTTTTGGACTGTTGATTTTCACTTTTTACAGCACAGCAGGTTACATCACGCGTTAGTATAATCATCAGCTGACTCTGTGGTAGTGTTACGATGAACACACCAACAACAAAGACAACAAATAATAATAATAATACGAACACGAACAACGATCGAAGACAGCTAAAAACAAAAGAGGAAGTAGAAGTAGAACAAAAGCGAGGAATAAAAGCGATGACGATATCGGAACAATCGGCCAGGGAGACGTTAGATATCGTACACGAGATTTCGAAAATCCTGAACTGCGAAATCGATCGCGAATCATTAGCGGTTTCCATTCAATTAATAGAGAACGGAGCGAGCCCTGAAGCAGTAGCAATGGTCGTGAAGGAGTTGAAGAGAGAGGGGAAGAGATTGGAAGAATCGAGGAGGAATGAGAATCGGTCGTGATGAAGAAAAAAAATATTTCTTATACGAAGTAGTGATGTAATACTATGTAGTAGATTAGATTAGATTAGGCAGATAGTAAGTGATATATGAGTAGTACCGTATCAGTAACAGTCAATAAAGCTTTTGATTATGTTTGTTTTTTGTTTTTAATTGCAAGGCGTATCGCGCGATATTTATGTGATAACGGTTGGCGATTCGCGACCGGTGAACTTTTTCAAATCGGAAACTTCGAGAGCGATATCGATCAACGGCTTCAAAGCGACTTGAGCATCGATACCTTGTTTTTGAATATCGGCTTCGTATTGTTCGATGTATAAACGAACGGTCGCCCCAGAGGAACCGGTGCCAGATAGGCGGAAGATGAATCTCGAACCGTCAGTGAAGACGAAGCGAACGCCTTGCTTGGAAGCGATAGAGCCATCGATTGGATCTGTGTACTCGAAATCATCTGCGTAATCCAACTCGTATGCGCCATATTTATCGCCCTTTTTCGATTTTTGAGCTTTCGCGCGCAACGCTTCGACCATTTTATTACACGGGTCGGATTCACAGCCTTCGTAATCGTATCTCGAGAAGAAGTTTCTCCCATACGTCTTCCAATGATCTTCGGTGATTTCTTTAACGCCGATTAATTTTCCACCTTCTGGAACGTTTTCGTTCCTTTTTGCCAAAATGGATAACCATGCGAGAACTGCCCATGGTCCGTCTTTCTCTCTGATATGATCAGATCCAGTACCGAAAGATTCTTCGCCGCAGACTGAGCACTTACCGGCGTCCATTAAATTACCGAAATATTTCCACCCCGTCGGTGTTTCAAAGCACTCGACGTTCAATTTTTGGGCAACTCTGTCCAACGCAGCAGCGGTTGGCATCGATCTCGCGACGCCCTTTAAGCCAGATTTGAAATAAGGAATGCACTCTTGAGCGTTTGCGGCGATGATCGCGACCGAATCGGAGGGAGTAACAAAAAAGTTGTTCCCCAAAATCATGTTACGATCGCCATCACCGTCAGATGCGGCCCCAAAATCTGGAGCATCTTTCGAGAACATAACCTTCACCAACTCCTCGGCGTACGTTAAATTCGGATCCGGGTGACCTTTGTTAAAATCCTCCATCGGCGTATCGTTCACGCACGACGTCCGCGGAGCGCCCAAAGCGTCTACGAGGATCGGTTTCGCGTACGCACCAGTAATAGCGTGCATTGCATCGAATTGCATAGAGAAATCTTTTCTCTTTAACAATTTCGAGATCAAATCGAAATCGAACACTTCTTTCAATAATTTCAAATAATCTTCGACTGGCGAAATGACTTCGACTTCGAAATCGCCGAATTTCGTGACTCCAATTTTCGTCAAATCGACGTCAGGAATATCACCCATTCTTAATTCCGAAACGGTTTGCGTGAACCCATAGATCTTATCAGTGATCTTCTCCGGTGCAGGCTCGCCTTGACTTGAATTGAACTTAATCCCCCAATCCTCATCGGGTCCGCCAGGGTTATGCGACGCCGACATTATGAAGCCGCCGTACGCCTTCCTCGCCCTGATCACCGCCGAAGCGGCCGGTGTACATAAATACCCGTTCTGACCGACGTAGACTTTCTTCACTCCGTTCCCACTCGCGATTTTCAAGATGATCTGTGCCGCTTCTTTATTGAACCACCTCCCATCCCCTCCTAAGACCATCTCGGATCCTTCCAACTCTCGTTGCGGTAAGGCCATGAATAAGGATTGGACCCAATTCGCGAGATAGTTCTCTGAAGAGAACTCCTTCGCTTTCTTGCGTAAACCTGACGTGCCGGTCTTTTGCCCTTCAATCGGGTTAGTTTTTGTTATCTTGATATCGATCCCATTCGGTGCTTTCGCGTGTACGAACATAGTAGTTCTCGTTCTCGCAAAACTTCTATGAACACCGGATTTCCTCAAAGTTTTTGTTTTATTCGTTAACGCAGCAGACGATGATGACGATGATGATGTATGTTTTTGTGCGCAGACGAACGATTGTTTGGTCGCAATCAGGGCCGAAGATTGCATATATTATTATATGTAATTATTTATTAACGCGTTTATGTGTTCACGCGTTTTACGTGTGTTTATTGTTTACTATATCCAGATACGATGATGATATTAATTTGTTAAATTTATTATATGCTGATGTGGGCGAAAAGAAACAGCATTAATTAAGCAGGATATTATTAATTACATTATTTAGTACGATAAGCATCAGTAGACAGCAGACATCAGCTGGACAGTAGGTATCGAAGAAGATATTCAATTTTTGACAGTTACTCCTTGCTGCCGCTGCCTGCTGCGTCACTGCTCATAATACTCCTTCACACATCATCAGTAAAGAGAGTATAGTAGTACTTTTGAGAAAAGAACTGTACTGATCGAATAATCGAGACCGCTTTCGCGCTATTACTATTAAAGAAGGAGAAGAAGAAACCATCATCGTGCTTTAGATAGTTCTCGCGCACTGCAGCAAAAGTCGATCACTTTTTGAGATCAAGAAGAAGAAGAAGAAGAAGAAGAAGAAGAAACCATCATCGTGCTTTAGATAGTTCTCGCGCACTGCAGCAAAAGTCGATCACTTTTTGAGATCAAGAAGAAGAAGAAGAAGAAGAAGAAATCGTCGTCGTCGTCTGAAAAGTCTCAAAACTCTGCAATCTTTTCTTTTATTATTAGTAACATATATTATTACTTTATAATAGTATTTGAAGAGAATGACGAATAGGAACGACAATGATGATGGCCATGAACGCTATTATTACGATCAGAAAATCAGAAATACTGTGATGATCGTTTTAATTTTATACTTAATAAACGCCATAATATTCTCAAAGACGAGAGCAAGGGAGAACCCGTCAGAGTTCCCGAAGAGAAGAACGTACATAGCGCAGACGATTTTTTTATTCCTATTCGCTCTACCTTTAGCTTTAGCACAAGCTTTGTGGGTTTTAATGTGGATCGTATTCTGGGAAATCCTAAGGAAACCTTTATGGAAACCTTTATATCCACACAAGTTCAAAGAGAACGTTTTAGGAGAATCGAAGGGCGAGAACGAACGCATGCGACGCGAAAGAGTTCAAGAACTTACGGCTAAAGAGCACGCTAACGTATCTTTATGTGGAGGTGGGTTTAGGACGTGGTATCATTTAGGGGTTTATTTTGGTTTAAGAGATAACTTTGGCGAAGATGGTATTGATGATATGGTTTTTTCTGGAGCGTCGATCGGCGCCTTGGTAGCGTGTTTGGCCGGATGTAACGTGAAACCGGAAGAGATTTGGAAACAAATTCCACCAATTGCACATGAATTCAGAGAACTCGATGGTTTCTTAAGAAATTTCACATCAATCGGGAAATATTGTCGTTATTTATTGAATTCTTTGTTACCCGAGGATGCTCATTTCAGATGTAACGGTCGCGTATTCCTATCAATCACGAAATTATTTCCAACGCCTCATAACGAAATTATTTCAGAATGGCATTCGAGAGCGGACTTGATCGATTGCGTTTTAGCGTGTGGATACATTCCTGGGTGGACTTGGCCATGTATGTGCATATACGATAATAACATATGCGTCGATGGCGGAGTGACGAACAATTTGCCTTCTTTGCACGAAAACAGTTTACGCGTCGGCTTAGACGCTGACGACTTAATACATTGGGACGCCGTTTTATGTCCATCCGAGGCTTTACCGAGAATAAACACGTTCATCCCAGCCGATGACGTTCATTTGACTCAAATGGTCGAAGAAGGCAAGGATGATTTCGAGAACTTCTTGGACACTAAGAACGGCATCGAGTTCGCGCAACGTTGTCTTAAGAGGAAGAAACACAGAAAGTATTCAATCGAAATCGATTCAACCGTTACCGGTTTCCATCGTTGATTATATATATATATGCATAACAGTAGTAGTAATAGTAACAGTAGTAGTAGTTTTAGTAGTAATATAGTTCTTCTATTTATACTTTTCGTGCAGACTTGCTCGCTTGCAGCAAAGAGCGAATAAATATCTTTTTTCTTCTCTTCTGTGACTCATCAATCCACATTATATGACTGTGTTAATTAATTAATCAATTAATTAATCAATTAATTAATTAATCGATCAATTAAATAGTAATAACTGATATAACTGATATAACTGATTGCAATGGCCGAAGAAACTAAAAATTTTGAGGAAACCACTGATAAGAATACAAACATAAACGTGCCGGATATAATAACCGAAGAATCGAAAGATAACACTTCGTTCTTCGCGTTACCGATTGTAGAGGAGATCTCTCAAGAGACGAGAAAGATCTCACACTTCTTAGGGATCGATTTATGCGTCGCGAGATGTAATCAATGCAACGAACCAGTTTCTAGTGATTACGCCGACGCGAATGGGGAATCAATCGACAACGACAACGAAGAGAGTAGGACACCGAGAACGCCAAGCGGTGACCAACAAGAGTGGACGGAGACGTTCCGCGATCAAAGGAATATGAAGAAAACGAACGACTCGAAACAAAAGACGAAAGAAGAGTATGAGAGGAGTTTGTTCACTACTGAAGACGAATCGTCGGCGAGGTTATATGCCGAGATGGAATGTTTGGAGAACGATTCGTGCAATGCTGGCGCGAATACAATCGTTTCGGAAGCCGTGAAACGAGCGGTTACTCATCACTAATATTATCATGATGACGATGATACATCGCTGTAAGACGATAAAAACGTGTGTATGTGTTAAATGGGATGATTGTAAGAAATGTGTGTTTATAAATCATCTCGGCCATCTCTTATTTATGTTGAAAATTCTTCGAGGAGCGCTCAGAGTGAACGAACGTGTGTATTTACTGTATATAACTTCTAACAATTTAATGTAATCAAAATTACTCTTTTAAATGAATCTAAAGCTTCGTGTGCACTCGCGCGCTTTGTACAATCACGAACGAGTAACGTTTGTAATAACCAATCAACGACTACGTCGTTTTTTTCGTCTTTAAAATCGACGCACGCAATATTTACTAACGAATTTCTATATGCATTTCCAGCATCCTCTGCGCTCACTAAATCGAGCATGTCTAGAAATCCCGTTTGTTCGTATGTTTGTCTATTTGGCGAGTTGTTGAAGAAGAGCTCGCATATGGCGACGCCGAGCGCATAACAATCACATTTTTTTCCATCGATTTGAGTGGTCGTATTTTTAGTGGTTGTTCTTTTTGTTACTTCTCCCTTCGCAGAAGAAGAAGAAGACATTGAAGGAACAACATCTACGAGTAGCATTTCCGGAGCTTGATAGATTTCTGTACCTCGTGCGCGAGTAGTTCCTTTCATTTCGTCTAAAGCATCATAAACAGCGCATTCGCCGAAATCGATTAATGTTATGGTAAACTTATTCATCGAAGAGGACGACTTTGATACAATAAAATGTTCGAGCTTCAAATCATAATGTACGACATCGTTTTCGTGCATTTCACAAACCATGCTCAAAATAGTCTCCGTAAACGTAAAGAGTAACTCTACTGCCCGCTTTCTTTTTTCGTTTTCATTTTCTCGCGAACACTCAAACTCTGAACGCCACTGGTTTAACCCGACTCCGTCTACCCAATCAGTCGCTACGCACAAAAAATCTTCGCACGCTCCATAATCTCTCAATGTTCCAAAAGAATACGTCGTCTCAATACCACTTTCGGTTGTAATCGTTCTTCTTATTCTTCTATCTTCATCTTTATCGTCTTCTTCGTCGTCGCTCTGTTCTCGTTGTTGCTTTAAAATCTCGAGCGCGGCAACTTCGGCAAAAACGTCTTGAAAACTTTTTCTCGCCACATCGTTGACTTCAAATTTTGTGCGACACATCCATCTCACGCAAACAAAATCTTCCGCGTTCAAATAATGCGTACACTTCGTCACGGTATCACCAGTAGTACAAAACATTTCATAATCGTTCTTTGTTTGCACGTTTTCTACAAATAAATACTTTTCTGAATCGAAACATCCATCGGAACATAGGCGTAAAATTCTCCTTGAAGCTCGAGATTGTGCGTATTTTTCACTGAAACATCTTTCGACAATTTTAGCGTTTGTCGGTTCGGAGCAAAACGCTCGAACTGTTAAGTACGTTTTGTTATTAAAGAATTTCGTATGATTAATTTCATCATCTTCTTCATTATTATTAGCTTCTTCTATTATTACGTCATCTTTATTGTTCGGATCTCGAGGGAAGAATAGTTCGTTGAGCAAATTTTCATTCCTATCGTGTCGAAACCCTTCGAGGACGATTGCGAGAAACTTTGACTTTGTATCAAGTTCCACTTCTGATGCGTATAAATTTCTCGACGCGTTCAATCGATACGGCTGTAACTCCTCGTTTCGACGTTTGAGGAAACTTTCTATATCATCATCACATTTACAATCATCTTTCTTGATTTCGTTAAACAGTAACGAAGGTATGAGCTCGCGCCCTCTTCGTCTTAAGCGCTTCTTTTCCCCGTTAGGTAATTTAAAATCATCCTTCGCTAAATCGATCTTGTTCTCTACCCATGTTTGGAACATCTCGAGATCTTCTCGCTCGTTATAGCTCAATATGTCTTGAAATAACTCGAAGAACTCGTCGTAATATTGTTTCAGTTTCTCTTCGTTCATGTTTTTGATTATTTTCATCACGTTTTCGTCGTCGTCGTCGTCGTCGTCGTCTGCTTCTGCTTCTGCTTCTGCTTCTGCTTCTGCTTCTGCTTCTGCTTCTGCTTCTGCTTTTTCTTCCTCCTCGAAAATAGTTTTACTGAGAGGAGGCAGAAAAGATTCGAGACAGATTTTTGCATACTCTGCGCCTATGATCGGTAATAACATCCCTAAAACGTTTTCTTTGTTCCTCCACGTATAATGAACATTTCTATCATCACGACGACCATCGGGCGAAGAAAAGGATGTCATCGTACTTCTTTTGTCTCTGCGTCGTGCGAACGAAAGCGCTCTGGATACGCTCGCTTTCACGTTCGTTTCGTATGCATTAATTCCATCCTCGTCCTGATCATGATCATGATCATCAGCAGCAGCAGCAAGTGATCGAGAAAATTTTTTCTTCTTCGTTGACTCGTCCTCGTTCATTAACACGAATAATAACTCCCGCAACCACGAAAAAGGAGTTTTGCGAACTACTAAACAATCATCATCATCGTCATCGATAGAACGAGAAGCGGAAGGAGCGCTTAATACGATCTCTATCCTAGCGTTTTCATCACGCATTAATTAAAATTATGTTCGTCAAATATAGAGTATGTAGGAATTACTTTTAATGCTGCATCATCAGATCAGAGTTGCAATGAAATTAAATTTCATTCAGCAGCAGCATATTAAATTTTCAAAAATCTCAAAATCTCTCCCTCCATTCTCACGAGAACAGCAATAATAAGAAGGAGTTGGACTTTCGCCTAATCGCAATCGATTGAACGAGAAGCAGAAGTAGCGCTTAATACGATCTCTATCCTAGCATTTTCATCGCGCATTAATTAAAATTATAGTTGGTCAAATATAGAGTACATAGGAATTACTTTTAATGAAAATGCACCAGATCATCATACACTGTCAAGCAGGTGTGAGAAATTAAATTTCATGATGAAATTTAAATTTTCAAAACTCTCAAAATCTCTCTCAACAGAAGAAGAAGAAGAAGAAGGTTTTGGACTTTCACCTAATCGCAATCGTTATAACATCAAACTCGCACGCGTTAAACACACTCTCATCATAGCGACATAGAATACTACCGCGTGATAATAGAATGAAAGCTCCCTCTGCTGATCGAGAAGAACTGCGTGGACTGCGCACGGAACGAGCGCGGGACGACGTTTACGAAAAAAATAATAAGAATAAGAATAAGAATAAGAATAAGAATAATACTAGTGATGATGATGACTATAAAGATACGTTCAGGATCTTAATCGCGACAGATAACCACTTAGGAGCGCATGAACGCGATACGATCAGGAAAAACGATTCGTTCATAGCGTTCAGGGAAATCTTAGAACGAGCGAAGCAAGAAAAAGTGGATTGTTTATTCCTCGCTGGAGATTTATTCGATACGAACAAACCTTCGAGGGAGACTTTAGTGCAGACGATTAATTTATTGAAGGAGTTCGTGTTTGGCCAGAAAGCGGTCGAGTTCGAGGTCGTCTCAGATCAGTTCGTTAACTTTGGCCCTTTGATTACGAGAGTGAACTTCGAGGACGAGAACGTGAACGTCGGATTGCCGATATTTGCAATACACGGTAACCATGACGATCCGTCGGGAGGGGATAACTTATCGGCCATGGACATCCTTTCATCGTGCTCGTTAGTTAATTATTTCGGCAAGCACGCTTTACAAGGCTCGAACACTGGCTCGATTGAATTGAAACCGGTTTTATTACAAAAAGGTAGGACAAAGTTAGCTCTGTACGGCTTAGGGTGGATCAGAGATCAACGATTACATCAAATGATGGCGAGTAAAGGGAACGTAAAGTGGGTAAGGCCTGGTTCGTCCGATGATAAGAACCCTTTAACGAATTGGTTTAATTTGATGTTAATACATCAAAACAGAGTATCGCATTCGCCAAAGAATTCGATATCGGAGAGGTTTTTACCCGACTGGTTGGACTTGGTCGTTTGGGGACACGAACACGAGTGCTTAATTGAACCGCAAGATTTTTCAGGTGTGAGTGTTTCACAACCCGGGTCGTCAGTCGCAACGTCGTTAGTCGAAGCCGAAGCCGGGACGAAGAAAATTTGCTTGTTAGAATTAAGACCAGGGAAAGAGCAAAAAGACGCACCTTTATGGAGACTTAAACCGATTGATTTAGAAACTACTAGGCCGTATGCGTTCAAAAATGTTTCGCTAGCCGAGCAAGAAACCTTATTGGACGATGTGCAAGACATTGAGGCGATTGAACATTTTCTCATACTTTGCGTGAATGGGATGATTGAAGAAGCTGACGAAAACGCCGCGCCGCGCGTGAAAGATTTAGCTTTACTGAACAGACTTCCATTAATACGTTTACGAGTTGATTTAACTGGTGGTTTTCCAACCGTGAACGTACAAAAGTTTGGCCAGAAATTTGTCGGTAAAGTTGCAAATCCAGCCGATATGTTACTCTTCCATAAACAGAAGAAGAAGGCGGCAAACAAAGACGCGGATGATGAATTTAACGAAGGCATGAGGGGAAATGGCGCCGGAGAAGACGATGAATACGATGAAGACGACGCTAGAGCTGGTCCGAGACAAGATCAAATTCGCATAGAGCGCTTAATTAGAGAAAGAATGAAGGATGATTTACAAATTTTAGACATTCCAGATTTGACAAACGCATTGGACGACATGGTTAACAGAGAAGATAATAAATCGATCAAAAATCTATGCGAAAAGACTATGAAGGAAGTGCAAAGAAAACTCGCTACAGACGCTCAACCAGCAGATCTCATCGATGAAAAAGATGTCAAAAAACGAGTAGAGGAAATGCAGAGGAAGAGCCAATTTGAAGCAAACGCTAATGGTACAAAAAAGAATGCAACGGCGCAGGCTGGGAAAGGAGACGGCACGCAGACGCAACGTGCAAAAAAAGTCGACGAGTTTCAAGACAAACCAACTCGCAAGACCGACAATCAAATACAGCAGGATGAAGAAGACGAATTAGAACGCGTGCTATTAGCTCAGCAAAAAGAGGCTGCCCAAGACGGTCGCGCTCGCGCGCGAAGACCTATCGCGGCAGCTCGCGAAGACAATTCAAAGAAAACGCTAATCCTGGAAGCAAAGAAAAAGGACGAAGATTCTGATTACGAAGTAGCAGATTCCGAAGAAGAGGAAGAGGAAGATGATTACGTTCCCGCGTCTGCACAAGTCGAACCAAAACGCGGTCGAGTGGGTGCTCCCCCAAGAGCAAGCGCAGTCACTGCGGTTACGGCTGCGCAAAAGCGCAAGTTGAAGCAATCGAAACAACAACAACAACAAAAGTTTGATTCAGACGAGGACGACGACGACGATGCTTCTTCGGACGAGGAAATTCCAGACTCCGAAGATGAAGATAGCGACTTTGCGAAACCTGCAAAGAAAACTCCTGCTCAAGCAAAAAAGGGTCAGAAGAAACCTTCTTCGGCAGCGGCGGTGGTTAAAAAAGTACCCGAATCAATAGTCATCGACGACTCTGATTCTGATTCCGAAAAAGCAATTCCATCTATTGCTATGCCGGCATCGGGGGCGAGAGGCAGAGGCAGAGGCAGAGGCGCTAAAGTTTTGAATAAACCATCGCAAAAACCCTCCGCCGCAGCTGGATCCAAGCGCGGAAGAGCGCCGCAAAAGAAACAAGACGACGACGACGAGTCAGATTCGGAAGAACGAGTGAGACCGAGTAAAAGAGCGAACGTGCGTGGTACGCAAGGAACTACTACTCAAGGAACGCAAAAAACGAACAACACCGCTTGGGGTAAAGCAAAGAAGAAATAAACGCACACACGCGGTACTAAGATATAGGGAAGTAAAAGAGACAAAACGGCGAGCGCTGTTTGTATATTACACAAAGTAGAACCATCATAGGAGAGAGCGAGGAACTAATAAAATAAACTACATAGATATACTACACAACTACTATACCTATAATACGCTATTTCTATACATATCTATCACTTTTGTGTGTTCTGCTTCAGCGAAACGCACAAAAGAATTTACTTAATTTACTTAATTTACTTATTCTTCGAGTCTATTATAATCGTCATAGGCCCATCGTTCACTAAACTCACGTCCATCATCGCCCCGAACTCGCCTTCGTAACAGTTTCCATACCGCGCTTTCGCGTTTGATATAAATTTTCTGTACACTTGTTCGGCTTCAATTGGCTTCATCGCCCTCGAGAAACTCGGTTTATTCCCTTTCGATAAATCGCTCATTAAAGTGAACTGCGAGACGAACAAACAGTCATAATTTAAATCAACGACCGACCTCGTCCACTGTTTATCTCGATCCCGTTCTTCTTCGTTATGAGTATCGTTATTTTTATCATCCGATGATGATGGTGATGGTGATGAGAACAATCTGCTGTGTAAACATTTTCGCAAGACGTAATCACAATCAATATCTAGATCGTCCTTTGAAATCGCGATTAAGATCAAGAGACCTTTATTGATCTTGCACACTTTTTTAGTTGCTCGAATCAGAACTTGTGCTTCGGAGACTTTTTGTATAACAGCGCGCATTTGATTAATTTAGAATCGAATAAAGTGCGTTAAATATAAATACCGTTACAATACCTAAAAAATAATGCGTTAGTAGATTGCTGGTACAGTACGTTTTTTAGGTGATGATTTAAGGATTGTTTAGTATTAAATTCGCGAGTCATGAAAACATACATATGCTATTATGGTACCCTAGCATACAATCATCATCATCAATAACAACGACATTATCAAAACGTATGTGTGTATATAATATAATTATTTCTTTAGTATCAACACTATTCAAACCCTAAATTGAGTCGCAAAGCGCTTCAAACGCGCTATCATCGATGAAAGCTTGGACGTCCCAAGCATCGATTAAAAGATTAAAATCGAAATCATCGTTATTTACTTTATTATTATTACCGCCGCCGCCGCCGCGTAAGAGCTCGAGAGCTCTTTCGCAAACGACTTGCTTTACGCGAAGCTCTTTGGCGACTGATTCCGACGCGTTTGCGCAAAGGAATAGCCACTGTTCGAACGTGCGAGGTTTTGGATTTAAAGCAACGGTAGGAGTAGTTTTCGCGTCACTGTTGCTGCTCGTTGTGCTGTTAATGAGAGAAAATTTAGCAAACAAAGCCTTTGTTGGGATATTTTGCATCCAGCGTTTTTTCCTCCGCGCGCTCAAAGTCAAAGTCGCGGTTTCGACCTTGCATATAATATCATCGTCGCCGTCGTCGTTATCTCTATTCACGGTTTCTAAAAACGATAAACGTCTCGCTATTTCATCTGCTTCTTTTTCACTATTTCTCTTTATCAATTCGTTTGAAACCTCTCGGCGTTGTCTGCTCCTGCCTCGCGGGCGGCGACTGCTACTTTCTCGTCCTCGACCTCTTTCTTCTTTTTCCACCGCTTTTATGATTGATTTTTCTTCTTCTTCTTCCTCGTCACCGTGGTCTTCATCGGATTCCTCATTTGAAATCGTTTTTGTAGGAATTATGCAAACGCCTCCGTTTTCGAACGAATCCGTCCACGTCTGAAACGTCTCTTTCATCAAGTCGCGAATTGATTCCATCTCTTCAATTGTCGTTCTTAAAGTCTCGCACGCTAAATCTAGCTCATCTGCATCGACTCCATATCCATTTATTGCATATTTTCCTTTCTTCATCAAGCAATTCAACATATCATCACTCGGAAAGATTGATTTGATCTTTTCTTTGACTTTATCGTGATATTCTGTTGACAAAGTCGTTTTTTTTGAATTCGATAACTCTTCTCTCGCCGCTTCTAAAACGTTCAAAGCTTCTCTCCCTTTTTCGTGTTCACATCTCCAACGTTGTGCTAAACGTGCTATATCTTCAATTCTTTCTACGTCAATCTCAAATTCACCGTTTAAGTCGTCAATCATAGTTATTTCATCTTCTTTCTCTTCTCCTTCGTCTTCGAATTCTTCTTCTTCGCTCCTCATTTCGTTTTAGTGTTATAATCACTAGTTTTACTTTTACTAGTACTCGCAGTTAAATTAAAAACGTCCCCGCCAGGAAACGCTCTCAGAACACTATATATCGTTTCCTTCACTAAATTCTTACTGTTATTATTATCTCCGTTGTTCGCTAACGACGCTGGACCAAACTCTTTCGTCGTCGTCGTCGTCTTCGTCGTCGACAAATGACGAGAAGCAGGTTTTTCGCCTATATCGAACAACAACGATCTGCAACTAACGAAAACTCCTACACCGAGAACTGTCGAAAACGCGCTCGCGACACTTAACGCCTTCAAAGCCTCTTTCGCCGCCCTGAAATACGTCCCTTTCGGAGCTTCTCGCTCTAGCTTATGTTTCGATGTCCTAAGAAGCACAAAACTGGCACTCAGGGCTGCTGATAAGGTCGTCACTGTCAAGGCCGAGATTGCTAATCGTTCGTGCGAGACTTTTAAGTTATTACGATTACGATCGCTATTATTATTCGATCGTTTGTCAGTGAACGATCGAATGAATTTGAATCCCTCGAACTTATTATCTTCAATGTGTTCGTTCGTATTCACTGTTATCTTCCCTATCTCGTCTCCGATTTCTCCAAAGTCAACAGAACGAGGAGGAGCAGTATCGGCAGTAAGGATTGTGGTCGTATTCTTTGAGTGAGATGATGACCAAAACAATGGCATATATATTAATTAATTATTATTATTATTATTACTCTCTGTTATTTATTTATTTATTCAGTCAGGTTTAGTATGCGAAGATAAATGAGAACTTTAAGTAAATATTATGAGGAAGTTGTTTTAGGTAAATATTAGGTAAATGTGAGCGATGAGCCGATGATGACATTTTTATGTCAGTACCATGTATGATTTATCTCTACATACATAAATGCGAGCGGCTCGCTATTTGTGTACTATATAATATAATCAATCAATCTTTTTACGGCCTTTGATTAGACCGTAAGTGAATCAAACCAGAATCGAACGCATCAAACACGCGGCTCGCTAGATTTGTATACTACTGGTATATAATATAATCAATCAATTAAATCTTTTTCCGGCCTTTGATTAAACCGTAAGTCATCAAACCAGAATCAAAAGCTCTATGCATGCGTTCTAATGTAACTATTTCGCGAATAGTCTTGTACCATATGCGCGGACCGGCAAACACGACTGGCCACGGGTCCCAAACGCCTACCCATATTGAATGTCTCCAACTTGCGATAGTGTTCTTGACCCAGTTTTCGCCTTTAATTTTATCCATTTTATCACTTTTAAGCATTAAGCGTTCATATTCTTCGATTGAGACGAAAAATGGATGTGCCCATTCTTCGTATAAGAAGGCTAAATTTTTCTTTTCTTTATCAGTGAACGGGTTTTTGAGCGCATCGGCTTCGCGTTGACACCAAGTTGCGATGACTAAAACCCCTCCAGGTTTCAAAACTCTGATCATTTCGTCGACGTATTTTTTCTTATCAGGCATGTGTTCTCCACTTTCGCACGCCCATACGATATCGAACGAATCGTTCGCGAATTCCATTTCCAAAGCGTTCATGACCTTGAACTCGGCGTTTGTTACGTTTTGCTCTTTGGCCAAATCAGTCGCTCTATCGCGCTGATTGTTCGATAACGTTATCCCAGTCACTTTAGTACCATCACCGAACCGTTTCGCTAGATGTCTAGACGCTCCTCCGATGCCGCATCCGACGTCTAGAACGTTCTCTGGTTTCTTCCCAAACAATTGATCGACGCTCCAGTCGCACATTTTATCCACAAACGCAAACTTCGCTTGTTTGAAATCAACGACGTCATTCCCTATTAAAGTCCCGGCCCCGTTTATTAAATCTTCATCTTCGTACCATCCCAAATGTATGTGTTCGCCCCAATAATATTCTAATATTCCTTCCTCGGTCCAAGCGTCGTATTCGTTCCCAACCGTGTTCGCTCCATCGACGTATGCGCGCGACGGCGTATCCAGAATCTTCTTCATTAAAGCTCCTGCGGTAACTACTGCAACTGCCGCTGCGGCAATACTATAATACCGAGAATTCATTGGATCGTTCATCGTCAACGTTTTATTATTAGTTGATGATGATATAGATATAAAACTGTTCTGTTTGTTCATCTTCCTCGTTGGAGAACTTTCAAGAGCAGTAGCAGTAGCAGCACTCCTCCTACTACTACTCCTATTACTACTACTACTAAACTGATCGATGCATTCGTTCGGTTTCATTAATAATTCTTCCCTCGTCATCCTGTCGACTGTTTCGTTATCAGTAATAGTTTTCCTTAGTTCTTCTTTGTTGATCTTAATCGCTCGCGTTCTCACTACACATATATCCTTTTTGCTTATCCAATGACGTAACTGATTATTTCGTTCACGCAGTCGCAGTCGCGCTTTGTCGATGTCGTTATTAAGAAAAGAAGAAGAAGAGGAAGAAGTTTTAGAGTTCATCGCAAATGATCGCATTTTTAATTATACGTGTTACTTATGTACTTCTTTTATTTAAATGTTGTATCCGCAGAACGCGATGCGCAATGGAGCAAACCTGTCCAATCAGCTGCATCAGCAGCTGCTTAAGAAATAACAAAAAGGAGCACAGAGTTCGAAAAGAGTACTACTTATGTGCATACATACTATTGTTTATGTATCGTTATTTAAATTAAAACACGTATGTATATGACTTTACTTTTTACCGAACATTTTACTCAAAAACTTCGAAGCGTTTTCGTTAAATATAGGTTCGTCGAACATGTTCATGAGCTTTGAGAACTCTTGCGACTCGCGCGTCTTTGCGAGCGAAGGATCGGTTCTAATTTTTCTGTAATCAGTCCAACCAGAGGCCATACAACGCCTTAAAGCCAATAACGATTCATCGATTTTACCAATATTCGAGAAGCAACAAGCGATGTTGTATTGACAGACGCGGTAAATATCCGTCGTCGTTTCAAAGTTATCGGACATGTAATTCTTTGGTTCGAGCGCGGCGACTTCTTCGAATTGTATCAAAGCGTCGTCGAACTTCTTTTGGTTATATAAAGCAATAGCTTCATCGAACATATCAAGACGTTCGTTCTCGAGTTCTCTTTTCCTGGAATAATTGTTCATTTGTTGTTCTTTCGTACCTTGTCCATAATTCCCTCCAGCTCTTTCGCTCTTAAACTGCGAGTTCTTCTCCACTTCCATCGCTGAGAAGTCGCCGTAGCACTTTTTCATTTTCAAATAAATATCCCCATTTCGGTTCTTAATTGCATACATGACTTGACCGAAGGACTCTGCTGGCCATACTTCGTCCCCGAACGATGCGCTAACGCCCTCTATTTTATCACCGATTTCGAACTTTTCGTATTTTGGCTCATTCGGTGGTATGAAAGCGACGTAGCAGCCACCGTCGTTCCCTCTCGCGAACTTCACGTCCAACGGTTTCGGTAAAGTCAGTTCATAGAAATCGTCCTTCTGTGGTCGATTCGTTTGTTCCGTCACCTCTGACGCGTTCAATTTATGATTAAATCTCTTCGCATGATAGTAATTATAAGTAGTAGTCGTTGTTGTTCTTTTCAAGTGTTTATTGTTGACGTGTCTATTCGCCCAAGTGCTGTTATCACTGCAGATGTTCATGGCAGCACAACGAGCAGTAGTCTGACTGGTCACTCTCGAAGAACGAGCGATCGAGAAAGAAGAAGCGAGAGAAGCCATTCGCTGCGTCAACTTATTCTTGCGATCTGTTGTTTTCTTTGCGCGAGAGCGTAATTAATCGATCAAGATAAGTCGATTTTTTTAAGGACCATCACTGTTACTAAGATGTTGGTTTTAATTTTAGTGGCCAAAATTGAAAGCGACAGAGTTTGATCTCCCCTGTGTGTGCAGCTGGCAGCAACACGCTCTCCTCTAATACTTCTCTAAACAACAACAAAAACAACGACACACAGACAAACGCATAAAGTATTACTATTACTATTATTATTACTATTATACAAATTATTAAAACACTAGAGCTATCTATGGCATCAATCAATCAATCGAACGAACGAAAACTGAAATCAAATCAACCGATCTTTGTCAATACGATTCGTCGCATAGTCTAACTGTCGATCGATATGCTTCAAGGCGGCGAGTTGATTGTTCAAAGCAGAGACGAGTGAACGAGTAGCATCGCCTTCACCTTTACGTAAACCGCGTTGCTCTTGCATTGTTTGGTACCGCGCGATAGTTTTCGAAGCATCGCGTAAGGAATTACCAATTTGTAAAATCTGCCCCGATACTTGTTCGGCGAGTCCGTATAATCGAGCCGTGGACGAAACGTCCCTATCGACGTCGAGAGTTTCGCCGAGCTGTTGGTACAAACGATCGACGCCGTTTTCCATTTCAGTTAAGGCGAATTCCGTATCTTCTTGGTGTTGTTCGATCACTCTAATTTGTCTTTCCATGACGTCTTGCTGCGATTTTGCGTTCACTAAATCGACTTGCATTTCGAAAAGCTCTCTCCTTCGTTCGATTATTTGTTCGTCCCAATCTGCTATTATTTGCGCTTTTTTCTTGAAATCTATTGTTCTTTGCGCGAGTTCTTTGTTCCAATACTGTAAAATTTCAGTGACGGATTTTCCGACGAGTTCTGTCGGTTTGTTCAAGTTTACTGGCGGAGGACCGGTTTGATTTATTTTTGTTGTCGTAGTGGTGGTGGTGGTCGTTTGTTGTGCAGGAGCTGCTGCTGTTGTACCAGTAGCAGTAGCAGTAGTCGCGCCGGCGGTGCCACCGAACAAACTTGAACCCATTTTCGGAGCAAACGTCGTCGTCCCAGTAGCAGCAGCTGCTCCTGTGCTGCCACCACCAAATAACCCTGCACCCGCAGGCGCTGGCGTTGGTGCCGCTGCATTTGCTCCAAACAAAGAAGGCGCGGCAGGCGTTGCCGCCGTAGGCGTTGCCGCCGGTGCGGCACCAAAAAGGCTTCCTCCCGTAGTAGCAGCTGGTTTTGAAGCAATAGCGGCGCCAAATAAACCACCAG
>Ga0209830_10000699_pt1 | contig 33113 bp, 38 predicted proteins | sample ArcticOcean_MG_C_12_FD_187439 | JGI IMG/M metagenome (GOLD analysis project Ga0209830, IMG submission 187439) | Marine microbial communities from western Arctic Ocean - ArcticOcean_MG_CB8_130 (SPAdes) (version 2) | ecosystem: Environmental > Aquatic > Marine > Oceanic | place: Arctic Ocean...
TGGGAGTCACCGCGTTTGGGTGAGGGGTTTTGGTGTGAGGCATGCAAGGTATAAGGTATTAGGTAAGAGTTATGAATCTAATGCATTGATGGAGATGATGTTGTTTCGGAAAGATCATCCCCCACCTCTCCCCTAAACTCCCGCTACTTGCACGCCGACTGTTCGCGCTCGCGGACCGTCCAGCTCCACCAGCATCACGCTTTGCCACCTCCCAAGCACCAGCTCGCCGTCCACCACCGGCACGGTTTCCGAGTTACCAACAAGCATGGAGAGTAAATGCGAGTGGCAGTTTGCTGGTTCCTGTAACCGCCACGCGTCGTCGCCGCCCGGCCAGCCAGTCGGCGCGTCGCGTAGGTGCAAATCGTTGTGCAGGTAAAACTCTTCAGGCGGGGCGAGTTTCCGGAGGAACACACGGACGTCGTCCATCAAACGCGGTTCCGCTTCGTTGATCGTCACCGCGGTGGTGGTGTGCCGCGAAAGCACGTTCACGAAGCCGTTGGTGATGCCGGACGATTTCACCAGAGCCTTGATGTCGGGAGTCAGGTCGTGGAGACTCACGCCAGGTGCGCTGGTGTCGCGCTCAAGCGTGGTGTACTGAAACGTCATCGAGGACGACGTGGGAAGGGCGTGAGGCCGTATGGAGGCATGCCGTGCGGCGCGCGGGGCACGTCGCAAAGGCGCGACGGGGCGCGCGACACAAACCGTCGTCATTGACTGGCGCATCGTGGCGTCGCCGACGGGCGAAGTGCCAGGCAGATTACCAATCGGGAGCTCTACGTAGGAATAAGAGATTTTGCTGACAAGGAATCTGCGCGCAAATATCACCGCGCGTACCACCGGGTTGACGGTTTGGCGTGAGCGCGGCGAGGCGAAGGCGAGGCCGTGGCGCGGGGTACGCGACGTGTGTGTCATGCTGCCCGTCGGGATGGCGACCGTTGGAGCGCGGTCGTGTTCAGCACACGACGTGCGGACGCGCCGTTTGGATCGATTTCGTTTTCGTGTAAAGAGGGCACCGCACGTCCGTCTTGACGACCGCCGGTCGCGGCGTTCGAGTGCGACCGGTGTAAGGGTGAAACCCACGCAGCGCGTTGCTGTCACGGCGCGTGCTACTTTGGACGGTTCCGGATCGCAACGCAAAGACCACCGCGTTGGGTTCGTGTTGGTTACGCACACGAGTTATTGCTTCGGCACGCCATCACATCTTGCCAGAAGAACCTCACATCTTCCCGGAAACAACGCAGCCGGTGACGCGTCGACGCGCGCGCTCGACGCTTCCTCCACGGCTGCGTCCTCCTCCTCCTCCCTCCCAAATTCCCTCCCCGCGTGGCGAAGAAACGCCAGTGTGGGGTGCGTGATGCTCGCTGTGTTTCTGCACTTACTGGGGTTCACGGTTACCGGGCCCATCACGCCGAGTTTGGTCGCGCACTTCGGGTTACAAAACGCGCAAGTCGGTTATTTAACAAGCGCGTACCCGCTCGGGATGTTCTTCGCGCTTTTCCTGTGGCCACGTTTGTCCGATAAAGTAGGACGGAAACCGGTGCTAGCGGCTTCCCTGTTTGGCGTGGGGTGCGGTTTGGTCGCGCAGTCGCGTTGTATCGAACAAGGGGGGAGTCTTTCCGCTTTTCTTTGGTTACGAGTCGCAAGCGGCGCGTTCGCGGGCGCCTCGCCGATTGTCAAGGTGCGGGGCTTTCCCACCCACCACACACCGCCTCCCGGATTACTGCCCTGTATGGAGTACAGGGCCTACCCTTTCCAATCCCTCATACACATCACGAGAGAATACATCACAAGTAGACTGTTTGCCCATACAGCAAGACTCAAGACTGACCCTTTCGGCGTTAATCGTACAAGGCGTACCTCGCGGACGTCGCGTCCGAGCAACAGCTCCCGAAGTTCATGGCGTGGCGGGAAGCGGTGTGTACGCTGGCGTTCATCGCGGGCCCCACGCTGGGGGGGTGGTTCTTCTCTGGCACGAAATCATTATCCAAATGCATCGGGGTCACCGGGTACCTAAGCGTGTTATCCGCGGGGCTAGTGGTGGCGCTGATGGTGGAAGCGCCCACCCAGGGTGAGGAGGAATCTTGCGAAGACGCGCCGGATGACCAGGTATTGCGTAACGTACCTGCGCCGGATACGCAAGTTTTACTCGATTCCCAGTCCTACGAATCGGGGATTAATCCCGCCCCGGCGTCGGCCGCGACTGTCGCGGCGAAACAGGGCGGCGAAACCGAAAAGGACAACCTTCAAACCTGCCCGCTAGGTACCGGCTTGGTCACCGCCGTGGCCACGATCTGCGTCGTGTCGTTTCTGTGTACGTATTGCATTTCCCAAACAAATCCAGGCACACTGTTTGCCCATACAGGACTGACACTTTTCTTTACAATCACAGACAACGCCGGGCAAAGCACGTTCGATTCGTTTTTTCCCGGTACGGCCGGACGCGGCTTTCCCGAATCCAGGCACACTGTTTGCCGATTGTCCAGAGTAAATTACTAGGACACATTCGAAAGACTGACCCTTTTCTTTTACAACCGCAGTGTACGCGGCCGGAACGCTAGAGATGGGGGTTACCAAAATAGGCGCCACGTTGACAAGTTTAGCCGCGCTTTCCTTCGCCATGTCCGCATTTGTGTTTTCCAAGGTGCAGGAGAAGGTCGGGCTTACGTTGACCGCGGCGCTGGGGCTGACAATAGTTTCATGTGGGCTGTTGGGCGTGGGGGCGGCGACTTGCGAAACCCAAGCCATCGCGGCTGCCGCGGTGTATGTCTGCGGCATCCCCCTATTCACCCCAGCCGTACCCATCCTGCTAATGCAGTGCGTCCCGAAAACGCAAAGAGGCGCGGTGATGGGCGCCGACTCCGCGGTCAACGCGGCGGCGCGAATCGCGGCGCCGTTTCTGTTCGGGAAGCTGTGCGTGTTTTGTCCCATTTCCCAAATCCAAAGACTGTTTGATGCCCCTGTTTGGTGCACTACGGCCGTAACACTTACACGTACTGGCAACTCTTGCGCGTACATCACAAACGCCTGCGTTACCATCCGCGTTTTACTGAGTACAGGTTGAAAGCCCGGTACCACCACGGAACTACCCAATCCCGGATATACACATCACGAAGTACACCCACACTCGAGAGACTAGCGACTGACCGTTTTCTTTCCCAATCACAGCTACAACTCCGGCGCGAGGGGCGGGAGCAACTCGTTTCTCGCTGCGGGGTGTACGGTGTTGCTAGCCGCGTGTATAGTCCTGTTCCGCAGGTGGAAGGTGCTGGGGGGATTCAAGGGGGGGGGGAAGGGGTGGAGAGCGACATCTTGAGTGTAGACACCTGTCCGCCTGTCAACAATCATCTTTGCCTTTTTGAACAATCCAACAAATTCAAAATCGTTTTGGCCAGACAACGACCTTTTCCCGTTGTTTGAACTCGCCCGCGTCGCTCCTCGCGTTGGCACACCCGCGCGCGCGTTCTAGACGCCGCCGTAGCCGCCTACAGCTCCCGGTCCGTCGCGACCGCCCACCGCTTCCACGCACACGCGCCCGCTCTCCTCTCGCGCCGCGTAAACGTTCGCCGTACCAACGCGAGACTCTTCGGCGGATCCGAGAGTTTCTATTCTCACCGAGCCACGAAATTCGCTCGTTCGGCCAGAACACGGTCATGTCCGCGGACGCGTCGCACTTATCGGAGGACTTCTCCGACATCGACATGGAGGAACTGGATTCGTACCTGACCTCGCCGCCGGTACGTTTGGGGTCTGGCCACCAGAAGCGGTTCGCGAACAACGAAAGCGCGTTTCTTCGCTTCTTCGGCCATCGGCCGTTCCCAAATTCTGGACCCTTCCCTCTCAAGGGTCGTAGTTCAAATTGTCCCCTCCGCTGACGCCGCTCTCGTCCCCCAACCCCCTTTCATAAACCCTTTCACGTAACAGGAGATGATCAACGATGATGACGAAGACGGTGCCCGCGCCGCCGCGCGCGCTCGGCTCGCCGCGCGCGCCGCGCACGGCGAGGGCGGCATGGCTGCCCAGGCTGCCGCGGAGGCTGCGGTGGCGTCCGTGGAGTGCGAATCTGGTGCAGGCTGCGATTTGAACGTTCTGGACGCCGTGGACATGAACGCGACCACGCCCGGCAGGCCAGGCGCCGCCGCGGCTGGCGCGCAGAAGCGCAAGCACATCATCTCCCCCCCCATGAAGATGCACCGGCGCAAGGGCGCCGGTGGCGCGCACGGCGGGGTGAACGTGCAACGCGCGGCTCGTGATTTGTGTGGTGACCTTGGTGAGCCCAAGGAGTCGCTGATGCGGCGCGCGATCGACGTCATCGGCGTGGTCGATGCCAACGACCTGGCGATCACCGTTGGCAACATCGAAGGCGCCGGGGGGCAGATGACCAGCGACGGCTCGCGAAGACGCACACCCGGGGGGGTTTTCTGGAGCTTGCTCAAGCAACGCGCGACGAAAGAAGATTGGGATTTCATCTTTGAGGAGGAAAAAGACGCGCAGAGGGAACGGTGCCGCCGGCGCCGGCGCGCGGCGAGCCTGAACGGCTCGCCGGTTGGGACCCCGGTAGGCAGCTTCTTGAACCAGAAGTTCGCCTCCGCGCTTTCCGGGCTCGGGACGAACGTCAAGACCCCGTTCGCGAACGCGGGAGTGGTGATGACTGGCGCGAAGACCTCCTCCGACGCCCCGGCGCGCATCTCCATGGCGGCGCGGCTTTCCAAGACTAACACGGGGGTCGGCGTGAACCTCGTGGCGAGCGCGCCTTTGTTCACCCCCGCTGCCGGGAAAGCCCTGGAAGGGAGCTGGGCCGCGCGGGCCGCGGTGCACACCCCCGCGAATTCGATGCGCCGCGCGCTCTCCGCGCCCGCGTCGTCGCTCGCCGCCGCCGCGAGTGACGCGACCAAAGCGGCGCAAGACGCGATGGACGAAGATGACTTCGCCGTGACCACCCCCGACAACGACCCCGCTGTCGCGAACGCCACGCCGGATGGGTCGTACGCCGCACGGGCCAGAGCCGCGGCTGCTGCGGAGGCGGAAGCTCGCGCGGTGGTCAAGGCGAGGGCGGCGAAAATCGCCGCCGCAAACGCCGCCGCCGCCGTCAAGCTCGCGCCCGTCGCGCTCGCCCACCAAATCGCCGCCGCGATGGAGAAGGATGCCGTGGTGGTTGTGGCGCCCGCGAGCGCTTGGGGGGTCAGCTTCGCCTCGATGCTGCGCACCGCGTGAGAGGTGTGATGACGCGTCACGCAGGGAGGAGGAGAGCGACGCGAGGAGACGTGAACGACTTGGATTGAAGTAAAATGTGTACCTTTGCTGAAACGAGCAACTTCTGTTCGCATTCGTTTTTTCGATCTACTGGTACCGTGGTCTTATCACTCTGGACACCCGTTCACTCGCGCCCAGTTCATTATTTCGAGAGATGTGGGAACTCCGCCGCGACTCGTGTGTCAACTTGTCTCACGGGCACCCGTTCGCGCGCGCCCACCGCAGCACCTCGAGATGTCCCCCCTTCGCTGCATTCGTGCACGTCAACTCGCTCCATGGGCAGCCGTTCGCACGCGCCCACTGAAGCACCTCTAGGTGCCCGCCCAGCGCCGCCTTTGCGCACGTCTCCGCGTTCCACGGGCATCCATTCGCGCGCGCCCACTGCAGTATCTCGAGTTGCCCTCCATGAGCCGCCCACGCGCACGTAATCTCGTCCCACGGACAGCCGTTCGAGTACGCCCACTGCAGTATGTCGAGGTGTCCCTTGAACGCCGCAAACCCGCACGTATCTTCGTTCCAAGGGCAGCCGTTCGCGCGCGCCCACTGCAGCACTTCGAGGTGCCCGCCTCTTGCTGCTGCCCAACACGTGTCCTTGTTCCACGGGCAGCCGTTCGCGCGCGCCCACCGCAGCACCTCGAGTTGCCCGGCCCTTGCCGCATACGAGCACGTCATATGGTTCCACGGGCAGCCGTTATCGCGCGCCCACTGTAGCATCTCGAGGTGCCCGCCCGAAGCCGCATACGGACACGTCATAACGCCCCACGGGCAGCCGTTGGCGCGAAACTCCTTCAACTTCTCCAGATTTCCACCCCTCGCCGCGGCCCAACAAAGGCGTTCTTGACGCGACAGGCGACCTCCCCGTTGCCGGCGCTGCAACGAGGTTAAACATCCGAGGTCCACGGCTTCATCCTCACCGAGCTTCGTAAACCGAAGCCCGGTTTCTGCCACCGCGGCGCGCATCGCGCGGCTCACCGTACGGAGCCGAGCGAGATCGGCGGGGTCGTCGAAAATGTCACCTCTGAGAATGTGTGTCACGGCGACGTGGTCGGGAAGGCCGGGGAGGGCTTCTTGCGGGGAGAAGTCGCGCGCTTCAGTCGCGGTGGTCGCGGTGGGCCGCCGCGGCCGGGTGGAAGTACCGCACACCCATTTGAAGGCATTCATCGCGGAAGGTGTCGTGTGCGCGTGGTTGTGCGGCGAGGGGGGGGCGCGAGGCTTCCTCGGAGGCGTTTGTTTCGAGCCGCGAGTAAAATTTCCATCATCGAAAATCGGATTTTTTGCAGCCAATCACAGACGGCTTTCAAGCTTCCCTCAAAAGGGGAAACCCTCCCATCCCCGTCTCATCTCCGCACCCGCACCACACGAAGAAACTACCCCAACACAATGGCTGCCATGACCGTCTTCTCCTCGGTGCGTTTCGTGACCGATCGCGCTGTGCGCGCGCGTCGGGGTTCGTGGATCGAACATCGCCCGTGAACCCGCGCGACCGCGAGTTAACGTTTGCGAAAACTAGGATGTGATTGCCTCTCGCGCGTCCCCAGGTCGGTCTCGTCGTGCTGTGTGTTACTGACTGACGTTATGCCCTCCCACCTCTTGTGTGTTCCCGACCCAACTCCATTCCCAACCACAGGCGTTGCTCTCCTCCAAGCTCAGCACCGGCCTCACCTCTACGCGCCGCACGTCCGTGCGCACCGTGAAGGCCACCGGCGCTGTTGCAGTGCTCGGGACCCCCAAGAGCCAGACCGCGGCGGCGTTCGCGCTCGCGGCCGCCATCGCGGTTGCCGCGCCCGCGTTCCCCGCCAAGGCGGATTTAACGTCAGACCTGCTCGCCAGGACTGAAGCGAACAAGGAGTTGAACGACAAGAAAAGGTCGATGACCTCAAGCGCCAACTTTGAGCGCTCGCGCACCGTGACTGACGGGATCTGCGAGTTCCCTAAGAACTTCCTGGGGTGCGAGATCGCGTCTTCAAACGGCGGGGTCGCGTTCCTTAGCGATGACAAGGACATCGAGTGCGAAGGCACGCGGGACGGGAAGGTGTGCGCGTCAAAGGCGCCCGGGTCCTTCCCCCCCGTGTTCGGCATGTAAGGATGCGGACGAGGAATGGAATGTTTTTGTTCGTAAAACGCGACGCGAGCGCGCGGCGGTAACACTAGCGTTGTAACTGGAGGTACCCCTAGTGTGTTATCTATGCATCCGTGGTCCTGCTACGCACGAGTGGTACGACGTACGAAACGCACAGCGAATTTAACAAGCTGGCGAGCGACGTTAGGTCTCTAATTTAGGGTTGTTACGCCAGCAAACGTGTCCCCAGGGATAAGTTTAAGGGGCTTTTTAGTTGCGTTCTCGATCTCCCCGATCACCGAAAAATACACTTTCCCCCATTCTTCAATAAATCGTCGTCACTCGTCTCGGCGCCCCCCTCGGTGTCCGCACCCGTGTCGAGGCGTTTCCCGCCCCGCCGTTCCGTTCGATTCTGCCGACCCGTCCATGGGTAAGCTGAAGAACTACGACTGCCACAAGCAGAAGTACTACGTCCCCCAGGACAAACCCAAGTGGGCGATCTTGAACCTGAAGCAGGCTTCGAAAAAGATCGAAAAGGAAAAGGCGGCGGCGAAGAAACAGACGCTCGGCAAGAAGGCGAAGATCGCGCTTAAGCTGGCGAACCGCAAGGGAGGACAGGGCGTGCGGAACCCCGCGAACCCGGACTTCAAGAAGAACCTGGAGAAGGTACGTCCCGGCCGCGTCCCAAACCCAGAGAAGCGAACGCAAATCAAACACAACGCCGCCTTTTGCCATTCGCCGCCGCCGCCGCCACCGCGCCTCCCCAACCGCGCGCGCCTGCCCCAAGTCCACGACACCTGGACACCCCGCCGCCCTCAACCGTTTCCCTGACCCTCACGTCTCCCTCTCAATAATCACCGCAGGCCAAGAACCTGAAGAAATCCAAGCGCTCGGGCAGGCAAAGCCAGCGCGCGTAATCCTGATCCGGATTCGAATCGAGAGATCGCCTCCCAGCAAGCACAACGTAGAAAAAAGAAACCATGCCCGCCGCGAAGCGCCGCGCCGCCGCGGCTTTGGCGGTTCCTCCCGTGAAGAAGGTTTCGAATGTAGCCGTAACTCAGTCCGAGGAGGACGTTTTCGCCACCCGAGTCGCGACGCACTTAAGGGAGTTTGCGTCTTCGCGAGCGAAACTCTGGGAGCGTCGCGCAAGGGACGCCGCGGCTTTGTCACGGGACTGTTTGCCAGTCCGACTCGGCGCGAAAACGCGCGACGATCTTTGGACCGCGCACGACGCGAACGACGCGGTAAGGGCGGCGGTTAAAATGCTCCCACCAAGGTCGGGCTTGAGGCTGAGGCTGGAGAGTCGCTTGGACTCTTTTTGCGACAAGGTTGTGGGGAAGGTGGTGGAGGTGGACTCGGCGCGAGCGCGACTGAGTGCGACTGTCGATTCCGAATCGAAAAACGACGTCTCCGAGACGGCGCGAAGACTCATTCGCGAAGCCTCCGCGGCGCGCCGGGACGATTTTCAAAACATGACCTTGGCCGACGTCTCGTCGGAGACGCACCGGCGGCTGTTAGTAGCTTCTTTTGATGCCCCCGTGGAACTGGGAGAGATTGAATACCCGTCGCAAAACACCGAAATCGCGACCGCTCGCGACGCCAGTTTAAACGACGCGATGGACGCGGCGGCGGCGACGGCGAACAAATTCGTGGACGACTTTAATTCCATCGCGGGGTCCGTGCGCGATAAATCAGCGCGAAGGACCGCGAAAGCCGCCTTCGTGGAATCCGCAGAGGCGAAGCAAGCGACGCGTGTCGTCGCCAGGGCGTTCGCGGTCGCGGCGCTGCGCAACACTAAAGGCGCCGGCGGGACCGAAACCACCGACGCCGCCAAACACGCCGCGGCGCAAAGCGTGCTGGCGCGGCACGTCATGCGCCGCGCCGTGGGGCGCGTTTCTTTCGTTGCCGTGCCTGCCACCGCAACGACTCGGTGCAAGGACACACCCGGCCGGGACGCGGCGCTGGCGTGCCGCGACGACCGAGTGTTCTTGATTCGCACTCTCGCGAAGAGGGTGCCGGACGACGTCTGCGCAGGAGTAAACAGTGCGGACCCTGCGAAGGCTCACGACGCGCCTGGCGGTTTGGACACAAAACAAAAGAAATCGAAAAAACTCGTCGGCGAGTTTGGGGTGAAAGACCTGCCCCTGTTCCTCGCCGCCCTCGGGATTGGAGGATTCGACGACGTGTTCGAACGCAAGGTACGGACGGTGACCCTAAACCCTAAACCCTTACGCAGACCCTGAACCTCGCACGACTCGAGTTCTCGGGGTATCAAGTTCACGAGAACCCTTTTTTATTTTTAAAAACACGTGGCGCTTATTACCCCCGCGTCGCGCGTGTCAATGCGCGTTCGCGGTTTTTTCCAAAAAGCGCTAGACCATCGTTGGATTTAATTAGGACACCTCCGCGAAACACCGCGGAGCCTTCCCTCTTTATACATCGCCAGGATGTGAACTTAAGCGTCTCCTGGCGTTGTGCCTGAGGGCTACATTTATTGTGCGCCGTGATTTTACTTGAATTCTTTTCGGAAAGTTTTCACGATTTTTGTTTTCCACGGTGAGTCGTTCTAACCGCCTCGTGTCCCACCGTCTCGCAGGCTGTTTCCGGGAACATCTGCAACTTCTCGGATGTCACAAAACCCTTCGTCGGTTCGAACCAAGTCGGTCCCGTGTTGTTACCGAGCGCGTTGGGGGTTGAATCCAGTCAAACCAGCGGAGTGGCGCCCGGCGCGACATCCGCGTTTGCGCCAAACGCGAGCCTCAGCGAAATCGTCAAGTCGTACGAACTCGCGATGGCGGGGGACCCGTTTGACGACGGAAACGACGACGGTACCGGAAAAGACGACGATACCTCTGCTACCGGAAAAGAAAAGGAAGAGGAGTTGGTTTCCCAGGCGGAGCGATTGTTTATCTCCAGCTATTTCGATTTCCTGAAGATAGTGCGAGCCGCCGCCGCGCTCACCGCGGCGTCGGGGGATCGCCGGGGCGCCGAAAACCTCGCCCGGTTCGCCGCGCGCGTGCCGTGTCCGCCGCCTTTGCTGGTGCACTTGCCCACAAAAATCACAGGAGTAGACCCCCGGGCCGCGAGCGTGGAGCTCGCGGCGTGCGGGCAAAAGACGTGGAGGGAAACGATCGCGGCGAAAAACGAGACGCTCGCCATGCTGGGCGGCGGCGATGTTGAGTCGCCTGGTGGCTTTTTCCTGGACGCCGCGCCAGGCGGCGACTTAGAGATGGACAGGGCCACTGACTTGGCGGAGACCTTGGGTGACGACCAGGTGGAAGGCGGCGGCTTGCAGGGCGACGCCCTGACCACAGAGGAGGAGGAGGATCTCGCCGCGATGCTGAAAAGCCACGCCGCCGGGTTGGAGCAAGACGACGACGACGATGCGAAAAACCTGGCGGACGAACAAGAGATGGCGCGGACGCTGAACCTGCAATTGTAACGGATTATAGACGTGAGATTTTAAGAACTGTATGATGTACTCCCTCACAAGTTACAAGTACTCACCGGAAACGTTTGGAAAGTTGGAAAGTGTAACCCCAAAAATATCAATGGATCAAGGGCGTAGACAGAAAGAAACCGCGTTTGTGTTCAACCTCGCAGTCGTTCCGGCGCCCGGGGACGCGGTGGTGGCCACCGCGTTTACGACGGGTTCCGATGAAACCCCCGAGGTTGGACTCCGCACGAAGAGACCCGTCGTCGCAACCCCCCAAAGCGCGTGCTCGAGCACTCGAGCACGCGCTCCCTAAACGACAAAGGTCGGTGTTGGAGCGCGCGACGAGTGGAATCTCGCACGTAAAACAATACGCATCACGCGGCAGAGGCGCGGATAAATGGGCCATCGCGGCGTGGCTTTTAGTGGACTACGCGTGGTGCCAGGAGGAGGAAATCGGTGTTGTTGCCGCGATTCTGGTGTTCGTCTCCGTGCTGTACAAGCTCGGCGTCGGGAGCCACTCGCCGCACGAGTTGACGCATTGTGCGGCGGTGATGCTTTGGGCGAGCGGGAACGTGAGCTGGCTTTGGATGGAGTTCGGGCAGGCGCGGGTGCGTGCTACGTCACACTTCAGAGGCCCGGGCGCGGACAAAGAAGACTGGATGGCATTTAAGCTACTCTCGTTGTTTCTCTTCTCCTCGGCGCTCCTCGTGGAGGTGACGTACTTCACCTACCTAAGGCACACGCCACGGTTCGAGAGGGACTGGGTACAGAACCCGTTGACCGCGGCGCTGGTGGCGAAACACACGCGGCGGATGAGTTTGAACGGGTCGCACGGTGTTGGAGGGAGCTCGGTTTTTTCCCTCAACAGTTGGGGAGGCAGCGAAACCGGGTCGCAAGTTAGCAGCGAAGCCAGCGCCGTAAACTCTTCCGTGGGCGGGGTGCCTAGGGACAAAGGGTACGGCGCGGTGGATGTGGAGAAAACAGACACACAGACTGAAAAAACGCAAAACAATCCGGGCGACACCGATGAGCACGTCGGCGCGCTCGAGATGACCGGGGTGTTACCCCGAATGCCTTCGTACTTCAAAACCTGGGACGACTACGAATCCATCGCGATCATGGTCTGGATCGTCAAAGATTTCAGCTGGATATTCTACACCAAGTTCTGCGTCGCCGAGTCTGAGCACGACGCCGCCGCGCGGTTCCTCGCGAAAACCAGCTGGACGTTTTGTTCCTGTCTTTTGTTACTCCTGCACTTCGATTTCCTGTGCGCCGCGGTTTTCGAGACAAACGAAAACGTGGAGTGGGTGAACTACTTCTGTCTGTTGTTGTGGGCGATATCCCAGACGTTGTGGGCGGGTGGGGAGCTTTACTTCCACGAAAGGTGCGTCTTGCATTTCCCCAAATCCTGACACTGTTTGCCCATACAAGACTGACACTTTTCTTTCACAAAAAAAGCGTTACCTTGCGGGAACCGACGTTTGAAAAACCCGAACACTTCACCGACCTGCGGTGGTTCGCCGGGTGCTTCGCGTTGGCCGGGGTCACGATTCTGTACGGCTACTGGTCTTTTTTGCTACTAAAGGAAGTGTCCGGGTGGTGCGGGGACGAGAAAGACGAGAAAGACGTGACAACCAACGGGATAGACGTGAGTGAAGGTCCCGAGGAGGAGGAAAGGCTTCTGTTAGCTTTGGAGGGAGGCTAAGTTGTACCGACAAGGTATGCAGCATAGTTTTAGGGCGTTGAGTATACCAGAATAGCGAGAGTTCAATCAATCAATTTCGATCAATCACTCGCACACGACGCAATCACGTCGGCACGGGCGCGGCCGCGCCTTCCGTCTCCCCGCTTTCCTCTTCCTTGGGCGCGATTTCCTCATCCACCACCTTGTCCTCCAGGGGAGGCGGGCTCCTTCCTTTCGCCACGTCCCAGCCTTTCCGCCGTTCCCGGTCCACCGGGCCGGTGCTTATACCAATAAAACAAAGTGTCAGTCCATTTGTTGGGCGCGTGTTGGACGATGGCCTGGTCAACAGTCACCGGCCATCGGTCTGAACAGTCAAACGGCGCGTTAGAGGTAAAACAGTACATGACGGGATTCGGGAAACGCGCAACACGTACCTGATGCAGGAAAACGTTTTGTTCAAAACCCGGTTTTGCGTCGAGGTTAACATGCGGTTCATAACCACGGCGACGCTGAGCCGTTTGGTGAACCCGTCGAATCGGTCCCCCCGCTCCATCGTGATGTCCTGCATCCGCACGTCGAAGGCGTTGTCCACTAGCGTCAGCATGGCGTCCCCGAACACCACGGACGTGGGGCCGTTGCCGCGCAAATCCCCAACGCGAATCACGGTGTACGTCCACTCGTTTTTCGTCCAGTCTTTTCGCGACACGGTTTCCGCCGAGACGCCGGCTGGATACGAACCGTCATCGTTTATTGGAACGTCACCAGCCCCCACTCGTAACAAGTTCTCCGCGGTGAACCACTTGTCAAGAGGTGCGCCCCCGTCCGTGGGAGTCCTGCCAATAACCCCCGTGCCTATTTTGGTTTTTCGATTCAGCGTTTTGTACGGGTCCAAAGTTCGGCGCTCCACGCCTGATTGTAAAACAGAAAGTGTCAGTCTCGTATGGGCAATCAGTCAGTGGAACGTGTTGGGTGGGAAATACGCACCGATGTGCGACAGGAACACCACGCGCCTTAGCCTGGGAACCTTCCCCGCTTTTATTCGTGCAAGCAACTCCACCGTTTCCGCCAGCGCGTCCGGTGCGTATTCATTAGCAATGATGACCCCGGTGGCTTCGGCCAGGACGTCGGCGTACGCCGTCGTCGACTGGTCAACAGCGTCCACGCAATCCAAATCCGACAAACACTCGATCGTCACCTTGTCCGCGAACAACAACTCACTCGCCATCGCGTTGAACGGGTTCTTCACGCCTACGTAGCTGGAGTGGGGTAAACACACCGTTATCGTGGTACCCGCTGACCGAGTGTTTTTACTCAGCTGGTCCACCGCGCACTGCGCCGTCCTTTCCTTGCACCCGAACACCACGATCGTATCCCGCGTTGGGTCGATCGCCGCGGACGGGAAGAACCGGAGCCGGGGGGCGCGCGCGAGATTTCGGCAGGCTCGGAACGATTTCGGGCCGGGGCTTGTGCGTGCCAGTGGCCCGCGCGCGGTGACAATGGAGGACGCCATCGGACCGAGGTTTGGGACAGAGACGCGACGAAGACAAGCGTGCGCACTGTTCTGTCGGAGACAGCTCAGCACTGGCAGGAGAAAAGGAAGAAGATTCGGTGGAGCTCGATTCGTTTCCAAACCGTTATCATCACCGGCGCTAAATCTACACCGCTTTCCGCTTCCCTCGCCTCTTCGCCCCCGTGACCCGCGCCCCCGCGATGCGTCGCGCCATTGACAACGCGTAGTTCCCCCCCATCGCAGTAAGTGCGAGGAGCGCGAACGGCGCCAACCGAGGTGCCGCGTAACAAAGCTGTCGCGTCAACGGGCGTTCCGCGCGCGCCAAAACGCCTTTTGACGCAAGTTCAGCATTTATTTTTCCGTGCCACCCGACCTCGGCGGAGGTTTCGTCGCACATGCGCGCGTACCACATCGTGTACGCGGCGACGACCCCGAGGAACGTCCTTCGCGCTAGTGTCAGGGAAGGGCCGTCGGTGCTGCCGAAAACAACACCGAGGCTTTGAAGAACACTCAACGGGCACGCGGCGTGCTGCCACGCGACGTAGCGAACTTTTTGCTTTTCCAAAACGAGCAGAAGTTTCGTTTCTTTGCCCGGCGCCGCGCCAACCGGGTTTAGGTACGAATCCGAGACTACGTGCCAGTGATGGCCGAACTCCGAAACCAACGCCTGGCGAAGCCGGGAAGCGCGAGCAACCGCGAGTTGCTCTGGAGCTGGTTTCTTTTGTGTGGGAAGGGATTCGTCCGGAGAGTCGTCGTCGTCTAACGCCGCACACGCGCGACGCTCGAGAACGCTGGTGTTTTCTTTTTTTTCTTTGCGAATTGGAAGCCAATCGTACTCGCCGTGCACGACGCGCGCGCTGTGTTTTGTGCTTTCTCGGTGCTTTTTGTCAGTCACAACATCATCGGCGTGTGGAAGCACCAACTCTTTCGGTGCTTGCGTTGAGGCGTACGTCAGCACGCGCAACGGCGGGTTTGTATCCGCCCGCAGGTACACGAGCGATTTCTTTTGGTAGCTCACGTTCACCGAAAAGTCACTTGTCCCCACCACGCAATGAAGTTCGTGCTTGGACCTCAAACGCGCGGTTGTGGCCCTCGCTAATGCGGCCAACTCAGAAGGGGTCCACACGTGCTTTTCCCCCGGGTTCCGGACGATGGCGGGGGTGGTGGACGCGAGCGCGCCCACGAACGCGGCGCGCACGGCGAGCTGCCGTGCCGCAAGCGCGTCGGCGCGAACTATCCTAACCAGACGATCCAGGGTGTCCACGCAATGGTCCGGGTCCTTGGGGGCGGGCATCGCTTTTCGCTTTTCGGCAGGCGTCTGTACCGGGCGATACACGGTGTGTGCGCCGAAGGTGCCGGAAATCCACGGAAGGAAAGGCGGGGCGTTCGGGACTGAGTCTCCAGGGGAGGCGAGCCGGGTAACTGTTTTCACCCAGATCGAGTCTGGAGTGCCGCTTTTCGTGCTGCCGCTTGAATGGAAAACTTCGCGCGCGCCACTCTGGGTTTTCAAGCTTCATGTCAGCTTGCCCATGCCCGCGGGGGGCACACACACCGCGCGGTCGAGCGCAGTACACCGGCTTGGTCGACTTAGTTGACTTCGTCGTGAGGTTACGGATCCGGGCCGGGTTCGTCTTGTCCATAGACTCGTGGGTGGCGCAGGTGCGTGCCCGAATCCGGACAGCATTGGCGCTTGTTTTTTTGCACGCACTCGAGAACAGAGCGGCGAACACCTCAAATCGCGTCGTCGGAAAGGCGACCCGGCGAACCGGTTTGATCACCGGTGCGAGTTCGGGAACGCGTTTGGATGTTCACCGAGGGTTTGTGGCGGACGTGCGTAGGAAACTAACGTCGTGGCTCTGTGGGTGCAGGGGGTCAAGGGAGTCGCGAGCACGCCACCGCGCGCGCGGGGGTGGCGAGGGAAAAGAACGCCACGAGGCACCATCCAACGAGGTGATCGCTCGTCACGCACACGCGCCACCGCTACGGACTCGGGTTTTCACCTCACGACCGGATGCCCGCCCCCATGCGCTGACCTACCCCGAACCCCCAACATTTCGCAGAGAGTTCCACAGACGGCCCCCCCCGGTGATGGCTGAGGGATCGAGTCCGATCCTTGCTCGATAAATCTTCTGAAAAAAATAAAAACAAACAGGCCAGGGCGCGCGCGAGGACCACGAACGAGGGAACGCACTACACTACTTAAATGTTGAACGGGCAGAACACGTTCGGTGGCGGTCACGGCGGCGATGGCGGCGGCCAGGGCTTCCCGGGAAGCATGAACCAGTCCGGAACGGGCGGAGGGCAGTACGGCGTGGGGCCTCCGTTGCGCGGCGCGGGCGGCGCGGGCGGCTTTTCAAACCAGATGGGCGCCGGCGCCGGCGCCGCGACGCAGAGCCCGTTCAGTGGCGGCGTTCACACGATGAACGGCCCGGCTCGCCATGGCCTTGAAGGCCAGCGTTTGTCTTTGGACGGCAGAAACGGACGGGCAACGGGCGGCGGCGCGCCTCCCGGCCTGACGCGCCAGGCGAGCGGCGGCGTTCAGATGGCGGGCGCGACTCGCGCACTCGCGCAGAACGCCGGGTCGATGGGGAGCCCGGGCTCAGCGCCGCCGCCCGGCCAGGCTTTCCCGCGGCCTGAACAAAGGGTGAGTGTAAACGGAATGCAGGCGAGCGCCGGCGCCGGGAACGACGGGCTGTTTGCGATGATCAACAAGCAGACGCACGGAGGTACGCCCGGGCACGCGGGGGCGAACCTCGCGAGCTTCGGGGGGGGGGGCGGCGGCTTCCCGGCGGGGATGAGCGGCGCAAACGTTTTGGGGGACGGCGCCGCCGGGGGGATGAACGCCGCCGGGGCCCCGCCCGGGTTCGACTTGAACGACTTCCCGAGCCTGGGCGGGCAGGGCATGCAGGGACGCGGAGGCATGGGTGGTGGCGGCTTCGCAGGCGGAGGGATGGCCGGCGTAGGGGCAATTAGTCACGGCGGGTTTGGGATGGGCGGCATGGGGATGGCCCAGAGCGGCGCGCAGATCGCGGGCGGCAGGTTGTTCGGAGGCATGGACGGCATGGGCAGCGCGGACGGGTACGGGGTGTTGGGTGGCGTGTTACAAAAACCGCACCCGGAGTTCACCATGCAGAACGAGGACTTCCCCGCGCTTGGTGGTGGGGGGCCGGGCGGGGGCGGGGGGGCGACGGGCGGCCAGGGAAACGCGCCGGGCAAAAATCTGGCGTCGTCGCTGCAAAGCGCGAACTTCCCGCCCATGGGTTCCGGCGGCGGCGGCAGAGGCACATTGGGGGGGGGTCATGGGGGGTTCCCTTCCCTGGGCTCGGCGAACGGCGGATCCCTCGCGCAAAAAGGAGGGCCCTCCTCGTTTGGGTCTGCATACCAGGGATCGCAAACGGGCGGCGCTGGGTACGGCGGCGGCGGTTACGATTCGGTCGGTGTCGGCGCCGGGGCTGCCGTGTCTGGGCAAACGGGTGGAACGGCCACCACCCCGGGTCCGGACGTGGACCGGTTCGGTTTGTTAGGGTTGCTTTCCGTGATTCGCATGTCGGATCCGGATTTAACAACCCTCGCGCTGGGTACGGATTTAACCACGTTAGGGCTGAACTTAAACTCGCCCGACCCGCTTTACAAAACCTTCGGGTCGCCGTGGAGCGACGCGCCGCCGCGGCACGAACTCGAGCTGGCGCTTCCCGCTTGTTACGCCGTGCACACCAAAAGAGCCTCGCCAGGTGCGTTTGCAAAGTTCACCCCGGAGACGCTGTTTTACGTGTTTTACAGCTCACCCGGTGACGAGACGCGGTTGTTCGCCGCCGACGAGCTCACGAAGCGCGGGTGGGGGTTTCACAAAGAACTGAAAGCGTGGCTCACGCGGGTGGCCGGGTCGGACCCGGTGACGAAAACTTCCGTCGGCGAACGCGGGTCGTTCTGGATCTTCGACGTGCAAACCTGGGAACGCGTCCGGAAAGATAACTTCAACCTGCAGTACGACGCGCTGGAGCTGGCGCCGGGGGGTGAAATGAGTGGGAGTGTCGGGGGAGCCGAGTAGACGGTACTACTTTACTGATATACTACGAGACGTGATGGAAGTCACTTCCGATATACTTTGATAATTGGCGGCACGGACTCAGTGTTCGTCGCCTCGACCAGACTTTGTTGTGATGCATGCAACGACACCGTTAAACACGGAGCGCGTTTTCATCCAGAAGCTCAACTCGCATCATCCACAAAACGTCGTCAAATTCTCGTCACAAAACGCGTTGTCGTCTACCACAGATTGTCCTGCAGTTAGCAGTGGAACGGAACGTCAACCCGGAAACTAAAGTGCCGGTAAGTCGTAGTGCAAGCGGCACAACGACCGGTCGCGCGCACGGCCACCTCGCGTGTTCTCCGGCTTTGGTGCACGTGTAGGAGTGGTCGACGACCCGCGTGTGGTGCGGGTGCGGTCGTGGCGGGACACACGGTACAGGTTGCCCACGTGAGATCCGGGGTGGGCCACATTTTTGTTTGGCGCGCGCGCCCCGGGAACTAAAAGAAAAAAACAAACAATGCGTCGCGGAGTCCACCTGTTCGCGTCCGTGGATGCTGGGAAAACCCCTAAACTCGTGCCTCCCCCCGCGCGCGCCGCGGCGAGTGTCGCCGACGGTCACTTCGCGTCCCTTCCCAAAGCCCTGGTGAATGACATCGTGTCTTTGTTGGACGGCCCATCCGCCGCGAAGCTCGGGATGACGTGCCGTCGCATGCGAGACGTCGTGAAACCCGCGCGGGTGTGGTGCGCGCTGGCGAGGGCGCAGGAGCCGCACAGCAGTTTGGTGAGGGAGGACCTTGTTACCAAGGACTTCAGTTGGCGCCGTCTGTACGCGTGGAGAAGGCACGTGCTGGGTCACTGCGAAAACGGCGTGGACAGAATAGCGGTTGCGGATCAACACCGGGTGTTGACGTGCGACCCGGTCGCGGGCGGCGGCGCGTCGTACGTGATACACGAAACGTCCGGGTCCGTTCCGGGGAGCACGCTGGTGCCTAGTTTGCTGACCTGGAGCCCGCGGGGTGAGCTGTTAGCGGTGGTACAGGACGCGCCGGAGGGGTGCAAGATTTTAATCGCAGCGCCGCCCGTCACGCTCCGCGAGCGCGGGTTGAAAAACAGACGCAAAGAAACGCAAAGAGACCGCCGGCGCAGTTCGCGGTTCGGTTTGGGACCCACGGGGGACGAGGACTCCACCGCGGCCGGGTACGCGGTGGGCGCGAGCACGTTCATGGAAGGCGCTGTTGAAGAAGATGACGGTTCGCAATCCGTGGGCGATTTCGCGCTGCCAAACGACGCCGACGCGACGCGCAAAAGTAAACGCGGCGAAAAACGAAAACACGTCACGGACCTTCCCAGACCCAAACCCAAAAAGAAACCCTCTTTGGCGCCGTTGAACGAGCTGTCGTTACCCGTGGCGAACCCCGTGTTTCTCGCGTTCGACCCGTCAGGCACACGGCTGGCGGTGATGAGCGTGCAGCGCCGGGGCCGGGAAATTGCGCTGCACGAGCTGGACTGCGCGGTTTCGCTGTTTTCGCTTTACGGCGGCGCGAGCGGCGGCGCGAGGGAACAAAGCCACGCGATGTCAAATGCGGCGGTCGAAAACGTCAAGCTCCTGAAAGCGTCAAGAGAGTTGTCGTTTTGTTACGCCCCAAGGTCCCGGGACATCCTGGCGCTGCTTGACGGGACGCAAGTCGCGAAGCTCGCGCCGGTGACGCGACGAAACCGTTCTAGACATTCAAGCGACGAACTTCACGACGCCGCCGTCTCGGACTCGGACTCGGACCTAACGTCCCCGCACGTCTCCGTGGGGACGCGGGTGATGAAAACGGCTGGTACCAAGCAAACAGGGAACGGTTTCGGGTGGAGCGGGTTGTTTCCGTTCCGAGCCGGGACGTCCGCGGCGCACCAGTCGCAAACGCGAGGGAACCCGAATCCCTCGCCCCGGGAAGACGACGACTCCCACCAAGAGGTGACTTCCTTGGGAACGAGTCTTTGGTGGCGCGTGGGGGGTGACTTCGCGCGGAGCGGGGTTCGGGTTGGTTTGGATTCCGTTGCGAGGGGAATGGGCTGGTGCGCCGGGTTCGTGGGTGGCGGCGTCGGGCGCGGGTCGGCGAGCGCCGCGGCGAGCAGACGCCGAGGCGGCGCGTCTCGGGCCCGGGGTTTCGTCGCGCGCACCATTTTCGGAGGCGACCAACGAGCGATCAAGCGCGCGCGGCTCACCACTAAGCCCAAGGGGGGCGATTCTGGACGAATTGCAGGTGACAAGTTGACCGGAGTGGGTGCGTTTGTGTTTCACCAAATCCCGCCTCCACGTTTGCCCATACAAGACTGACACTTTTTTTTTACAATCACAGGTACGGAGCACCGCGCGCGCGAAAACTTCTTCGTGGACAAACACCGCGGCGGCCACATCCCCCCTCGGCGATTCGTTCCCCTTGAAACGTTTGGGATCCCGCCCTTTGCCACGGAGATAGACCGGGGAAATGTGCACGGTCCCGGTTCCGGGACCGTGGAACGGTCCGCGGGCACCACCAGGCACGACACCCTACACCACGCGCAGGTGGAGGGTTTGCTGCACATCGTGCAGTGGATCAAACCCGCGTCTGTTGTGGCGGCGCGGTTCGCGGGGAGCGACTCCGGGTTCCGGGTTCCGTTGGACCTCTCCGACGTTGGGGGCGGTGTTGGGTTACTGAAACGCACACAACTAGAAACGCAACCCACGAACCCCGACGGCCACTGGTTGGTCCCCGCGTCGTTTCAAAACGCGGTTCCCCCCAGCACGTTTCTCGCGCTCGTACCCGCGCTCGCCACGCCCGGTCCGGCGGAGTTGCGAGGTGCGGGGCTTTCCCAATCACCACACACCGCCTTCGCGCATACTCGTCCTGACGAAGGGACGGTTATTACCTCTGCCCATTACCCCAACTGTTCCGCTGGATTACGGGTTCCCTGTTTACGTGATACCAATCCCGGATATACACATCACGACCGACTGACACTTTCGGCGTTAATCGTACAAGGGTCTTTCGCGGATCGCCGAGAAACGAAACGGCGGAAAGCCCTCGGGCTTCCCATTCCCAGCGAACTAAAAGGCGCCACGGGTGACGCGCGCGCCGCCGCTGATTTGGTGGCGAAGAAAAGCAAGGCTCTTTTTTCAAGCGCCGCGTTGCGCAAAAGAATAATCACCGAACTCGCGCCGCCCGCGACATACCAGGAACTGCACGCGGTGGTTCCCGTGGTGGCGAGCGCCAGGTACGGCCTTGCGGGCTTTCCCAAATCCGCCACACCGTGTCCGGCCCGATTACGGGTGACTAAATGAGCAGGCCGCGCGGTCCGAAAGACGTTAACCACTTTCTTTTCCCAATCTCAGTCCTGGCGGCCGTATTGTGTGCTGGAGCGACGACGGCGGGTTATGGGCCCGGCGGTGCGTGGGGGACACCGAGCGAAACGCGGGGTGTTCGCCGAGCGCGTTCGCGGTGCTGAACCTGCAGACCGTCGGTTTCGGCGCGGGCGCGGTGGACCCGGTTGGTACGCCGAACTCGGACGTCGCGGGGGGGACCTCGGTGCTGCTTCACGTCGCGGCGATGCAGTGGAGCGCGTCGGGAAGACGTCTACTGATTCTGCTGGTAACGCACGTCGCCACTGTGTCGCACATCGTCCCGAAGTACGCCTGGGCGGTGTGGGACCCGCCCGGGGAGTGGCTAGTGGATAGTCAGTCGCAAGAAAACGAAAACGAAAACAATGCGTTCGCGACGATAGGCGCCGTATCAATAGGCCGGTGGCACACCCCGTCCACCGCGTTCGTGAACGACTGCTTGTCTATTTTCGAACAGTACACGCAGGCGAACACGATGTGGAACCCCACGGAGACGAAAGTGGCGTACCCGGTGCGAAGGGAGATCGCGGGCGGCCACGAAAACGGAGGCGCCGGAGGAGGCTTCGTGACGGAGGAGATTGAGATCCAGTGGTTTCCTGAAACGCGGGTTTGGAGGGAAACAACAGGGGGTGAGGGGTTCCCAAACGGGGACCCGCACGAAGGCGCGCCGACGACGACGCAGCAACAGACAGATGACCCGCGCGCGCTGGCCTTCGTGGAGGTGCCCACCGAACCGCCAATCGTGGTGTGCGAAGGGAGCTTCTGCGCGTGGAGTCCGCGGTAGTTGTGGTTGTGTTTTGTAAAAATTCCATAGCACAAACCCGTGTGCGTTCCGGTGCCGGGTTCTCCGGCCGACCGCGCGCCAGCCACCGCGCGTCCACGATTCGCCGCGCAAACAGAGGTGAATGAAGACGTACTTCTGGTGCAAACGCGTGTTGGATTTTTACGTAAAAAAACGAAACAAGACGTTTTCAACACTGGCGTTCGCTACCGCTGGTTCGTTACTTCTCGATGAGTTGTTTGATCGCGTCCCCCCCCCTTACCGCGTACCTTCCCACGTCTTCCGTGAACTTCGCGGATGTGTTTCCGTACGTCTCCACCGCGGCGATTAAAACGGCGACGCCTGCGAGTTCCAGCGCTCTCGGCGCCGCGAGGTTTATAACCGGGACATGCGCGGCGTACACGAGTAGGTTCGCCACGAAAAGCGCCGCGGCGGGGGGCGCGATTGTTTCCACCGGGTCCTCCAAACCGTTGAACCACTCAATCGTGTCGCCTTTGACAGACTCGAAGTCGAATTCGGTGGCGAATTTGGAGAGCTTTCCAAACACCGCCGTGGTCGGCGAGACGAGGTCGTCAGGGGCGGGGATGTCCTGGGGAAGTTTTTTACCGAAACCGGCGAGGTCCTCGTCAATCGTCGCATCCTTCGTCACGACGTAGCGCGCCAGCAAAAGAGTCGCCGCGCACGCGCCGATGTATTCAAGGGGGCCTGGTGTGAGGAACCCTAACACGGGCAGGTGCGCCGCTGCGTCTACGGCGACAACAACACCAGCAGCCGCGGCTTTGCCCACCACGCCCTCCGTGCCGGTCACTAACGTTTTCGCCTCTTCAAGCGCCCCAGAGACGTCGCCCTCAAACGCCTTGTCCTTGACGCTCGGCTTTGCGAGCGCGACGCCGGCAGCTCCAAAAAGCGCGAGCACCACGGCGTCGCCGAGCACGGCGTCGAAGGAAGTGACGCCCTTGCTCTCCGGCGTTTGTTTCTTGGGCGCTTGCTTCTTGGGCTGTTCCGCCTTTTTGGCGGGCGATGGGGCGGGCTTCGCGGCGGGCGCGGGCGCCGCCTTCGCCGCTTCCTTCGCCGCCTTCGCCGCTTCCGCCTCAGCAGCTTTGGCCTTGATCGCAGACGCTTTCTCAGCAGCGGCTTGTTCCGCAGCAGCCTTCGCGGAAGCCGCCTTCGCGGCCTGTGCCGCGGCCTGCTGCTCCGCGTCGCGCGCGCTCGCGGCTTGGCGCTCGGCGAGGCGCGCCTTGGCGTCCGCCTTGGCGTCCCCCGCCGTCGCGATTTCCGCTTTCGGCGCCGCGGCTTCCACGACAGGTTCCGCCACCGCCGCAGCGACCACGATTGGCGAGGGCGCTTTCTTCGGGGCCGGGTAGCTCGTCTTGGGCTTCGCGGTCACGATGCCGTTCTTTTTCTGGATCTTTTTAATAGAAGCGTCCGCCCATTGCTTTGTGGTGGTTCTGCACGCTTCGTTTTTGCACGACGCGGCCATGCCGTCGTACATGGTGACTTGCGCCGCGATTTGCTCATCCACGGAGAGGCCCACCGGAGCTGAGGCGGTGACGGGAAGCGCCACACACAGTGACGCGGCGACACCCAGCGCTACGCGAGCGATGGGCGAGACGGTGGCTTGCTCATCCCTTCCAGCCGAGGCGGCGGGACGAACCGTCGCCGCGCGCGTCGATCCGGACGCGGTGCCGGGAACGCGCACGTTGAGACGCGCGCGGACGACCCCGGTACGCGGCACAGTGGTAATGGCGGACATTTGAAGCGGTGTGTGTGTGTTTACGCGCACCACGGTGTGTGTTGGTAGGGGCGAACGACGGTAACAACCAGGCGTAGCACACATCGATCAGGGTACTTGCAAACTTCGTTGCAGCAGTTTCACGCGGTTTTTGTGGAGCCACCACTTAGCAATCGCAGTCTCGACACGTGTGCCAATGGGTCGAGGTTCGCGCCAGCACCAAATCAAAAAAATCTCCTCGGCACCTCGAGATCTTTTTGGCCGCCAGTGAGTGCTTCGCCAAGCGGCGTTTTTGCGCGATCGCGACCCCCGGCTCGCCATTCCCGCACACACACCACACTTCAAATGTCCGCCATTTCCTTCCGCTCCGCCATGGCCACCGGCCTCGGGGCCAAGCCCATCGTGCGCGACGCTAAGGCCCGCGCCGGCCTAAAGGTTTTCGCGCGCATGACCAAGGACAGAGTGGGGCTGAAGAAGGATTCCAAGTGGAGGTCGGACATCGACATCTACCCGGTGCGTGTGCTTGTTTTTGGTTTCCGTGTGGCTTTAAAGTAACTGGCGCGCACACGCGGTTTCGCCGTGTCGGAACTCGTCCCCAGAAACCCCCGAACGTGTCTCGCGCACTTCGTTCCCTTTGGGTGGCTCTGCGGCTCGTTGCCCCGTTACCTCCCGCACAAGCCTTTTTCAATCCCCCAAAACTGACACTTTTCGCCTACCCAAAACAAAAGGAATGGGGCACGTTCCCCATGACCGAGCGCACCTCCCCGCTCACCTCTTTGACCTACGACGAGTACAAGAACAACGTCAGCGCGGAGATCATCCACGGCCGGTTCGCCATGCTGGGCGTTACCGGGGCGTGGGCGCAGGAGAACCTGGTTGGTACGCCGTGGTTCATGGCGGGCGAGGAGTGCACGTTCGATAACTGCAGCATTTCGTACCTGAACAACAAATTCGAAGCCTCCTACGACGGCGCGTTGCTGGGGATCATTTTCCTGGAAATCGTCCTGATGGGGGGCGCGGAGGGGTACCGCACGGGTCTGTTAGAGAACCCCTTCGACGACGTCGTGGCGGGGTCCGTGTACCCCGCGGGGCGGTTCGACCCCCTGAACTTCTCAGAAGGCAAAGCCGCCAACCTGTTCAAAGAGGACCTGGACACCCTGAAGATCAAGGAGTTAAAACACTGCCGCCTCGCCATGTTAGCGTGGCTCGGCATACTGGCGCAGTCCGTCAGCACCAACCCCGACGGCGCCGGCCCGAACGCGGTAGGGCCGGTAGCGAACTGGTCCGCGCACGTCGCCGACGTCGTGCACTGCAACGTCGTGGACCGATCGGGGTGCGTGTTTTAAAAAAAAAATGCGTTTGGGGAGGTGTTTTTGGGATTTGTGGAAGTTTTTGAGGCTTGAGATTGCGGAGGGCGGGAGATATCGAAGGAGGGGAACACAGAAAAAGTGACTGGGCCGTGAACCGCGGTGGCCAGGTACCCTACCGGTTGAATAAAATAACATGGAAGGTAACAGCAACGAGAGCATCTATTGACCGTTCCGTAAGTGCGCCTCATCCTTTAAGTTTCACCTCTTTGTCAGTCGTCAGTCACCCGTCAACTTCAGTTTGCCGATGTCGCAGTCTTTCGCTTTTTGAACTCTTTTCGCACATCTCATCGGGCACTCGTCGACGCGCCCGATCGACCCTCCCCTCCACGATGTCGCGCGGCAGCGGCGCCGGGTATGACCGCCACATCACCATCTTCAGCCCGGAGGGTCGTCTGTACCAAGTCGGTGCGTGCGAACTGCCTGTGAATCGCCGTGCCTCGCCGTGAGCCGTGTCAGATCGGGGCGCCGAGTCCACTGCGCGCATCTGTCATCCTTTCCTCACTGACGTCTTTACGTCTACCCCCCCTCACCCCTCCCAGAGTACGCGTTCAAGGCGATCAAATCAGTGGGCATAACCTCAATCGGCGTGCGAGGCAAGGACAGCGTGTGCGTGGTGACGCAGAAGAAGATTCCGGTACGTGGAGGGTGACCTTCGGCTGTCTCCCCGATCGGATCTCAGAGGTTCTGACTTTTTTTACGCAAGTCAAAATAAAATGTGTGCAAATCTCATCTCTCGACGCCTCCTTAAACCCGAACCTATTCAACCTAACCCACCCCCACCTCCACAAACAACAGGACAAGCTCGTCGACGCCTCCGACGTGACGCACATGTTCAAGATCACCAAGTTCATCGGGTTGTGCGCGACGGGAAAAGGACGTAAGTGCGAATGGACCACCGACGTGGACAACCCTAATCTTTCGACACCGTACCTATTTTCCCGAACGTGCCTAACCCCGCACCTCCTATTCAAATGCGCACGGACAACCCTAACCCTAAACCCTAAACCCAGCCGACATCCGCAACGTGGTGCAGAAAGCGCGGCACACCGCCGCGGAGTTCCGGCACGAGTTTGGGTACGAGATCCCGGTGGATTACCTGGCGAACCGGATGGCGGATAATTTCCAGGTACGGCCGGGCGCGCGTTTCCCAAATCAAAAGACGTTGACTGGTTGCCCATACTTCCACCAGAAGGGACTAATACGACCAGAAGGGCGCATTCCCTCGGACTGTTACCCTGACTGTTTACGTAATACCAATCCCTCATACACGTTACGAAAGACTGACACTTTCTTTGTTTGGTATCAGGTGTACACGCAGCACGCGTACATGCGCCCCATGGCGGCGATGCTGATGTTCGTCGCGATTGACGAGGAAAAAGGCCCGCAGTTGTTCAAAAACGACCCGGCAGGGTACTACGTTGGGTACAAAGCCACCAGCGCGGGGGCTAAGGAACAGGAAGCTTTAAACTTTCTTGAAAAGAAAGTGAAGGGCGAAAACGCGGGGAACGTTTTCACGCAGAAAGAAACCGTTCAAACCGCGATCGGGTGTTTGCAGACCGTTTTAGGGGAGGACCTGAAAGCCAAGGAGCTGGAGGTTGGCGTGGTGAGTAACGACAACAAGCACTTCCGGTTACTCACGGAGAAGGAAATCGAAGAACACCTCACCGCGATTTCGGAACGGGATTAGCTCCGCGAGTTAAGTTTCGGTTCGGTAAATACAATCTAGGGAAGCGAGGGAAGCGTTGTGCATACAAAAGCATCTCTCTCGTAAAACTACGGCCGTACTGCAAGGTTCCAGGGTAACTACCGGTCGCACTGACTGTCTTTAAATTTCGTTCTGCCAGTTAAAACCCGAAACCCTAAAGGTCTTCGTCCTCCGAGTCATCCGGGACGTGCAGTTTTTCAATCGCGGATTTAATTAAGTTGACGTCGGCGCTCGCGGGTTTCAAATCCAGCGCCGTGCTGAAGTTCGTGATGGCTTGGTCGTTCAGTCCGAGTTTTTTGTAAATGCGGCCCATCAGGAAGAACACGGAGGCTTCCCGGGGGGCTACTTGTTTCAGCTCCTCCAGCTCGTGAAGCGCCTCGGTGAACCGGTTGTCCGAGAGCAACACGGAGGCTTTCTCGTACTGAGATCGGTAAAAAAAAGTGTCAGTCCATTTGTTGGGCGCGTATTGGACGATGTGTGGACAGCAGTCGTGGTAATCGGTCCGAACAGTCGTAGTAATCGGTCCGAACAGCCACAGGCGCGTTAGAGGTAAAACAGTGCGTGGCGGATTTGGGAAAGGCCCTACGGCCATACCTTCGCGAGCGGGTTTTTCAAGTCGAGCTGCACGGCTTTTTGCAAAAGCAAAAGTGCGTCGTCCGTCTTTTTCAAAGCGTGCTGCGCCATGCCGAGGTAACAAAACAACACCGACGACCGCGAGTTAATCCCAAGCGCGTGCCGAAAGTGGTACTCACTCAGTTCGTACTTCTCCTGTCTGTAATAAACCGTCCCGAGGCCGTACCAGGCGTTGTAGTGCCGCGGGTCCAAACGAATCGCCGCGCGGTACGCCGTCATGGCTTTTTCGAAATCCTCGTTGGCGAAGTACTCGTGTCCGCACAGGGTGTGCGCGTAGACGCACTTGGGGTCTAGTTGTAGGGCTCTTTTAAAGAACCGCAACGCGGTTTCGTGTTCCTTTTGAAGGCTAAAGCAGTTCCCTAGGACGCACCAGGTTTGGGGCGCCAGTCTGTCCGTGCTCACCAGGATCTGCGCTAGGTGCGCCAGCTCGGCTTCTTTGCGCAGGTGCCACAGCACGGTGCTGTTTGGAAAACCGAAAAAACGTCAGTCTTGAGTCTTGAGTACGGGCGTACTGTATGGGGGATTGGGTATAGTATTCGGGCCGAACAGTGCACTTGTGCTGTATGTAGCAGTGACTGGATTTGCAGTTGGGAAGCCCCGCACCTGTACACTTCCATGGTTTCCAAACCGTTGGGATCAACCCGTCTGCACTGCTCGAACGCGCTCGCGGATGCTTGGTACTCCACCATCTCCGCGTGCGCCTTGCCTTTCAAGCAAAGCGCGTACGCGGTGTTTCTTTGTTTGTGGTGTAACCGCGCAAGCGACTCGACGCACTCGCGGCCGCGGAACATTGAGAGGTGCGCGAGCGCGTCCTGATTGAAAAAAAAGAAATGTCAGTCATGTATGGGCAATCAGTCGGCGAAATGTGGTAAATGGGAAATACTTACCGCCAGGGGTTGCAAAAGCTCGCGCAAGGAAAGCGCGCCTTCCGCGAAGCGACCCGGCGCCACGAGAATCGTGGTTTGCGTTTCGTTGCCGTACCAATTTGACCCACCCTGGGGGTACCCTATGGGCAAATACCCGGAAGGGGCTCCGTCTTCGGAGACGCGGGGGCGCGAAAAAAGAAACCCTCCCCCACCCGTTTCCTCGCCGTCCAGGGAGTCTCTCCGCCCGGCGCGGCCGGGACGCGCGCCCCGAACCCGGGGCGGACCACCAGGGTAATTGCCCATAGGGTCATCGCCAACCGCGGGTGTGACGAACCCACCGGGATATGCAGGACCTGGAGTAGCACCGTCTACGGACCCGGCCGGCGTGACGCTCGCGATGGAGGCCAGGCGCGAGCTTCGCCGGACACTCGCGGCGCCTGATTGGTCACCCCCGGTCGGCGTCGGCGTCGGCTCCGCGAACAACCGCCCGCTGACTTTCCGCAGCTTCCCCTCGTCCACGAACACCCGCCTGAAGCCTCGTCCGCCGTGGTTACCAACCCTTTGGTCGTCGTTTGCCCCGGAAGGACCGCCCGTCGTTTGCGTTTCATCGTTAGGAGGCGCGCCCTTCACGGGAGGCGGCGGCATGCCAGCCGCCTCCGCGGGCGACGGCGTTTCAAGAGGCAAGCCTTGCATGTTGATTTGCGTTTCCGTCTCCGCCGCGTCCGCCGCCGACGTTAGGTCCAAATCCCTCGCGGGGCCAGGGGTTTCGGCGTCGAGCACGAATCGTGTGTTGTTTTGTGTAACACCAGTACCAGTGGTCATGCCGGTATCCCCAAACTGGGGGGGGGGCGGGATTTGTTGACGCGGAGCGGTCGAGTCGTAACCCACGCTCATGCTCTGCTGCATCTGTAAGTGTAAAAGAAAAGGGTCAGTCCCGTTTGGGCGATGTATGGGGTATGGGTGTGCTGTATGGGCAAACAGTGCACTTGTGATATATTCGTAAGAGTTTCCAGTACTGGAATGTTGTTACTAGCACTGGCAATGCTACATACATCACGAGTAGTGCACTCAAAGAGGGGCAGCAAACAGTGTTGGGATTTGGGAAAGGCCCAAGGCCGTACCTGCGGCGCGGGCGTCTGCGTGGACGGCGCCGCGCTGTCCGGGACCTGCGGACGCGCGCGGAACTGAAACGGCCTTTGCGCGGTGGATGCTCCCTTGTGCGTCCCTCCTGTCGAAAAAGAAGACATAGGCCCACTTGTTGTTTTGCCAAACGAAAACGGAACCGCGCCGGCGTTTCCGAACCGCCGCGCGAACTCGGCGTCTACTTCCACGAAACCGCCCAGTTCGTCAAGCGACGGGTACCCGCCCGTCTCGGTTCGATTCCCATCGTTTGCTTCTCTTTGATTTTGCGCGGCGAAGAAAGACCCCTCCGCTTCCCGCGCCTCACTCTCCGCCCCCAGCCCACAGAGCTCCTCGCGTGAGCTCCAGTTGAACGGGTCCATCGCGAGGGCTTTTTTGAAGTTAACCACCGCGCCCGCTCTTCGCCCGGTTTCTTTCATCACCATCCCGAGGAGATAGAGTCCCGCGGCGCCGTTGGGGGGTTCTTTCGCGGTACGTTCGTTTTTACCCGTAGTACCTTTCCCTTTGGGTGGTGGTTGATTCTCTCTTCCAGCGGACGGTCTTCCACCAACCCCCCCCCCCACCCCCCCCCCCCCACAACCCCCCCCCCCACCCCAACAAGCGCGCGCTCCGCTTCTGGTAACCGGTTCAAGGCGTAGCAGCAAAGCGCGAGGAGATACAAACATCGGTCGCTGGTTTGCCCGCGAAGCACCGCGCGCGCCCGGTGCGGTTGCCCAAACCGGTGGTAACACGTCGCCAGCAAATACGTGTTGTGTTCGTTCGGAAAGGACGCGTGTAACCGCTCACAAAGGAACACCGCGTTCGCGACCTGGTGCGAATCAAGGCTCTCGCGAACGCACTCGCCCAGGAAAGTCTCCAGGTGGCGATCGTCGGGACGCACCGCGGTCGCCGCCATCGCGGGGGCGGTCGACGTCGAACGCGCGGCGACAATCACTCGCGAGGCACGGCACGAACCTAACCCGAAACCTCGTGCGGGAGAAACCGGAACGCGCACACCGTGTGCGCGTGCGCGGCGGAATGGCCGAGGCGCCCGTTGGTTTAAAACCAGATGCGCCAGGCCTTCTCGGGCCTGACGAAACTCCAAGCCGAAAGCCGTTGTGAATCGCATCACGGGCACTCGTTGACGCGCACCCCCTGGGTCGGCACACGTGCTTTTCCCGATGCCTCCCAAGACGCGTGCGTCCGCGCCTGCCCGGAGCGCCGCGGCGCCCGGTTTTTTCCAAAGGCACCCCAACGTGTTCGTGTACGTCCCCAACCTCATCGGGTACGCGCGCGTGGCGCTTGCGTCGGCTGCGCTGGCGTGGGCGTTTACAGACGTGCCGTTCGCGCTTTGTGCGTATTTCCTTAGTTTCGTTTGCGACGAACTGGACGGGAGGTTCGCGCGGATGTTCGACCAGTGCTCGGAGTTCGGGAAGCTGCTCGACATGGTCACCGACCGGCTCGCAACGGCGGGGTTGCTGATGGTGCTGTCGTCGAAATTCCCAAGATGGTTTTGGGTAACCCTGCAGTTGCTTTTGATTGACGTCGCGAGCCACTGGTTGCAGATGTACACCAGCCTGTTGTCCGCTAAAAAATCCCACAAAGACGTTTCCAAAAACGCCAACGTCGTGTTGAGACTGTACTACACCAACCGCGCTTTCATGGGCGTGTGTTGCGTTAGCGCGGAGGTTCTTTACCTCTGCGCGCTCGCTCTTTCGGATGCGACAATCGCAAACGTCAACGGCGTAAACGTTTTCGCAAACGCGTTACCGAAAACCCTGAGCGTTTCCGTACCCGCCCTGCCGTTCCTTCCCGTCTCGTGTGGGCTCGCGGTCGCGAAAACAATCACGGTAATCACCCTGAACCGAGCCTCACTGGCGACGCAAATCGCCGTCCTAACAATACCAGGCTGGCTCGTCAAGCAGTGGACCAACGTCGCGTCTTTAGCGGAAGCATGCGTCGCGCTGGTGGAGTTTGACTTCCCGAAAGGAAAAGAAAAAGAAAATAACCGTAAAAAAAGATGAGCGCGCCGGGTGCGAGGAACTGAGTTATTACACCGACAACACAGGGAACAGGCGCATTTTTTGCGGGCGGTGCGTGATTGTAGTAGAAGTATGATATTAAAAATTGGAGAGTAGGGACAGAGGTAGTAGTTTGGAAGGGACTATTACCTCTGGTAGGGACGACCCGGCGATCTGCCCAACTCATCTCATCATGAAACAAAAAATCAAATTTTGGTTCTGTCCGAGGAAATAAAAACGCCTTTTCAGTGAAGAAGCTCCTACGGTCTTCAACAAGGATGCCCTGCCCCACTTCAGGTCGCGCTGTCGTTCACTAAAGTGCGTTTCCGCGGGCCCGTGTATCGCGCTCAACAGTGCTTTCGCGAACTCCGCGCGTCTCGCGTCGGGCACCTCCTTCCACGCCTCTCCCTGCGGAGCAAAGAGGCATTCTCACATTCCCAGATCTCGTCTGAAAATGGCACCGACCCAGGCCGTAGCTCACGTCCCCGGCCTGCGCCTCAAGAACGACGCCATCGACGAAGCCACCGAGGAAAAGTTATTCACGTCGCAGTTGTTCCGCAACATGCATCACGGACACAAAAAAGACTTCAACGGTGAAACGGGCAAGCTGTCGCCGGTGATGTACGCCATCAGAAACTTGGCGCGCGATTCCGGTGCGTCTCCAGGGCCTTTCCCAAATCCCGCCGACTGTTTACTGCCCCTGGTCGAAGACACTAGACATTAATAGGAAGTTGATTAGAATCCAACTCTCTTTATACTGTATGCTCATACACATCACGAAATACTGACACTTTGTTTTACCTATCGCAAGGGCTTTGCAGGGACATGATGCTTCCCGACCAAGTCACCGCGATTTCGTACAACCCGCCGGTTCCGCTTTTTCAGCACCACTTCGACAGCCGCACGAAGTGGGGGGAAACGATTGTGGGGGTGAGCCTCGGCTTGCCGTGTGTGCTTTACTTTTACGCGGCTAAAACGACTAAGCGCAAGGGCGGACAGTACCGGTGCGCTAAAGCGCGAGAGATCGCGCGGGAGCTGGAGGGTTTAAAACTAAAACCGGGCGATCGGGTGATGAAAACAAACGGATGACCCACCGTGAAAACCGAAAAGACCTTCAGGGTGGAGGTTACGCTGTCCAGAAGAAGCATGTATTGCATGAGCGGCGCGGCGAGGTACGACTGGACGCACGGGATCATGCCCTGCGAAGCGGAACACAACGCGGCGCGACACGAAACCGAAGCCGAAACGTTGAAGAGTTCCACGCACGCGAGTTGGAACCGACTGGATATCCGAAGAAGTTTGACGTTTCGAACGTACAAGCCGTTGTCCGACGCGTTTCTGCGCAAACAAATCGAGTTGGCACCGATGGAAAACAGAAAACCCCTTCAGGCGAGGTTAAAGGCACAAAACGTCCTTCGGCGCTCCCGTCACGCCGTACGCGAACGCGTACGTGTTGCGTTTCCCAAATCCAGACACTGTTTTACCTCTAACGCGCCTGTGACTGATCAGACCGATTACGGTGACTGTTCAGACCGATTACGGTGACTGTT
>Ga0209830_10000700_pt1 | contig 33028 bp, 31 predicted proteins | sample ArcticOcean_MG_C_12_FD_187439 | JGI IMG/M metagenome (GOLD analysis project Ga0209830, IMG submission 187439) | Marine microbial communities from western Arctic Ocean - ArcticOcean_MG_CB8_130 (SPAdes) (version 2) | ecosystem: Environmental > Aquatic > Marine > Oceanic | place: Arctic Ocean...
GATGAAAGGACTCCTTTTAAAAAAGGTGTTGCGAGAATTTACGACTCGCTTAAATTACCATGCATACCGGTAGCTTTAAATTCTGGAAAAATATGGCCCAAAAATAGTTTTATAAAATATCCTGGCGATATTCATGTTTCTTTTCTAAAACCTATTTATCCCGGTTTAGAAAAAAAAAAATTTCTTAGTGATTTACAGGAAAAAATTTATTCTGAAATAGATACATATTCTTAGTTTTTTTTTCTCCCGAAATCTGGTTTATTTGTATCTTGGCCTGCTTTGATAATTTCTTTTCTAATTTCCTTGGTAGAATTAAAAATCTGAAAGAGTTGGTCTCCATTTCTGTCGCTTATAGCTTTTTTAAATTCTTGAAGTTTTTCCGCAAAGCTATCAATGCCTTTTAAAATATTCTCACTATTGTCTAAAAAAATATCTCTCCACATCAGTGGGTCAGAAGCCGCTATTCTCGTAAAATCTCTTAGACCTCCTGCACTATACTGAATGAGTTCTTGCTTTAATTTATCCTCTACGTGTATCACCGTCCTAACAATGTTATAAGCTATTGCATGTGGTAGATGACTAGTTAAAGACAAAATTTTATCATGTTCTTCTGGCGACATTACTTTAACTTTACTGCCTATAGATTGCCAAAATTCTTTTAAATTTTTAATTGGTTCTTCCTCGCAATTTTCTGGTGGTGAAATTATGCACCATCTATCTTCAAACATTTCAGCATACCCTGCTTTTGGACCACTCTCTTCCGTTCCTGCGATTGGGTGCGATGGTATCCAAAAAATATCTTTTAAATTAATATTATGTATAATTTTTATTACTTCTTTTTTAACTGATCCAGTATCAGTTAAAATTGTATTTTTTTTTAAATGTTCTTTTATCGATAATATAATTTCTTTGTAGCTGCTGAGTGGTGTTGCAATAATAATCAGATCTGAATTTTTAACACATTCACGAATATCGCTAAATACATTTGAACAAATATTTTCTTTTTTTAAATATCCTGTGACTTCTTTAGAATGGTCAAAAACATTAATTTCTTTTGCTAAGTTTTTTTTTTGGATAGCTTTCAGAATTGAAGATCCAATTAAACCACAGCCGATTATAGATATATTACTAAACATTAAAAATTTTTTTTATTTCTGACAATAATTTTGTATTTTCTTTATTGTTTCCAATTGTAACTCTTAAAGAATTTTTTATAGAATAAACATTCATTTGTCTTAAAAGGATTCCAGCTTTTGCCAGTGTAGTAAATACTGTTTTCGAGGTTAATTTAACACGATTAAAATTAATTAAATGAAAATTCACACTTGTTTTATTTGTTTCAATCTTTAAAGACTTAAATATTTCATAAAATTTTTTAGACCATTTTCTGATATGCCTTATTTCTTTATTTAACCAATTATTGTCTTTTATAGCGGCTGAAGCAGCGAATAATGCTGGCCGACTTACATTGAATGGTGGTTTAATTTTATTTAACGAATTAATTATATTTTTAGAGGAGTAACCCCAACCCACTCTTAATCCAGCTAATCCATATATTTTTGAAAATGTTCTAGTAATTATAACGTTTTTATATTCGGAAAATAACTTTAGACCAGATTGATAATCTTTTAATCCCATATATTCAAAATAAGCATCATCAACGACTAACAAAATATTACTTCGTAGTTTTTTTCTTAATCTTAATATCTCATTTTTGTTGATATAAGTTCCAGTGGGATTATTTGGATTGGCTATAAAGACAATTTTAGTTTTTCTGGTTGTACAGGCAAGTATATTGTCAACAGAAACTGTATAATTTTTTTCGGAAGCATAAACTATTTTTGCAAAATTTAACTTACTGTAGATTCTGTAAATAATAAAACTATATTGTGGGATCACAACTTCATCATTTTTGTTTAAAAAGGCTTTACAAATAAATTCGAATATTTGATCTGAGCCAGCGCCTAGAATAATTCTATTTTGATCTAACTTAAATTTTTTTGCTATTGTTTTTCTAAGAAAAGTTCCATCTGAATCAGGGTACCTTTTAAAATTTTTTGATGTTTTAATATATTCTTTTACTGCTTTAGGGCTTGGTCCTAAAGCCGATTCATTTGCGGATAGTTTTGTTTTAGCAATTTTTTGATCAAATAAACTTAACCCTGCTACATATTTTTCAGCATTAAGTTTTTTGGCTTTGGGTAATTTCATATTTTATTTAAATTCATACCTAAAAAGCTTTATTATTTCTATCTTCATTTTAATTTCTTATAAAATTGACAACTTTCTCCCTATTTAGTACAAAAGCTAAGCGCTGATTTAACCAAATTGCGAGCGCTCAAAAAATTTCGCTAAATAGGGTTTTTACCCAGTTTAGCTGGGTTTTTTTTTATATGAACTATAAAATTGAAAATATAAAAAAAATTATTGTTACCAGTCCACTAAAACTAGATTGTGGTCAAATTATAAAAGATTTTCCTATTGCCTACGAAACATATGGAGAACTAAATGAAAAAAAAAATAATGCTATTTTAATTTTTCATGCTCTTACAGGTGACCAATTTGTTGCAGGTAACAATCCGATTACTGATAAAAAAGGATGGTGGACTACAGCTGTGGGTCCTGGAAAAGCGATAGATACAGATAAATATTTTATTATATGTGCTAATGTTCTGGGCGGCTGCATGGGTTCATTTGGTCCAAAAGATATCAATAAAGAAAACGATCAGCCTTATGGCTTAAAATTTCCAGTGATTACAGTAAAGGATATGGTTAGAGCTCAAGAATCTATATTAGAACATTTAAAAATAAACAAACTTCTTAGTGTTTTAGGCGGTTCAATGGGGGGAATGCAAGTTTTACAATTTTGTGCTTTATATCCGGATAAAACTTTTTCAGCAATACCGATTGCCTCAACAGCAAGTCATAACGCACAACAAATTGCGCTAAATGAATTAGCTAGACAAGCAATTATGAGCGACCCTTTGTGGAACAAAGGTAATTATTATCAGGATGAAAAAATTCCAAAAAATGGGCTTGCCGTGGCAAGAATGGCCGCTCATATTACTTATATGTCAGACAAGGGTTTACAAGAAAAGTTTGGTAGAAAACTACAAGAAAAAAAAGACTATGAATTTACTTTTAATGCTGACTTTCAAATAGAGAGCTATTTAAGACACCAAGGTAAGGTTTTTGTGGAAAGATTTGATGCAAATTCATATTTATATATTTCTAGAGCAATGGATTACTTTGATTTATCTAAACAATTTAAAAATGGTTTAAGTGAAGCATTTCAAAATCATAATACCAAGTTTTTGATAATATCTTTTTCGTCAGACTGGTTGTATCCTACAAAAAATAGCAAAGATATCGTAATTGCTCTAAATGCTTCAGGAGCTAACGTTGCTTTTGCAGAAATTAAAACTGATAAAGGACATGATTCTTTCTTAGTTGAAGAACCAGAATTTTTAAAAACTATTAAAGGTTTCTTAGACTCTAATTTTGAAATATTTAAAAATGAAAAATGAATTTAAAATAATTGCAAATCTACTACCCTCTCAATCTAGAGTACTTGATGTTGGTTGTGGAGATGGGTCTTTGATTGAAGCTCTTATTAAAGAAAAAAATATTGACGCCAGGGGTATAGAACTTGAGGAAGATAAAGTTAAAGAATGTATTTCGAAAGGACTATCGGTAATAGAAGGGGATGCAGAGACAGAACTTAGTCAATTCCCTAATAAAGCTTTTGACTTTGTGATTTTGAGTCAAACTCTACAGGCATTTTACCAGCCAGAAAATGTACTGGCACAATTACTAAGAATTGGCGGCAGGGTAATAATTTCAATACCAAATTTTGGTTACTGGCAAATTAGAGCTAGTTTACTAATTTTTGGAAAAATGCCTATCACTAAATCTTTACCATATACTTGGTACAACACCCCAAACCTGCATATGTGTTCTATAAAAGATTTTTATCAATTTTGTGAAAAAAAAAAAATTAAAATAGAAAGAGTTATTGGAATAAATGGTGAAAAAACATCTTCTATTTATAGGATTAATCTAGAAATGAAAAACTTACTTTCTGAAGTTGGTATTTTTTTAATTAGATAAAATGTTAAAAGTTAATATTATTACATGTCTACAAGATAACTATAGCTACGTTATCTACGATACAGATGCTGATATTGTGGGGGTTGTTGATCCTTCAGAATTTGCTCCAATTGATAATTTTATAAAGAAAAAATTCAATAAAATTAATTTTATACTAAATACACATCATCACTTTGATCATACAGGAGGAAATCTAGAGTTAAAAAAAAAATACAACTCTAAAATAATAGGATCGGCAGAAGATGAAGGAAGAATTCCTGGTATTGACATTAAATTATTAAATGATGATGTTTTTAAATTTGGTACCATTGATTTTAGTATTATTCTCGTTCCCGGACACACAAGTGGGCATATCTGTTTTTACTCAAAAAAACAAAAAATTATTTTTACCGGAGATACATTGTTTTCGTTGGGTTGCGGAAGGATATTTGAGGGAACTTATCTACAAATGCTAGATTCACTTTCCTGCATAAAAAAATTACCCCCGGACACTAATATTTATTGTGGACATGAATATACTAAAAAAAATTTAGAATTTTGTAGAAAGTTTGAACCGGATAATAATTTTTTAAAAGATAAAAAAAATTGGATATTGTCAAAATTAAATAAAAAAGAACCAACAATCCCTACAACTATAAAGGATGAGTTAAATACAAATATTTTTTTGCGTTGTGATGTTTTTGCTATAAAAAAATCTTTAGGTATGGAAAATTCCCCGGAAGTGGAAATATTCAAAAAACTTCGAGATTTAAAGGATGGTTTTTAGGCTCTATCACCTTGACTTGAGGATCTTTCAAGTTATATTGCGTTAATTTTAACAAAAGAAAATTTATGTCATTTGCAATATTTGAAACAGGTGGAAAACAATACAAGGCATCTGCGAGCAAAATTATAGAAATAGAAAAACTTGAAGCCGAAGTGGGTAAGACTATTCAGTTTAAAAATGTTTTGTTATTAAATGATACTAAAACTACTGAAATCGGAAATCCAAATGTTGATGGTGCTATTGTTGAAGCAAAGTTACTAAACAATGTTAAAGATAGAACTGTTCTAATTTTTCATAAAAGAAGAAGAAAACATTCAAGAAAAATGAATGGACACAGGCAAAGACATTCTAAGATTCAGATTACAAAAATACTTTCTAAGAATGGAAAAATTATTGCTGAAGCAAAACCTATTGAATTAAAAGAAAAAGCAGTTATCGTGAAAAAAAAAAATATTAAAAAAAATTTAAGAAAATAGAAAAAAAAAATGGCAACAAAAAAAGCTGGTGGATCGTCACGTAATGGCCGAGATAGTGCAGGTCGAAGACTTGGTGTTAAAATGTATGGTGATCAAAAAGTTATACCAGGAAATATTATAGTAAGACAAAGGGGAACACGTATTCACCCTGGTGAGAATGTTGGTATGGGTACTGACCATACTTTATTTTCTTTAATTAAAGGTAAAGTTAAATATAAAAAATCAAAATTGAACAGAACATTTGTTTCTGTTATCCCCAATTAAGCATATAAATAACCTTAGTTATTTATTTTAAAAATCTATAATGAAATTTTTAGATCAAGCAAAAATCTATATTAAAGCTGGTAATGGTGGCTCGGGATCGGCCAGCTTCAGAAGAGAAAAATTTATCGAATATGGAGGACCTGATGGTGGTGATGGAGGAGATGGTGGCTCTGTTATTTTCGAGGCAGAAAGAAATTTGAACACGCTAATTGATTTTAGATATGCACAACACTTCAAAGCTGAAAATGGATACATAGGCACTAAAAGAAAAAGAACCGGAGCTGGAGGAAAAGATTTAATAATTAAAGTTCCTGTCGGTACTCAAATTTACGAAGAAGATAATAATACGTTAATCTATGATTTTACCAAAAATAAAGAAAGATATTTAGTTGCCGCCGGAGGTAACCATGGATTAGGGAATGTTAGATTCAAAAGTTCCACTAATAGAACACCAACAAAAAAAACAAATGGAAAAGTTGGAGAAGAATTTTGGATTTGGTTACAATTAAAAGTTATTGCTGACGTAGGAATAGTTGGCATGCCAAATGCAGGCAAGTCTAGTTTATTAGCAGCCATAACTAGGGCTAGACCAAAGATAGCAAGCTACCCCTTTACAACTCTCGATCCTAATTTGGGTGTTTCTTATTATGACGACAAGGAAGTAACGCTGGCAGATATACCTGGTATAATCGAAGGTGCACATGAAGGTGTTGGTCTAGGAGATAAGTTTCTACGTCATATCGAGAGATGTAAGATGTTGTTACATTTAATAGACTTATCTGAAGAAAAACTTGAAGAAAATTATTTGAATGTAAGAAATGAGCTGTCTAAATATGATAAAATTTTATCAAAAAAAAAAGAAATTATTATATTTAATAAATCTGATCTATTTGAAAAAAAAGAAATTGATGAAAAATTAAAAATTTTTAAAAAAAAAATTAAAAAAAAATTTGAGATAATTTCTGTTGTGGCTGATAAAAATTTAATTAATTTAAGAAAGATATTATTAAAAAATGTACATAAATAAAGCTAAAAAAATTGTAATAAAACTAGGATCATCTACTGTTATTGATAAAAAAGGTAACTTTAAAAAAAAATGGTTATTAAGTTTAATTAACGATATCAAAAAACTGAAAAAAAATAAACAAGAAGTAGTTCTTGTTTCTTCAGGTGCTATCGCACTTGGACAAAGTTATTTAAAAATTAAAAATAGAAAAGTTAAGCTTGAAATGAGTCAAGCAATAGCTGCAGTTGGGCAGATACATTTGATAAATGAATTTCAGAAACTCTTTGAAAAAAATAAATTAAAAATTGGGCAAATTTTAATTACACCTGATGATACGGAACAAAGAAGAAGAGCTCTTAATGCAAGAAGGACATTTGAAAATCTTTTTAGCCTTGGAGCAATACCTGTTGTTAATGAGAATGATACTACTGCTACCTCTGAAATAAAATATGGTGACAATGATAGGTTGGCCGCAAGAGTTGCTCAAATAATAGGTGCTGATTTATTGATAATTTTGTCAGATGTTGATGGGCTTTATGAATCTATTTCAAACAAAAAAAGTTTAGTTAAAAAAATTGAAACTATTGATAACGATACTTTTTCTTTGGTTAACAAAAAAATTAACATCTATGGTTCTGGAGGCATGCTAACCAAATTAGAGGCAGCTAAAATTTGCATGAATGCCGGGTGCAATATGCTAATTGCGAATGGAAATAATTTCAATCCTATTAAAAGAATCATAGAAAAAAAATTATTCACATGGTTTATGCCAAAAATTTCTAACTTAGATGCTAGAAAAAAATGGATAATAAGTTCACTATCTTCAACATCAAAAATCTATATCGACGATGGTGCTTCTCAAGCATTAAAATCTGGAAAAAGTTTATTACCCTCAGGTATTATTAAGGTCTCAGGTAATTTTAAAAAAGGTGATAATATATTGATTGTAGATAAAAATAATCAAGATGTTGCTAGAGCTTTATCTTCTTTTACTTCTGAAGAAATTAATAAAATTAAAGGTTTACAAAGCACTCAAATAGAAAATATTCTTGGCTACGCGAGTAAGTCAGAAATAGTACATAAAAACGATATAGTTATTTTATGAAAAAATTAAAACAAATTGGCATAAATGCAAAAAAAGCTTTCATTGGCCTTAAAAATTTAGAAAGTAAAAAAATAAATAAAGTTCTTTTAAAATATAATCAACTTTTATCAGAAAATAAAAAGCAAATTCTTCAAGAAAATTTAAAAGATGTAAGAGCAGCGAAAAGAAAACATCTTATAGATAGACTGATATTAGATGAAAAAAGAATAGAAAGTATAAGGTACTCTATCAATGAAATAATGAAATTTAAAAACCCACTCAATAGAGTTTTGGAAAACTGGAAAAGAACTAGTGGACTGAGAATAAGAAAAGTAACAACACCTATCGGTGTCATAGGAATAATTTATGAAAGTAGACCAAATGTGACAGCAGATGTATCTGCTTTGAGTCTCAAATCTGGTAATTGTGCAATATTAAGAGGTGGTTCTGAAGCTTTTAATTCAAATAAAATATTAGCCAATCTATTTAGAGATTCTCTAAGTAAAAATAAAATTGATAAAAATTGTGTTCAATTTATTGAGGATAAAAACAGAGATATTGTAAATTACATGTTGTCTAGTATGTCGATGTATATTGATGTCATTGTGCCAAGAGGAGGTAAAGAGCTGGTAAAAAAAGTTCAAGAACTTTCAAGGATTCATGTAATTGGACATCTAGAAGGTCTGTGTCATATTTATGTAGATAAAGATGCAGACGTAAAGATGGCTACTAAAATTATTGCTAATGCTAAAATGAGAAGAACGACTATATGTGGTGCTGTTGAAACATTGTTGATTGATTCAAAGTCGTTAAAAAAATATGTTTTACCAATTATAGACAAGCTCATATCTTTGGGGTGTGAAGTTGTTGTAGATAAAAAAATTAACAAGTTATTTAAAAATAAATTTAAAATAGCAAAGGAAATAGATTGGAAAACTGAATATCTAAATGCAAAAATTTCAATTAAGGCTGTAGACGGAGTGCAAGGTGCAAAAGAACATATATTAAAATATGGGACAATGCATACCGACAGTATAATTACCAACAATACTAAAACAGCGGAAATATTTTTAAACGGTGTAAATAGTGCAATTGCAATGCATAATGTTTCAACTCAATTTGCAGACGGCGGTGAGTTTGGTTTTGGTGGAGAAATTGGAATCTCAACAAACAAACTCCCGCCAAGAGGACCGGTTGGTGTTAATCAATTAACATCGTATAAATATATTGTGACTGGCAAAGGAATAATCAGGTCTTAATCAAACATGATTAGATCTAATAATAAAATTGGCATCTTTGGTGGAAGTTTTGACCCACCACATAAGGGTCATTTAGAAATATCAAAAATAGCAATAAAAAAACTATCTCTAGCTAAGCTCTATTGGTGTGTTACAAAAAAAAACCCATTTAAAAACAAAACTTTATTTTCACTGCATGAAAGAATTAAACAAAGTAAAAATATAACAAAAAAAATAAAAAAAATAAAAATAAAATTTTTTGATAAAAAAATAAAATCTGTTAATACGATAGATCTAATTAAATATTTAAAAAAAACAAATAAAAAAAAATCTTTTTTTTTAATTATTGGTTCGGATAACCTAATAAATTTTCACAAATGGAAAGAATGGGAAATATTAACAAAATTAACAGAAATTGTTGTATTCTCGAGAAAGGATTATGATATTAAAGCAAAAAAATCTATTATAGTAAAAAAGGTGAAAAAAATTATATTTATTAAAAATAAACAAATAAACATGTCATCTACGCAGATTAGGAAAAAATTATCTTAATTCTCAATGAAAATATCAGAAATAAAAAATAAAATTGAAATTATTTTAGGTAACAATAAGGCTAAGAATATTGTTTCAATTGATTTAAAAAAAAAATCTTACATAGCGGATTACATGATTATAGCTTCTGGTACTTCCTCGAGACATTTACAGTCTTTGTCTGAACATTTAGTTTCAGAGTTAAAAAAAATAGGTATAAATAATTGTAGAATTGAAGGAAGAGAAAGTAAAGACTGGAAGCTTGTGGATGCAATCGATATTATAATTCATTTATTCCATCCTGAGAAAAGAGAATTTTATGATCTCGAAAAAATGTGGTCTGAACCAACACCTAAAGAGAAAGCATTAATATGAAACAAATAAATATTATAATGACACTTTTATTATTAAATATTTTTATAAGTAGTAATTATGTTTACTCAAAAAACTCGAATGAATTGTATGAAAAAATTGATTTATTCAGTGAAGTTTTAGAAACTATAAAACAAGAATATGTTAATGAAGTTGATCAAGCAAAAATTATGGACTCAGCTATTAATGGCCTTTTGCAGTCTTTAGATCCCTACTCAGCATATATGAGCCCTAAATCCTTTGATGGTATGCAAACTGATACCAAAGGTATGTTTGGTGGCCTTGGAATTGAAATAGGAATGGAGTCAGGTGTTGTTAAGGTTATTTCTCCAATTGACGATACGCCAGCCGCAAATGCCGGTATAAAATCAGGAGATTATATTGTTAGAATTAATGATCAACAAGTGCAGGGTAAAACACTCACTGAAGCAGTTGAACTTATGCGTGGACCTGTTGGATCGGAAATAAAATTAACTATTAGAAGAAGAAATGAAAAAAAAGCTTTAGAATTTAAAATTACTAGAGCGGTAATAGAAGTTAAATCAGTTGAAGCAAAAATAATTGGTGTAAATAATAAAATTGGATACTTAAGATTAAAATCTTTTAACGAAAATAGTGATAAACAACTATTTGAAAAAATTAATAATTTTGAAAAAAAAAATAAATTAACTGGTTACATTCTTGATTTAAGAAATAACCCAGGAGGTTTATTAACTCAAGCCATAAGTATAACTGATTTTTTCTTAGATAATGGAGAAATAGTTTCTACAAAAGGGAGGAAGGTTAGCGAGACCAGAAGATTTTTTTCAAAAAAAGGTGATGGAATAAACGGAAAACCTCTAATAATAATTACTAATAACGGTTCAGCATCGGCATCGGAAATTGTATCTGGTGCACTAAAAGATCATAAGCGAGCAATTATTTTAGGCGAAAATTCTTACGGTAAAGGTTCAGTACAATCTATTATACCTCTTAAAAATGGTGGGGGTTTAAGGCTAACTATATCAAAATATTATTTACCTTCAGGAAAATCAATTTCAGAGGTTGGTGTTTTACCTGATATTTTTGTTGAAGAGAGTGGAAAAGATTTTAAAATCAATACTGAAACTGATAATCAATTAAAGTACGCAATTGATTTACTCAAATCTTAGAAATGAATTATAAAATTTTGCCGCTGAGAACAGGCGTTGGAATAGCTGTTCTCAATTCACAAAATAAAGTTTTTGTTGGTAAAAGAAAAGATAATCCATTCGATAAATGGCAAATGCCTCAAGGTGGTGTGAATTCTAACGAACCTTTATTGCAAGCAATGAAAAGAGAGCTCTTAGAAGAAACTAGTATAAAAAACGTAGAAGTTTTACAAGAATTTGAGCAATGGCTTGAGTACGAATTACCAGAAAACTTAATAGGGAAAATATGGAAAGGAAAATACAGAGGTCAAAAACAAAAATGGTTTGTAGTTAAATTTCTTGGAGATGACAGTGAAATTAATATAAATACAAAAAATGCTGAATTTATAGAATGGAAATGGATCGATATTGATCTTTTGCCAGATCTAATTGTGCTTTTCAAAAAACATGTCTATGAAAAAGTATTAGTAGAACTAAAAAAAATTGTTAACTAATTTGTTGAAGCGTTTCTAGCTTGTGATTTATAATATATTTTTCTTTATCTTTAATTTCTGAGTTTTGTAAAAGAACTTTAGAATCACTAATCATTTTTACTATATTTTCTTTTGTAAGTTCCTCTAATTTAATTGCGGATGAGGTTAAAATTAAAAGTTTATTATTAAAAAATTCTACAGTTCCTTCTTCAGCATAAAATTTCTCAATCTTATTTTCAATCTCTACTTCTATCAATCCAGGTCTTAAAAAAGTAATTAATGAAATATGATCTTTTAAAATTGTCATTAATCCCTCGTACGCTGGTATAGTTACTTGTTTAACTTCAGCGTTGATGAGCGTTTGATCGGGGCTAATTATTTTTAAGTTAAAGTTTTCAGACATTACTATTTGGCGTCTTGGGCCATTTTCTCAGCTTTCTCAACAGCTTCTTCGATTCCTCCAACCATATAAAATGCAGATTCTGGAAGGTGATCATAGTCACCTTTGCAGATTGCATCAAATCCTTTAATGGTTGAATCTAGATCTACTAATTTTCCAGGTGAACCTGTGAAGACTTCCGCAACAAAGAAAGGTTGTGATAAAAATCTTTGAATTTTTCTTGCTCTTGTTACGGTAATTTTATCTTCTTCTGATAATTCATCCATACCTAAAATTGCTATAATATCTTGTAGAGATTTATACGCTTGCAGTGTTTGTTGAACTTCTCTTGCTACTCTATAATGATCTTCTCCTACAATTCTTGGGTCAAGAATTCTTGATGTAGAATCTAGAGGATCTACTGCTGGATAAATTCCTATTTCAGCTATTTGTCTTGAAAGCACAGTTGTAGCATCTAAGTGTGCAAACGAGGTAGCTGGCGCTGGGTCTGTTAAGTCATCTGCGGGGACATAAATTGCTTGTACAGAAGTTATTGATCCTTTGCTCGTGGATGTAATTCTTTCTTGTAGATTACCCATGTCTGTAGCTAAAGTTGGTTGATATCCTACCGCTGAAGGTATTCTTCCTAATAACGCTGAAACTTCTGATCCTGCTTGAGTGAATCTAAATATATTATCAATAAAAAATAGTACGTCTTGTCCTTCTTTATCCCTAAAATATTCGGCAACAGTTAAACCTGTAAGGGCAACTCTTGCTCTGGCTCCTGGCGGTTCATTCATTTGTCCATAAACTAATGCAGCTTTAGACCCTTCACCATCAGGTTTGATTACTCCTGATTCGATCATTTCATGATAGAGATCGTTTCCTTCTCGAGTTCTTTCTCCAACTCCAGCAAATACTGAAAACCCACCATGTGCCTTTGCAATGTTGTTTATTAATTCCATAATAGTAACAGTTTTACCAACTCCAGCTCCTCCAAACAAACCAACCTTTCCGCCTTTCGCATAAGGAGCTAAAAGATCGATAACTTTAATTCCTGTAACCAGCATTTCTGTTTCAGTAGACTGCTCGGTAAACTTAGGAGCTTGTCTATGTATCGGCCATTTTTCTTTAGTTGTGACCGGTCCTTTTTCATCTATCGGTTCTCCAATTACGTTAATTATTCTTCCAAGAGTCTCTGGACCAACAGGTACTAGTATGGGCTCTCCTGTATTAGTAACTACATCCCCTCGTTTTAAACCTTCTGTAGAATCCATTGCTATAGTTCTAACGCTACCTTCGCCTAAATGCTGAGCAACTTCTAATACTAATTTATTCCCCTCGTTGTTCACTTCAAGTGCTGTATATATTTCCGGTAGATCGCCATCGAAAGTTACGTCGATAACTGCACCAATAATTTGAGTAATTTTTCCTGGTTTTTTCATAATTATAAACTTTCTGCTCCTGATATTATTTCGATTAACTCTTTTGTGATTACTGCCTGCCTACTTCTGTTGTAATTTATTGTTAACTTGTTAACTAAATCTCCTGCATTTCTAGTTGCACTGTCCATTGCGGTCATACGAGAGCCTTGTTCGCTAGCAGAATTTTCTAAAAAGGCTTTAAAAACTTGTGTTGAAATATTTTTTGGAAGTAAGTCTTCAAGAATCTCATCCTCGTCTGGCTCAAATTCATAAAAAATTTCTTCATTTTTTTTTGAATTTTGTTTTACTTCTGTGGGAATTATTTGTTGTGCCTCTGGTATTTGCGTCATAACATTCTTAAAATTATTAAAAAATAAAATACATTTATCAAATTCATTTTGATCAAATAAATCTAAAATTATTTTACCGACCTCATCAGCTTCCTTAAAAGAAATTTTTTTTTTATTTTTAAAGCTTAGTTTTTTAATAATATACTTGCCATATTCTCTCTTAAGCTGGTCGTGCCCTTTTGAACCAACTGTGATAATTTTTAAATTTTTTCCTTCTTTTAATGTTTTTTCAAAATATTTTTTTGCTAATCTGCATATATTTGAGTTGAAGCCTCCACACAAACCCCTGTCTGATGTCATTACCACACACAGATGAATCAGGTCTTTGCCCGTTCCAACTAATAGTTTTGGAGCATTTTGAGGATCACTTATAGATTCTGTGAGGTTTAAAATTATATTCTGCATTTTTTCGCTATAGGGTCTTCCTTTTTCAGCGCTCTCTTGTGCTTTTCTAAGTTTTGCAGCTGCTACCATTTTCATTGCTTTGGTAATTTTTTGTGTAGATTTAACGCTAACAATTCTTTTTCTTAAATCATCTAAACTAGGCATTATTTTTTACTTTTTTATACTCTTCTATTATTTGAATTAAAGAATCTTCAGTATCTTTATCTAATTTTCCTGTAGTTTGAATTGTGCTTAAAATTTCATTTTTTTCATTTTTAATTTTTTCTAGAATATCTTTTTCAAAACCTTTAATTTGATTTAATTCTACATCGTCTAAGTATCCTCTAACTCCTGTAAATACGGAAATAACTTGTTCCGCTACAGTTAAAGGTGAGTATTGATTTTGTTTTAAAAGTTCTGTTAATTTTGAACCACGATTTAAAAGCTTTTGTGTTGATGCGTCAAGGTCTGAACCAAATTGAGCAAAAGCTGCCATTTCTCTATATTGAGCTAACTCTAATTTTATTGAGCCGGCAACTTTTTTCATTGCCTTAGTTTGTGCGGCAGATCCTACTCTTGAAACTGAAAGTCCAACGTTAACAGCTGGTCTGATACCTTGGTTGAATAGTTGTGTTTCTAAAAATATTTGACCATCTGTAATAGAAATTACATTTGTCGGAATATAAGCAGAAACGTCTCCAGCCTGCGTTTCAATTATAGGTAAAGCAGTTAATGAACCCCCACCGTTAGCGTCGCTTAGTTTTGCAGCTCTTTCTAATAGTCTACTGTGCAAATAGAATACATCTCCAGGATATGCTTCTCGTCCAGGTGGTCTTCTTAATAGTAAAGACATTTGTCTATAAGCAACAGCTTGCTTTGATAAATCATCGTAAATAATTAATGCATGCATTCCATTGTCTCTAAAATATTCTCCTATTGTGCATCCTGTATAAGGAGCTAAAAATTGAAGTGGAGCAGCATCAGAGGCAGTCGCTGCAACAACTGTTGTGTATTTCATAGCTCCAGCATCTTCCAAGGTTTTAACGATCTGTGCTACTGTGGAACGCTTTTGACCTATGGCTACATAAACACAATAAAGTTTTTTCTTCTCGTCGTCAGATTCATTAATTGTTTTTTGATTAATAATTGCATCAATAGCAACTGCAGTTTTGCCAGTTTGACGATCACCAATAATTAATTCCCTTTGTCCTCTTCCAATTGGAATCAAGGTATCGATTGCTTTTAAACCTGTTTGCATCGGTTCACTTACGGACTGTCTTGGAATGATTCCAGGTGCTTTAACCTCTACCCTTTTCCTTGCTATTTTTTCACTTAAATTTCCTTTTCCATCGATTGGATTTCCCAATCCATCTAAAACTCTTCCTAAAAGTTCTTTACCAACAGGCGCATCTACGATTGATCCAGTTCTTTTTACAGTGCTACCTTCTTTTATTTTTCTGTCATCACCAAAAACTACTATTCCAACATTGTCGCTTTCTAAGTTAAGCGCCATACCTTTAGAACCATCTTCAAATTCCACCATCTCTCCGGCTTGCACATTATCAAGTCCAAAAACTCTTGCTATCCCATCACCAACAGATAGAACTTTTCCTATTTCTGAAACTTCAGCTTTTTCTCCAAAATTTTTTATTTGCTCTTTTAGTATTTTAGTAATTTCTGAAGGATTGATCTGCATATTATGCTTCTAACATTATTTGTTCGTATTTTTTTAATTTATTTTTAATGGAAGTATCAACCATCAAACTTCCAATTTGAAATTTTAAACCACCGATTAAAGTTTCATCAACTTTATAGTTAAATGCTACTGTAGTTCCCATCGCTTGTGAAAGCTCGATATTTAAATTTTTAAGTTCTTCATCTGTTAAATTTTTTGAAGAAATTAAAGAAGCTTTTAATTCTCCTCGTTTTTTTGAGACCAAAGATAGAAAATTCAGAAAAATAGTATTAAAGAAAAAAATTCTTCTTTTAGTAATTAATATAGCTAAAAAATTTTTAATAATTTTTGACAAACTCATTTCAACTGATATTTTGTTTAATACCTCGAGTTGGCTTGATTGGGATTGAGTAGGATTTTTAATAAAATTTTTAAAGTCTTGACTAGTATTGTAAATAGCTGAAAGATCTTTAACATCCTTCTCCACAGCATCTAATTCTGAATTTTCTTTAGCAAACTCATACAACGCCAAAGCATATCTATTAGCTGTTTCTGAAGAAAATGACTTATTGGAACTCACTTTAATACTCCTAAGTTAGAAATTTGATTAAGAATGTGGTTTCCTACCACAAGGATAGGCACCGATCAAGGTGGTTTGGTAGTTTCAGGCAAAGTTAATAGGATCGACATCAACTGTGAGTTTTATTTTTTTAGATAAAGTTAAATTTTCAAGAATTCTTCCTACACTTTTTTGAATTAAATTGGTGTTTTTTGATCTTAATAAAAGTCGTGTTCTATACTTTTTTTTAACTTTAAATATAGGGGAATCTACAGGTCCTAAAACATCAAGTTGACTTATAGTACTCAATTTTTTTTTAATCTCTTGTGCCGCTCTAAAACTATCCTGACTAGAGTTGGCTGAAATAATCAAAGCAATAAGTCTTGAATATGGTGGTAAATTTTTATTTTTTCTAATAATTAATTCATTGTTTAAAAATTTTTCCGGATTATTTTCTAATACATCTTTTAATGTTTCGTTCATAGGTGTTGTTGTTTGATATATAATTGTCGATTTCTTTGAAAATCGACCTGCTCTTCCACTTAATTGATTATACAGCTGTATATTTTTTTCAGTTGTTCTTAAATCATATCCCATTCCAGAAAAATCTGCATCTACTACAACAATACAATTTAATTTGGGAAAATTGAATCCTTTTGAAATTAGTTGTGTGCCTACAAGAATATCTATCTCATTTCTTTCTATTTTTTTTAAAATAGATTCTGTTTCATTTTTTTTTGCCAAAAAATCGCTTGAAAATATTTTAATATTTTTTTTTGGAAAAATTATTTTTAATTCATCATATATTTTTTCAACACCCGGACCATACATACGAAAATCACAAAGCTCTTTATCTGTCTTGCAATTTTTTTCTTTCTTCACCTTGACTCCACAATGGTGACAAATAAGTTTATTCGTATATTTGTGATAAGTTAAATAGATTGAACAATTTGGGCACAAATGTTTAAAACCACATTTTTTACAAATTAAAAAAGGTGCGTATCCTCTCCTGTTTAAAAAAAATAGCACCTGTTCTTTGTTTTTTAAATACCCCTGAATTAAATCTATAGTTTCATCTGCTATAAATTGATCTTTTTTAAGTGAAGATTTTTCAAGATTAACTACTTTAGCTTCTGGCAATGGAAAATCACGATAACGATTTGTTAACCTAGTGTGGTTATATTTTTTTTTTTTTATATTGCTAAAAGTTTCCAGCGAAGGAACGGCAGAAACTAGATGTATAGGTATATTTTCAAAAGAAGCTCTTGATATTGCCATATCACGTGCGTGGTAAATAATACCTTCATCTTGTTTGTATGACGGATCATGTTCTTCATCTAATATGATTAAACCTAGATTTTTAAATGGCAATAACAATGAAGAACGTGCTCCAATTACTAAATTTAAACTGTTGTTGGCAACTCCTTGCCAGATTTTTCTCTTACTTTTAACTCCTATCTTTGAATGCCAAATTGCTGGCAAAAAACTAAAAAATTCTTCAAATCTATCTTTAAATTGATTGGTTAAAAATATTTCAGGTAACAGTATAAGCACTTGTTGACCTTTTTTTAAAATTTCTTTTATTCTTTCAAAGTAAACTATAGTTTTTCCTGATCCTGTAACACCCTGTAATAACGATACATTAAATGAATTGCCAAATTTTCTAAGATCTTCAAGGCTTTTTTTTTGATCTTTATTTAAAATAAATTTAGATTTATTTTTTTTAAAATTCTCTTTATTTTTCTCTTCAATTTTAGTTATGTTTTTTTTATCTCCAAGGCACATTTTAAGAACCTTACCTTTTGAGACTAAGTTGTATGCAGAAAACCAATTAATATAGTCAATTAGTCTTTTATTGATTTTAAAATCATCTACTTTATTATCGATTTTTTTTATCTTAAATTCCTTGAATGAAGGTTGAATTTTGTCCCAAATAACACCTATTTCTTGGCCCTTGCCAAAAGGAACGACGACTAAGTCCCCAGGTTTTAAGTCTCCTAAAATGCCAGAATCGTATGTGAAGGGAAAATTAAATATTTTAGGAATTAAAACAGGAACTTTCATTTTAAGAATCTAATTGATATTATATCAATTAAAAATGAATTGCTCTTTTATCAACAGCTAGAGCTGCTTCTTTTACTGCTTCTGTATGGGTTGGATGAGCATGACATGTTCTCGCAATATCTTCTGCGCTTGCCCCAAATTCCATAGCTAATGCCATTTCAGCTATCATGTCTCCTGTGTGTGGCCCAATCATGTGAACTCCTAAAACTCTATCAGTTTTGCTATCTGCTAATATTTTTACAAAACCATCTGTTTCATTGTTAACCTTAGCTCTTGAGTTTGCAAGAAATGGAAATTTTCCTACCTTATAACTAATATTTTCATTTTTAAGTTGTTCTTCTGTTTTACCTACCGCGGCAACTTCTGGCGAGGTATAAATTACACCTGGTATAATGTTATAATTAACGTGACCTGCTTGACCTGCTAAAATTTCTGCTACGGCAATTCCCTCTTCTTCTGCTTTGTGTGCAAGCATAGGTCCTTTAATAACGTCTCCAATAGCATAAATATTATTTACTGAAGTTTGTAATTTTTTATTTACTTCAATCATGCCTCGAGCATCTTTTTTAATTCCCATTTTTGTTAAGTTTAAACCTTCAGTATAAGGCTTCCTTCCCACAGAAACTAAAACTTTATCTGCTAAAACAATTTCTTTTTTAGAGGTTTGGTTGTTTGTAAAAGTGATTTCAACTTGATTGTCTTTGTTGGTTGCTGAAGTTACTTTCGAGTTCAATTTAAATTTAATTCCTTGTTTTGTCAAAATTTTTTGAAATTCTGTAGAAACTTCTTTGTCCATACCTGGGGTAATATGATCTAGATATTCTAAAACTGTTACCTCCGATCCTAAACGCGACCACACAGATCCCATCTCTAATCCGATATATCCACCACCTATTACAATAAATTTTTTTGGTACTTCTTTAAGAGCAAGAGCTCCAGTTGATGACACAATGTTTTTTTCATCTATTTCAATGCCAGGAAGTGAGGAAGGTGCTGAACCTGTCGCGATTACGATATTCTTAGCTTTATATGATGTTTTTTTCTCACCATCGTAAGCAACAACGTCATTTTTAGAAAATAAAACTCCTTTACCTTTAATATAGGTCACATTGTTTTTTTTAAATAAAAATTCAATTCCTTTGGTTAAAACTTGAACTGATTTGTTCTTGTTCATCATCATTTTATCTAGATTGAGTTTTAAACCCGAGAATTCTATTCCTTGAGAATTAAAATCTTTTTGAGCTTTGTAAAAAGATTCAGAAAGGTTTAAAAGGCTTTTGGAGGGTATACATCCTACGTTAAGACAAGTTCCGCCTAATGTTCCTCTTGATTCAATGCACGCAGTTTTCAAACCTAATTGAGCAGCACGAATAGCACAAACATAACCACCTGGCCCTCCACCAATAATAATTACATCAAAATTATTTTCCATTACTATAAATTTAAAAAAAGTCTTCTTGGATCTTCAAGACATTCTTTAACAATTTTTAAAAACGAAACCGCTTCTTTGCCATCAACTATCCTGTGATCGTAAGAAAGTGCTAAATACATAATTGGTCGGATAGTAATATTCTTATTAACTACTACAGGTCTCTCAACAATGTTGTGCATACCTAAAACGGCAGATTGAGGAGGATTTAAAATAGGGGTTGAAAGCATTGAGCCATAAATACCTCCATTTGTAATAGTAAAAGTTCCTCCTTGAAGGTCGTCAATAATAATCTTTCCGTCTCTTGCTTTTTGTCCTAATAAAGTAATATTTTTTTCTATATCAGCAAAAGACATCTCATCTGTATTTCTTAGCACTGGCACAACTAATCCTCTATCAGTTCCAACCGCTATGCTAATGTTATAATAGTTTTTGTAAACTATCTCGTCTCCTTGAATTTCTGCGTTTATAATTGGATAGCTTTTAAGTCCAACTACACATGCTTTTACAAAAAAAGACATAAAACCTAATTTTACTGAATGTTTTTTTTGAAACTCTTCTTTATATTCGTTTCTCATTAAAATAACTGCGTTCATATCAATTTCATTAAATGTAGTTAGCATGGCCGCGTTTTCTTGTGCTTCTTTAAGTCTCTTAGCTATAGTCATTCTTAACCTGGTCATTTTAATTCTTTCCTCTGGTCCATGTGTTGCTTTTCTTTCAGATGGCTTAGGAGCTGAACCCATTAGGCTTAGAAGATCTTCCTTTAAAATAATTCCATTTTTTCCTGAACCTTCAACTTCATTTAAATTAATTTTTGATTCCATTGCAATTTTTCTTGCTGCTGGAGAGACTAAATTTATATTTGAAATTTGTGTTATACCTTTCTCTTCTTGAACTTCAGTCAGAATTAAAGGCTCTTCGATTAATTCATTTTTTTTTTCTTCTGGGGCTTTAATATTTCTAACTACTTCTAATTTTTTTGGAGGCGGAGAATATTTTTTTTCATCTACTGGAGTATTAATTGTAGAACTTTTTAAAAAACTTATAGTTCCCAACAAGGCTCCAACATTTACCGTTTGACCCTCTTTAACAGAAATTTTATCTAGAATACCGTTAGAAGGAGCGGGTACTTCTACGTTAACTTTGTCTGTCTCTAGCTCGACAACAGCCTCATCAGCACTAACTTTGTCTCCTTGATTTTTTAGCCATTTGGCCACTGTAGCTTCTGTTACAGATTCTCCAAGTACTGGGACTAATATACGATCAGACATTAATTAATTTTTCCAACCACCTTTTCTAATATTTCTTTTTGTTGTGCAAGGTGTTTATTGAGATTTCCTGTCGCTGTTGAAGCTGATGGTCTTCTTCCAATATATTCAACATTTTTTTTACCATAATTGATAATTTCTAGAGTTCTATCAATATAATTTTTTACTGTGTTCCATGCGCCCATATTTTGTGGTTCTTCTTGGCACCAATAAAAATCTGCATTTTTAGCGTATCGTTTTAACTCTCTTCCTAATCTTTTTACTGGGAAAGGATAAATTTGTTCTAAACGGATAAAGACAACTTCATCATTTTGAGTCTTTTCTCTAGCATCGGTTAAGTCAAAATAAATTTTTCCCGAGCAAATAACTACTTTTTTTATTTGATTATCTTTTTTAAGTTGAATTAAACCATACTCACTTGTGTAAGCACGATCGGGCAAAACCCTGTGAAAAGATGTGTCTTTTGCAAAGTCATCTATACTCGAAACACATTGTTTATGCCTCAGTAGAGACTTCGGTGTCATAATTATTAATGGTTTTCTAAATTCTCTATGCATCTGTCTTCTTAATGCATGAAAATAATTAGCTGGTGTTGTGCAGTTTACTACTTGAATATTATCTTGTGCACATAATTGTAAAAACCTTTCCAATCTCGCAGAAGAATGTTCTGGACCTTGACCTTCATAACCATGAGGCAATAACAATACTAAACCACTAGCTCTTCCCCACTTAGATTCGCCTGAAGTTATAAATTGGTCAATTATTATTTGAGCACCATTAGCAAAATCACCAAATTGAGCTTCCCACAAAACTAATGTTTCTGGTTCAGATAAAGAATATCCAAACTCAAAACCTAACACTGCTAATTCAGATAAAAGAGTGTCTATTACTTCAAAACTTTTTTGATTTTCTGAGATATTATTTAAAGGTATATACCTTTCGTGACTATCTTGATTTCTAAGCACTGAATGTCTCTGGCTAAAAGTTCCTCTTCCAGAGTCTTGACCTGACAACCTAACAGAAAAACCTTCTTCTAAAAGAGTACCAAACGCTAACGACTCTGCCGTCGACCAATCAATAGGGAGGTTGCTCGTAAACATTTTTTGTTTATTTTCAAATATCTTTTTTAAAGTTTTGTGTATGCTAAAATTTTTTGGAATAGTTGTAATTTTTTTTCCAATTATATTAATTTTTTCTTTTCTAACGCCACTAACTCCTCTTTTGTCTTTTCCGGGAGTTGGGATAAATCTTGACCAAACACCATCGAACCACTTTAATTCTGGTTTGTAGTTTTTTGATTCAATAAATTCTTTTTCAAGATATGATTTGAAATCACTTACTTCTTGGTTTACTTTTTTTTCAGAAAGAAGATTCTCGTTTACTAATTTTTCAGAATAAATTTTAAGGGTAGTAGGATGGGACTTTATTTTTTTATACATTAAAGGCTGAGTAAAAGAGGGCTCATCACCTTCGTTATGTCCAAATCTTCGATAACAAAACATGTCAATTACAATATCTCTATTAAATTGTTGTCTAAATTCAGTCGCAATTTTTGCACAATGCACAACTGCCTCAGGATCATCTCCGTTAACGTGTAAAATAGGAGCCTGGGCAATTTTTGCTACTTCACTTGGGTATGGTGAAGATCTTGCAAACCTTGGGGATGTTGTGAAACCAATCTGATTATTAACAATAATATGAATTGTTCCACCTATATTATGCCCTGGTAATCCCGACATTGCAAAACATTCTGCAACTATACCTTGTCCTGCAAATGCTGCATCGCCATGTATTAATACTGGGATAACTTTTTTTCTTTCTGGGTCTTTGTGAAATAATTGTTTTGCTCTTACTTGTCCTAAAACCACAGGATTAACAGCCTCTAAGTGTGAAGGGTTATCAGTCAAACTAATATGCACGACATTACCATCAAACTCTCGATTTGATGATGCACCTAAATGATATTTAACATCTCCCTCGAAATCTCTTTTAGCCGCAACGGAGCTACCAAAAAATTCATTAAAAATTGCTTTAAATGGTTTGCCCATAACATTAGATAAAATATTTAATCTTCCTCTATGTGACATACCAATCTTAATTTCTTTTACACCTAAATTACCCCCTCTTTTTATTATTTGTTCAAGTGCGGGTACAAGAGATTCTCCACCATCTATTCCAAATCGTTTTGTTCCTACAAACTTAACATGTAGGTATTTCTCAAAACCCTCTGCTTCAATAATTTTGTTTAAAATAGCTTTTTTTCCATTCTCTGTAAAAGTAACTTCTTTTTCTGGTCCCTCTATTCGATTTCTAATCCAATTTTTTTCATCTGGGTCTCCCATGTGCATAAATTCATAACCTATATTTCCAGAATAAGTTTTTTTTAAAATAGTTTTTATTTCTGAAAGTGTCGCTTCTTGTAATCCTAAAACTCCATCTAAAAATATTTTTTTATTAAAATCACTTTTAGTAAAACCATATGTTTCAGGTTTTAGTTCTGGGTGCTCTTCTCTTGTCATTAATCCTAGTGGGTCAAGGTTTGCAGTCAGATGTCCTCTAATTCTGTAGGCCCTAATCAGCATTATAGCTCTTATAGAATTTTTTGCTGAATCTTGTGTTAAAGGAAGATTAGTAGTTCTACTATCTTCCAGCGAATCTTCATTGAACAGATCTTCTAAGCCTAAATTATCATTTTTAATTTTTTTGTTGGGAGCCCAACTTGGTCCTTTCAAAGTTTTAGAAATAATTTCTTCATTTTCTTTGAGTCCGTCAAAAAATTCTTTCCATCCTTCGGGTAGCTTACTTGGGTTGTTTAGATAGTCTGAATAATACTCTTCTATAAAGGCAGAATTATTGCCGGCTAAAAAAGAAGTTTTTTTAAATATGTTATTATCTTGAGATGATGACATTTCAATATCTCATAATAACATATATATTTTTTAATTATCTACTTAGTTTTTCGAGCAGGGTTTTCCCAATATCTGCTGGGGACTTTGAGACTGTTATTCCTGCTGATTTCATCATTTCAATCTTATCTTCTGCCCCGCCTTTTCCATTAGATATAATTGCCCCTGCGTGACCCATTCTTCTTCCTGGAGGAGCTGTAAGCCCTGCTATAAAACCAACCATAGGTTTTTTAATTTTTGATTTTTTTATAAATTCTGAAGCTTCTTCTTCTGCTGACCCACCAATCTCGCCAATCATAACAATAGATCTGGTATCTTCGTCTCTTAAAAATAAATCAAGACAATCAATAAAATTAGTTCCATTAATTGGGTCTCCGCCTATACCAATGCAAGTAGACTGACCCATTCCATTTATTGTAGTTTGAGCAACAGCTTCGTAGGTTAAAGTTCCAGATCTAGAAACTATTCCAACAGAACCTTTTTTGTGAATATTACCTGGCATAATTCCAATTTTACATTCATCCGGAGTTATAATTCCAGGACAATTAGGTCCTATTAAACGACTATTACTTTTAATTAAAATTTGTTTTACCTTAATCATATCTATAATCGGTATTCCCTCTGTAATACAAACTATAAGTTCCATTTTTGATTCTATAGCTTCGATTATAGCTGCTCCTGCAAATTTTGGCGGTACATAAATCATTGTTGCGCTTGCCCCTGTAATTTTCCTTGCTTCTTCAACAGTATCAAAAACAGGTAAACCAAGATGTTTTTGTCCACCTTTTCTAGGTGTAACTCCACCCACTAACTTTGTCCCATATTTTATAGCTTGCTCTGAATGAAATGTTCCATGCTTTCCAGTAAAACCTTGACAGATAACTTTTGTATTTCTATTTACTAATACAGACATTTATTTTATTGCTTCAACAATTTTTTGCGCTGCATCGTTCAGATCTGTAGCTGACAATATTTTAAGACCGGATTTATCCAATATTTCTTTTCCTTCTTTAAAATTAGTACCTGCCAATCTAACAACAAGAGGGACATTTAAATTGGTTTCTTTTGCTGCATCAAGTACTCCTTGAGCAATTACATCGCATCTCATTATTCCACCAAATATATTGATTAATATACCTTTAACATTCTTGTCTGAGAGGATTAATTTGAAAGCAGCTGACACTTTTTCTTTTGATGCACCTCCTCCTACGTCTAAAAAGTTTGCTGGTTCTTCGCCATACAATTTTATAATATCCATAGTAGCCATAGCTAATCCAGCTCCATTAACCATACATCCAATTGATCCATTCAATTTAATATAAGCTAAATCATGTTTGCTAGCCTCTATTTCGGCTGGTTCTTCTTCGTTTAAATCTCGTAATTGTAAAATCTCCGATCTCCTAAATAATGAATTATCATCAAAATTCATCTTTGCATCAAGACATACGATTTTATTATCTTTAGTGATGATAAGAGGGTTTATTTCAATTAAAGTCGCATCTTTTTCGATCAGAATTTTATTTAGAGATTTGATCAACTTTTGCGCTGTTAATTTTTGCTCATTATTAAAATTAAATGGTTTTATTATTTTATCTACTTCATCTTCATTAAGATCACTTTTTAAATCAATCTTATTTGTGGTGATTTTTTCTGGTGTATCAGAAGCTACTTTCTCAATATCCATGCCTCCTTCTGTGCTACTTATAAAGGCAATTTTAGAACTAGTTCTGTCAACTAAACATGACAAGTAAAATTCTTTTGCTATGTCTGAAGCTTCTTCTACATACAGTCTTTTTACTTCTTTGCCCTCAGGGCCTGTTTGGTGAGTAATTAACTTCATGCCCAACATTTTTTTAGCTTGGTGTTTTAATTCTTCAATACTCTTAACTAATTTAACCCCACCTCCTTTGCCACGTCCACCTGCATGAATTTGAGCTTTTAAAACAAATTCTTTAGAGTTTAATAGCTTAATTTTATTGTCTATTTCGTCTAATGAAAAAACAACGATTCCATTAGAAACGGGCGCACCATATTCTTTTAATATTTTTTTTGCTTGATGCTCGTGAATATTCATAATTTAATATACATTATTAATGTATTAATGTTTAAAAATTTAAATGTATATACAACATTTTTATTATTGAAAGTTATTTTTTTATAATCTTATTTATCTTATAAAGTGAATTTATTAATTACAAAATTGAGAAAAAATAATTCTAAATTAGTTTATTTTATTTTTTTTTTTTATTTTTTAATAGGAATATTAACATTTACAAACTATGGAATATCAATTGATGAAAAATTTCAACGCTTATCTGGATTTTACTGGTTAAAATATCTATTAAGCTTTACAAATTTTGATTATCTTAAAGAAGTTACTAATTTAAAATTTTTTTCTATAGTTGACTACACTTTACCCGCTATTCAATACAGTGTTAAATATAGTATATTTTTTGATATCCCTGCTGCTTTAATTGAAATTATATTTAAAATTGAAGATTCAAAAAAATATTTTGAAATCAGACATTTTTTTAATTTTTTTATATTTTTTCTAAGTTCAGTTTATTTTTATAAATTACTAAAAAATAGATTTTCGAATTATAACGTTTCTATTTTAGGATTAATTTTTTATATATTTTCACCAAAAATTTATGGTGCCAGCTTCTATAATAATAAAGATATTATCTTTTTATCTTTGCTTGTTATTTCGATTTATTATTTTTTTAAGGCTATAGATAGTTTAAGTTATAGAAATATTATTTTACTATCTGCAACTTTAGCTATAGCGACATCATTTAGAATAATTGGAATTTTTTTTCCATTAATGTTTCTTTTTTTTTATTTTTTAACAGTTGTTTCGAACAGAAATGAATTAATTTTCATACCTAAAATTTTGCTATTTCTAATTTTATATTTTTTATTTTTATATATTTTTTTCCCATTTCTTTGGGAGTCACCAATTAAAAATTTCATTTCTCTTTTTGATGTAGAAGAAACGGTTATTAAAATGAAAATATTATTCAATGGTAATTATGTAAATTCTAATTTTTTACCTTCAAGCTATCTGATAACTTGGGTGATAATTTCTACGCCCGTAATTCATTTAATTTTCTTTTTTTTTGGATTTATTTTTTGTTTAAAAAGATTTTTGTTAAGGTTTTTTAATATAGAGAAAGACAAAAACTGTAATGATTTATGGAGAGGAAAAAATGAAAAAAAAGATTTATTAATTTTATTTTCTCTAATCTTAATTCCATTATATGTAGTTTATTCTCAAACAAGCCTAAATAATTCATGGAGGCATTTATATTTTTTGAATATATTTTTAATTTATTTTGTGAGTTATGCTACTTATATTTTTTTATTAAAATTGAAAAATAATTATAGTAAAATTTTTTTAAACACATTAATTATTATAGCTTTAATACACGTTGGTTCTCGCATGATTATTTACCACCCTTATCAGAGCACCTATTTTAACTTTTTAATTTCATCGACATTGAAAAATAAATTTGAAGTTGATTATATGGGACTTACTGCTGTTAGATTCTTAAGAGAGGTTTTAGAGCTGGAAAAAAGTAATAATAAAGTTATAGGGGTTGCGGTTGCATCCTTTTTACCGATACACAACAGTTTAGACCTACTAACGGAGGATGAAAAAAAAAGAATTATTGTTTATGGAAATGAATTCAATAAAGCAGACTATATTTATTCAAATTTTGTATCTGAAGTAGATAAAAATGTAGATAAAAAATATGAAATACCAAATAACTTTACTCATTTGTACACCTTTAATATATATGGGGCTAATATGTATAGTGTTTTCAAAAAAAATAAAAACTAATGAAAATATTTTTTTATAAAAGTCTTTTGATTTTTTTTCTTTCATTTATTCTAGTTCAGTTCACAATTGGCGTGGTTGTAAAAGATTTTAAAGAACAAATTTATGAATTGAAATCTAAAAAAAACATTGAGGCTTTTAAAAATAAAATGAGAGAAGAAATAAAAAGTGGGTTAGAAAGTGAAAATTATTTATCTAATCAAGATGCACAATTAATTAATAATTTTATAAATAAAATTAAAAAAGAATTAATTAATAAAAAATAATATTAGATACTTGTAAATCTTTTTGAGTAATAATATGAATATTATACTAATACCTGTCTATAACGATTGGAAATCTTTAAATTATCTTCTTTTTCAAATAAATGAAAAAATCAGTTCAAAAAATTTAACAAAAATTTTAATAATAAATGACAATTCTACACAAAAAATAAATATAGAAAGAAAAAAATTAAATAAGATCAAAGAAATAGAAATTTTAACATTAAAACAGAATCTTGGAAGTCAAAAATCAATTGCTATTGGCCTTAATTATTTAAAAAAATTAAATGATACTTTTTATATAACTGTAATGGATGGAGATGGAGAAGATAATCCTTCTAAAATTTCTAAGATGATGAGTGTTGCAAAAAAGGATCTGAGTCGGGTTGTCACTTCGCATCGAAAAAAAAGGAATGAAAATTATTTAATTAAATTTTCGTACAAAATTCATTTATTAGTCTCTCTGCTACTTACCTGGAATTGGATAAATTTTGGTAACTTCAGCTGTTTTCACTCTAGTAATCTGAATAGAATATTATTAAACAATAATATCTGGCTTGCATATTCTGCGGGTATTTTAAAAAATTGTAAAGTAAACAAAATATACACTACTAGACAAAAAAGATATTTTGGTAATTCAAAAGTAAATTTTTTAAAGCTGGTGGAGCATTCATTGAGAATTATTGGTGTTTTTTACGAAAGAGTACTTGTTAGTTCTCTTCTTTATATTTTTGTAATTTATAATTATTTTTCTAAATTTAATAATTTTTTTTATTTTTTTATTATTATACTGAACATATTAATACTTTTTATAAAATATAAAAATTATAAAAAGGAACCTTTTAGTTATAAAACTTTTGTTAAAGATACTAAGAAATTTTAATCTAAACATTTAATGTCGATAGTAAAAACAATGAATATATTATCCTCCGATTTCGTATAACATTTTTTTTCAATAAAATTTGTAAATATCTCTGTAGAAATATTTTCTATTTTAATAAAATAAACTTGGTTTATTTGATCTTTTAATAATTTATTTCTAAAAAAGTTTTTATAATAATCAAAATACTTGTTTTTTATTATTGGAATACTTGCACCATCGAGCGTGTGTGTTCTGCTAGGTGAATTTGTTTTTACTTTAGTAATACTGTCTAAAAATAGATAATGAGTTATCAGCATAATTTTATTTTTTTTTTTGTTAATTTCTGCTCTAATTTCTCCGAGTATCTTTAATTCAATTTTTGGACTGCCTTTGTAGAGATGTGATACCCACAAATTACCTTTTAAGCTTTTGTGAAGCACACTAGGGTCAGCATGTTTGGAAATATCTGTGTTTTCCAGTTCATGAAATTTTCTCGTTTCGTTAAATCTAAAATGGTACTTAATTGTAGAAATTAAAACTAATAATATAATTAAATAGATTAATACTGGTTTTATCTTAATATTTAATTTTTCTATTTCAACATGAAGAAAAGCAAAATTTAAGGGCACTAAAAAATAAATATAGATTTGATTCTTTGTTAGCAGTTGATGAAAAATTAAACACAGGCAAAAGCAAAAAAAAATTAAAAAAATTGTGAATTCAAGAGAGTAAAATTTTATTTCACCTGTAAAAAGTTTTTTAAGTTTTAATAGACTTAAAATAAAAAGAGGTATTAAAATAAATTTATATTTATTAAACATAAATTCAAAAGTAATATTAAAAATATTTAATCGTTCTAATCCTATGTTTTGTGGATAATCTAAATATTGAATATAAAAAAAATTAAATTCAGTATTGAGAATTTTTAACAAAAAAAAAGTTAATAATAAAAAAAAAATTCCTGAAAAAAAAATAATAGTTATTGGTTTATAATATTTATTATTTAATAAATAAGGAAAAATTATAATTGTATTTATAATAATTAAATAAGAAGAAGGAACTTGTTTTGACAAAAATGAAATATAATAAAAAAATACTATTAAAAACCAATTAATCTTTTTTTCAGGATTTTCTAAAACCAAAATAATTAGATAAAAAGCTATAAGAGAAAAAAAGGTAGCATGTAAATCTAAAAATGGCGTCCCAGAAATTGTGTAAGCAAGGATCGAAAAAGAAATAGTGTAGAAAAAAGCACTTTTTACACTTAATTTTAATTTAATTAAAAAATAAAATGTTGTAATAGAAATGATCATATTGAAAAAAGATGAATGTGCTATATATGCATACCAATTAACTCCAAATAGTTTAAAAAAAAGTGCCTGTAAAAAATCTACAAAAATTCCTGATACCACCCAATAATCTCTGATTGGATACTCTCCATTTAATATTTTATATGCGCTGTCGTAGTGTAAGAATGTATCAATCGGAAAAACACCAAATTTTGAAAAATTCCAATTTACTGCAAAAGAAAAAACAATAATAACAAGTGGATATAAATAATCTGAGAAATTTTTTTTATTAACGGAAAATGTTGACATTTAATTTTGTAAAATAGATTAATTTATAATAACAATAAATAAAAATAATATTATGAATGAATATCCAAAGATAGTCACGGAAAGATTTGATGGCGCCAATTTCCACATAAAATACTGTCTTAAGTTTATAAATAAATATCTTAAAGGTAATATTCTTGAAGTAGGAGCTGGTTGCGGAAGTTTCACAAAACATTATCTAAATAAAGAAATAACATCAATTACTCTAACAGAGTTAGATCAAACAAATATTTTTAATCTAAATAAAAAATTTAACAATTATCAAAAAATAAAAATTATAAAAAAAAAAATAGATCAAATAGAAGAAAAATTTGATGTTATTATTTATTTACATGTTCTTGAACATATAGAAAATGATCAAAATGAAATTAACGAAGCTTCTAAGAGATTAAATAAAAATGGTGTCTTGATAATAATGGTTCCCGCACATCAGAAAATGTATTCTAATTTAGATAGAGCTGTAGGCCATTTTAGAAGATATGAAACAGATTTTTTTAACAAAAAATTTGAATTCTTAGAACTATCTAGTGTTAAATTTTTAGATTCCATGGGATATTTTTTATATTATCTTAATAAATTTTTTTTCAAAAAAGAAGTATACCCCTCAAAATTAAAAATATTTATTTGGGACAAAATATTTACGCCTCTTAGCATTTTTGCTGACTTTGTTCTTAGATATAAATTTGGGAAGTGTATTTTAGCTATATATAAAAAATTAAACTAAAAAAGGATCAATTTTTTTTGCCGCATCAAACAGTTCCTTGACTGCTTTTACTGAATACTCAAGATTGTTTTTTTCCTCATTACTAAGGTTAATGTTTACAATTTTTTCAATACCTTCTTTTCCGATAATTACAGGTACACCCAGATATAAATCTTTAACGCTATATTCTCCATTTAGGTAGGCAGCACAAGGAAGTTTTTTTTTTAAATCTTTTAAATAGCTCTCTGCCATTTCAACACCTGATGCTGCGGGTGCATAAAAGGCTGATCCTTTCTCTAAAAGTTTAACTATTTCCGCTCCTCCTTTTTTTGTTCTTTCTACAATATTTTCTAAAGTTTCTTTTTTTATTTTTCCGCTTTGTATTAAATCTATAATCGCTATTCCGTCCACCTTCGTGTGATTTAGCATTGAAACCATAGTGTCACCATGACCGCCTAAAACTAAGGAATCTATTTTTTTTACTGGTATTCTTAGTTCTTGAGATAAAAAATATTTAAATCTTGATGTATCTAATATACCGGCCATTCCAACAACCATATTTTTCGGTAGTCCAGAATATTTTTGCAACGCCATAACAATAACGTCAAGTGGATTTGTGATACAGATCACAAAAGCATTTGGTGATGTACTTTTTATTCCTTCCGCAACTTGTTTAATGATTTTTAAGTTTATTCCGAGAAGATCATCTCTTGTCATTCCAGGTTTTCTGGGAACGCCTGCTGTAATAATTATAACATCCGAATTTTTTGTGTCTTCATAACTATTTGTTCCAATTATGCTTACGTTAAAACCATCTACAGAAGAAGATTGTGCTATATCTAGGGCTTTCCCCTTTGCCACCCCTTCAACTACATCAAATAAAACTATATCTCCCAACTCCTTTAATGCTATTAAATGAGCTAGAGTTCCTCCGATTTGACCGGCTCCTATAAGTGAAATTTTTTTTCTCATTTTTTACTTCATTGTTGGCATTACAAACTCTGGGTCAGACCTTAAACCTGATGGCCATCGTGATGTGATTGCTTTTAATTTTGTATAAAATCTAACTCCTTCTAGTCCGTGCATGTGCTGATCGCCAAATAAAGATCTTTTCCAGCCACCAAAACTATGAAAAGCCATAGGAACGGGTATTGGAATATTAATACCAACCATTCCTACCTGTACTTTACTTGCAAATGTTCTTCCTACATCCCCATCTCTAGTAAAAATAGCTACTCCATTTCCAAATTCATGATCATTAACTAATTTTAAAGCTTCTTCAAAATCTTTTGCTCTTACAACTGATAAAACAGGACCAAAAATTTCTTCTTTATATATTCTCATATCTTTTTTAACGTGATCAAATAAACATCCGCCTATATAGTAACCGTTCTCATACCCTTGTAATTTTAAATTTCTTCCATCAACAACTAATTTTGCTCCTTCTTTTACACCAATATCTATATAGCCTTTTACTTTCTCTAAATGTTGTTTCGTAACTAGTGGGCCCATTTCTGATTTTTTATCCATACCTGAACCTACTTTTAACGCTTCAACTTTTTTAACTAAATTTTCAACTAACTTATCACCAATACCACCAACCGCTACTGCAACTGATTGTGCCATACATCTTTCACCTGCTGAGCCATAGGCTGCACCCATTAAACCATTAACTGCCTGATCTAAATCACAATCTGGCATAATTACAGCGTGATTTTTTGCACCACCTAGTGCTTGAACCCTTTTTTCATTTTTTGCACAATTTTCATAAATATATTTTGCAATAGGAGTTGACCCAACAAAACTAACGGCTGCTATGTCTTTATTGTTAATTATTGCATCAACAGCTTCC
>Ga0209830_10000702_pt1 | contig 32973 bp, 22 predicted proteins | sample ArcticOcean_MG_C_12_FD_187439 | JGI IMG/M metagenome (GOLD analysis project Ga0209830, IMG submission 187439) | Marine microbial communities from western Arctic Ocean - ArcticOcean_MG_CB8_130 (SPAdes) (version 2) | ecosystem: Environmental > Aquatic > Marine > Oceanic | place: Arctic Ocean...
ACACAAACTAATCTATCACCATAATTTGTAAACCTTAGTTATGAGGTCCTTCACTAATTTCTGAAACAAAATATGAAATACTCCAAAATACAGTATCTGCATTATATTGCGAACTCCAAGCAAGTGTAAAATCGCAATCACTTCCTGCAAAGGGTGCAGTCATCCCTACATTGATCTGTATTGGGGACGCTTCTAATCCTTGAGAGCATGATGCGTCCCACACTGTAGAAAATCCACTATAACTACTAATTGCATTCTCGATTTGAGTCATTCCGCTATTTGTGGTACACCTGCTCTCTTGAGAATGGTTTTCTAAACAATCAGTATAATTCGTGACCGCCCAAATATCAATTCTGTCAATCATTAAGGATTGATTTAGTTCTAGTTCTAATGTTAACAACTCAACAGATTGAGAGGGAATCCCCACCCAAGTTGACGTTCCCCCTCCAACATTTTGAAAACTACCCTTATCATATTCTGCAGCATAATGAAATTCCCCGTTTTGGAACAATTGAGTGGATGATTGTTCAGCACTCAAATAAGTGGTAGTATTGTTGTAATAATTATTGATAATAGTTGTTTGGTTGTTTGTGGATGTGTCACTTTCACTACTGTCATCTGTTGCATCAGCATCTCCTACAGAACCATCAAAACATCCGGAAAGGGGCAATAAAACGACAAGCAGCAAAACAAAAATACGATCAGTCTTCATGAACAGGCCTATTCATTCAAATGAATAAACTAATCCCAAGAATAAGTGGTTATGGAGATTACACAAGGGGCTATGCTCAAACCCATGTGTTCAAAGTTGGTGTTTGTAAGGGTTCGCAGTGGGTTCTATTCGTCGCTACCCTCTGAATCACCAATCGTGACCCAATACCCTACGAGCTACACGCTTTGCGCTGACGATTCCATTGTTGTGGTATTGCAATCCAGAACGACAAGCTTGGGTCCAGAAAACATCAGTACACCGTGAATCAATTCCCCTCCAAACAGTGTTCCTGTCAATTGAATTTTCCAAGTTGAAGATGGGCAACTTCGGTTCATACAACTTGACAATGGTCGATTCATCCATGTGATGTGCTTTGAAGTCGAGATAATTCTCAGTATTGTATACAAATGTAATCAGATACTTGGAATCCAAGCAACCCATCCTTGGTTTGATGGTGTTGGTGATGTAGTATTTGCCAGTGGTTTCATTTCGATGTGTTTGATGCAACCATGGACGATTTCCGATATCTGAAAAGTCCGTGTGGAACAAAACATAGCAATCCATTTGTTTCCATTTCTCAAGCTCATCGATCAATATCTTGGGTGCAACTTCACCAAGAACCGGCAGTGCCTGAACGGGTTGTGTCGCCACAATGACTGCATCGCAATCCCAACTTCCACCACCCTTCGAATGAACCGTCAATCGACCATCTGAATCGCGAGAAATGTTGCCCACTTGGGTGTTCAAATGTTGTTTGTAGCGATCGTCTTCCAGCAAGGTATCTCTCAATTTGTGGATGAGGCGACCATCGAGAACACTCCAGTAATCTTCCTTGTATTTGTGCGTCTTATCTCGGATTTTTACCGTCAATGCATACTCAAAGATGAACGATGCAAAAACATGGGCAGGTTGTATTTCCACATCCTCAAATCGGCACCAGGTATTGATGCCCACCCATGGCATGTAGAAATGCGTGAAGACCGTAGAATTAACCAATCGCTTTCCAAGAACATCGGTGACGCTCTTGGTAGATTCGGGTCGCAGCTTGAATTGTCGATAAAATCTGTAGAAAATGATGAATCCATCAATCAATTCTTTCAATGTCGCCTCTCGGCAAATGAACTTGAGAAAACCACCGATACCCGAACCCATTTTGGTGTTCAATTCTCTATCTTCAAACACGATTGAGCCCTTGAGGTCCTCAAAATCGTGTGGTGTTTGCTCAATACCCAATTCTCGACAGAGGCGCAGGTAGTGTGGTTGTTGAGCGGGCAATGTGATGATGACGGTGGTGGCGTGGTGCTCACCATTCTCGATATACGGGTCATTGTTGCCACCAACGATTTCTCGTTGTTCTAGCAATGTGACATTACAGCCCGCTTGAATGAGAAATTTAGCCGCCGACAGGCCACTGATACCGCCACCGACAACAACCACTGATTTGCCCTCCCCTCCCGATGTAGGCATATCGAACAGAACCGCATCTTCGGCGAATAAACTGCAAGTAGAACGTGGATGCACCTGCTTGAACAGTAAGACGATTACAAGCGGCAGCAACAAAAAACTGTAGATTCCATATTCGGGAACATAATGCATTGCGGCCACACAACCAGCGATTGCGAATAGGACCCCCCAGCCAACCGGAATGAAGAACGAAAATTTGCCCACTGAAAACCCTCAAGCCGAACTTTTGTCAAAATTCAAATCGCCGGAAAGGTACAACGCTGCAACTATCAACAGCAGTTGTGCAACCAAACGGAGAATGTGTCCTTGCGTGTCAAATCGGGTACCATTGAAAGCGATATCATGCGTCCACATGTACAAATTAGCCGGATAAACACCAATCAAGAATAGAGCGATAAATTGACCCGCGAGCACCCGTGTTTCAGGATAGATGATGGCGAGACCTCCGGCGATTTCCATAGCCCCTGAAATATAGACCAACATTAGAGGAAAGGGCAAGAATGCGGGTATAATGTCAACAAATTTGTTAGGTTTTCTGAAGTGGGTTGCACCAATCATGATGAACGCCAAACCGTAAACGACCGCAAGCAATCCCATCATGATTCAAACCCACAAGAAATCATTTCAATTACTTTTCTCTCTATTGATTAGTTTTGAAGCATTGAGTATCATGCAACTACCCGTGTTATGAAGGGAACTACTTTCAAATATTATCGACCAATTTATTCTAATTGTAGAGCATTCAAATAAGATTTCAAATGCTACACTTCTTACAGACAGTCTTGTGTAGTTTCAATCGTTCCCATGCTAAAGTAAAAAGAACAAAAAGCAACATCATAAAGATTGCCACAAGGGGGCCACCAGTAATGCTGAAAAGTGCGGTAAAACAAATTACGATAAACACTTTTAATGCAAGAAATACCGTTAGAAAAGTGATTCTTTTCAAGGAAAAGTTTGTTGAACAGGTAGCGCATTGATATCCAGAAATCATGCCCAAAAGGCATCGAATACATCGTGATTGACTTCCTCTTATCTCTCGTATGTCACACATGGGGCATTTTTTTACAGCAGGTGGATCCCATTGAGTGGTGATTATTGCGAGGGTAATGAAGAGAAATAACAAGATCCCCACTAAGAGCAACTGATACAGCATGAATCTCCCTTGACACTAATATCTATTATGCTTGTTAGAGTGTTTGATATGACTTGGTTGTCTCTATCTCAGATAATAATTTTCAATCTTCAAACGAAGCGATTCGGTACCCTTTGATTCACTCTATGAGTCTCGATGAATCTTTTCACTGACTACTATTTGCTCTTATTCCGATTACCAGATTTGTTAACCCAGAAAGTAACAATAGAACGCTCAACCAAATCGGCATTAGTAAAATCAAATCATATGGTAAATGAAGTATATCCAAGAGTGATTCCCCCCTGGTAAATCTACCACCTGCACTTGCGGTTAGCAATATTGCACCACAAGCTGCCATTCCAAAACTGGATTGGATCAGTGAAGTTTTTGTTTCAGCCCAAATGCTACTACCGACCTTCCATCTGCTAACAAGAACCCCGATAGCAAGTCCAAAGCCGGCAAATGAAAGCCATAATTTGTTGACTAAAATCGCACTCATAAATCCACCATCATTAACGTTGGCTGAATTTATTCCAGATAAAATTGCGAATGGTAAACTAAGTAATCCGAATAACAACGCTCCGTGTGCAATACTATCAAGTGCATCGTTTGCTTTATCATTTGATAATATTTTGAAACCATACAATAGTTTGAGGCCAAAGCAGAGCCCTGCTAATGCAAATGTTCCTACTACCAACTCTGTAGTAACTACGTGTAAGGTTCCTGCTGAAACCATCACAACTCACCTCCTTGAACTAGTGGTTGAATCTCATCAAATGTTTTTTCTGCCTTGGCATTGGAAGTAGTTTTATTTCTAGTTTGAAGTAAGACTGTTAACCCTGCAAAGAATAGTAGCACACTTATTGCTTGTAGATAGACTGCTGTTGTATCAATGCTGAATCCCTGTTCATTGCTAACCAAGGTGAACCAGGGTGTCGTTTGTTGTGGCCCTTCCCCATCTAAAATAGCCCGCCACTGCATAGTGGATGGTTGGTTGGCTGTTGGCAACTCAACCATGAAACCATTAACAGAATCACCAGTCACGTTTGCTTGATTGGCAATCCCGCCATCAAGCCTCCATTCAACTGTAACATTATCTGTATCCTCAACCAATAATTGGAAATTACTTTGTTGCCCTACTTGGCGTGAAACAACCGGCATGAAGTCGGTAGATAATCGCGGTAAATTATCTGGTATTGGAAGCACTTCAACGCTGTAAGCCTGACTTATTCCGAAGTGTGGAACTCCATTACCTCCGTGATGAATAGATGCAAAGAAGGTGTAATTACCAACTTCTGGGGCTCTTAGGACCCACTCAATTGTATCTCCGTTAGTGAATCCTGATATTTCGATGTAATTGTTGACCGCCCCATTAGAATCTGATAATATTTGCCAACCAATATCTTGTGGAGTGTCACGATACCCTGTTGTATCGCTCAATAGGAACAGGCCAATTGGCTCATAAATTGAAGTTGTCAATTGGTCAACTTGAAGCGTAAAGGTTGTTGCTTGACCTGCATAGATATTCGACTCTGTCAAAAGCGTCAGTGATGCCGATGAGGTTGCATTTTGATCTGAATCACCATGGCAAGCACCACCACATTGCATGTCAAAGGTTCCATCAGCAACTCCACCAGGTTCAGCCGCTCCTAGATTGGTGGAGAGTAATAATATACAGAGCACTAGTGTGGCTTTTATTCGTATTAAACTCATCTTATTGACCCCTGTTTAGATATCCCATAGCAACCGTAATCAGACTTAAAATAAGCATTATAAATCCAATAATTATTCCTCCAAAATCGTTAGTACTTTGTATTTCTTTGAAGGATGATTCAACTGTAATAGGAGATGATTCACTACCTGCGTCCAAGTGCCTTCCATCGACTATTGGTTGAATTGAATATGAGGTTTCACCTGAAAATGTTGGTGTGTCGGTGAAACTGGTTTGATTGGTCGTGGCGATGATATTACCATTGCGGATAACCGAGAATTGGCTTTGTTCCCCATCCCATTGCCATGATAACTCGACTTGTTGTCCGTTTTGAATTGAAGTGATATTGCTGACATGTGGCCCGTTTACAACTTCAATTGTTTTAGTTGCTAATCCAATCCCGCCCAAATCATCTACTATCTGTAAAGTCAATGTAACTTGAGAATATGCGGTGAAGGTAAATGACTGCATTGAACGGGCAGAACCTGAATTTCCACTACTATCTACCCATGACCAAATTGAGTTGACTACTTCGCCATCACTATCGCTAGACATCTGAGAATTTACTGTTATGGCTTCTCCAATCCATACAGGATTGGTGACGATATTGATCAATGCGGTTGGAGGACTATTGCTTATCGTTGTCGAAGCGATTACCTCTTGACTGTTTTCACCTCCATCATTGCCAATCACTTTACAAGTCCAAATTTGACCAGGCCCAAGCATGGTTGCAGGTACTGTTTGTAAATTATCAAGTGAGCCTTCTCTGAATCCGTTTCGTAGCCACTGAATGCTGATGCTAACCGGGTCACCATCGGCATCTGAAGAAGAAATATTAGCCACTAAATCGGTGGATGAATCTACACTCGATGGTAGAGAGAGTGAAACCTGAGGAGCGGTATTTGGACTTACTTCTGCGATCTGAACAGAAAGTATCCCCGATGAATCTCCTTCAGTATCGGTGTTACCATCGGCTGCAAGAACTGCAAGAGAGAATGTTACCATGCCACTTCCAGAACTCGGTGCTGTCCAAGTAACAGTCCATGATGTACTATCAGAAGAAGAGTGTGTTGCTGAAAGTTGAGGGGAATTGACTTGAGCATCGGTGCTAGGATTGGAAAGGGTGCCTTTGTCAATATCTAAAGAAAAACCACCCGCGGGGGCTGAAACACTCATCCCGATATTCAGAATATACTGCTCTCCTGCTTCATATGTGCTGGGATATCCAGATAATTGGGCATCTATTGCGGTGGTGCTATGGCAATTACAACCAGTCGATGTATTGAATTTTCCAGTGGGTTGGCCATCTATGGCTGGGGCTGATATGACTATCAGCAATAATAGCGTTAATGCCAGCGTGCTAAAGCGACCCATGGCAATGCTTTGCAGCATTTGCATTTCATACTTCGGCTTTTATTTACAGTAAATGCTCGGTTTAGAATTCAAATAATGACTTCTGGCCATCACTCTTTTCATCTATTTTAGAGGTTTTTGGTTGTTGTTCGGCTACCACCTCGCCAACTGATTTCGCTTGGTCAGTGGTGGAAGAATCTATTTGTGAAAATAATTCTTCTTCACTCCATATCAAAACTTGTAGAGATTCTGCTTTGGCTAATTTTGTTCCTGCTTTTTCTCCAGCCACCAAGACATCTAACTTGGCTGAAACACTACCAACAACTTTTCCTCCAGCATTTTTTATTGATAATTGAACTTCTTTTCTCGGACGAGTCAATGAACCTGTTAAGCAGAATGTTTTGCCGGATAGGCTGCCACTGTCTATCGCTTTTGGTTGGTTTTCCACTTCGATAAAGGATACTAAATCAAGCAGCATTTCTGTTCTTGAAGCAAGGCCATCCCTTACCTGTCTAGCCACTATCATTCCGATTCCATCTATTTCAACAAGGGCGCTTAATGCCTCGTTGTCCTGTTCCTGTGGTTCTTGTGGTTCCTCTGCAGCAATAACCCACTGCATTAAATTGTCAAATGATGTTGCGAATTGAGCCACTAATATTGCTAATTCAGGGCCGATTTTGGCAATGCCGAGAGCGTGTAAAAATTTCGCTAGAGGCATCTTCTTAGTTTTAGATAATTCATTGACAACATTTACTGCTGATTTTTCCCCCATCCGTTCAAGATTTTCTAACTGGTCCTGCTGTAGACGATAGAGGTCTGGAATGTTTGCAACTAACCTTTCTTCCAATAGTTGTTCAACCAACTTCTCTCCGATTCCATCCATTTCCAATGCTCGGCACCAGTACAGAATTGAACGGCTTGTTCTATCTGTGCACATCATATCTTCACAGCGTAACATAGCCCCATCAACTACCAATAGTGCTTGACATGCTGGACATAAAGTTGGTATTTCAATATCGATTATCTTTGGTAATTCTAACTCAAAGGCACTCCCATCAGCATGGAATCGGTCTTTCATATCATTGATTGAAGCTGGTCCTAACCCACTCTCAATTTTAGGAATAACATCACCACGGCGAACGATTAAAACTCTATCACCGATCTTAATACCTAGTCTTTGAACTTCACCAACATTGTGCAATGTTGTATTTTCAACTGTTACACCGCCAACCTTCTGTGGTGCAATTTTAGCAACTGGGGTGACCGCCCCTGTTCTGCCAGTTTGCCATGTAACTCCGAGTAATACTGAAACTGCTTCTTCGGGAGGGAATTTCCAGGCTAGTGCCCATCGTGGGTGATGCGCGGTTTTACCGAGTAATTGTCTTCTTTCTAAGGTATCAACTTTGAAGACGAGCCCGTCGATTTCAAATTGGTAATCATCACGTTGTTGTGCCCATTTGCTCGTCTCTGAGCACATTGACTGAATCGCTTCAGCAGCACCATCAAAATCATGGATATGCCATGGTGCAGGTTCGATGCCGGCTGTTTCATTTAACCAGAGTAGAACTTCGGAGTCCTGTTTGAAATCTTGAGGAGCAATGCTTTGGGGGTGGCGATTAATGGCATCAGGGAACTTGGCATCATATGCTTGGAATACCAAATCCTCTGCCTTTGCTTTACCCTCTGCTTTCTTTTGCCGCAATGCTCCAGCAGCTAAGTTACGAGGGTTAGGGGAAATATCACGATATTTTTCTTCGAACATTGTTTTGCGCATTACAACTTCACCGCGAACATGGACATCAATCTCCACTCCCAGTGATTCGGGGACATTTTCTATTCTACGAGCATTGCGAGTGACATCTTCTCCCCTGGCGCCGCTACCGCGTGTTGCAGCCCTAACCAAGCGTCCTTTACGATATTCTAGGGAAAGGGCAGAGCCATCCAATTTAGGCTGAGAAATGAACCTACTAGCGCCTAATGCGGTTTCGTTAACGAAATGATTGATTTCTTCATCGCTAGTAGCCTTATCAAGACTGCTCATAGCAAACATATGGTCTACTTTTACAGTGCCTGGGTCTACATCTGAACCTACGATGTCGAGTTGTATGTGATTGGGGTCAAGCGCTTTCAGTTCATCCCATAATCTATCAAATTCTACATCTGTAATCTGGGTCTGTGCTTGATTATAATAGAGATCTGAATGGAAGGCTATCCGTTGCGATAGCCAAGCAATTCGCTCGGCTTCATCCTGTGGATTTGGACCGACTTCCGCCATAATACGAACAGGATGGCGAGCCTTCTTGAACACTCGCTTTAGATAGCAAGAAAAGTAAATTTCCTATCCAATTACTGACTGATGGAGTTTTTCTACAAGGCTACTAGTCGTAACCCGAATTACGAATTATGGCCGAGTGTAACTCTTGTAGTTACATTCATCAAACAGTACGACTAGACCAATCTACAACTTCTCAATCCACCCCCTCTACCGAGGAAGTGAATTGAGCATGCATCCTGATTTAATCAGTAATGATTCATTCTCTACGAGATAATGCTGCACCAAGTAGTCCAAGTGTTGCTAGGATTCCGGTGAATCCTGGCATCATTGGATTCTCATCTGCATATGCATTTGCTTCTGCAGAGTGAAGACGTGGAGTATTCCACCCTTCTGTAAGATTCAATTGTGAATGATCAATAATTATCATATCTCCTTGGCTGAGTGTTTCGCTTGCATCAGTATCCATAAACATAACTCCAGGCTGAGAAGTAGAATTGCCATCCATGACTATGCTGGAAAGAACTACCGAGTAGACTCCTTCTTCACAGGATTCAGGGGTCATAGATTGTTCAGACATTACACAATTTGCTAGGACAAGGCTGTAATCATCTAGAACTCCTTCTCCAGGGAAAAAGGCCATAATATACAGGGTTTCAGAGTCGCCAGTTCCTTCATCAGTTCCTTCATCAGTTCCTTCATCAGTTCCTTCATCAGTTCCTTCATCAGTTCCTTCATCAGTGCCTTCGTTGCCCATGTCATTCATGATCATGTCAATCTCGTCAATGAGTAACTCTAATTCAGAGAGGTTTAAGTCGCCGCTAGAGTCCATGTCAGAATCATTGAATGCTGAAAATAGTTGAGATTCAAAATCTAAATCGTCAGATAAGTTTCCAGACTCAGTCCAATTTTTATTCCACTCAGCAGTAAACTCACTCCAAGATACAGCGCCATTACCATCTGCATCAGAAGCATTCATTAATTCTTCAGGGCTAGGTGCTTCGTCATCACCGTTTATCATTTGGTTGATAGAATAAAGTTCAGATTCATTTAAGAGACTATTGTTATCCATGTCACCAATTGAAAACATTAAATCAGCACCGACATCAGTGGCATCCATTGACCCGTATCCATCATTGGTAAGATCTGTTTCGATACAATTGATGAATTCTTGATAATCAACCATTGAGTCGTCATTCTCATCACAAGCAGCAACATCACGATTAAAGGACCATGAATCAGTTCCTCCGTTGTTGTTTCCACCGTTGTCTTCGAACTCATCTGAGCCGTCTGCACAATCTTCCATTCCATCGTTAACCCAATCAGCATCGATTAGTTCACCGTTATCACACATGAATTGTTCTTCACCGTTGTTATCGTCGCCGCCGTCGCCCATGTCTCCTCCGAACATACCCATCATATCTTCACTCAACAATAAGAATGGTAGAGCAGAAAGTGCTATTGTTTCATCAACAACTGCTTCGCCAGAATTAATCAGAGTAAAACTGACGTAATTATTAGCTTCGTTTACATCAACGAATGTAAATCCGGTTACTGCGAAATCAGTAGTAGTATGAACTACAAGTTCACCAAATGGTGCGCCTGCTACATTTAATAATCCAGTGAATGTCATTCCTGCTTCAGTAATGCTAAAGTCTTCAAATGTTGCATTTACAGTGAAGTATTGGGTGTAATCTTCGCTAGCAGGATCTTCATCCTCTTCATCTTCCATGTCTTCATCTTCCATGTCGCCATCTTCCATGTCGTCATCTTCCATGTCAAGGAATTCCATGAATCCATGTGCATGCGTCATGCGAACTGTCATGTTACTCTCATTGGTTGAAGTTGAGTATTGAATTTGATTACCTGAAAGGATTATTTCTTCAATGCTGAATTCCTCGCCATAGTTATCCTCTGTAGTAGATTTAAGTCCAGTGGGTGTCATAAGTGTTGTTTCAAGGTAAGTCCATGTTAAATTGTCTTCAAATACTTCGGATACTTGCATAGAATATCCTATAGTAGTGGTGATATTGTCACCAGGGCCTTCATCCATAAACTGAATGAATTCCATAATTCCTTGCTCTAATGCTTCTTCTGATGCACAGAATGCAGTTGTATTGACTGATTCTGCTGCACTGTTATTAGCATCGTAGTTTAGAGCAGTAGCATCATTACAGCCTAGTATGGTGATAGCGTCGGAGATTGAATCATCATCTACCCCGAGACATCCTGAAAGAAGTAAAAGTGCGGTCATAAATAAGGCGAAGGTTTTATGCATATATCTATCCGCTAGCCCACCCTTTATCAAGCAATACCCTTCAAATCTAATTTCAATAGGCACTCTCAGCGTTTATTTCTTGGAAATACGCCCTTATCCGCATTATAATTTACAAAAATTGAGTCTCATTTTTTGATTAAAAAACATACTTCGAACTTTTAGCTCAAGAAGGACTTTCACTCAAAGGATAGAGCAACAAATTCACTATTGGCCATTGGGCACCTTGTCATAATGGATTTGCTCATTACTCGCATGTGAATCTCTGCAACAACTTCCACTGTTGCATGGAACATGTGTCCTGCATGCACTTCAACATCATCGTTAGTGAATGTAGCATGAAGATGGGTGAATCCACTACCATCAACCATTCTTGCGAAATTACCCTGTAAGGTTACCAATTCACATGGACTTTCTAATGTCCAACGTTGATAGATTTGTTCTGCGTTCATAAATCCATAGGCATTATCGCGAGTGCGGCCAATTCCGCTTGTTATTGCTGCTGCATTGACATTTTCTTTTTCTGCAACTTCTCTAATACCCGCATGTATTTCTTCACCAGGGTCTAGCCGGATGAAGATGTCATCACCGCTTCTTGTCCAATCCATGTACCGGCTAAAACAATGGGGGTTTTGATTGTAATGCTACCTATTATTCAGATTCGCCTATATTAGATTCAAAAGTAGTACTTGGGAATTGTTTTGCAGAAATCACATTTTCAATCTGTAATCTGGCAATCGATAAATCATGGCGATCACCTCCCAGTGGCAATGGACCAAAGATACCCCAACCCTTTCTCAATAGCATGATTCGCCGCTTTGGTTGTCTTTTTGCCAGTTTTAACATCGACCATGGATACCTTTGTCCATCAGCAAATAGATGAGTTGTTGTTATTGCATAACGCTTAGGAACCAATAAAGAAATTAAATGAAGGGCGAGTAAAATGTCCCATATTATCACATAGGTTGCCGAAGTGTTGGACAGTTGTACTAACGCCCATGGTAATGCCATCATCGCCGCCATTGACCCAAGATTGCCCCATTGCCTTATCACTTCTTGAGCTCCTTCACTCTTCCAAGCAAAATTCCCATTGCCCTGTTTTCCGAGAGTGGGTACGTCAGCGCGTTGTTTTGTCAACCAATAAGCATCCCATGCGATTATTATTGCGAGAATTGAAACCGCTACAAAGGCGATGTCATTCGCATCTGGTAAGGCGTTGGATGTCACCATGGTATCGCCTCAAAGAAGTCGTTCGTCAAATTGTTTCATCTCGGCATCGCCGCCTCGCCTAGAACGCACTACCAACATTATTGCCAATATGATTAAACCGATAACAAGAAGTAGCCCTGTGTTTGAAATCATGGAGCCATCTTTAGTGGAAACACCTTCTAAGATATCCGGCGTTCCATCATTGTCATCATCTTGGTCTTCGAATAACCATGTGGACATTCCTTCGGGGCAATTGATAGTGTCAGGCATTCCATCATCATCACTATCTAAATATGCACAGGCATCCAGTGGGAATTTATCTTTGATATCCGTAAATCGATCATTATCGTCATCCTCATCATAGACATCTGGGCCACAAGAACGTGATATTGTATTATCAAACCAATCGCTATCGTCACAGGTTGCTGTCCAATCTCCATCAGAATCGAGTGCTGTCACTTCAAAGTCAACACTCGCTGTTGACATCTTGCCAAATGAATCTGTTACTTGTAATTCCAATACATAGAGTCCTTGTGGAATATCTGTCAAATTATATTGTAATTCGCTTGGACCGGTAAGAACTTCATTTCCTGATGAATCGGTGACAATCCAAAGTAGAGTTAATTGCTCTGTTGAATCATAATCATCAGAGACTTGTGCAATCGCCGTTAGATATGTTGACTCCATGAACCTTTGACCGGAATATGGGGCACTAATAGTGACTGTTGGTTGGCCGTTTACAGTCATGTTAACTATCAGATGATTATTATTGTCCACTGGTAAATCAAAGGTTGCTTCAGAATCAATAACACCTTCTGCACTAGCCATTAGAGTGATTGAAGTCGCTTCATATGTTGTGGTTGATGAAATCCATTTCAGTAATAATCTTGCTTCTGCACCTTGCCCGCTATAACTTGTAGATTGACTATCTATGCCTGAAACTAATACTTGGTAATCAGCATCGAGTGATTGATTATTCATTTTAGCATCTAGGATAAAGGTCTCAAAGATATAGACATTGGATTGTAATAAGGAAACCGTTGTTGACTGACTGTCAACATCTACCAAGGTGATTTCAGCCGAGGAGGATTCTATCTCCCCTACTATGCTTCCTTCTTCAATAATGCAACCAAAGCCTTCCGCCGATATTGCTGTACTCGCCCACAAATCAGTATTTCGCATTACTAGATTTGCTGGATTTTCACCTGCATCGGCATGTAAGTCTATTGCAATTGCATAATTTGCAATATTTGCATCTTCGATCACTAGAGAAGAAGATGTTTTTCCATGATGTGCCGTCAAACCAGTACCTGTGCCTTGGCCGTTCAAATTTAATCCAGAAATAATTCCAGCCGTATTATCAAAGTCTATTGCAGGAGCGCCGTTTATCTCAATGTTTGATAATATGATTTCTCTATTGGTTGTTCCTGCGATCGCTGCAGCCCCAGAGGTTGTAGCACTAAATCCTTCAACTGAAAACTCTCCGTCTATTGATTCAAGCCACAATACATTACCGTCACCATTGAATGAATTGGCATTGATATCTTTAGCACTACCAGTAACTCCAGTAAGTTCCATTCCTGAAGAAATGTTTTCTCCGATTTTGAGACCGTCTATCTGTAAATCAACTTGTCTTGCCCAAATACCTGGCCCATTACATGTATCTAATTCAACGCCTGACAATGTTAGAACCGATTGAGACGGATATGCGAAAATACAACCTGAACCTCCGTCATGGAATTCAGAGTTCCGAATATTAACTGCTGCTGAACTACCTGAAGAAATCTGTATTAGTGGGTCTGAACCACTAGAACGAGCGAATAATGCTGAACTAGCATCTACTGTTCCGAGGTTTGGAATTGTAATTGCACTACTTGCCTCTACTACGTGTGTCCCTGATAAATCAATAAGAGAACTGGTATAATCCCCCAATACTAATCCGCCCCAACGAGCGCCAAACCCTGTGCTAGAGAGTGTAGCGATTCCAGCATCTAGAATTCCGTTTACTGTTATCGTTGAACCTTCAGTAGAACGAATGGCGACTCCGTCATGAATTGTTAAAGTAGTGAATTGGCCAACTTCCAAGTTACCATCCAAGTAATATGGGCTCCATTGTGCCTCTAATATCAGCCATGAGTTAACTACTCCAGTTGGGAGAGTTGATGCCATGAATGTATGAGTTAAACTGGTAGATGAATCCCATGAGGTCATGTCGGTGAAAGATTCTATTTGCAAAGCAACGGTTTTCATTCCACCTATTGTATCGCTAGAATCATCGACGTGTCGAGCGATTGCTGAAGTTGAAACTTTACCATCATTATCGGTTTGAGACGTTGCCCCATCCACAGAAACTATTGCACCTACTACCGGCTCTCCTTTGTCTAATACTGTGATGTCGAGTTTGGATAATAATGTGAATTCACCACCTGTTAGGACTGTTATACTTCCTTCTACATCTCCTCCGGTCATTTCTACTTTACATCCTGGTTGCAGTGTTAGGCTACCTTTGATGACCAAACTAGAAATCTCACGAAGTGTTTGGCATGACCAAATGAGATTGCCGTCTATAGTCAAAGAATTATCTGCGTCTGCTGTAACCATTGCAGATGTTCCTGCGAAAATGTTAGCCACTGAGATTATTGCATCTTGGCCACTTAGAATACCTGCACCTTGAACATCTATTTCCGCTGTTTGAGGTAATTGCAAATCTACGCCAACCAATGAAAGGCCAGCATTATTTGAAATTGTCAAATCTCCAGTTAGCATATGTGCTGTTCCATCGACCTTCGGATTAAGAACTACAAATTGCCCACTAGGAATAGTCCAATCCCCTGAAGGAATGACGGGTATTTGCACTGATTGACCAACCTGTCCACCAGTGAGAGAAACCCTTACACCCGCACCGTCGAGTGTTACTGAAACAATTGAACCTGAAGATAAGAGAGGTAAGTCCGCAGCGCCATTGATATCGCTGATCAATTCAAAATCATGAACATTGATATTGGCTTCTACTGGATTACCCAGTAAATCTGTGAAAGTTACAGCTGTTTCAATGAACTTATCAGATGATGATGTAGCAATTATTTGCGAAGTTGAAGAACCATAGAGGAAATACCCGTCACCTAGTGCTTGAGATGAACCCGCTGAATTTTGAGGTTGGAAGTTACGAACTGTTGCATCAGCACCATCTGACAAGGACAGTGGTGTAGAGTGGAGTGCTGCTACCCATTGACTTAGATGAAGTGATGATTGGCCGATTAGATTTGCCCCAGTGTTTTGAGCGGTGGTTTGAAGTGAATCTGCCTTTAATGTAGAGTCGGATAAATCAATACCAACTTCTTCACCATATTCCAAAACAATATCTTTTGCCACGATTGTGCTTTGTTCTGCATTGATAGAAGTAGCAAAATTATTTGCCTCGAAATTACCTAACTGAATATCCGAATACCAAATGTTTAGAGCTTCAGATTCGCTATCAAAAGAACTGTATGTTTTTTCAATTATTATCTCATCCCAATCGTGAGTGCCGCCCAAGATATTAGCTGCGCGTGAAATAGTTCCTAGGTGTTCAATATCAAGACCTTGGATTTCTGAATTTGGCCCTGAAATTATTAGTGCGTTTTGTTGGGTTGTGATATTAGTTGACTGTATTGTTAAGAACCCTTGTCCTGATGCCGATATACCACTATCTTGGCCGGATAAATCTGATGCTGAAAATTGATGTTCACCAATTCCAGATAGACTGGCGATATGGTTGCTATCCCAAACTTCTAGTTGGTTAAATTGACAAATACCTGCACAATTTGAATCGATGGTAGCTCTATTGGCATTGATTGACGATTGGAATTTGACATCATTCAATTGATACTGTGTCGCTCCGTTAGCGCTGAGTAGTCTCTGCCCCGCTACCGCAGCGGTATTGACTTGTAAGTCGTCACTATTTGCCGCATCGATGAGTAATGCCACGTCTGTACCTGTGATGTTTGACACTTCTACTGAAGCCCCAGATACTGAAGAGATGGCGACTGTTGTTTGACCAATGCTGATTCGATTGGCAACTAAATTACCATTGCTTGCACTTATACCAACTCCTGCTGAGGAGATAGTAATGTCTTGGCCGAAGAAATTGCCACTATTAGAAATTCCAATTGCAATATCATCGAAGATTGCTCCGTCGACATCTATGTCCCCACTATTCCTAATAGTATCAAAATCAATATGGTTTGCCGATATATCAGTAACAGATGAACTACCGCTTGAATCAATTGCCATGTATGAGTCATTGACTATGAGGTGGGTTGCTTGCAGTGTTCCTTCAACTAAAACTCCAATTTCAGCATTTTCAATAATTACGTTTTGTAAATTAGCATGACCATTTGCTGCTATTTCAAGTCCAACCCAAAGCCCAGCGCCATGCGACCCTTGAGTAAGAGATGGAATACTTGAATTGAAGAATACGTCATTGGCATTCAAAGTTCCTTCAACTGAGATCCAATACTCTTTGGCGTCTATTGTCGTTCCAGGTTGAATGGTAAGAGTTGTACCATTAGCGACTGTAACATTTCCACTAAGAATAATCTCCCCACTCCAATCGGTGTCGGAATTGATGACACTATCTGCAGAAGATGGGGCTATCAAACAAGTCATTGGTGCAACGAGTAACAATAAGACGAGAAGATGGGTGCGCATGCTTGCCATGCCTATGCCTCTTTGATTATCCATAAGAACCCAAAGGCTTCGCGTCAGAATGATTGGGCTGTATTGCGAGTTATTATTGTCGAGTCTTACGACCCTACAATGATTTACAATATCTAGTCAGAGTTACTCACTTTAGAGAGGTGCTGAACGGTGCGATTTCTTCAATGAGATCGTGGTGTCCAACATACATTCTACGGCAACAGTAACGGCTTAGCCCGATTTGGTCGAGGGCGTCTGCCATTTCAATGCCAACTGCAATTTTCTCTTTGTACTCTTCCCACTTGTGTGCAATTAAGCCTCCACAACTGAAACAACGGATTGGAATTATCATAATTAATCACCTCATCTATACGACTTCTGCTTCTTCTTACGAGCACCGCGACCAAGTTGATGTTTGGCCTCCTTGCGACGAGGATCGTTGACCAATAGGCTACGGTCGAATCTCAAGTATTCGTTTCGTAGTTCTTCGTCGATTCCCTCTTTGCCACCATTGTAGTGGACAAGTCCACGTGCAATAGCAGTACGAATAGCATCGGTTTGTCCCATAATACCGCCACCTTCAGTGGTAATATTGATGTCAACCTTGCTAAGACGTTTCATAGCGTCAGCAATAGTTAGTGGTTCCATAGCCTTGCGACGTGCAAGGGATGGGGAAAGGATTTCAATTGGTTCACTGTTAACACGAACTCTTCCCTTGCCAGCGATAACGCTTGCACGAGCAACTGCTGTCTTACGCTTTCCTGAGGATTCAACTGATTTCTTTTTCTTAACTGCCATCATTGTTCACCTCCAGTCCATCGGTGGGCTGGTGCACCAAGATTAGCTGAAATATCTCCAAGGAGAATAAAGCGATCTGGTAGTGCTCTTCTAATCTTGCTATCATCGCCAGATTCATGGCCATCAGGAAGGTCGGATTCTAAGTGAGATGGGCAACCGATCTCGACCTTTAGATTGCGTATTGCACGGCGTCCAACATTCTTTCTTTGGTAAGGAAGCATTCCACGGACGGTACGCTTCATAATCATGTCAGGCATACGTGGGAAAAATGGACCCTTACGTGGATGGTTCAACTTATACTTTGCTTGGTATGTGTTTAATACCGAACGTGGTCGACCAGATACGATTGCTTTCTCTGAGTTGATAATGATAACTTTGTCATCACGATCTTCCCGTGCTGCCTTTATGAGAAGTTCAGCAACAGTAGATGCTAATCGTCCCATGATGAGACCATCTGCGTTGAATACGTAGGTGGTTTCAGGCAAGGATTACGACCCCCTTTCCGGTTGGGTTTTCGTTCATCAGCTCGTTGTAGGTCAAAAATCGACCTCCAGCGGCTTCTATTTTCTCCCGAGCGCCATTACTTACACTGTATGCTGCGATAGTGTGGTTACTGACCAACTCACCTGAGCCAAGAAGCTTGCCTGGTATGAGGATTGTTGCACCCTCAGGGGCATAGCGACTTACGCGGCTAAGGTTAGGTTGGGCCCAGTTCTTGCGACTTCTTGATAGTCGCATGGCCACATCTCGCCAAACAGCAGATCCGGTCTCACGAGACTGTGCCTTCAATACGCCGATCATGTCGACTAACTGAGTATTTGTCTTGTTTGTTGGATTGCTCATTTAACTCCCTCGATGCTTTGAAGCAGGCCGCCGTCTCGCCAACCCATTATCAAACCACCGACGCGGTAGGGCTGTACAGCGCGTCGCAGTACAGCGTTTGGCCTAAGCACTCTGTTTCAAGTGAAGCGCGCCAAAAGCACCTTATCATTCGAATAGAATTTCGCCTTGGGCATCGAGTAATTCAATGGTCAATCCCGCTGCCCTACCTTGGATGATGATTTCATCGTGAAGTGTGTCCGAAAATGCGTCCATGGCGCCCAATTCGGTTCCACCGGTGATGTCGGTGAGTTTGTCGATGAGATGATTGAGAACGCATGAAACTCCGTAGGCTTGGCCTGCTCGGAATGCGTGGTCAACGCCACCTATTTCTGGGTCTTCTGCCTTCATGCGGAGCATGATGGTTTGAGAATAAGCAACTAGAGCGCCATAAATAGCTTCGATTATCTGCGCTGCTTCGACATCGTCCAACAGATTTTGAGAAGTTGTCAGACCTGCAACTACTGCACGTTCGTAAATTTTGAACGCCGCAATGGTGTCTGTTGTTTCGATTTGCATAGCCTCGCCGATAAGTTCCTTCCAATCGTCCATGGTGTCACCACACAACACCCGCTCTTTGAATGTTAAGGAGATAATTCGATAGATTATCCAATACAGTGGCTAATTTCTAACCCGGTGGATTTAATCGTACAAAGCGAGGGCTAGGTGGGCACAACGCATTGTGCCACACCTATGCCACGTATTCAAGTTCAAAGTGAGAATCCTGAATTTTCGTCGCCTTCATCAAGTCCTGCTTGGCGCATTGTACCATCTGCTGCTACGAATTCACCGGCTTTGGTTTGGACATCATAAAGATTAACCAAATCCTTTCTTCCAACTGTTCCTTCCTCGCCCAATGCAAGGGTTAGAGAACTGGAGATTGCATTTAGTGTGACCAATGCCTTATCGCGGTGTTCAACGCCGATATTGTGATCGGAATATCTTGCTTCTTCGAAGATTGTTAAGAATCCATCAAGTTGCTCGCTTGGCACCATGCTGAAAGCGGCACGAACTGCTGTTTCGAATTCACGAGTTGTTTCGTAAACCTTCTTCATGAATCCATGCTTTCTGAAGTGCTTAACCAAATTCTTGTAGCAATCGAAAATCGCAGCGATATACTCGTTACTCGCTTCCAATTGCATCATTGTATCGGTCAATATACCCTTTAGAGCATGAACCTGGCGACGCTCTTGTACGCGTTGCCAATACATGAATCCTGCAATAAGTGCAGCCATCAAAACGATTGCAAATGCCATCATAGTTTCAGGAGTGAATAATGATGATTGGGACTCAAAGTCACTTAATTCTGCCCATACAACTTCGTGAGTAATGTTATCTTGAGACTCAGAGAAGTAGGTAGAACCTGGATAATATGCAATAATACGCCATCTTCCTTCGCAATCGACACCATTACAAGTTTTACCATCGAAAGCCCACTCGAAGCTTGCGTGTCCTTGTTCATTGGTCTTGGTCTTGTTAACCCCTTCCTTAACCCACTCATTATCTTCGGAGTAGAATTGGCGTACGAACCATACTTCTTCATTTTCAACTGCTAGGTCAAGGCGGTCGCGCAATAGCGCTATTTCGCCTGTAATCGCAGTTCCTTCTGGAACTCCGTTACTACCTGAATTACTCCATGTTTGCTTAACTTGAAGGTCAACGCGAGAGCGCACTAGGATTTCTATATCCATGCTCGAACCGTTCAATACATTGGATGAATCCTTATCACAACCTCCAGCAACACGTAAATCTGGTTCAAATGCAACTCTTAATGTTCTAAATCCTTCTAATTGACCACCGGTCGTTTCGACGCCCTTTAGCGACGGATTTTGCAGTTGATCTCCACTGAACCATTCTATCGTACCATCTAATTCATTAGTACGAATTGTTGCGATTGGGCGAACATTTTGATCAGGGTCAACATAGATGTTCAAACACTTTCCACCAACATATTGGCCATTCGATTGTGTGAGTTTTGCATCAATGTGGAATGATTCCTTGAGGTAGAGCACAGGATATGTGCTTCCGTTAGGCGCCATCCATGATTCAACACTGGACTTGAATGGTCCAACTTCCATCACTGAAAGCGTTGAGTTAGAGAAAACATCAAACTCAGTTTGTACCGTCTTGTTTTCATAGCGGTATGCATCGTTGTTATCATATGATGAATAGATGACAGATACCTTTGCCTTTCCAGCCATTACGTCACTAAGAGGACAAGTAATTGCATAGAATCCATCAGAGTCAGTTGTTGATGTTGGACAAGCAACAGGGCCGGATTGGCCGTTAACCATCTCGTAATTAACACGGATAATTCTGTTTGTTAGGTTAGTGCCGAGTTCATCTGACAACTGTCCTGTGACAACCATTGGTTTAGGAACGATTTCACCGGTCATAGGGTCAACTTCGCTTGTGTAAACAATTTGGTCGGTGACTTCTAGATTAGTACGACCGATTAAACTGAATCCATTTGCGTTATGAGTCATTATCACGCGGTAGTGATCGTTACCTGGTGTGCTTACACATGGATCCCATGCACCTTGAATTCCTAAGTAAGACGCTTCTAATGGTGCACATCCTTCGTTTGGAAGTGTTTCTTCAAAGCGAAGAATTACATTGACTGGTCCAAATCCATCCGGTAAGAAAGATTCAGGGTCATCGCGTAATAGTTGTGGATTCAAAGGACTGATATTAGATTTCAAGCATCCAATTGTCTCATTGCGGTCTAAGTTGCCGTCTGCGTTGGCATCTCTGTCTGCGACACCATCACCATTACCATCATAGAAACATAGGTGAGAACCATCAGGTTGCGGTTCTGGCAAAGAAATCAATCCAGCTTGTGGTGCAACGGTTGCAACGACTTGTCGGTGATTGATTCCATCGAAGGACTTGCCTTCGAAGATAACATCGACTAATCCACCATCAGGTGCTTCAGAACCATCGAGAGCCGCTCCACCGGAGTCGCGCTCTAGAGTTTTATTATCATCAACAATTTGTGCTGTGAAATCCCAACGGTCTCCAGATTGGCGTAAGTTCGGGTCTGCTGTTGTAACAGACAAGTAAGATCTTGAAACAACCCACACTTCTTGTGTTGCCGTATTACCCTTCATCAATGGAGTTCCTGCATATTCAAATTGCAAGGTGAAGTCACCTAGTGCATCTTGTGCTGAAACATTGAACGGAATCTCAAAGAATCCGTTATCATCTGTGTAATTAACACCCGTTCTTCCATCGAATGACCAAGTGTAATTGACTGGGGCATTGCGTACTGGTTGTAGAGAATTGTCAACCAGCTTCGCCTGAATAGTTGTGTTTGTATTACGATAAAGACGAGGTAGAGAAGTCGTTTGGAAATCCGTTGTACCTACAACTGTTACGTTGATGTATGCACCTGTAGGAGATAGTGTAGTCGAGTTTCCTGTGAAATAGTATGCTGAGTTAGTGAAATCAACTCTTACACCATATGTTCCTGAACTGTATTGACTGAACCAAGACCAGTTGTAATCGTATGCTGCATCTCCGTCCTTCATTATTGGGCGTTGAGCATATGCTGTCTCTTGTGCGCCCATGAATTGACCATTGTTGTCAACGTCGATTTGCAAAGCTACTGGGTCTGCATCCCATGCATCATTGGTTCTATTTGTGACAGTACCAATGATTTGGAAACCTTCTCCAGTATTCATTTCTGGAACAATTTCACAACGAACTGGACTTTGTGGGTCTGTCGGATCAACTGCACCACAAGGCGGCAAGTTAGAATCTCCTCCATTGACTAAATTGATGTACCAATGTGTTGTATTAACAGAGATGAAATTACGTAGTCTTGCTGATTCGCCCAATAGCGTTGCAGGATCTCCGTCCCAATTTGTAGCGTATGGCTTGTAGTTAGCAACATCATTGAAGCTGATTCCTGCCGCAGTCAAAGCCTGTGCATGGAATAAAGTTGCCCAGTCACCGAAGGTGCCATCACCATTGTTGATAGTTGCATCAAAGTAGTAAACCGGATTAATTCCATTTGCAATCATTTGACCTTCGATATTCATGCGATGCATAATACGAACTTGGAATGGTAGTGATTCATCACCATGTAGCCAAGGGAATGGCCATTCACTTGCTAATTCAGGTGAAACTCTTGCGATAATTTCAATATCGCCAGAAGGCAAACTTGTATTCGAATAATCATATCTTACTGGCACACCGAGGTTATCTAGAACTACGTTATGATTTGCAGTTAATGTATCCCAAACAATTTCTTCATATCCACCTGGAATCTGGCCAACGCCATTATCCATGGTCGAGTTCCAGCGAACTTGTTTCCAAGTTCCAGAAATACCTAGATCTTGGATGAAGGTCAAAGAAGCCCAACCAGACGAATCTGTTCGGTATCCTTCTCCACCGAATCCAGTGAAGTTGGTTGGATGGGTCGTGTTACCGAAAATTCCACCAAAGATGGAGAATGTGATAGGTGCGTTCTTAACACGGCTATCGTAAAGTCCACGCTCCCAATCTGCTGTGTAGTGCGCCTTGAAATCAAGCCAGAATGGTTGCTCATCACTGCGGAAGTATTCCCATGCTGAATAATCAACTGTCAGATTTGCTTCTACACCAACATTGTAAGATTGTGAAGTATTACCATTGAATGCAAACATTTCTGTTACTTCAGCATATACGATATATGTTGAAGTATCGCCTACTGCGATATCTTCAGGGTATAGGAATTGTCCAACGCTGAAGTTTCCACCAGTATTTGTCAAAACGTCTGTTGTTTCAACTGCTTTGGTTCCATTTGCAGTCCACTCAATAGTGACTTGCACTGGTAATCCAACCGCGCTCTCCATCATTCCAGAAACTGGATTTACCCAATCTACGTGTCCGCTGAAAATCGCCGGTGAACGTGCATCTATCCAAAGATTGTTTGGAACGTTCATAGTGATGAAAGTTGGAGCTTTGTCGTCCTCATCGAGAACACAATCATTGTCATGATCCCAATCACTCGATTCAGCACCTCCATAACATGTATCACTGGTGAAGGTGTTTTCCAAATGATCAAAGTCAGGATCTTCACGGGTGTCATTGTCGTCATCGTTGTCAACTGCATCCGGACCTGTTCCACTATCAAGAGGATTAGCGATGCCTTCGCCATTTCCAAAGTCATCGTGATCCCAAGGGTTGGTTGAGTTACGGCCAAAACGAGTAGGCCATAATAGAACTTCATCCACATCCTGCATTCCATCTTGGTCGTCATCAAGATCAAGATCGTCACGCAGACCATCGTTGTCGTGGTCAAAGGCTTGAACTAAACTAATTGCAAGTTCTACCGTGTTAGAAATTCCATCTGCATCCCAATCGTCATCTTGCCAGTCAACAATTCCATCATTGTCATTGTCAAATGGCATTTGTTCTTCTCCCAAGAAACAATTTGGCATTTGTTCTTGTATGGTATCGCTGATTCCATTATTGTCATCATCGAAATCCTCGGCATCGGGAACGCCGTCATTATCATTGTCAACGTCGTAAAACTTTGGTGCGCGTAGACCTTGTGACATTACACCCTGATCCCAAACTGCTTGGAACCAACCATCTGAGTCAACGTCAGCATCATTACCATCGTCGTCATTGTCTATACAATTAGTTCCTGTGAAAAATGCGCCATCGTATACTTGACCTGCATCATCGTCTAAATCATCATTTGAATCAACTTCAAAATAATCCCAAATTCCATCGTTATCATCATCGACATCATACCAGTCATAAACTGCGTCATAATCATCATCCAAATCGACTGTGTCGTTTGTGAAATCGCCATCCATATCGCCATCGACATCATTCTTCATCATGTCTGCTCCGAGTTCGTCAGGGAACTCGTCTAGATGCTTTGGACCCATTCCGTCAACGTTCCACTGCCATATTCCAGTAAATAGACCGAACCAAGCAATGAAAGAATCTCTGTTATTTGTCATGTCAACATTGGAGAGAGCTGCACTCTTTTGGCCATTGAACTCAAAGTGGTAACAACCACCTGCTGCACCAGGAGTACAACTCCAATTGCCAGTAGTAGGGCCACCTGCAAAGGCGCCTTCATCCCAGTTTGCATCGGGGCGAACGGAGTAAGGTGAGCCTATCTGAGCATTTACTCCATTCAGAGGCATATGGAATGCGAGAGCATAAGCATAACCACATACGAAACCTTGTCCGAGATTACCGACTGTCCAACCACAAGTAGTTAGGTCAAACGAGCCACCCATTCTGATATCATTAATGTCGAGTACACCATCATTAGCTTCATCTTGGTCCCACCAATCAGGGAGACCATCTGCGTCTTGGTCCATATCCAATCCATTGATTAGAGAATCTCCATCACTGTCAATATCCCAATCGTTTCCACCATTATATGGAGACCAACGGGCGAATAAGAACCAATAAAATTCTGGAACTGTACCTGCTGTAACTGGATTTGTAGTTACATCATATCCGTTGTAGTTTAGAACTACATCTTGGAAAGGGTTGTGCAAGTAAACCATATTCCAGTGGTCTGATGTGTTATCTGTATATGTTTGAGAATCTCCACTTCCATCCAAAGAACCGCCGTCATCTGCAGGGTAATATGGTCTAGCGAATGAATCGCCCAAGTCAAAGTCGAGAACTCCACAGTTTCCGTCATCAGGATCGTATAAGTCTGAAATTCCGTCGTTGTCATCATCCCAATCGATGCCGTTTTCAAGTCCATCGCCATCAATATCTGAGTCGACAGAATTTGGCCCGTCATCGCGATAAAGTGCACCGTTGATAGTATGCAAATCTGCGTCATTGTCCAGATCACAATCCCAATCAATATCCAATGCATCCAGTATACCATCGTTATCGTCATCTATGTCTTCCCAATTGTTGACTCCATCGCCATCCCAATCGTTGAATTGTGAATGAGAAGCACGCTGTGTTACACAACGTGAATCTGGACTTACTGGATTCGGATTAGCGATTGTAGGGCAATTCCATGTCGCTACAACTGAAGCCTTGTCCAATGGGAATGAATCATTTTCATTTTGTATTTGGTCATCATCAAGGTCGTATTCGAAATTTAAGGCATCTCCACTAACCAAGATGTTACCGAGGTTATCCGGTGAAGTGGTACCGCCCATATCGACATCCAACCAATCCGCAACAGCGTTGTAGTTTTGGTCGATGAATCTAAGGCGATCGTCGTCTTGATCGTAGTCGTAATCGATTTCACAATCAATTCCGGCAATCGAGTCCGTATCTGCACCAGGTGTTTGGAATGGCGCCGTTAGATTGCTTCTTGTATAATCATTCAATCCGTCTCCATTGGTATCGACGTTGATACAAACATCTGGGATTCCATCGTTATCATCATCCGGGTCAGACATATCGAGGATTCCATCATTGTCATCATCATTATCTGCACTGTCCGGTGTTCCATCATTATCGTTATCAGGATCAAGGAAGTTAGGGATTCCATCCGAATCTAAATCACCATCAACAATTGTTGAAAATGCAGGAGTTCCTACAGCACCCATAGCGCCGAAACCTGAACCTGCTGCTGAAACGCGTGCTGCCTCGTATGCAACATAGTCAACGCCGCCGGAATAAGTTCTGTATTCATTGAAAGTCCATGTACGGGATGTTTCAAACATATTACCAGCTTCTGTATGGGATGTCGTAATTGTAGCATCGTAAGGATGAGAATCTTCGACATCAGAAATGCCATCATTGTCATCATCATCATCGAAATAATCTTGGGTTCCATCACTGTCTAAATCACAAGGCCATTTGAATTGGTCAATTCGTGCATCGTTATCGTCGTCTTCATCATAACTTCCTGAACCTGATCCATCGCTATCCTCGTCGGGAACACCATCGTTATCATGGTCAAATGGATTTTGGTCTGCGAGATAGAATGCTCCAACTGGCTGATTTGTCCAAGGATGAATAATGGAAGAGTCTAGATAGCGGTCCGTTGTTACATTAATTGGGTCATACCCTAATGCTTCAAGAGCAGTATAGTCAAGTGGGCCTTCAATAATACCATCATTGTCATCGTCCCAATCTAGATGGTCGAGCATTCCGTCGTTATCATGATCGTATGGGTCTGTTCCATAGCATCCATCAAAACGTTCTAACAAATCGTAAATTCCATCATTGTCATCGTCCAAATCATCGAGGTCGTTTATCCCATCGTTATCGTGGTCCTCTTTACTAGATTCTTCCAAGAAAGTAGAATATGAAGGTATTACTGATTCCAAAGCAGAAATGTCTAGTATTATTCCAGATGATACCCCAGCATCACTCCACATCATGTCTGTTAGAGCAGGGTGCCCATTTGGACCAATATATTCCTGTTGACCAACCCAGCCGCCTTGGCCACCTTGATCAGTAGATTGTGCAGGTGATTGTCCAATCAATTGCCCTTTGACGAGCATTTTTTCGGACGTTTCTTGTTCACCATTATCTGGTTGGACCAATGTTAGCAATGGGCTTGAAATCATCAAAAAGATGATCGTCAAAGACATTGACAAAATTTGGCGTCGGCGTATTGTTTCATTTTTTGTATTTGAGAGCATATTGCCACCTCGTAATCATTCTGTGACCGGGGTACCCTATTTGAAGAGAATGGCGCGCTTACGCACTTGTGTATCATGGCGCCGTTCGCGTATCATCTGCAAGAATTATTTCAATAATTAGAACTGGAGGCTGCTAGTGTCGACATAATAATCTCCTATCGGCCACATTGACCTTCATCTAGAATTTTATTTGAATCAATCAATACCACCGTGAGCCTCCGAAGTTCTAGGACGGTTTTCTTCACTTATGTAGGGGACAAGTGTGGTTATTTGTTGTGAGACATCTAAATCATTACGCAGTGAAAGAACGACAGAAGCGAGTTGGTCTCCGATTGGAAGAAACTTATGTCCTCTTAACATCTCTATGCACAGTGGACCACGCCCTGGAATCCCAACCGACCATGGCCTTCCCCAGAGACATGGTCTAATCGTGTACCAGATACCACTGATGCCTTTGATCAATAGCCCCTCCTCCTCAATTATAGCATCACATTCCAGGCCATCAATAATTTCTCGAAGAAATAGAAATGCACGAGCCCAAACATCTTTATTTCTAAAGAAAAAGTTCCTTGACGGGTCTACATTCGTCAACCATCGATAGTATATTGCTAACATTTTATATTGTAATTTTTTGCCCATCTCCCCACTAATTATTTCCACTATGAGTTGAAGAGAATGTGGTGTTATGGGATAAATCTCAATCTGAAAGGCCTTCATGTTCTTCTGTATATTAGAAAATATTTCCAGTTGCTTATGCAGCATGGTGTTGGACACAATGCTCTCGAAAATTAATTCGGCAAGCACTTCATTTGAAATCCCTTTGACACTTCTACTTGATCTCATTAATGATAAAGTAATAATATTATGTGCCCCGTCAATATATGGCTCATGATGTCTCCAATTAATCTGCTTAGCACAATCATGCCCGCCCCCATTTAACAACCCCCTATATTCTTCTTCCATTGAAGAAATACTATCTCTGTAATCTATTATCTCTTGTAATATATCATAATAATACAAATATTTCCGACCCTCTACTCTTATTTTCCAATCTTTGTCTATTTTCGATAAGTGTTTGCTTTTGTTCGGAAGAATCTTGTGAAACAAGTTACGCCAACCTGTATTATCTTGCGGCTCTTCAATTCCTTCTGCTTCTTTGAACATCCTAATAAATAACTCTGCATCATCTATTTGGACTCCATTTACCTCTTTGGGAATCTTGCTTGAACTCATCACCCAGGGTTGACATAACTCACAAAGATGCAATCCTGTCATTTCGTCAATCGCTACTTCCATTGTTTTTGGCGATTGTAATTTACAGCTTTCACAAATTCTTTTCTCTATTATTTTTTTCATATTTTCACCTTTTATATTATGTTTCATTTTTATTATTTGAATAGGCGGGAGAGGGAGTCTGTGAAAATTAATTCACTTTGCATCTAAAGTAGCCCCCTGACTCAACCTCTCCCATGTTGTATTATTTTCTGCAGTTAGAATTCAACGATTAAATCGCAGATTATGTGGACCGCCCTTTTCTGTCAATTCTGACGGGCCGTCTTGAAAAGTTAGTGATATTCACTAAAATGAAAATTATTTGCACCTATTGACTCAAATGCTGTCGCACTCATATTGATACAATTGATCTTGCGCCATACCCATATAAGGTCACGCCACAGGTCAAAATAATGGATAATATAAAAGAAATGAGCCTTATTAAAATTATAGGCTCTAAACGAATTTGGAGAAAATGAAAGATATTATTTTGGAAATAATTTAGAATCATATAAAGTATTGAAACATACAATGAGAATTAAGATTTAAGAAAAAAGAGGACTACTGGGGGCCTCAGCCCTCAGTAGCCCGGATATTCAATATCCGCGGATATTGATGTTATTGATTTGAACTACAGATTGAACTTAGAGCTCGAGAGAGTCTAGGATGCCGTCGTTATCGTCGTCGTCATCTTCGTTGTCTTCCAAGCCGTCGTTATCATGATCAAATTGACCTGTTAGGGAGTTTCCGTCATTGACTTCGAACCAGTCGGATAATCCGTCATTGTCGTCATCGTTGTCTGAAAGGTCCCAAATGCCGTCGTTGTCATGGTCGTAGCGGTATGTACCGGTAGCGCCATCAGCTTCGTCAACGTCGAGAATATCGTCGTTGTCGTCATCTGTGTCAACACCATCATTCATGCCATCGTTATCATGGTCACGGGATAGGTCTTCGCCAGATGTGCCTACGTCATTGTAGTTGTCTATTCCATCATTGTCGCGATCTAAGTCAACAGCGTCGGCGATGCCGTCGTTGTCGTGGTCGTAGATGTTGGTATTCGGGTCGCCGTCTTGAACTTCTTCACGGTCATCGATTCCATCGCCGTCATCATCGTCATCTTCAGCATCAGTGATACCGTCGTTGTCGTGATCCATTGGGAATTCATCAACGTAGTCTGGAATGCCGTCATTGTCATCGTCGTTGTCTACATCGTTAGGGATGCCGTCGCCGTCGTTGTCGTTTTCGCCATTCTGTTCCTGGTTGTCGAGCTGCTGACCTTGTTGTTGGTCGGTCTGTTGACCCTGTTGGCCTTGTTGACCGTTTTGGGTTTGACCTTGTTGCTGCTCGTTCTGTCCGTTTTGGTTCTCACCGTTTTGGTCTTGACTGGATTGTTCACCTTGCTGGCCGCCTTGTTCGCCGCCTTGCTGTTGTTGACCTTGTCCGTTGTCTTGTTGTTGACCTTGCTGACCTTGCTGACCTTGCTGACCTTGTTGACCTTGCTGGCCTTGTTGACCCTGCTGGCCTTGTTGACCCTGCTGGCCTTGTTGACCTTGCTGGCCTTGTTGACCTTGCTGGCCTTGTTGACCTTGCTGGCCTTGTTGGCCACCTTGCTGTTGTCCCTGACCTTGGCCTTGTCCTTGTCCTTGGCCTTGTCCTTGGCCTTGTCCTTGTCCTTGTCCTTGGCCCTGTCCTTGTCCTTGACCTTGTCCTTGACCTTGTCCTTGACCTTGACCTTGTCCTTGGCCTTGTCCTTGTCCTTGTCCTTGTCCTTGTCCTTGGCCCTGTCCTTGTCCTTGGCCTTGGCCTTGTCCTTGTCCTTGGCCTTGTCCTTGGCCTTGTCCTTGTCCTTCGCCTTCGCCTTGTCCTTGGTCTTCGGATTCGCCACCGCCTTCGGTTTCGCCATTGCCGCTGCCTGCACCTGATTCAGTAAAATCAGGGTCATATGCGTCAGGAATGCCGTCACCATCAGAGTCGGAGTATTCACCGTCGTTAGGGTCGTTTGGGAACTGATCAACGTTGTCAGCCTTACCATCACCATCAGTGTCGGAGTTGTTAGGGTTGGTACCCTTTGCATATTCCTGGGAGTTGGTCAAGCCATCTCCATCAGGATCTGCATTACCATCGCCACCGTTAGTTGGGTTTAGACCGTTGGAAACTTCCCAGCCATCTGGTAGGCCGTCTCCATCGCTATCTGCATTATTCATATTGGTGCCTTCAGCTTGTTCCTCAGCATTGGTTAAACCGTCACCGTCCCAATCAGCCCCACCGTCGGTAGGGTCATTCGGGTCAGATCCGTCACCGCTCACTGCAGTTAATGCAGAGATAGCGAGGAACATTGCAATTAGCACGCTCATTATTTTTTTATCATTCATGTTTTTTCACTTCCTATTTTTGGTTTGTTTTTACATAGAGAACCCGCTGTTCTCTCTTTCCAATTGTACAGCCCACGTGATGGGATTCACAATTTGGGATATATACGATGCTGCGCACTGGCTTCGAGTTGTTTTCAAGGCATTATTAAAGCGATTTAGACGGCACTCAAGCACTGTTGAGCGGGCGTGACACTGGTTCGCAGTGTCTTGTTTATTCGCTTTATTATATTCCTTGATTATGTTCTCCAATTGCATCGTATTCCACGGGTTGATCATAGGGAACCCAATGTTCCCTCTAACAATTGGAACAACACGACCCTATATGAAGAGCGCGATGGAGTGCCTCAATTCTAACTATTCTGCAATAATGATTGTGGTAGTAATGCTGAAGCATCCTGACTGAGAACATACCGAGCAACTAAATCAGCGGTATTTGAATCACTAAAACTGTGAACTCTTTCATAGCCATGGCCCTTGGCTGGGTTGAATATTTTCATTGGTTTTGCCATCCGGGAGATTGCTATTTTGGCAGCCCTAATGGCATTTGATCCTTGAATTAATCCATTTTCCCCTTCACTAATTCCGAGATTATAGACCATTCTACCTTGTTTTTCGCCGCCTTTTCCAGCGACTGCAAGCATTCCCAATACAATGAATTGGTCTCTAATCGCCGCATCCCATCGGTTATAATCGCCATCAAACTTTTCTTCTAATCGTGAAAATAGTTCTTTGTGAATGGAACTGAGGTGCTCTTTAGAAGGTGCATTTACAACAGGCCGGTCTAACACCGTGCTTGTCGATTGAGGAATTATTTCATGGAATGGCGTCCATAGACACTCTTTGTCTAGCCAAAGAGATAGTCTTTCCGAAAAGTAAGGATCTGCCCCTCTCCAATTCCAAACGGATCTCCGAAGTAATTCGGGAGCTATCGATTCAAACCCATCTGGGTCTTTTTCGGATAATGATTTGAAGGCTTCAATGTAGCTCTTTATCCGCTTCTTTTGCTCAGACTCTGAGGCCACCATACTCTCAAGGCTGTTTGATTTAGTATAACAAGATTCGTTCTTGTTGGTATTGTTTTGTATCACGTATTCATCTCCAATCACTTTGACAATTGCCATATTGGGTCGCAGTTTGTCTTCTATGCCATAAGTTGGTAAAAGTCAACCATTTATCAAGGATTGAGTTCAAAATCGCTTCATCATAGAATGATGTGGGCCGATTTTTTCAATGACATATGGTGAGTCTATCATCTGCCAGTGCTGCGAGTGATAGAATGAAAACGCCGCCTCACGTGCCTGTAAGAAGCCTGTTTTAGCCGAAAAGTGTTGTATAGAGTTTGCTTCCAAAGTAGAAAGTACGATTGAAGCGAGTCCTTGCCTCCTGCCCTGTTGCCTAGTTCCCATTTGTCTGATTTGGATTGAGGGGCGATTTTGTGAAGTTATTTGTTGTAGAGGTCCGAATGCTGGGCAAATACTCGCGCCTGGGCCTGCGTGGTCAGCGGCACTACCATCACTTGATTCGTCAATAAGGTGGGCTCGGCCAACGGATAGAACAAGGCCTTCTTTTTCCACCCATGCATGTATTGCTTCGCCATCATCTATCAAGCGCTCACTGCCAATGGGAAAGCCGAGAGGTTGGCGCAACACATCATATCTACATTGGAAATATGATTCTGGGGTGTCTTCGCCCGGAAGACTGACTTTGACTTGGTACTTGTTTGAGAGGTCCAGTTCTGAACTGCCATGTTGCCGCATATCGTCGCCATCCGCCATCTTCGCTCGTTTTTGTTAATGGCAACATACATAAAATCTTGACCTTATATCGGTTATTGGAAATTAGTTGCAATGAAATTGCAATATAATACAAAGACGCGTTGAAATAGGGCAGGCCAATCCGATTAGATGTTGCACGGTTGTCAGAGCGGTTATGAGCGGGGTTGCAGACCCTGAAACGGGAGTTCAAATCTCTCACCGTGCTCCACTTTCACCCTTAATGTTTCATTTTGAAACCTGTTTAAGCTGAGGTTGGCTTGAATCGGGTGTATTGTTTAATTCCCCCACAATGGTGGCGGCGGAGGTAGTGGTTCATCGATGAGTGGCAGTGGAGGTAATGGTTGCGCTTGAGGTGGTGGTGGCAATGGTTCATTGATGAGCGGCAGTGGAGGTAATGGTTGCGCTTGAGGTGGTAGTGGCAATGGTGGCGGCAATGAGGATTGTACCTCAGTTGGCGCTGGAGGTGCCGGAATAACTACTTCAGGCCATGCAA
>Ga0209830_10000703_pt1 | contig 32967 bp, 29 predicted proteins | sample ArcticOcean_MG_C_12_FD_187439 | JGI IMG/M metagenome (GOLD analysis project Ga0209830, IMG submission 187439) | Marine microbial communities from western Arctic Ocean - ArcticOcean_MG_CB8_130 (SPAdes) (version 2) | ecosystem: Environmental > Aquatic > Marine > Oceanic | place: Arctic Ocean...
CACTACCATCATCTATGCCATCACGGTCAGAATCAGAGTGCCTTGTTGGGTCATTCGGAAAAGCATCCCCTAGGTTTCCATTTCTGTTGTCTCCATACCCGTCACCATCACTATCAGTTTGCTGAGTAGGGTCGTATGGGAATTCATCTAAGTGGTTGGGAACACTATCACCATCAGTATCGAGGTATTCTTCTGGGTTATTCGGGAAATCATCTCCTTCATCTGACCAACCATCACCATCAGAATCTAAGCATCCATATCTGTCAATAGTTGAGTTTCCAAATATTTCTGGACATGAATCTCCTGCGTTTCCAAACTCTTCATCGCCGTAAGTATCTCCATCAGTGTCGTATTGTTGAGTGGCATCTAGTGAAAATGCGTCTGAGTTATCTCCAACTTCATCTCCATCACTATCCTTCCATTCAGAAGCATCGTTAGGGAATGGGTCAAGAATGTCTGGGCGACTGTCTCCGTCTGTATCTGGACAGCCTTTTTCGAACTCCATTGTTGAATTGCCTGGGATTCTTTGGCAATAGTCTTCATAATCCTCATAGCCATCTCCATCGTCATCATAGTCTTCTAATGCATCCATACAACCGTCTGAATCCAAATCTGTGAGATTAGTTGATGCCCATCCAGTCATTCCTTTTGGACAACTATCAATTGTATCATTTAGGGTGTCATCGTCGTCATCATCATCTTCATCGGAGTCTCTGCAACCATCAGAATCATGGTCGAAAGCAGCAATAGATTCGAAACCTAATGGTGAGAATTGACATTTGTCATTGATGTCAATAATGTAATCTCCGTCATCATCACCATCAATTGAATCAGGTTCACCATCACCGTCATAATCGCTGGTCAACTTGCCAATAAACCAATCCATTCCTTGCGCATTTTGCTTAGTTATTGGTCCATATTTTGCTGCACCAGTTTGCATCTGTCCACTAAGATAGGCATTTCCATTTCTATCACTAAATATTGATTTTGCTTCATCATAAGAACTTGTTCCAGCACCCACAGTAAATTTCCATTCACCTGTGTTATTGATTTTCGCTAGAAACAGATCATAGCCTCCAGATATCGGGGATAGTTGTATTCCTCCAAATTGAGCAAGAACGAGGTATCTTCCAGTAACTAATGCATTGTCGCGAACATCCATTGTAATTGCATTGCATTCAGAACCAGAACCACCACCTTCCTTTATCCAATCCCAAGAACCATTGGTCTGTAATTTACCTACGAAACAGTTTGAATTCCCTCCTCCGCTAATTATTGTAGAATTTGCTTCAATGTTTCCGTAAAAAAGTCCAGTAACAAAAATGTCATCATTTGAATCAGTATCTACTGCGTATCCGTAACTCGCGCTTGAAGCAAGATCAAATGTCTTTACCCATTGCCAAACTCCACTTGAATCAATTTTTGCCACAAATAAGTTTTTATCATTGATATCTGATGTGTGAGAGATATTGCCAAATATCAATTGTCTATTATTACCACTCCCTGCATAATCTCCAGTAATAATTGTGCTTCCAATGGAATCCAGTGCAATACCATGTAAATTGAATCTGTTTGACCCTCCTGCAGTGTCATGATAGGCATTATTTACCCAAATCCAATTTCCATTTGAATCAATTGAGGCGACAAATATAGAACGAAAGTATGTTCCATGAGCTTGAACATAAAGCGAATCAAATGCCAAAGAACCGGCCGAAGATCCCCAGCCATCTTCGCCATAATTAGCGCCATAATTGCCACCGATGATGATATCTCCTTGCATGTTGGCATCTATACTCGTCATTTCTGAATGAGTGGCAGTACCATTTAGAATTTTGACCCATTGCCATTCTCCTTGTGGATTTAATTTGCCAACAAATCCTTTACCATTTACCGAAGAAGATAGAGTGAATGAAATGTTTTCATCAAATATGTAAGTCTTTGGAAAACCATTAGATGACCCCATCATTGTCCCCACAACATATGAGTTTCCATAGAAATCATGAGTTATTGAATTCATTACTGAACCCGCCTGAATATCTTGAAGATTCCCAGTGCCAGAAATAGTCACATTTGCCACCCATGAGCAATGTCCATTCGGCTGTAAATTGATCACAAACATTAGCATATTTTCTGGAAATTCACAGGGGCCAAATGTTGTGTTCAAGGATAGTAGTTCGGAATTGCCTGCGGCAAATATTGTTCCGTTGACATCTATGGTGGCATCATTTATCATAATATCATCCTGTGCCCCATGTTGTTCAACCCATTCAAAAGCAAGTGCGCCATCAGGGATGGCTGAGAGGTTAATTGGTGGCAATTGATTTTGATTGTTGAGTTGCCAAGGGTAGTCAAGGTGGCTGGTTTCGTTGAATACGGTTGCTGCAGCTGCTTGCTGTAGTTCAAGAACTACTGAATTAGAAAGGCTGGTTGAATGAGAAAGGCCAACAGGGTCATCGCCAGTTATTGTTGCATAGATTACCAATCCAGCAAGATAAGAGCCAGAGATTGAAGGGTGACTTCCATCGCTACTGTACAGGTCATAGAATGTGTTGCCAGAATTGGTTGGCGTACCACCATTTGCAATTATTTGGTCATGAATATGCTCAAATGCAAGCCCAACAGGAGCAACCCATACATCTCCATGTGAGGACATATTATCTCGGTAATCCAAATATCCAGCTTCAAGTTCATCCTGCATAGTTGAGAAATCAGGGAATCTCTGAGTATTGACACTGTCTCCATCACGGCGACCCCAAGTCATCATTAAGACAGAATCTGCTCCTTTAGCATCGATAGTTTGTGCAAGTTGAACCGCTCCATTTTTGCTATTAATCCATTCTTGATGAGCGCGAGGGAAACCAGGAATCTGACTTTGGTCCTGAAGAACTACCCAATCCCACACTCCATTATTGAGTGTAGTATTCCATTGATGACCTGCTGTGCCTACATTGCTAGAATGTTGTGAAAGGCGCATTCCTCCACCGCTCAAACTTGTGACATTGGCTGAGTTTGATGCAGCACTCATCACTCCATCTACGATTGAATCAAGAGAATTGGCTGAAGTGTAACTATTTCCCATCATCAATATTTCTAAAGAAACAGAACTTGCTTCTAAGACTCCATCATCTGCTTGCAAATGGGATGAAAGTGGGCCTTGCATCGGCGAAAAACAAAATAATGCCAGAATAGAAATTACCAGTATTCTCTTCGCTGACATGGTTCTACGAGGAGTGGAGCCTAATTTAACCGTTCGTCAAACAATAAAAAGTAATTCAACGGCTCCAATATTGAACGGTTTCATCTCCCCATTTTCGGTCATCAGCACGAATTAGCCCCGCATCGCTAAGAACCTGAGAATTAATTCCACTCTCATATGGAGTTAGATGTTCCACTGTGGATTGAATCAAGAAAAAGTCATCCACTAACTTATTGTCAAGGAAATATTTGACAGTAATTGGACCCCCTTCGATCATCAATGTTTGAATCTCCATATCGCCTAATCGATTTAGAATATTAGGTAAATCTCTAAAATCATCTTGTAAAACAAGAGTTTCTTTTCCATCGGTTAGAACTTGACAGTCCTCAGGAATCCTTGAATTAGGATCTATTATGATTCGTAGAGGCTGTTTAGAAGTTTCAACTCTTGATACCAATAGTGAGGGGTTATCGCGTATAATCGTCTCAACACCGACCAAGATAGCATCACTTTCTGCCCGCATTTGATGAACTAAATCTAAACATTGTTCAGAGGTAAAACGTCCAGCATCCTTACTTCTATCATCAACGCTACCATTACAATCAACAGCCATTTTTACAGTTACGATTGGTTTTCGGTATTGGCACCAATGTAGGAATGGCCTCATTTGGTCGGCAGCTTGGCCTTCTAGGAGTCCAGACTTAACAGATATCCCAGCATCTTGTAGAACGGTGATTCCTTGACCTCTAACGGTGGTGTTTGGGTCTGGGTGGGCTACTACTACCGATTTCACTCCAGCCCACATTAAAGCCTCAGTACACGGCGGTGTTCTACCAAAGTGATTACAAGGTTCTAAGGTGACATAAGCAGTTGAACCATTAGGAGATTTACCTTTGGTCTCAGCATCATGGATGGCCATCTGTTCAGCGTGCAGTCCACCAAGGTGGTCATGCCAACCCTCAGCAATGATTTGCCCATCCTTGACCAATACGCATCCTACCAATGGGTTGGGGGAAACTTTGCCTTTACCGCGAATAGCTACATCTAATGCAGCAGACATGAATTTGATATCATCGTCACTCCACATCGCTGCGCCCCTATTGTCTGCCAACCTCTATCATATGAAGAGTCATTGCCTAAAACAGATAAAACGGGAAAGGGTTCATCCATGTGTTGAGTTGTGCCTTAACTATGGGATTAGTACATTGCATTGTCAATCCGGCCAGTAGAGATTTCCGCTGTGGGAAGATGTGGCCAGAATTGCTAACAAAAATTATTGCTTCTGGATATCAAGTTGAAACTCACATGACAGAACGAGTCGGTCATGGTGGACACCTTGCTTATGCGATTAGGCAGCGATGGGAATCTTCACAACAAGGTGGAGAGAGTGAAGGCAAGCCACCACTTGTTGTAGCGGTTGGTGGTGATGGAATTGTCCATGAAATAGCCAGTGCCCTAAGAGGTTCAGATATCGTGTTGGGTCAATTACCATACGGTTCAGGAAATGATTATTGTATTGCTCATAACATTCCAAGGTTTGATTTGGATAAAGCCATTGAAATTCTAAAGAACGGAACAGATAGAAGCTGTGGGGCATGGAGATTAGAAGGAGTTCCTTGTCCAAAAGAAGGAGATTATCCCGCACCAGCATCCAATGTTTGGGATGGAGAGCCTACACGTGATGGTAATGTCGTCAGGTGGTCATTCTTAGAAGCGGATTGTGGAATCACTTCAGATATTGGGAGAGCCAAGTTGAGAAGAGCCAAGTGGATAAAGGGTGCTAAGAAATACACCTACCTTGGAGTCACAACAATTCCATTGTGGAAGAGAAGAAAAGTCGAAGTAACAATTGATGACGGGAAACCTGAGATTAGAGATTTTACTTTGATCTCTGTAACTGTGGCTGAAACCTTTGGTGGTGGCTACAAGATAAACCCTGGAATGAATCCAGTTAAGAAAAATGGTTTGTTAATATTCGCACCTCGCCTAAGTAGGATTGCCATGCTATCTCTAATGGGTCCTATCAAGAAAGGAAAGCATATTGGCAAATGGGGCATAACTCAAACCCCCGCAAGCAAATTGAACCTTAGATGTGTTTTACCAAATGGAGAGCCTAGCGATTCTTCCACAAAAATAACAAGTTATCTCAATATTGATGGTGAACCAGTTTTGCAATTACCTGCAAAATTAGAATGGCAGTTGAACCAAATTACTGTTAGAGGCGCAAACCAAGTAGATTGGCAATAGTTCTAATCAAAAGGAGAAGTCAGAGAATTCTTCCTCTTCTTCAGGTGAATTGGTAGTTTCTTGTTTACTTTCAGTCCAAGTTTCAGGTTCCGGTTGTTGCGCTTTCTTGGTTGCGCGTTTCTTGACAACCTTCTTTTGAGGTTGTTGCTGAGGCTTAGAACTTCTAGGAACAGATGATGAAAAGTGTGAACGCTTACTAGCAGTTGGTTCAGTATTAGAGATAACAGAAGACTGAGCGGTAGTCACCGATGAAACATTTACCGCTGAAGTAACAGGAATACTCCTTTGCTGTGTCACACTTTGCGGAATTGAAGTGGCTTGGGATGCAATATTTTTTGCTTCAGTAGTTACTACTGCACTTGAACTCTTAGAACCAAATTCAGAAGTAATTGATTCACTAGGTCCAGATTGCAAAGCACTATCCAAATCAAATCCAGCTAGGCTGGGTGAATCAACAGTTTGTTTCTTAGCAGGCTTAACGCCTTCCTTTTTAGCCTCAGTTGAAGCATCTTGTCGTGCCTCAGCATTGCGTTGTGTAGAACTTTTCATTCCTGCCGATCTTGCTTGTTTCATATCAGATTTAACTCTAGAAACTGCAGCCATCGCTTTCTTTCCGACTAGTACTTCCATCGAATGAGATGCACCTTTTGCAACTGCGATCTTGGAGAGCATGAACATAGTAACTGCGCCACCGATTCCGGCGATTAAGAGGAACATGATGAAGCCGCCACGGCCTAGCATTGGAACATCTCCCAAAACCCATTCATCTGAAGAACCCCCGTTTGAGGTAATAACCGAATCTTCAAATTTGATTGAAGTCACCATCAAATAAACTGATTCTATGTTGTTCTGGCCTATTTTCATCTCACAGTTATCGTTTACTTCATGGTATGAGGAGTAATATCCAGCCGTAATTGATTTGTTTGTGTCAACTAGGTACCCTTCTATTTGGATAGGTTGATGCCATTCTCCAAGTGCTTGCATTCCGTAAAGAATATTCTCTGTTGTTGGGATAAGTCCTAGAACAAACCATTTTGAACTTGAATCCATATCAACTTCATCGAGGTCAATATTTCCAGCTCCGGTTTCTGGATACAAAGGTAAGTTCCAATTCTTTACTTGAACGCGTGGGATTTGCTCTCCATCAACACTTACTGCTTCGTTCATACTCATTGATTTTATTGCAACTGAAACAGTTACAGCAAGATCAAGTTCTTTTGCACCGTTTAGTTGGTCATGCGTCTCGTAGAAGTGACTTGCAGCCATATATCCAGTAAATTTTACTGGACTGCCACCATTGTCAAGGACTCGAGTTTCATTGCAACCGACAGGTAATAGTTGATCAAAAGATTCTTTTTCATCGCCTAGAGAACTCGTAGCGGATGTAGATTCGATTGAGAAATCAACTTTTACTTCACCATCGCCTTGACCCCAGCCAGCGGTTGTTGGAGATAAACAACCGGCCAAAAGCATGAGGGACAGAAGATATAGGGCAACAAGACCTCTGCGCATATTGTTTGCAGAACGGCTTCAGTTTGAGAACCCTTTGCTTCACATTTGCTGCAAATCATCAACATCTCAACGATAAAAAAAGAGGCGCAGACGGAGAGATTCGAACTCCCGTGCCACTAAGGGCACCGGATTTCAAATCCGGCGCAATACCAGGCTATGCGACGTCTGCAGTGGTTGTGCGAAGAGCCTCCCTTTCATCCCCTTTTCGGCTCAAAACTTTGGCCGGCCGAGTCAGAATGGTCACTCTTCATCCTCATCGGATGAACGGACATTTATTGCTATTGCTGTTAAGCCAAGTGCTGATACTGCCATGGCAATACCAAATCCAGGCAATCCAGGTTCTTCAGGTAAATCGTTTTCAGAACTGTATAACTCTTCAACATCTGAGATAAAGTCGTCAACATTCCAATCATCTCCAATCCAAGCAATACGTGGTTTTCGTTCATTGTCTAGAATGTAGGTTATTGTCGAATGGCCAACTTCAAATTGATCTGCTGGAGTTGCTCCTACACAGGATAACTTGTCTCCTTCTGCCCATTCAAATCCATCGTCACACATGCAATGCTTTCCTTCACCTTGACCCATTTCCCAACCATTACCACCGCATTTAGTAATTTCATCTTCTTCGCCATGATGTTCATTTGTTTGGTTCATCCACATTTTACCAGCATTTTCACAGTTAATTTGCTGGCTATGATTTGTGGTCATGTTAGTTGTAGGGTCATGGCAACTCATTTTACTACCAGGAACTGGTAGATATGAAAGATTAGAATTTGATGCAGCCCAAGCGATATGGTCCGCATCTTGACCCAACATTACAGAATCAATTCCAACTGGACTTTCTTGCCAAGATGAATTAGTTTCATTCCAAAGGTATAGAGCCCACCACCAAGAATAATCGGAAGGAGTACTAACATTTGCTATTCCATTTACAGAAGTTCCCCATGTTTCATGGACGGAATAGTTGAGTGATACATTATGCATTTCCAATGTTGATTCAGTTAAATTCCACCCTGTTGCATTTTCTGAAGGTAGCGTTTGTGTGTGCCCATCAAGTAACATTGTTGTATTGTCTGGGTAAAGAATTGAAACTTGATTCTCCATTCCTTGGCTGGAATTAATCGATACATGGGCATCGATTACCTCTTTAGCAACAGCAACGCCAAAAGAATTCCAAACCGCTTGCAAACTCTCTTCTGAACCGGTAAGATGTGGCCAATTTACATCATGAGTGAGTGTGTAATTATGAAGAACTTCAGGGGTGTCATATGCGGGGTCTACTGTAATAGAAATGATGCTAACATCGTCGGCAATATCAGAAGAAAGTCCAGCTTGAACCGATTTTAGATTTTGGGTAATAACTGGGCAAACAGAAGTACATCTTGTAAAGATGAATGAAACTATCAGGAGGTCACCTTGTATGGTGTAAAGAGAAACATTTTCTGAGTGAGCGTCTACTAATACGAAATCATCAACAGCAGTTCGGCCTAAAACATTCCCTTTGTAAGCTGAAGCAGTAGGGATGGAAGAAATTAGCAAACATGCTACTAGCGTAACGGCAATGACAAATCTACTGTTCATGACCAAAGGGGTTTGGAGGCTGTTGATAATAGTTGTTCACTATTACTTCGCTCAACGAGTAGCGTAATCCCAGTTAGGAGTGCACCATGAAGGAAGTCCATCAACGCCATCTGGGTTTGACAGGCCGATTCCGAATATCATCAATAATACGAATAACACTGGGAACATTGCTGTTCTGAAATAGATACTTGGATCTCCTTTCAAATGCATAAAATATGCGCCAATTCCGTATCCTTTGATTATTCCAACAACTATTAGAATCGCCCAAACCATCATCAATGATACCTTGATATCCGTTCCAGGTATTGTTTCAAAGAATACTGCTCCGATTTCAAATAATGTGAAAAACATCAATACGAGAAAATTCCAGAAATAGATGTCCATTCCAGTATTATCTTTAAGCCACTTTTCTAATCCAGTTACTGTATGTTCGCTCATCATCTTCACCTCAATACAAATAGAATGCTGGGAAAATTATTACCCAAGCCAAATCAACAAAGTGCCAGTATAATCCAAAGTACTCAATACCCTGTGCATTTTCTTCATCATAGCCAACTGTGTCAGCTTTGAATACAAGATAGATCATGATAAGCAATCCAATGAAGACGTGTAATCCGTGTGCCCCAGTTGCGATATAGAATATTGAACCTGCTTGTGATGTACCAACGGTAAATCCTTCAGCAACTAAGTGTGACCACTCAACCAATTTCAATACTATGAACAGTGAACCCAGTAATAGGGTTGCGAATAAGAAATTTCTAACAGTTTTCTTTTGGTCTGGGAAAACAAATTTCATTACAGGTTCTGGGATAGACTTGGTCATAAAATTATCAGGTCGACTCCAATCATGTGCCTTTGCAGTCTTTAGAGCAATGACAATGGTGTAAGAAGAGATAATTAGCGCAAATGTATTGATTCCTCCCGGAAGCATAGTCCAGAAGTCTCCAGTGCCACTTGCACCACCTGGTCTCAAATAATCAGAAGCGGTCATGATATCATAGCCTGTAGCATCAGAAGCACACATGTCATTGTCCCATGCCCACTTTGTACACCATCCAGTACGCATACGTAGGTATGCTGAGAAGAAGGTTGCGAAAATCATTATTTCAGACATGATGAAGACCCAAATACCAGCCTTGCGAATGTGTTCACCTTCAAACGGTGCAGAAGTAGCAATTTGTTCACCGTATCCATTGAATGGCAAATCTTCTTTCCACCAATTTCCTACGCCTATGATAATGACTAGTAAACCGGCTACACCAATCAGCATTTCACTAATTACTGCATCTGTTCCAGTTAGCAATTCGGTTATAGTATTTGAAAAACCAGGGAATCCAATCATGAATAACATGATACCAAAGGTGAAAATAATCGGTGAAGCAGAGCCATGATGTTCATGTTCATCATCACTATGTTCATCATCTGCTTGTAGTGAATTAATCAAACCGCCAATTCCAATGAATGAAGCGAAGATAATACTCAGTACTAAGATAGTATTTCCAGAAACTTTCCAATTGAGGTAAGATAAATGTGCATCTACTTCATGATGGTGCGCCTTTTCCATTTCTAAATATAATTTATCGTAGTGATCACCTTCAATAGAATCTCCTGTAGCAATCGATTCCTTGTATTCATCTTCTGCATGGTGGTAGTGCTCAATCGCATCCATGTATTCATCATGGGCAGGTCCAGCAAGAGCAATACCGAGAATGCTGAAAGCAATAATTCCGAAAGTAAGGAATCCTCCAGCGTATAGTAAAGCGCGCAGCCAAATTGAATTTTCTATATCCGCTCCGTGACCGCTCATACATCCACCTCCTTTTTCTTAGATTTTTTAACAGTCCACAACTTATCACCGATACTGATTTCGGAATGGTGTCCGAATTCGATGTTCTTGTCCCCTTGAACCGGGTTGATGTCGAATGAAGGTGTAGGTGGGGGCGAGGTAGTTGACCATTCAAGTGACCATCCGCCCCATGGATCTTTTCCACAAGGTTCTCCATGCCGAGAAGAGCGAATTAGATTCCATACTAGAATCAATTGACTCAATCCAAAGATTATGGCAAAGATGGATATTACCATGTTATATTCGGCAAAGCCACTCTCCATAGTATAGGAGTGGGTTCTACGAGGCATCCCCATTATTCCAAGTGCATGCATTGGCCAAAATGTAGCGTTGTATGAGGTGAATCCAATGAGGAAGTGCCACATTCCAAGAGTTTCGTCCAACTTCTTACCGGTAACCTTAGGGAACCAATAATACAATCCTGAAAAGAGTGCGAATACAGTACCACCAATGAACACATAATGGAAGTGAGCAACTACGTAGTAAGAATCGTGGAAGTGGGTGTCAAGTCCCGAAACAGGCAAGAACATACCAGAAATTCCACCGAGAGTGAATGTGATCAAGAATCCAAGTGCCCACAATGTATGGGCCTTCATTACCAATGAACCGCCCCATATAGTTGCTAACCAATTGAATATTTTAGCACCAGTAGGAATTGCAACAGCCATTGTTGTAATCATGAAAATCCCTCTCCACATTGGGTCCATACCGGATGTTAGCATGTGATGTCCCCATACAATGAATCCTACGATTCCGATTCCAGCCATTGCGATGACCATTGATTTGTAACCGAAAATAGAACGTCTTGCCGAAGTTGCTAAGACTTCAGAAATAATTCCGAAAGCAGGTACAATGACAACGTAAACTTCGGGATGTCCGAAGAACCAGAACAGATGCTGGAATAGTAGTGGGTCTCCACCACTGGTAAAGAATACAGTTCCAATAGTATGGTCGAATAATAAGAAGAAAACGCCGATAATAAATGCTGGGAGTGACATATAGAGCATGAATACGGATACGAAGACGGACCATGTGAACAATGGCATCTTCATCCAGCCAACACCCTTTGCTCGCATAGTAAATACAGTTGTAATGAAGTTAACACCACTCAGTGTTGAAGAAGCACCGAGCATAGCCATACCGGCGATGAAAGAAGTAGTTCCAACACTTGAGCCATACTGCGACATCGATTCTCCAAGAGCGCCAGCGGTCAAAGAGGAATATGGTGGATACATTACCCATGAGATATCGGCAGCATTTCCGGTCCAAATACCGGTATAAATTAGTGGCGTGGAGAATACGAGCATCCATAATCCCATTGCATTGATTCTTGGGAATGCTAAATCCTTAGCACCAATTTGTAGAGGCAAGACATAATTCATAAATCCGGCAATCATTGGCATAGCTGCCAAGAAAATCATTGTCGTGCCGTGTAAAGTAAAGAATGAATTGTATTCTGCTTCAGTTAAGAAATTGTTTTCTGGCAAAGCCAATTGAATTCGGAATAGAAGTGCTAACACTCCACCAACAAGGAAGAACGTGAAACCAAACAAGAAGTATAGAATTCCAACTTGTTTGTGATCTGTTGTTGTTAGCCATGGTTTGATGTAAGCAAAGAACCGATTAACGCTGAAAGTTTCAGGAGAACGGTTGTAAAAGACCCACATCAATCCGACTAGGACTAGGCCTAATGAAAGTCCAATAGAGGTGACTAGGACTACCAGCGAACGTGCTGCAGGTGCTATTGCACCAGCATCAATTCCCAGGCTTGTCGTGGTGAACTCATTCCATTCATCGCCACCAGATCCATCTCCGCCATTAACTGCGTTTCCATAAATAGTGAAATCAACTACAGCCTCTGAATCAGCAGGGGCAGTCCATTCAAAATCCCATTGACGGATAGTATTTGATTCTACTGTGTGAGTTAATGCTCCATCCATTTCTTGAGAAAAAGTATCAGGAATTGAAGAAATAGTTCCGCCATTGGACATGATTCTAAAACCACCCATTCGACCGTTATTATCGGCAGCTCTTGGCAAATCATCATTGACAACTGTTACTGTAAAAGAATAAATTTCACTTGCATTGAATACTGCAGGAAGTCCATCTACCAACACTTGAGTGTCTGAATTTGCGCCACCGTGACAATTACATCCGCCATCAGCAGCACTTCCAATTCCACCCGGCATTGCGGTATAGGACGGTATTGCAACCAATGAAATCATTACGAGGCCTAGTAGTAAAATTGCTCTTGTTCGCATCATTACTCACCTCCACTTGAACCTTCAGAATCTGAAATCAGTTTTATTCCGACATCTTCGTCACATGTTTCACCATCTCTGGCGACAATGTCAATATAACCTCTCATCTTAGCGTGATTTAGACCACAATATTCTGCACATCTAATATTAAATGTACCCACTCGGTCAGGTTCGAAAGTCATCACAGTTCCACCTTCTAAACCAGGTACAAGATCTTCCTTTACACCCCATTGTGGGAGCCAGAATGAGTGTTGAACTCCAACATATGCAGGATTTGATTGGTCATGAGGTCTGGAGAACATTGTTAGAACAATAGGTTCATCGCATGGAATAACCAAATGTTCTCCAGCAGCGGTTGAAAGTTGATGGTCGACAGGTAAATGTTCCCATGTGTGAAGTAAATTTCCATCAGCATCGGTTACTTTGACGCTTTGATAAATGTAATAATTACTTGTGAGGTCGATGATAGTAGAATTTGATTCAAGGTCTATTGCATAGTCGATTGCCCCCCCATCTTGAACGACGGTTGCATTAACTGCCGAGGATCCCAGTGTATTGATGGTAAGAGTGGTTGAACCAAATTTCCAGTCAACGTTGACATTGGTGATTCTCGAGTCATCTTGCCAAGTCAACTCCTCAACATAATCGAATTCCCAAAACCATTGCTTCCCAACAATGTTGACATCAAATGATTCTTCATCAGCAGGGATATCCCAAACAACGGAACTAGAGGAGGTTGCAAGTACAGTGAGCCAAACAATAAGTATTGTTGGAACTACATAAAATGCGATTTCTAGGCGAGTATTATGCCTGTCAACCGGAAACGTTCCAACTTCAATGTGGTCGGGATTAAATTCCTCCGACCCAGGTTTAGCACGGTAGCGTAGAATCGAGTAAAATAGCACACCAAAGGTGATTATTCCCACGATGTCTGACCAAAACATGAACTTATCATATAGCACGGAGAAAACAGTGTCTTCAGCAATCATTGTACCACCTTGCTCCAACCCCTGCGGAGGTCTAACTTAAGCATTTGTTGAGTCCGTCATAAAACTATATTAATTTTCATTGTCAATTAATCGCCCACAGTGTCCTTTTCTTCATAATTTTTCAAACGAGTTTAGTAAAACAGTATAGCGCAAATAAAGGGCCGCCGAATTTGATAATAATCACGGGCGATTATGGGACAAATAACTCCCATGACAAGGGTTCTTTGACTAGCATATCTGCGCAATGCATGATGGAGTTATCCGGATGTGTTCAAACCACCCTTGATGGGAAGGTTTTACTGGACATTGAAGTGCAACCAGGTTCCACTCGGCAAGGAATTACCGGGGTAAATAAATGGCGTTCTAAACTAACAGTCGCGGTCAAAGCAGAAGCACAAAAGGGCAAGGCAAATGAAGCAGTTTTACATGTTTTAGCTAAGTCACTATCATTAGCAAAAGCAGATTTGGAAATTGTTTCTGGACAAATATCCCGCTCTAAGAGGGTCAGTATCAAATCTATTACAATAAGCGATTTTTTGGCAAGATTGAATGATGCCTTGACACAACAAGGTGAATAGAATGGCCGATGTTCAATTACGATTCAATTTAGCAGCACAAGCCCTGTCAAGATTGTTGGAAGAAAATTCACTTGGCTTACCAATAATCGTAGAAGGTAAAAAAGACACAGATGCATTGAGGGCGCTTGGCTTCACTGGTACCATTGAGCAGTTAAATAGAGGCTGGGATTTAGACCGCTTCTGTACCTATTTATTCGAGACTTATGGTGCGAGAAATAGCGAAGGTGGTGCGGTGCTTGAATTATTGATGGATTGGGATAGAACCGGTACCACATTGCAAAAAAAGTTGGTTGAAAAATTACAATCATTAGATGTAAAAATTAGTCAAGAAGCCAGGAAAGTACTTTCCCGAGCACTCAAGCCCGAAACAAGATATGTCGAATCATTAAATTCAATTGGACTTGAACAATTTATTCACTAGTGGGCTTTGGCAAGCCATCTTCCTTGACGGTGTTTAGGACTACGTGAGTGAAAGATCTTGTTACTCCATCTAGTGTGAAAACAGTCTTGGTAAGGTCATCTAAATCTGCGCGATTCTTTACTCTCGCCAAGACCATAGAATCCCAATCGCCTGTTACGTCATATACTGCAAAGACTCTCGGGTCTGAAGATATTACTTTTTGAACAGAAATCATCTTTCCTTTTTCGATTCTTAAACCGGCCATTATCGTCATACTCCAACCAACCATTTCGGGGTCTAGTACTACTGAATAGCCCTTTATTACCCCACGTTTTTCAAGTCGCTTCAACCGGTTTGTAATAGTGCCTTGCGCAACTCCAACCGCTCTTGCCAATTCTCTTTGAGAGGCTCGAGAATCTTGTAATAATTCAGCAACAATTGCTCTGTCGGTATCATCAAGTTCCATTTGGCTCACAACCCCTCGCTCATTTGTCATTGGCTTCAACACTTTGTAATTGGTTTTCTTGTTGTAACTGTGGTGGTGAAAGTCGCAAATGTTGCGTCCAACCACCCAATTCCTCAATCACCATTGTCAAAGAAAAACTCAAATCGTCTGGATGCCCTTGCTTGAATGAAATATTTATGTCGTATTTGCTATTTTCATTGATTTCTAACTGTTTAAATCCACCACGGCTTTTCCATGGTTGTTCAATCTCAAGTTTAGTAATAGAGACCTTTTGATTTCCAGCTTCTATTGAAATTATTATTGCAGGGTTAGAAGTTTTCTTCCAATTTACATTGATTTTCGGCATCCCTTTTTCTCTAATAGAGGCATTGGAATATACGATAAATGCGATGGCTATGGTAAAAATAATCAACACGATTGGCATTAGGAACTCGGATGACTGTGGATCGGACCACTTGTTCGGAAGCGGAGAATTATACAATGCAAGAAGGCCAGTTGCTTCATCATCTCCTTCCACGCTGCCGATGAATGCTAAAGTCAAATGCCACCCCAATGGATTTTCTTCCAAATCAATACCTGCGGCGATCAAATGCTCCTTTGGCATTATCCAAGTTGTATCGGTGATATTATTTGCTTCAACAGAAAAACCGACTTCTGGCTTCATATCTCTTATCAAATTCTTAATCTGCCTTCCATGGATGTCCTCTGCATTATCTTCACTGAGGAACACATATAGCATTGTATCATCGCTTAAATTGACCAATGGTTTGAATTCGGCTTGAATTTTAACCTCATATTCTCCTTGCTGATTTATTGTTAAAATAATATTTCCAGACAATTCAATAACAATCTCTTGAACAGAAAAATCACTTGCTCGTTGTATTGCTTCATCAATATCTTGAAATTGCTCAATATTAGAATTCAATACATATTGAGCCTGTTGTTGAGATTGTTGTTCCATACCTAGTTGCCCTGCTCTAGCCTTTGCATCATCATCAGGCCAATCAGAACCTGTTTCATCAGACCATTTCCACCAACTTAGGGGGAGAACATCATCTCTGGTCTGGTATTTTCTCCACAGATCTTGTTGTTCATCATCATCCGCATTAGGAGTGTCTTCAATGAATTGCTCTACTAATACGATGCTCTTGGCAAGAGGAGAAGGGATTGCAGTGGAAGCAAAGACAACTTCTTCTGGTTCGCTTTGAGCAGAAACAGATGAGGCCAAAATCGGGGCTAACAGGAATAGACAACAAGTGATTGCAATTAGCAATGAGTGATAAGATTCCTTAGTGTTGGATACCATCATAGTCAGTCCTCATTCTTCCTCATCCTCAAAAATGAAAGGCAATCCCAATTTAATTCGCAAGACATCTTTGCCAATGTCGTCTATCATCATCGTAATTCTTGCACCAGACCATGCTGAAACAACATGTTCGACTTCATCAATGTCACAACCAAATAGCAGAGGTCCCGGTTTAGGGGCTTTAATTTTCAATTCTTCAATGAATTCTTCGATCAATGGCGCCCACCCTTGTAATAATCGTTTTAGGGTTTCCTGCGAAATATTGAGTAGTACATCACCCATATGTTGTTGGATAGCAGGGATTGATTCTTGCCTAGTTCGCCATGTACCATTTTTCTCAGTGAAAACAGGAAGACCAACATGAATTATTTTCATTGGATGAAAAGTTCCCTCCGGCCAAATATTTCCTTTCTTATTCGGGCATTTCTGCATGAAGAGTCGCTCATATGCCATAATTGGGGCAATATTTGTTCTCTTTCCGCGATGCCACCATGACCATCCAGGGTCGTTTATTTTGTATCTCGATATCGCCTCATTAATTATTTCGTCAGCAGCAGGGAAAACTGAATTCCGGTCCGGTTTTGGATGGTCCAACATTTTCGGTTGCCAAGTTGATTCAGAAGGCAAAGCGCGTTTGTGAATGAATGTGCGGGCAATACCCTCAGGTGTCGCCTCTTTTTTATGGACAAACATTGCAACAAAGAATCCGCTAGTATTGTTGTCTTGATGGCGTAATCTTCGGCATAGCGGCAATAAAGACTCGATTTCAAGTTCCTTAGCAACATCAAAGTCTTCCTCTAAATCAATATTCTTTGATAGTTCAATTCGTTTCTGAGGTGACAAATGTGTTGCTTTTAGCAAGGGCAAATTTGGTAACGTTCCATCAAAGGTAACCTCTTTGCCTTGTTCATCTAAAATGCCCCAGTCACTAATTCCTTTTTGCAAAGTTAGTCCTGGGACTAAACTTTCATCTATTGGGACTAATTGTAAATATGGTAATTGGCGTAATAACTCAGCAACAACCGCTTCGTTTTCAACAGGGTCAATACTACAAGTTGACAGCATCAATTTACCACCAGGCGCTAACAAACTCGCGCCTCTTGCTACAATGTCGACTTGTAATTTGAATAAACCGCGACCATTTTTAGGAGTCCATCTCCACCATAGGTTTCGGTTTTTGCGTGTGGTCGCATTACCGGTGCAAGGAACATCAGCAACTATCGCATCAAATCCCGGAGGAGGGATTCTTCCTAGATGTCGACCATCATGTTGCGAGATCAGCATATTACTCAGTGCCAAACGTCCTCGATTACTAACTAGCATATTGAGGCGACCAGACACTGGTTCATTTGCGACAACAACACCACTTGGTGCAATTGTTTCCGCGATTTGAGTGGCCTTTGAACCAGGCGCTGCACACATGTCCAATACCAATTGGTCTGGCTGTGGTTGCAATAATACAACAGGGAGCATACTGGCTGCTTCCTGTCTTGTAATTCGTCCAGAATCATGTAATATTGTCATCATGTGCTTTGTGTTTTTATCGTCCGCTTTGCCCCTTGAGAATGGCATTTGGAAGGCATTATCTGAGCCAAGCCACGATAGTTGAGTGGCGCCCATATTGCGTATTTGTTGTATTGTCCAAGCCTTATCATTTCTATTTGAAGTAATCCGTAGTGTTTCGGGAAGAGGGGTAGTTGCAACTTCTAGCCATTGTTCCATTTGGTAGCCAAGACTTTCGGCGAGACCTGCTAATGGTGATAGTTTTGCAGCATCGAGGAGGTCCTCATCATGCCAACGGTCAGTCCCCATTAGCAGCGCCATCACTTCTTCAGCCTCATAGTTTCCGCCATGCTCAAGGGCCGAACACTTGTGCCTCATACTATGTTGGGAGATGATGTGCCTTGGCTAGTGCCTTTATTCGCCATCTCCCTTATCGCTTGGCTGATGACTCCGATAATTGAAAAGATGGCCATTAAAAAAGGAAAATGGTTGAAATCGGTGCACAATTTATTACCGCTTATTTTCCTAGCATTGATGATATTAGACCGCTTAATAGCAGTATTTACAAACGACCTTACACATTCAGATATCGCCAAATATAACGCGGGCGTAAATGCAATGAATGGTGGCGCATGGATGACATTTTTGAGAGGAGATGGGCTCTCAGAATTGTCCTTGATGGTATTACTAATTTTTTCATTATTTGTTGATAAGTTGCCAAGTATTTCACAAAGCCCCCAATACATTAGAACATTGGTTAGGTATAGAGTGATGTGTTTTGTTTCACTCGTTGCATTATTTTCATTTACAGTCTTCTTCCCCGATAGTTCATATCTCAATGCACAATCTATCACTAGCCAATCAACATGGCCTACCGATAGCATAGGTCCTCTATGGTATGCATTATTAGCAATAGCAATTCTCATTATTGCAGCAGAATTATTCGCTACAAGTACAATCGCGGCTGTTGATTCAGGGCTGGCCAATTTAGCTAAGAAAGCGAAATATAAACTGGTTGTTATCTTTCCAATAGCGATGTTTCTTTTCATGAAAATAGATTCAATAACAAATATGGATACTGACATTTGGTTAGATCTGGAGCATTATTACCATCTAATCTTCATTTCAATATTTTTACACATGGCAATTAGTTTTGCAACAATACTAGAGCCTGCTAAACAATTAGATCCCAAATTAGGTGCCGGTGATGGCAGGACAAAATCGTTGATAATTACTTCACTATTAGCATTCATATTTTTGATAATAATTTCATTGATATTTTCTCAATCGTTAGACATTTCTTCAGGCAATGGTGAATCATTAATGACGATTTGGCTACTATTTGCCGTAATCTCCACTTGTGTTGGTTCAATGTTTTTACCGACTATGGGCTTTGATGCAACCCCAAGACCTGAACTTTGGTGGGTGAGATTAACACTGAGTTTATCGCCATTATTTATTGCTGCATTTTCGCCATATGTACTAGTTTTGTTGCCAGCGATTTGGTTTTCCTTGGCAGTGACATTAGTTATTCCTTGGCTTGTAGAGGAAGATGTAAAGAGTTTAAATTCAAAGCAGTTGTACGTTTCTATCGCTTTGGTAATAATTTTCACCCTAACTATCGCACCAAGAATTCTTCAGCAACCAGGTAATCAATTATTCTTAATATGGTTCTGTATGCCGCTAATCCCTCTTTTGCTGAGTTCTATTCTATTACGTCAAATGCGTAAACAACAGCAATTAGTTGCATAATCGCGTACTTGAATTAGTTCACGAGGGTGTTCTAATCAGCATTCGCGGCTGCTTTGTCATCGCGCTTCTTATTAGTGTGGCAGATTGGCTCAAAAAATGGAGTTAACCAACTCCAAGGGATGGGACCCTAAGATGACAAGAGCATTTAGAGAAGGCATAGATAGAAGTCGGCGTATACAACAGCCAGCAAGGCGAAGAACTTGGAAACCGTTTAGAGACCTACAAGGTCTTTCGGCTAGGACTACTACAATCGGTCAAGCGATGGGTCCACTTTCAGATGTTCCAGCAATGGTTACCATTGAAAATGAACATTGGGTCTTTCAAAGAATCGAGGAAGGCGTTCTTTACAATCTAACTCACCGATTGATAATCCATGAAGAAGGGGAAGCGAAAACAATCGGTGCAACTTCTGGTATGAAAACCGCAATGCAAGTGGCTCAAGCAATGGCTTCTAAAGAAGGAAAGATAGTCTTAATCAAACCTTTGTAAAATTATCAATTGCTAAAAGCAATGATATAATTCAAGCGAATATATTCCAGATTGCTTGTGCAACGCCTTCGTTAACAAGGTAAAAGAATATAGAAATTGAGATACAAGTGAAGTATACTTGGCCCTTGGTAATTTTCCAAGCATGTTCTGATTCTTCATCGAAATAACGAATCAAACCAGCGGCTTGCTGGATACCACTGCCATCGGACTTCTTCTTCTTTGCAGCCATTGTAACCGATATGGGCGAGTGGCCACCCCCTTATCAACGCTACCCGCCAACGAATTGAGGAAAAAAGTAATTATTCTTCTTCAAATGATTGTGAAAAATCGGCAATAATGGCGTCTTCAGCGGTTAATTCAATATCTTCGTCAGCATTTTCGGACAGGTCTACAAGTTGCACATTTTCATCAATTACAGCTTCTCCGAACTGCAAAATCTGCCCATCAATCTGAGATTCCTCTTGCATCTCATCATTATTTTCAAGTTGTGTCGCTGGGTCCGCACTGATCAAAGAAGCCTCAACTCTAGCCAGCGCACGGCCGACCGCAGGGGAGTTGTCATCTGCGTGAGCAGCTCTAGATGCATCCAAATCATGTAATGCGCTTTGTAGTGCAGCATTGGCATTTTGTTGATTCCAATTTTTCACATCTTTATTCAATGTCATTCGCTTTTCAACCATATTCGCACGCTCAGCCATAATCGAGATTTGCTCCTCCATATCAGAAGATGCAACTTGTATTAGATAGCGCCAACATTTTTCATTTTCCGCAAGTGAATTAGATTCTTTTTTCATCACTCTTCTGGCACTGAGTCGATGTGAGAATTCCCAAGGGTTATGTGATAATGTAGCCACTAGATCAAACAAAACCTTTGCTCGCTCCTGTAGAGGTCCAGTAATTTCAATTCTGTTTAGATATCCGGAATTGAACAGCCCTAAACCCCAATATGAAATGGATTCAACTGAAATGGACAAGGAACTACTTTTGCATGTAAATCGCCAAATTTGTTCGTTAAAAGAAGGTGGTTGGATAAAAAATGGAGTGTCTGGCTGGGATAATTGCGAAAGTAGGCGAATCGCTACATCTCCTAGGTATACTGGCTTACCCATATGGAAATGTTTACTTCGTAATAGGTTACTTTCAGGTTCTATTTTGTGGTCGGAGGTGGCCTTTTTAACCTGGGCGAAGAGTACACTCGAATCAACACCAAGAGCCTCTCTCATATGTGCTATGTGTTGGCTTATAGGCAATCAATTCAACGGTTGTGGATTTTAATTGAATCAAAGTATTGAAGTGTGAGCGCTGTTTTCCATTACCATAGGGTGAGTCTATGGCTGCTAAGGGAACTGATTCAAAATCTGGTAATTTATCTGCACTTCCTAATGTAAGCGCAGTATCTGCAAAAAAATTAGTAGCTGCAAAGATTGATAGCGTTGCCAAACTGGCTAAATCTTCCACCGCATCCTTGCAAAAGGCAGGCTTGAGTGAAGCGATTGCGAGTAAAGCCATCGCTGCTGCAAAAGCCGCAACTAAGGTAAAATCAGTAGCAAAGAAAACCACTACTAAGGCTAAGGCGGCTGCAAAGAAAGCTCCTGCTAAGGCTAAGGCGGCTGCAACAGCAGCTAAATCTTCAGCAAAGAAAACCACTACTAAGGCTAAGGCGGCTGCAAAGAAAGCTCCTGCTAAGGCTAAGGCGGCGGCAACAGCAGCTAAATCTTCAGCAAAGAAAACCACTACTAAGGCTAAGAAGGCAGCAATAGCAACACCTAGTAAAATTAGTAAGGCTGCTAAAGCCTCAGTTAGCAAAGTGAAGAAGGCTGCTAAAGAAACTGGAAGAAAAGGTGGAACTATCAAAGTTCCAAAGAGTGTTGACCAGTTCGATTGGATGAAGCGTTTGAAGAAACGTTGAATTCCCCCCTCATCAATCGCAATAAACAAAAGCCGTTTGGCTTAGTTGTCTATTCATGCCGAGGCGTAAGTACGGAAGACTTCGCAAAACGGTAGAATTACCTGGTAAAGAAAATTGCTCCCGTTGCCGATCGGGGAAATATTGCCCAATAGTAGGACACGTCGGACAAGAAATCCGCCCACATAGAGAATGGTTTGGTCCTAAATCTATTTCTAAACGCAAACAAAAGAGCAACTGAATCAAATGCCCAGTGAACTGGTAGAAGGTGTTGTTTCAATCAATTCCTCAACATTATGCTGCTGTTGGGCAGCTTCTGCTTCAATTGTTTTACGAGTTGCTTGAGCGCGATGGTAGACTTCGCGTAGTGTTTGGTCTGAAATATCTAAGTAATTTCTAGTAGTTGCTATGCTGGAATGACCGAGTAATCGTTGAATAGAAACCAAATCAGCCCCTCTTTCAAGTAAACCGGTAGCAAAATTATGCCTCAATACATGGGGTGTTAATTTTCCTTTAGGGATAGAGGCTTCAACAGCCAAGTCGTCCATCAGTCTTTGAACACCACGAGGTTGTAATCTCCTACAACGTGTATTGAGTAAGAATGCTAATTCACTTGCAGCGGCTCTTTCATTTCTTACAGGCAACCATGCTTTGATTCGATTGAGCGTTCTATCAGTGAATAATACGAGTCGGTCTTTATCGCCCTTTCCTTCTCTGACTCTAGCAGAACCATCGGCGAAATCGATATCGCCAATATCCAAATTGCATATTTCACTCACTCTCATGCCGGTGTCTAATAACATGACAACGACAATTGAAGCAACGGCATTTTCACTCAATCGTGAGGCTTCCAATACCATTGACAATTCGCTACGAGATAATACTCTTGGTAGTCTTTTACCAGTCTTAACTCTTCCAATATGGTCTGGCCAAATTTGACCAATCCATTTCAATAAATGCTTTGCAGCAGCAAGTTTAGCATTGAAAGTTGTAGGTCTTAACTCGGCTTGAGAATGCGACCAACGGTCAATTCTGCCATTCAATGGCTCTATTCTTGATGCCAATTCAAGGATTGTCATAAAATCATAATCATGTTGTGATAATACCAATTCTCCAGGTAATGTAGTTTCGATTAAACTTCTAAGATGGCACATATAATTGCGTCGAGTATTTTCAGACTTATTTTCGGTACGCAATTGCTGTTGATAACAACTGATCCAATCTAGGTCTTGTAAGTGAATTAATCGGGCTGGGAGGCTAAGAGATTCAGCATCCAGCCTTAGTTGGCTTGGTCTTATTGCTTTGCGTGACCGCATCTCTCTTCCTCCTCGTTTTTTTGGCGGAAACCGCCTACCGCCGAAGCGGCCGTACATCCCATTTGCTCCTAAGAGCATGAAAGAGGACAGTGGCCTATCATAAGAAGCCACCGCGCGCTAACAGCCAATTTCACTATACAGTTTGACGGATAATATTGGCAACGCTGTATTAACTAATCGTAAATTGGTTACAATTAATGCGTATTATTCAATATGATTCCTAATTCAAGTTAGGATTCTTGTTCAACTTCAGCAACATTCTCGCTCGGAATTTCTCCTATTGCTTGCCTTAGAGATGAGCGCAGTTCTGTAAGTTCGCCATAGCAAATTAGAACATCAGCATATCTTAATTGTAACTCCGAGTCTGGATTCCATAACAAGGAATTATCTCTCGACAATGCGAAAACTGGAACATCAACACTAGTTTTGAAAAGGTCACACAATTTTTCCCCAACAAGATTCGGATGATTTCTAATTTGTAAAGACACCATTCCTTGGCCTGGGACAGTGCGCATTAGTTGGTCTAAATCTACTTTAGAGAATGAAGCCTCTGAGGTGACGAAATCAATAATTTCACCAGCAACATTGACCCCGCTAGCCTTTTCAATTCCTTCTAGGCCAGGTGACGAATTTACTTCTAGGACCAATGGTCCTTGGTCGGATTCAAGAAGATCTACTCCAGCGATATGCAGCCCTAGTACGCGTGCTGCACGACAAGCAACCTCAGCGATGTCGTCAGGAAGGTCAACCTTTTCTACAGTTCCATTGAGGTGGTAATTACTTCTAAATTCTCTACCTCTTGCCTTTCTGCGCATACTAGCAACTACCTTGTCACCAACGACTAGAGCCCGAATATCTTTACCATGAGATTCTACAATATATTCCTGGATTAAAATTGAACGTCCAGTCATTAATAACCCTTGAACTAGATTCTTTGCTTCGTGTAGAGTGTGGCGTAAGAACACACCTTGCCCTTGTGTTCCAGAAGTAACCTTGATGACGACTGGTAGGCCACCGACCGAATTAATAGCAGCCTCAATATCCAATGTATCTCGCACATAGGTGGTTTTTGGAACTGGAATATTGTTTCGGGCAAGGATTTGGCTGGCGTGTAATTTGTCACGACTTTGCAATATTCCTTGGCCAGTATTTGCAGTCCATACATCCAATTGCTCTAAATGTCGTAAAACTGCGACACCATGTTTTGTTATTGAATGTCCAATTCGAGGAATTATTGCATCATATGCGAATGGTTCACCTTTGTATGTGACATTGATATCTCCATTTGCAACGAAAAGAGAGAATTTCATCGGGTCTACAACTTCGACATCGATTTCCCGCTTTTTACCCTCTTCAACCAATCTTCTGGTACTATACAAGCGAGGTCCACGTGATAGCACAGCAACACGAATTCCCATGTCACTCGCAATTAGGCCTCATTATTGAGACCATCGCTACCACGTTAGTCTGAATTTCCGTTTCTTTCAAGTGCTTGGATAAGGTGGCAATGAATATGACCGAAGATGAGGATGTGGAACTCAGCAACGAAATTGTTGTTGATGACGACATGGATGAGCAACTAGAAGACATGTCATTGGAGGGGCGTAAGGGTGCATTAAAACAGGCCCGCTGGAATGTTTTCCTGTATTTGGGGGTCGCAGCAATTTTGTTTGGTTTTGCATTGTTCCCAATGCCGTTTGGAGCGGATTATGATGATTTTACTAATTCAGCAGAGAAAGATGTTGGATATATTTGGGGATTGCCAATTCCAGGTGATGACTTTACTGATGTACCAGTTACACTTTCAGTCGATGTCATCAATCCTCCAACAAAGTCTGGAGTTTTACTTGGTGCCTATCTAATACAAGCTGATGATTGCCAAAGCAATCTCGGAGAATTCACTCCACTGGCAAGGAATGGAAGCGATCATAAGCATCATTATCAGGTTACAGAAACCACTCCAAGTGCAGGTGTTACATACGATTTCGAATTTGACGTTGACCCTGCTGCTTATTGCATGATCGTTCAATATGTAGATTCTAATGGAGACAATCTTGGTGATGCGAATTCAGATATGAAAGTCAACGGAAAGATGTGGCCTAACCAAATATTCGCAGGAGTGCTTGGATTATGCTGCTTATTCCTCTCAATCTTTGCCTTTATCGGGGCCCAGAAGCATGGTGAAACAGTGCGCTCTATGCTGGAAGGTACCAATGAAACGACTGAATCGAAAGTCTTGTCTGAAATTTCCAAGGACAAAATTGCAGCAGGGCCAGCCGGTGCACCACCTTCAGGCCCAACAGGCGGCCCTACAAGTGGGCCAACATCTGGTCCGGCGGGCGCTCCACCATCAGAAGTGGAAGAAAGTCAGCCGGTTGCTGAAGAAGTAACTGAAGCCGGTAGTGAAAGATTCGAAGAAACCGAGAATGGTTACTATTTCAAAATATACGCTGATGGCACCTACGCACAATCAGTCTATGTCAAGTCAGAAGATGGTTCATTCAGCGCTTACGAAGAATGATAAGGCCTTTATTGCTAATTCCAATTAGTAATCTTGCCTTTTTGATAATCGTTGGCGAATGGCCATTTAATTGACCCAACAAGCGCAGGTCTTGAAAGGGATTAATGCGCGCCATTGGTTTGGAGTTCACTATGGTGGTAGAAGAGACATCCTCTTTGACGGTTGCCAAATTGAAGGCCTTGTGCATTTTAAATGACTTATCAACTACAGGTAAAAAAAGTATTTTGGTTGAAAGATTAGTCGAATTTGGACTCGATGGAAGCGAGATTGGCTTATCCGCAAAAAAAGTGACTAAAGCAAAACCTTCTAAGCAAAAAGGGTCCAAAGTAGTCGAACAAGAATCTGTAATGTCATTGGAAGATGAATCTACGCTAACTCCCGAAGAAGATTATTCTGAAGCGGATGAAGCGGTATTACAAGAACCAGAATTTTCAGAAGATGATTTCATCGATGCTGAGATTCTAGATGCAGATCTCATCGATGAACCTGAGGTTGAAAAATCGGCTCCAATTCCTCGTAAATCAAAGGGGGATGGCAAACCAACAACTCTTCTTGATATTGTCAGACGTCCACAAGTTGCTGCTGTATTACTGACTGCAATGATGCTTGCAGCTGGAGGTTGGTGGTTCATCAACAACCAACTCGACCCATTTACAGGGGACCCTCTAAAATATGGAGATGAGATGAAATATTCGATTTCTGAAGGAGAATTGATTGCCACAGAAGGATTCTTAGATCTAGTATTGGACAATGTAGAGACAGAAGATGATATCTGTAAAATCCGCCTAGAGTATTCTGGAATGGGTCTAACTTCTATTGCTGAAGGTGGCACTGATGAATTATCTTCACAAAGTTCGATGGATAGATTAGGCGCTATCTCGGTGCGTGGTGGTCAAGGTGGAGATTGGCTTGCTGTTGAGGCAACCAATTCGTTTGATTTTGATCGATTTACAGTACAACGCAACTTACGTTCACCAATTCCTGGTTCAACAGCCTGTTCAGATACATTTGCCAGCGTTAGTGGCTCTTCAGAATTAACCTCAACAAGTTGGACAGAATTAAGAGAACAATCATCTATTGCTAATCAGGTTCAATGGAGCGTAACTCTAGATGATGCTTACCAAGGTAATGTGATGTCTTATGGAGTTGGCTCATTGTTTGGCGGGCTAGAAACACTCGCACCTGGATTTGCCCTACTTTCCCAACCTGTTGAAGTCAAACAATTATTTGCTAATGATTTAATTGATAATGACGCAACTGGCTCTAACCTTGGATGGGATTGGAGAGTTATCGGTATTGAGGACATTGGTGGTGACCCAATGTGGAAAATTACTGCAACTCATCATGACTTGGAAGCGTATTGTCTTGGCTCTGCTTCAATGACCCTTTGGGTTGGAGAAGGTAGTCCATGGGTTGCTAAACAAACTGTTGATGTGGTAATTTCAGGAAGCGATTCCAATCGAGCAGGTTGCTCCACAACTTCAAAATTACTAGGTGATTATGTATTGCCTGATGGTGAATTAGAAATCCACCATACCTTTGATCGTATCACTCTTAAGAGAGGTGTTAAACTACTTGATTTGGGTAAAAGTTACGATAATCGGCCCCAAGCAAATGAATTCAAACCAAGCAGTAATGACTTAGTGAATTGGGGTGATTCAGATACTCACCTGCCAGATGAATCTGATAAAAGAGGCTATAATTTAGAACAATCAATCCAATGCTTAGATTATTTTTCAGGTGAGGTAACCGGCGCAACAGCAGCACTGAACGATGACGGTTACATCTGGCGAGCAATCGATGAAAGGGCAAATGGCGTAACTACTTGGAATCTATCATGGGTGGCGAGTGACAATACTGCAGGATGGGTTAAATTTTCAATAAGTGGTCAAGCCAGTGAAGAAAATTGCGATTATATTGACAAAGGTGCATACGATGAAGAGATATCACATAATCGCAATTCAATTCCGAGCGTATTGAATCTTAGCATGATGGAAGCACGATTAATGGATAATTCCCGCTTCCCACAACTAACAGGGACTGATAAATTTTTCACTACAGGTGGAGATTATCATCCAGAGACAAGAATTGGGTGTTTGGTAGTGGTTCCAGATAGTGGTCTAAATTCAATTCTCAACAATTTAGTTGATAGTTCAAGCGGAGCAACTACGGTTGACATGTCACGTGAATGGGACTCCGCGCAATGGTCCAATCATCTTTCTTTAGTTGCAGATGCAAGCGATGGGCGATTGATTGGTTGGAATCTTATTCAAGGGCCATTGTGAGGTGATTATTGTGAAAGAAAAAATCGGTCGCGGCTTAGACCACCTCATAGAACAGAACTCTACCGAACTAGAATTTCTTTCCGCCTATGGCTCAGGTGCAGTCGAATCTGATGTAGATGTGAACTCATTGTTGGATGCGTTGGTGCGCTTTTTGAAAGCCGGACAGGTCAAAACAAAGCAATCTAAGGGCAAAGTGACATTTTCTTTTGGAACAGCAATGATGACGGATAAAGGCCTGCTGATAGAATGTAATGGCAAGAATTTACCACTGGTTAATAGTGATTTGATACAAGTTGGTTTTGTTGATGGCAATCTATCCAAAGATAAGTCAAGTGTTTCAGTAGTGATGCAAAATTGGGATTATGAACAGCGACGCTTCATTGAACGTTTAGCTGAACATCTCAATTAATCGCGGCGATAATATGCGATTGCCATTACAATTGATCCTAGTATCGTCGGTAATGCAAATCCTGGAAGAATGCCATTATCGCCTCCAACCTTGCACCCATCATCTGTGGAATCAGCGCCGCCCCACACATCATTATTGAGCCAGCAAGATGACCATGTTTTGAACCAATCACCTTGAGGGAAGTTTTCTTTATCGCCGTTTTCATACTCGGCATTAACTCTCCAATTGACATAAGTATGGTCGGATTTAGGTTTAATCGAAATTGCATAATTTTGACCATCTACAACGGCTTCTTGTGGGACTGGAGGGTCACACACACCATCATTAGTACAGACTTGTGTGGTAATGATAAATGTAGTTCCATTTGCATATACATCATCATCCATTCTAATTTCAATGTTCCAATCTTTGCCATCGACGCTGGGATTGGTTCTTTCAATTATTGAGAAAGGGACTTCTGATTCATCCGGATTATTATCAACGCCCCCAGTTAATGAGGAACCAGCAACTAAGGGTAATAGTAGAGTGGCTATCAACATCATTGAGGTGAGATGGCGGCCGTTCATATCACTTGCTTACACTGGTACTTCTTGATACTTACTAGGAATCCATATCCCAAAGTTCATCGCCAACCCAATGAAGAGTTTTGATTCCCTTTCCTTTACTAGAAGCAATCAATTCAGAACTATCCATGGTGGTCCAACCAATCGCAAGAGGGCGTTTATGCTTCATATCGCGAATCCAAACCAAATCTCCAACTTCAATACTCGGGTCAGCATCTTGTATTCCAGCGACCATACAATCTGCTCCATTCATCAAGAATGGAATTGCCCCGTGGTCAACATTTACCCATTTTGCAGAATCGGAATGTTCTAAAAATCCACGCAAAGTCAAAAATGCGAATCGCTTTCCGTCATCATTTTTCAATTCAACTGACTTGGCTATTTTGTCTACAAAGACCATCTGCCAAGGCCCATATTCAGCCATTTCAAGGAAAGCGCCATCAACTGCTAAATCAATTCCAAGAGCAGATTCCAATTCTTTTAACAAAGGGGCGATCTGTTTTCTGCGAACTGGACGTCGCTTTTTGATATACCATTCCTTTGCCATCAACGAATGCTATAGGCGACTACTTTTGACCCTTAGCACTACCCACTTGTTCATTTGGCGTTTTGTCTTGGACAGGGTTATGGCACTATGGTGTACTATCCGAACTTTTGCTAAACACGCTGAAGAACTTGGCAATCAGCAACCGATAGAACCGGTATTTTTTGTCAAACCGCAAAATTGTATCACCCGCCAAGGCCCCCTGCAGATATCCCAGCACCCGGGAGAAGTTCATCATGAAATTGAATGTGTTATTCGTTTGGGAAACAATCTCCAACCGGAGGCAGTAGCAGTTGGTTTGGATTTGACCGATAGAGCTGCACAATCCATCTGCCGGGAACAACAAATACCTTGGGCCAAAGGAAAGTGTTTCACTGGCAGTGCAGTGATTGGTCCGTTTTCTGATTGGACAGATGATCTGCACTCACTGGTGGATGAAGAAAAAGGACTTGCACTCATTTTAACAGTAAATGGGGTAGTTGTTCAACAAGCACCTCTTTCGCAAATGAGCATTACTCCGAGTATGCAACTCGTTGCACTGCAGCAGTGGGCACCGGTCTGCCCTGGTGATTATTTGTTCACAGGCACACCCGCAGGAGTTGGTCAATTACATGCTGGAGATAGATTAGTTGCAATATTGCAGACGATAGATGGCCGTTCAGTATCGCGCTTTGAAGCGAATTGTATCTAAGGGTTGCTTTCATATATGGTTGGCCGGTCGGATGGAGTCGTAAGGATTGGATTATTATGGCACAATGGCATGGAATCTCTCGTCGTAAACCCTCCGGTGGTCGTCTAGTTAGGGCTCGCAGTAAGCGTTCAACTGAAATCTCGACCGAAAAGCAATTCGCATTAGTTGGCGAACCAAAGCGCAAAATCTACCGAAAGACCGGTGGAAATCGCATGGTTCGTGTCATGTCAGAAAACCGCGTTTCTCTGAATGATACCAAAACTGGAAAGACTACTCTTGTAAAGATTCATTCGGTAATTGAGAACCAATCTAATCCAAACTATGTTCGTAGAAACATTCTGGTCAAGGGAGCAATTATCGAAACCGACAAAGGTCGTGCACGTATTACTTCTCGTCCAGGTAAAGATGGCGTTATCAACGGCATCCTTCTTGAATGATTTGATAACCCTGTTATCCTCACGGCATGATGGGGCATTACCCCAGTGAGGTGAGATGATGGAACACAACCCAGACAGACTCAGTATCTGGCCAGGTTATTTTAATGCTAAAATATCTCGTCGTAACGGCCGCCGTGTTCCAAAAGACGCTTCGGTAATAAAACCAGATTTAGAAGGATTATTTCTTGCTGCAAGAAAAGTAGGTCTCCGTAAAATCAAGCGTGAAGAAGGATCTAACCATCCACGTCGCCCTCATGCTGGCGAGGGAAGGTTGTGGGTTTCCAGAGTTGGTTCCAAGCAGAGTATCGGTGCAAATTCAAAAGAAGAAATTTTACAATTAATCGGTGGCGAATGGCGCCAGATGCAACGTGATTTGAAAGAAGCAAAGGCAGACCGAGAAGAAAAAGGTCCACAAGCAGGTGACCGCCGAGCACGTTCACAAAGAAAAGGAAGTAACCGCCAGTCCAGCAAAGAACCTTCTACAAAGAAGAGTTTCAAGAAAAGAGGATTCAAGAATTGAACTCATTATTGAATTTAATTTGTAGGTACTTCGTGCAACCAACCGAATATGTCAGGTGAAGTTTCACTTTGAATGCCAGTTAGTTGATCGTAAAGAGAAGTTGTAATTTCGCCTGGGATTCCATCACCATATACTGTTTTACTTTCACCTTTGGTTATCGAACCGATAGGAGAGATTACCGCAGCAGTTCCGCAACAGAAAGCCTCATCCGCATTCATTGCGAATTCAGCAGTTACCTTTGTTTCAATTACTTCCATCCCATTATTGCGAGCTAATTTGATAATCGAGTCACGAGTAATGCCTGGCAAGATTGTTCCAGTTAATTCAGGAGTGTACAATATTCCATCTTTTATGCAGAAGAAATTAGCAGCACCGACTTCTTCAATACAGGAATGTGTTTCAGCATCTAGGTAGATTACTTCGGAAAAACCAGCAGCCTTCGCTTTCTTGCTTGGCATCATTCCAGGGGCATAATTTCCAATTGCCTTGACTCCACCAGAGCCGCCAGGTGCAGCACGGTGATATTCTTCTGAAATCAGTAAATCAATTGCAGTAACTCCACCTTTGAAATAAGGCCCTACTGGAGTTACATAAACCAAGAATGTGTATGATGGAGCGGGTGAAACTCCCAGAACAGGTCCTGAACCCATTAGCAATGGGCGCACATAAAGTGCGCCTTTACCCATAGGTGGGATCCACTTCAAATTCGCTGCAACTACCTGTTCAACAGCATCGATGAATACAGATTCTGGAACAGGTGGCATTCTCAAACGGTCAGCGCCTCGTTGCATTCTCCTAGCATTTTCTTCAGGCCTAAAAAATACAACTCTATCGTTTGCAGTTCGATATGCTTTCATCCCTTCAAACAAGCCTTGACCATAATTTAGAACACCAGCAGCTGGAGAAATTGACATATTTCCATATGGGCGTAAATCCCCAGGCATCCAAGCCTCATCTTGCTTAGTTTCTGTCAAATACATTGTATCTGTTGGAGTTAAAGAAAATGTCAGGCTATCCCAATCGATATCATTACTCATAATTTCACCAAGCCCACATTTGTTCGGGAGCATAGACACCTTTCAAGGGTTGTGGCCGTTTTGCCAATATGTGGGGTAGGGGAAAGTTTGGAGATATACCTGTAGGGGTGGGTTGAAGGACTGTGCGCTAATTTGGTTGTTGGGGGAGTCTATGACCTGGCACGGCGACATCGGAATTATCAGTGGCCGTTATCACTCCACTGAGGTTGTAGAGGACGGCCAAACAACCCCCCGCACGGTAATAGAGTTATTTGGCCGCAGTAAAACTGGACAATCTATTTGTTTGCTAATAGAGGGCCTTTCACCGACTTTTGAAGTGGCGAGTTTAGGGGCTTGGGATGAAGGAGAAGACTTACCAGAATATCTGGTGAATAGGCTCCGAAGCCTAGGTGCGCACGAAGATATTGTCAGTCATAAAGGCCCAGTAATGAAATTAACAGACTTGGGTATGAGGCCAACTTGGCAAATAGAAGTCAAACAACCATACCTAGTTCCCCAATTACGCAAAAAGTTACAACAGCAAGGCTGGAGTATTTTTTCTGGAGATATTCCTTATCTAAATCGGATATTTTTGGATTTAGATTTAGGAATGCATGTTTCTGTTGAAGGACA
>Ga0209830_10000704_pt1 | contig 32959 bp, 17 predicted proteins | sample ArcticOcean_MG_C_12_FD_187439 | JGI IMG/M metagenome (GOLD analysis project Ga0209830, IMG submission 187439) | Marine microbial communities from western Arctic Ocean - ArcticOcean_MG_CB8_130 (SPAdes) (version 2) | ecosystem: Environmental > Aquatic > Marine > Oceanic | place: Arctic Ocean...
CTCGCATGATCTGTAAAAGAATCTTCTTCGGCACTCTCACGGTCGACGCCCATTTGACCCCGTCCATGATCATTCGTAGTCTCTCTCGACTGCACTGATTAACCGATTCAAAGCTCGCGAGAGTGGGGCGAAACTCTGCTCTTTAACCTCTTCCTCCGAACTCTCTTCCTCTGTATGAATTCTTCTTCTTCTTGTTCTTAAGAGGTACAGGAAAACTTTTGTGACGATGAAAACGTGTACGTTTTTTTAATCGCTCGCGCTGATTATATAAAAAAAAGCCTACGGATGGAAATAAAGAACCGTCTCTGCTCTCTCTCTGTTCTCTCTCTCTGTTCTCTCTTTGTGTATGTGCGCGTGCACGAATGAATTAAACAATCTTATTTTGATTTCTTCCTCTAAGAATTTTTATTAAAGAAACCCTAAACATGACATAATAGCGTTTTCCCTACTTTTTCCCTTTTTTGTGTGTTTTCTTGATATGGTCAACTCTGTTCTTTTTAGCACACAGAGCGGTCCACAAATAACCTCGCACACGTACGGTTCGTATTTAACTTCGTTCGCGTCGATTTATTTAAACCGGTATCTGTGCATGCGTAGATACAGACACAGACAGAGATAGAGATCATTTGAACGCTTCGATATGGCCACGACTGCTGCTGAAACTTCGCAAAACCACCTGGAAGAACAAAGTCTTCCTTTTTGCCAGAGATCGTCCACGACAAAAGAAAGTGATAGTGGTCACATAAATTCGGTCAAACGAAGAGACAAAAAAGAGTGCGAAGACGACGAGCGCGCTCGGGCGCCAAGAGCGATAAAAAGGTTCAGAAAAGCGGTATTGAACGTGTTGAAGGAAATAACGGAGCAACCGAGGCCTTTGAGATCGAAGTTCGGGACGACGCAGACGTGCGCGAGCGAGGACGGGACGAAAAGGAGGGTTTTTAAGGTTTTATTTTCGAGAAGGTTCGAGTACTGCTTGTTCGCGGTGGTTTCGATACATTTCGCCGTGTTAGCCGTTTTATTAGCGAATAACGAGAACGAGGGAGAGTATTCGAAAGGGTTTAAAGAGTTGATTAGGAATCCGTTATGGGCCATGGATTTCGCGATATTACAGTTTTATACGATCGAGATGACGCTGAAGATGTACGCGATCGGATGCGTCGGGTCGAGACACGCGTATCTTAACTCAAACGCGTATAATAGACTGGATTGTTTCATTGTATGTATATCATGGATATCGATCATGAGTGAGTGTTATGATTTTACGCCTGATATATTCCCAGCTTTGCCGAGATTACGGTTAGGGCACTTGCGCGTGTTCAGGGCGACTTTGGCGTTAAGATCGTTCGCGTTTGCGTCTTCGGTTATCGTTATAATGGAAGCACTTTCGGCTTCTATTCCATTACTGAGAGATGTTATTGGTGTCTCGTGCGTGTGTTTAATATTCTACGCGTTAATGGGCGTTTCTACATTTGGAGGAAGTTTTCGAAGAAGATGTGTCATCGCAGACTCTGTGGAGCGAGCGAAACTCGGTCTTTATAACCAAACGACTGAATTTTTCTGCGGCGACGTGAAGAATAGAATCGATGGGAAAGGGTTCGTCTGTCCAGGTGCATATTTCGTCGATGCTCAGTATAGAGGAGAAACATCTGAAGAAATCATAGCGTTCGAGCAACTCTATGGAAGTTCCGTTTTGAACGAATCCATCGTCGAAAACGCTTTAGGATTTTCGTACGCGAACATTTTTAACGAGAACGCAAATACGTTTCAAAATATGTTCTGTTCTGAAGCTGTCGGTAACCCGCGTTTCGGGAAACAATCATTTGATGATTTTTTTGCAGCAATGACGTCTATGTTTACGTGTATAACGCTCGAAGAATGGCCGGAAACTATGTATGCGACGGTTAATAGTGAGTTTCGCGCCTCGTCCGCGTATTACATCACGCTCATCATCGTCGGAACTTATTTCATCGTTTCCGTATTCGTTGCAGCAGTGAGTGGCGTGTTTTTACGCTTAAGACGTGAGCACGTGGCTATTTTGAAACAAAGAAATAGTCGTGACAAGAGCGACTGCACGGAGGAGGAAGAATTTCAGAAAGGCTTTGCGAAGTTCACTCGATTGAAAAACGCTTTGAGATTTTTCAACAAACAAAACGAACCAGGCGCGAAGAAGAAAGAAACAATCGTGGATATTGCCAAGATTGCTTTGGAGCGATCAAAGTCAGAACGAGGTCGTTTGAGTCAACTTACGAACAGTGACGAAGAATACATATCCTCCGGAGACGAAGACGTCAAAGATGAGAAAATTACCATTAACAATTTTAACAAAGAACTTCTTTCGTTCGTGTCCGATGTTGAAAAATACGGCGGCAAACGAAGGGTTCGAAGAATAAAATCTGGCGTCGCGCAAAATAAACGCGATCGAGTTGCTGAAATCATTTCGAATCCGAAGTTTGACTCAATATCTCGCATTTTGATCGTCCTTAGTCTTTGTTCCATGTGCGCATATAAGAGCTATCAACCAGATACGACGAAGAGTTTCTTGGACGGCATAGATTATTATTTCGTTGCCGTTTTTTATGTAGAGTGTGGTTTACGGTTATTCGCGGCGAGAGGCCTTCTTGGGAGAATATTTAGTTTGAAAAAGTCTTTGAAACCGGGAGAGTTGAGCTTGATTTGGGATTTTTTGGTGCTCTCTGCGACGGCCGCTGGAGCAAAACACGGTGGTCCAAATCTAGTGGCGTTGCGCGTCGTGCGTTTATTCGATGAAACAAAATCCATTGAAACGGATAATGAAAAGACTGGGAAGATTACGAAATCAAACAAGTTAACAGACGGCGATGATACTATTTTGCAAAATAAAACAATCAGTAGTGGCAGTAGTAACGACACCCTTGCTCGTGTTTTCAAAAGTCTCGGCACGATGTTAAGCTTACTCTGTTTTTACGGAGTCGTCTTGGCGTCGTACGCTGTGTTAGGTATGCAACTCTTTCCAAAATACGCAACGGACGTGCTGAAAAAATATGATTCTGAAAATGAACCGAATTCTTCTGAATCACCGCGTGAAAACTTTGAGACGTATCCAAACGCATTATTGGCGATATTTACGATATCAACGGGCGATGGCTGGGTTAGTATGCTTTATCACTATCGGCGCGTGACGTGGCTCGCAACGCCATATTTCATAACCTTTTATGTTCTCGTAAATTACGTCGTGTTAAATCTCATCATCGCAGTAATTCTCGAAAATTTAGAACTTCGAGATCATGAAAAGACGAACATGCAGAGACGTGAAATCGTAAAGCGTGAGGTAGAGAGACGAATGCAATCAGGCGCTTTCGTCGATCGATTGGAACGTATTAGGGTTTGGTTTGTGTTCATAAAACGCGTGAGGTTCTGGAACATCGATGAGGAACATGACATCTCGCCATGGCTAGCTAGTCGTGCAAGACGTGCTTTAAGGTTATCTTTGGCCATGGAAAGTGCAATCTCGGAGCGCAGCTCGTCGAAAACGCCACAAACTCCCTTGCGCGTCAAGAGCGCTCCGAAGCTTCAGACGCAAACCTCGGCAAAAGATCAACAGCAATATCGACAACCGATGAAGCGACTCAACGCGATACGCCGTCGTTCTGTGTTTGATACTCGCGTAAATACACCGAACGAAGAGCCAAGAGAAACTGAGAATTTACGTCTTCAAAGTCTCTCTAGGTCAGGAAGCGAGAAGATAAAAGAGACCGACCCTGCCGAAGACGAATATTTTGATATTTTCCAGGAAGAGGAACATTTTCACGCCTTGCCGACGTATTTTACGAACAAATCTCTTCGCATAATTGCTTCAGATAATAAAATGAGACATATTTTTCAAACGTGGCTTTCAAGACGATGGTATTCAAGAATATCATATTTGTTCGTGGTTATATCAATAGCTGCCGTGCTCGGCGCGGACCCTGTGACGGAAGTGAATCCAAACCAGTTTTACTTGGATTCTGCGAATACTGTCGTTGCTGGATACTTCTTATTAGACTTTTGTATCAAAATTGTCGCAAATGGATTGATGTTTACACCAACGGCATATTTTTCGTCGATGTGGAACATTCTGGATACGTTCGTTTTAAGCGTGGACGTCATAATCGTCGCCGGTCCAATCGTGCTTTCATCTATATGGAACTGGTATTTTCAGCGTGCTATTAACGTGCTGATATCTTTACGTACACTCCGTGTACTTTCTCGCAACGATAAGATGCAAAGACTTGTCGTTGCGATCGCGCAGACACTACCATCTGTTGGTTCAGTAATAAAATTGACTTTTGCGATATTTTTAGCATTCGCAATTGTGGGCGTACGAATATTTGGAGGCCAATTCGGTTTCTGCGATGAACTGACCCGAAATCAAAATATTTCACAGCATACCGATATTGCAACATTTGGTCTGGATCAGTACGCGTGTGGATTGCGCGATGATACTTTTTGGAACGCGCCAAAATACGACTTTGATTGGGTAGGATCGGCCTTATTAACTTTGTTCGAAACCGCCTCTTTGGACAATTGGATCGATATCATGCACGACGCGATGGATATCGGTGGCTCAAACGCAAACTGGCCAGCGTGCATGTTCTTCATTATATTCATTTTGTGTGGGTCATTCATGATGATCCGAACGATTGTTGGTGTTTTTATTGATAGGTTTGGAATTTCTAGCGGATTGAAGTTACTCACAGAAAGGCAAAAATTATGGAGAGATATGCACGGAGTAGCTATGTCTATGCGACCCAAAAAAATTGAAGTGAAGCCTCCAATAAATTCATACAGACGTACATGTTATGATATACTACACTCCAAGATGTTTCAGAAATTCATTTTAGTTTTACTTTCGCTGAATATCGTACTTCTGGCTACGACGCGATATGACGCGAACGAAGCGTGGGAAGCCGTTTGGAGCGTTGGAGACGCCGTATTCGTTTCCGTATATACGTTAGAGTCAATGGCGCGTATATTTATATCATTCCCGAATCCTTTAAATTTTTTTAAAGATCCGTGGAACTGCTTTGAATTATTCTTAACTTGCGGATCTGCGGCGACGCTCCTACCTGGCGACCGTTTTAGCGCTCGCGCGCAAACTGGGAGACCGTTTCGATTTTTACGCGTATTCAGAATTATGCGCCACGCGAAAGCTTTGCGCCGGGTATCGCGCACGATGATTCTTGCAATACCATCTATTCTCTCTGTCATTGCATTAATGCTGATTTGGATGTTCCTATATGCAGCCGTTGGGACGCAGGTTTTCTTCAACGTAAAATACGGCAAGAGCTTGAACAAAGATGCAAATTTCTCGAGTTTCGTGAACTCATTTTTACTACTCTTCCAAGCGTTGACTGGGGAAGGTTGGCGTCAGATCATGTACGACTTACAAATTGACGAACCATATTGCTCGAAAAACCATGCCGGCGATGGCATCGATAATTGTGGTTTCGGAAGTGGAGCAACTTTATATTTCGTCACTTACGTAATCGCTCAAGGATATATTTTCACGAACTTATTCATAGCGGCTGTTCTCGACCATGTCACTTTTGGCGTCTTGCGCGAGAACTCGTTAATATCGACAAAGAACTTGGAAGACTTCCAAGAGTGCTGGTCCCAGTTCGATACCGAGGCCACTGGTTTCATTGGCGCTCACTCGATTTGGGCTCTCTTAGAGAGCGTCCCGGAACCGCTCTCTAAAAAGCTATCGATTGATAAAAAATACAAAACCGAAGCGTTGAAATCGCGCGCTATCAACGCGTACAAAAAATGGCTCACGAAAATCTTCAACGAATCGAACTACGTGCACATCGAGAACAAAGGCGTGCCGTTCTCGGAGTTCCTCGATATGCTCTTACTAGCAAAGCTCGGCATGTCTTCCTTGACTTTAGATACTCGCTTACGCAGGGAACGCGAGCTTATCGCCATCGAGCGCTTCGGCGCTTCGGTGCGCATTCAAGCCTCTTTCCGCGCTTTCCTCGCGCGAAAACAATCGAAGACGCAGAGATCTTCTCCCCCGCGTTCATCTGCTACAGATTAATCGCGCGTTCTAAAATTATAATCATCATAACATACTATGACTATGAAACCCGAAACCCTAAATAGCACAGGTCCCCTCTTCGAACTCTTCCTCCCTCTTTAAAACTCGCTCTCTACTTCATCTTCTCGTTTAAAACACTACACGCAGTCGCGAACAATACATACACACACGGATACTAAAGCAGCGCACGCGTTTGGAAATCATCATCTTCTTCATCTTCTTCATCTTCTTCTTCATCTTCTTCTAATTAATCTGGTTCGTTTTATTCATCGATCCGCGTGTATCCATTCGTGAAATTTCAAATTTAAGCATCATCAGTACAGAGCGTTTTCGGGAAACGACATGAAGGAACAGTTTGAGAGAAAGAAAGAGAGAGAGATGATCGAAGAAACAAGAGATGAACAAACTCTGGCGGATAAGCTCGAAGAACTCGGATTCCGAGGTCGCTTACCTTCGCAATGGGTACCGATCGTGAGCGATATGTGCGAAGCCTTAGTATCGGAAAGGGATGCGACGAAGATTTTGGCCAAAGAGCTCTTGACGATGAGAAAGAGGGAAAAAGGGGAAAAGAAAGGGAACGCGAGCGCGATTGAGATCTTGAGGGAACAAACCGAGCGAGCGGCGGGGAAGGATGAGCTCGTAGAGAGTCTGTTTCGGAGGATAGATGAGTTAACGGATAGATTAGAAGAAGCGAAGGAGACGGCGGAGAGGCGGGAAAAGAAAGACTACGTCGTAGGAGAAAGTAACGACGTGAACGTGAACGGTGAAACCGTGAGAGTGTTAAGAGAGGAAGTAGAGCAGCAGAAACGCATGACGAATAGGATTGCTGCGGAGAGAGATCATGTAAAGCGTGCGAACGAGCAATTGACGATGGTTTTGGAGTCCAGAGATACTTTCGAAGCGCACGGAGACGTCGAAGGGTACGAGATTGCTCTTAAAGCGTCTAGGGAAGAAAACAAATCTTTAAGAGAAGATTGCGAACGATTGAAAGCTACGATTGATGCGTTAGATGCACAACGAGTGGATTTGAGCGATAAATTTAAGCGATCGCATGATACGTTAAGAGAGGCTGAAACGCGCGCAAGAGCTGCGGAAGACGAGCTGAAAGAACAACAACAACAACTACTACTATTACAACAACAACAACAAAATGGAACATCATCAACGATGCGAACGTCGTTCATTTCTTCTGAACTTCTAAGAGGTACTGGGAAGAATACGGACGTCGATCGACTTGCAAAAGCGCTCGAAGTAGAACGCGATCGTTTACAGCAAGAGTGCGACGCTTTAACCGAAGCTTTGAGCGAATCCGAGGCTAGACTTCAATCTGCAATTAACGAAATCGAAATTGCAAGAGCTTCTGAAGCGAAAGCTGTTAGAGAAAAGAATGCGATTGAAAGTTTGCGTCAACAAGAGATTAATAAAGCGCGGCAATTAGATCAATCACTTACAGATGCCTTGGACGATGCAAAGAGCGCGCGAGAAGAAACAAAGCAACATCGCGAAGAGCTACGTTACGTCGCCGAAGATTTAGTAGTAATGACGAGAGAACAACAGAGCGTTAACGACGATTATCTGCGCGCGTGTGCAGAACGTGATAGAGCTTGGAAAGATTTAAGACACGCAGAGCGAGCTTTAGAGAACGTAGAAGTAAATTCGGTATCTACCGCGAAAGAACTAGCAGACGTGGCCAAGGCGTATCGAGAACTCGAAGGCGAGCATAAAGTTGCGGTGAGAGAATTATCAGCGACATCGAGCGATAATCAGAAGTTGGAGAAGGCGTTGCAACAAACTGAAGACGGGCTGAGATTAGCAAAAGAACGATCTCGAGTTTTAGAATCGGAGAATCGAGCGCTTAGCGCGGAAGCGAGGAATCTCGAGCGAAGAGTATCACAGCTCACGAAAGATCTCGAGGAAAATTCTGCGAGCGTGGGAAAAAAAGGGGGAGATTTCGCACCTGATGGTTTAGGATCTCTTTCTGAGCAACTCGAAGAAGTCTCGAAGACCTGCGAAGATTTAAAACGACAAAATGAGAGATATCGTAAGCAACACGCGGATGTCGAGTCAGAATTTCGCACTTTGCGCAATAAACTTGAGGAGTCCTCTGAGGAAATAGACCGATTGAAATTAAGAGCCAAACTCGAATCAAACAGAGCAGAAGAGCTTGAAGGTTTATTGGCATCGACGCGCGCTAGAGAATATGACTTCTCTATGACAACAGAGGATGATTCACGACGATTAAAGCTTTTGAAAGAGCGCGTGGACGCGCTGAGTGAAGATAATGAAAGATTGACGAGTCGGTTAGAAGCATCAAACGCGACAAACGCGCAACTTTCAAACGAACTCGAAACCGTTCGCGGTGGAACAAGTGCAAATGCAAAACAAACAAAAGATTCGGAATCACAAACGCTTAGCGCGGCGCGAAATTTAGCTAAATCGCTCGCACATTCAGAATCAGTAGTCTTAGAACAGCAGCGTCGAATGCGCGAGATATTAGAGGAAACTAAAGACTTGCGAGAACGTGTGGAAGAAGCCGAGAATCGAGCAGCTTCGGCAGCTTCATTTGCTAAACAAGCAGAGAATAAATCAAAACGATCAGCTGCGAGAGAAGTAGAATTGCGAGCACAATTACAAGGAACATTTGATGATCTTCGCCGCGCCAGAGAAGCGGCAAAAACATTCGCAGATGATAATACTGGATACACTGCAAATGACGTTGAATTTGAAACGCTCAAGCGATCGCTCGAGGAAGCACTCGAAGAGAAGGAAAAATTAGAAAAGGATTTGAATTCTCACACGCGACGCTCGAACGATCTCGGAGTGATGCACGATGCAAACGCAAAACAAATGAATGATTTGAGAACGCACATTGATCGTTTGGATGCGCTCTTACGAGAACGAGATCGCGATCTTCTAGAGGCGCGCTCGAGGCAGAGCGAGTTGATGGAAGAAATCAATCAAAGTAAATTATTCAATAGCAAAACCCAATTTGATTTTGAAGGATCGGAATATGATATTAACGACGATACAAAGCGGGACGCCTTTGAGGCGCTCGCTCGATCTGTTCGAGAGCCAACCTTTGAACATTCACCACCGCGTGTCTCGGCAAACAAAAACAGTGAAGATTTAGAGCTCCTCGAAGAACTTCGCATAGAAAATGAGTTGTTGCGTCAAGAAAATGATAAACTTTCTCGAGAACTAGATGGAACGGAAGAAGCGACAGAAGAAATGCACAATCAGCTTAAAAGAATTTCCGAGGATTATAACGCACTCGCGCAAACTTTGAGTGAAACGTTGAACGTAGCAGGTTACGATTAGAAGCTTTAGAAGTAAATAATACACGCTGTAGTAGTTTTCATAATGATACTAATTGTACTACCAGTACATCAATACCTGTTATTTATCGCAACGTACATCTCGGAAATTTGTGAGTGAGTTGCGCAGAAGAAGAAGAAGATATTTTGACGTTTACGTGTAAGCGTTTCAAAGTCGCTTCTTGAAATTTTAACGCCTCCTCTTGAGCGCGTCTATTCTCCATATCTTCTCGAACTTTTTCACGATTTTCACACGTTATTTCTATGCCATCGAGTATTTCTAATGATTCGAGCGCAAACACTGCGTTATCGAAGTATGGTGATGTAAATTTACATCCCCGGAGACTTAATTTCTTTAAATTCAGTACGCTAGAGAGTTGTTTAAAAGCCAACGCGGCGTCTTTCGTTCTGTTCCCATCCAAACGAAGCGACTCTAAGTTTGACAAAATGTTCATATGTGCAAATGAGCGAATGCCACACCGTTTCATAGAGAGTGATTCAAGCGCCTCGAATCCTAGAAAAGTATGTTCGTTAAACGGACGCAACGGGTTCTCGTCAGCTCGTATTTTTCGAAGGTTTCGTAGGTTTTTCAAACCGTCCAAATTTTGTACCCGATTGTTTGAAATATCGACAAACGACAGAAACTGGAGTTTATGTAGTTGCAATTTTAATAATCGGCGCGAATCCATGCGATTAAAACGAACATCGAGTTCTTTCAGATGAGGAAAAAACTGTTCGTAATACTTTTTCTCGTCTTCGCTAGGTTTGTCGCTACTTTCGCTATCGCTTGAACGTCGTTTAATACAATACGTCTCGCGAACGAAAGCTTGCCGAACTGAATTCTTAGTTAACGACAATCGTCGCAAATGTTTCAACTTGCCGAGAATAGAAACATCCGCGAGTATGTTCTTATCGAGATTCAAAATTTTTGCTGCAACCATCACGGCGCCCGAAACGGATTCGTCGTCTAACCTTCTCACGAACATTTCCGATAGATCTAATACATGCGACAATGACGAAGATTTATTGTTGCTACATCGATTATTTGATGATACAATCGCTTTCGTTTTCTTCTCAATCATTTCCGTCGTCAATCGTCCCTCAAATAAAAATCTCCCCTTGCGCCTATAAACTTCTTGTACTTCGGCGCCGTCGAGTAAAACAAGCGAAGGCGCGAAATACGCAACGCACTCGATGTAATGTTCAATTTCCACGACCAAATTCCCACGCAGATCTAAATATTTCAACGACGAAGCGCATTTTTCGAAATCCGGCGCTCGTTCTTTATCCACGACTTGTATTTCTAAAAGGTTTTGTATCTCTCGCAAACTCTTTATTCGGTTTCGAGCGAGACGCAAGTGTAATAAGTTTGGGCATTTTTCTCGAACGAAGAGAATACATTCTCGTTCTATGTTTTCGATTTGATTATCGGACAGATCCAAGTACGTCAAAAACTCGAGGTTTTTGAACCACTGCGAATCGATTGAATTAATTCGGTTTGAACTCGCGTCTAGAAACTGTATGTTTGCGCACGTCTGTAACCCTTCTAAACTCTCGACAGAGCAGTTTTTGATCTTCAAAGATACGAGCGTTTCTGAACGAAGTATTTGGGTCGTTATCTTGCCGAGCGATAGTGGCTCGACGTGAACAGAAGTGCATTCATTGGGTGCTTTGTAAGCGATCGCCGCATTGTTTTCTACGACGACGCGATACCCAACAATTCCATGTTCACTTTCATTTTGCTGCTGCTGCTGCGCAAATAATACCTCGCGCCGCGAATCGATAATTGTTGCGCGTTCGTCTAAAAATATTGGCGTTATATCAGCATCTCGAATATTCTCGCACTGATCATCGTTCTCATTATGCGAAGAAAACGTCGCGCGTCGTTTATCGTGTAATTCGAGAAGTTTATTGCGAATAGCGAACGTCAATTCGTATCCATCGAGATACTTCAGACTCTCTTTGAAAGCCGCAACGCATTTCGAAGCGTATCTGTGTTTTTCAGCCGTTGACTCTGTTAACACTTCGGCTATTACGCTTCCCGAAGCAATAGGACACGCGCCAGAAATATCATCACGAAATCGAACATCTTCAAGCCAAGTCGCTTTTTCGGCAATGACGTGAATAACCGCTTCGTTAACTATTGGATTTGCCGCCAAGTTTAGCGTCTTAATCCTTCGAAACCATTCGGTGAACGAATTCTTCTCTTTTTTCTCTTCTTCACTCTGTCTCGTCGTCGTCGTCGTCGACGACGAAATCCACTCTTCACCAGTTAGCATGTTTTCGCTCAAATCAACGCTCTCTAACGCCTTTAAGTTCTCAAAACAGTTTCCTATTTCCGAAATCTTGTTATTGCTTAGAAGCAAACGTCGTATTTTTAGAAATGTTCCTCTCGCTTTCTTCAAAAGCGGCGGTTCGTTATTACTATTACTATCATCATCGTCGTCGTCATCATCGTCATCATAGATAACATCACGAAACACTGAAAGATCCTCAATCTCGTTCCCATAAAGCGCTAAAAACTCTAAATTCTTAAGCCCTCTTAAGCCCTCTAACGCGCCTTTCACTTTACATTCGCATACCCAAAGCTCTCTTAAACTCTCTCGACAGTGCTCGAAACATTTCATAGGTATCTCGCACACGTTAATTGCGTTACATACCTTCACGACGCATAAACCTCTCCCGAACTGTCTCAACGCTTCCAATCTCATTAAAGAACTCGTCATAAACGCATCGATCTCTAGCGCTCTCGCTTTGTTCGCGTCCCCCTCCCGCGCTCTCTTCGATACGTTTTCGTTCAAAATCATGAAATCTTTCTGATCAAACTCGTCGCGTTTCCGAACAACTCGTTGCTCTTCTTCTTCCTCTTTTTCTTCGTTCGAGCGATGCTGCCTTCGTTGACTCGCGTTCTCTGCGCTTTCTGAAGCACTTTCATGCATTTTAAATAAGGAAATATAGTACTCACGTTTACTGTTCACGGTCGTTGTACGTCGAGTCAAAGCTTTGTTTGAGAGAGCGTTGACGTTTCGATTTGCGGTCTATTAAATTTTTTTGGCCCAAATTAGCTTTTTTAGTATTACAGTAGGGAAGGTCATAAAAATGTCCTATCGAAGACAAGTGATCGATCGAATATGCAGTGGATCGAAAGCGACCACGACGAAACAAATGGCATGTTTAATGTCCACTGCTACTGGTACTAGTAGCTATATAAGTCGTCGTCCTTTCCCGAATACTACGATTAATACGTTTTTAATGAGAAAATTGGGAAATAACAACAGGAATAACAGGAATAGTGATGACGTGATTATGACGAGATATTCCACTCTTAAGAACGAGTTCCAGCAAAGCGAGGACGAAGAGGAGAAAGCACCGGAAGAGCTGAAACCATCGAAGAGGTCACAGAAGTACGACGCGAGGAACGATGAGAGATCTTTAAAAGCGGTGTCGACTGCGATTACCGCGAATACGGCTATTTTGTTCTGTAAATTGGGAGGGTACGCAGTGTCCGGTTCTCCGTCCATGTTGGCCGAGAGCGTGCATTCAGTCGCAGATATCGTGAATCAAGCGTTGCTGAGGTACGGTATAGTTAGTTCGAAAAGGAAACCTGATGCGACGCATAATTATGGGTACCACAGAGAACGCTTTGTGTGGTCGCTTATATCGGCGACTGGGGTGTTTTTTCTCGGCTCAGGGGTTTCGATTTCGCACGGTATTAACGCTTTGACTATGCCAGAAGGGGCGATTGCGGCGACGGAGAATACGGAAATTGCGCTCGCGATCTTAGGAGCATCTTTAGCACTCGAATCTTATTCAGCGTATGTAGCCTATGACGCTCTAAAGTTGAACGCGCTCGATAGAGGGATGACTGTGACGCAGTTTATAAAATCTGGAAGAGATCCGACGTCGGTTTCGGTATTAGCGGAAGACGCGGCAGCCGTTGCCGGTTGTGCCGTCGCGGCTGTTGCAATTTTATCATCTAAATTGACCGGCATACACGCTTTCGATGCCTCTGGGTCAATAGCAATTGGAGGGTTACTCGGCGTCACGGCCATGTATTTAATAAACTCGAACAGATTAATGCTCCTTGGCAAATCTTTAGGTCAAGATAAGATGAATTTGCTCAACGAAAAAATGCGAAAAGACCCAGTCGTTTCCGAAATTTATTTAGCCAAATCTGAAGAACTCGGTCCAGGAACGTTTCGATACGCAGCCGAACTCGAATTCGATGGAACTGCAATCGTCAACCGCTTCCTTGAAAAGGACAATAACCGAGAGCGCTTTCGCGAAGAGTTCAAACGAGGCGTTCTCGAAAACGACGATAAAGTTATCGATGACGCTCTAATTGGATATGGTTGTCGCGTAATCACTAGTGTCGGTGACGAAGTCGATCGCATCGAGCGTGAAATTGTTGAACTCGAACCGACTATTAAATATGTCGATTTAGAAACCAATTAAACAGTTTTCCTGCTGATGGGGCTCTTCTACTTTTTTTGTATTTATTTTGACTCTATTTTAAAATCGCGCGCGCAATCATGCGCTACTAGTAAACGTATATCGAGTACACATGTAATAGCATGCAAACACATTCATTCTCATCGGTTTCGTCTTCATCGTCGTCCTCGTCTGACGATATATTCGATGCCGACGATGCGTTGCTCCGCGAACTGGTAAACTTTTTCTTTTTTATTTAATGCAACAAATGTTTGACCTCCGTGTGTTGCCTATGTGGTCTTTTAAAACATTGCTATTACGTACGAAATAGGCAATGCTTGAAGACGAAGGTTCAGATTCGTTCTCATCGTCGCAGACATCGATTTCTGGAGATGAAGATGTCGAAATGGAGAACGACGTTCGTTCGTTCAGAGAGAAATGGGAACATGTTTTTGATGATGACCAAAATGTCCTCTGTGTTGATCAAGATGATAGTTTGTTCAATATGGCGATGGAAGAAGATTTTATTAATCAGGACGATGCGATACTTGAGAACTCTGGAGAGATATTGACGAAGACGAAAAAGATAACGGTGTCTAATGCTGATTCTTCTTATTATGAAAGACAAAAAGGATACGTCTTTGCAGTCGATGCTAGCGAAGAGATTTCTGCGCTCGACGAGCTCGTGCGCAGGGACCGAAAGGCGCGCGAGAAGAGAGACGTCGTGAATACGTTGCGGAAAAATGAGCGAGAAATGCGATGCGAGGAGATGAAAACGCGCAAAGATGCCCAAGTAGTTATTGCAAAATATGTAAGGATATGGTTTCGAGGAAGAGTATGCGCATCGGTGATGATGCAAAAGTTCGTTAGGGGATTTCTTGCGCGAGCAAGCTTAAGGTGGAAAGTGACGTGCGTTATTCGATTACAAAGACGATGGCGAGTATTCCTATTTCGGACTTATAGAATAAATGCGGCATTATTAATTCAAAACTCTTTTCGAGCGTTCATGATCGCGAAAAAAATGCAGAAAGAAAGGAAACAGAACTCGGCCGCGACGGTTATGCAAAAATACGAAAGACGTAGAGCCGCTCTTTATCGATTTAAAGTACACGTTAGGAAAGTTCAGTTAGTACAAAAATGCGTGAAACGATGGATAAACAAACGAAACGTAGCCGTTCAAATAATCCAAAGATCGTTCAGAGCGTTTATGTATAAAAGATATCTCGGGACGTATGCCATAGTCATTCAAAGTCGGTTTAGGGGCTACCGCGTTCGAAAAGCATTTGCCAGCGTTCTTCGCGAAACCGCGAATTTACCAACACTTTCGGACAGTTCATCATCATACTCTGACTTTGACGACGACTTGACAGATGATTATACTACATACAACAATTCAAAGCAAAGCAACGACATAAACGACATAGGCGCGGACTCGTTCTATTTCACCGGCTTACTATCGGTCGATATCTCCGGCCTCGACGCGGACATCCACGCCTTAAAAAAGAAGCAACGACTCGATGACGAAGCCGCAAAAACCAAACAAAAACTCTTATTTGCATCTGCGTATACTAAAAAATTTGAAAAAAGGTTCGAGAGAAAACATTCGCGCATATCCGCCTTACGCTCGAGATATCGATAAAATAGGTAAGTTTGTCAAAACGTGCAAAAGAAGAGAAGGACCTCACAAAAATGTTCGCATTAACGAGCGAAAGAGGCGCTTATTTCTTAAACAACTCAAATCGACTACAAAGGAATACGAGGACTATTCGCACTCGATCGGTTGCGAAGAATGGCGCTAAAGCAGATGATGATGAGAAAATATTTTTGCTACAAAAACGGCATATACATCAAATCACGAAGAGAGATATCTTCAAAGTACTTTTGTTGTTTTACGCGCAAAGGGCCACGAGCGCTGAAGAAGAGGAATCAAGAATCATCGTCGGACCTAGTTCGAAGCAAATGACGTTAGAGCAATATAAATTAAGATTAAGACTAGTGAGGGAAGAGTTAATTGAGATTAAAGCGCGTTTGAAATCTGTTAATACTACGATGAGTGATGAAGAAGAGTTTGACGATAAGTTCGGTGGGACTATCGATAGCAATGAATGTAAGGAGATCAGGAAATTATTGCACGAGAACAACATTGGAAATTTCTGGGAAATCGCACTCGGTGCGAATACGTACTTAAACAGCGGAATCAAGTCCGGCTTCGCGCGCGAGGAGGAAGATTTATGGAAACTGGCGCCGAAGAAATCGAACGCTATAAGCGATTTCTTAACTCCCGATTTCAACAACGCGGATGATAAGTTGTGCTTGATCTATTCGTGCGTAAACGACCCATCTGCACCACCATCCATAGACACTTTATATGCATTAAAACTATTCGACGAAGGTTTAAAAGAAGGCGCCAACGGTAAGTTTGTGACCAGAGACGGATTCTACGAAGTCTGTTCGGACGTTCTCGAAAAGTTACAAACGTACGAACTATTAATCGAAACCGCCGCCGATCCTTCGAGAAAAATCGCGTCTTGGACCAATCCTGCTTTCTCTAAAGGCTGGCACGGAACTGGGATATAAGTTCTTTAGTTCTTAGTCAATGAGCCACATCGAACATTTTATTTGTCGTAGATTTTATCATAGTTCATTAGTCAAATTCTTCTTAGGTCGTCGTTTCCTCCTCATTAATTGTTAATAAAAATAGGTTAAAAGAACGACGTCGTCGTAAAAAAATGCTCTCCAGATGCACGTCATCATCTTTAGCAAATCACCAATCACTCGCATTCCCAGTAAATCGAACGCTCGGAATCGACAGAAGATCTTCTTATGCGAAGAAACTTTCCTTGGCCTTAGTGAACACGATGAATAGAACGACGAAGCACGATTTGATTCGAAAGCAAAGGCGGCCAAAAATGTGCGCAAATGCACAGAAAAAAGATGACTCCTTCGATGATGACGACGACGATGAATCGTTCCCAAATGAAGGCGAGGATAGTGATAGTACTAGTAATAGTGAATTTAATTATGATGTCGTCGCGGTCCCGAGGAACAAAGGAATCACGAGCGGGAAGTGGAACCAGAACGATATGTTAATCGTGAAAGAGGCACAGAAGGAGACACGGAATAACGGTGAAAAAAATGATAGAGACGGCGGAAGGATTAGATTACTTGGAATGACAGAGGAAGAATTGAAAGTATTTTGTGAAGAAAATGGAACGCAGAAGTTCCGTGGGAAGCAGTTGAGAGATGATATATACTCCAAGCGAGTGAGAGATGTGATGGATATGCAACAGTTACCGAAGCAGTTACGCGAGAGTTGGCAAGGGTTAGGCGTTCAAGTTGGTAGGAATGAAGTATATGCGACGAAGGAGGCGCCGGACGGGACTACGAAGTTATTGATTAAGTTAGAGGATGGGAGAGTTGTGGAGACTGTTGGGATTCCGAGTACGAATTATGGAAAGAGCGCTTTAACGTGTTGCGTTTCGAGTCAAGTCGGGTGTCCGATGCGATGCGAGTTTTGCGCGACTGGAAAAGGCGGGTTTTATAGAAATTTGACAGCTCGAGAGATTGTCGATCAAGTCATGGCTATCGAGGAAAAGTTCGATGGTAGACGTGTGTCGAATGTCGTGTTCATGGGTATGGGCGAACCGATGTTGAACATTCCAAACGTCGTGAAGGCGGTGGAGATTTTGAACAAAGAAATTGGTATCGGCATGCGTCATATATCGATATCAACGGTTGGTATATTTGGTTCGCTCGAAAAGTTGGCATCTTACGAAATGCAATGTGTTTTAGCCGTGAGTTTACATGCTCCGAATCAAAAGATTCGAGAGCAAATTATTCCCTCGGCGAGAGCGTATACTTTCGACGATATCCTGAACGATTGCGTTGCGTATTTCAACGCCACTGGTAGAAGAGTTTCGTTTGAATATACGATGCTAGCCGGAGTGAACGACCAAAAAGAACACGCAAAAGAGTTAGCGAGCGTCCTATATAAGAAGAACTTGGCCTCGCACGTGAACTTAATTCCATATAACCCAGTCGACGACTCTGATTTCAAGCGCCCTTCAAAAGCGGCTATTGATTTGTTTAGGAAAATTTTAGAAGAAAATAACGTCCCAACGAGTGTGAGACAAACTAGAGGACTGGAAGCAGCGGCCGCATGTGGGCAACTTCGTAACATGTACCAACGTGATGCGCTCGTCGAAGCTTGAGAACTTTAGAAGTTATTCCAAAAATAATAAGCAATAATAATAATAAGTCTTGTTTATTCTTGCTTATTAATGTTGCTACGAGTATATTGAAGAAAATTAGTCTCGGTACAATTGTATGCAAATAAGAATATATAAATGATGAAGATGTGTTGCAAGTGTACATGTTCATGTAAATTAAAACATCTACTCAATCAATCTAATCAATCAATCAACAAATTAATCAAAATAATCTCTCTTTCTCTCTCTCCCTCTCTCTCTCAAAGAATCCCCTTTGCTTTGTCGTATACCAAAATGGCAGCTCCCGCAGACGGCACAGTTCTAAACAACAGACTATCTTCGTCTGATTTATTCGCTAATCCCGATAAAAATCGTTTCTCGTAGAATTTCTCTTTTACGTCGGCTAAGATTTTGTCTGCCTTATCAGATTCAACGGCGGCGACGACACACCCGCCCCAACCAGCTCCAGTCAATCTCGCACCAAGCGCGCCAGCGTCGTTGAACGCTTCGACGAGTTCATCGAGTTCATCGCACGAGCATTCAAATTGCTCTTTGCAACTCGTATGCGAAAGTTCCATGAGCTTCGCCAAAGCGACTTCTTTCTCCAATCCAAACATTGGGTGGCCGAAATCTTTCGTCGGGTCATCCGAAGCGACGCCAACGTCTGGTTCTAATTGTATAGCCTTGCAAAAGTTTTCGTAAATTGGACCGAAAACGACGTGATGAGGTGACTGACCTTCGCAGATTTTTTGAAACTCGCGCACGCGTCTCGCTTCAGAGAACACGTGTCTAGCACGATCGCGAAGTTTAAACGAATCGTTCTTTTTCAAGACAATGTTAAACGCTTCGTTCTCTGTTCCAAAAATTTGTTGCAAATCACCAAGACCTTCGTCGTTTTCGAGTTGTTTCCTCGTATAGCTTCCTTCGTTCAAAGCTTTTCTAGTGGCGCCTAAAGCGGTCCACAAATCGCCTTTGTTGCAATATAAATCTGCAACCTCGCGCAAAGTCATTTTTTTCTTGGCCGATTCAATGCCTTCGCCGTAATACTTTGCCATCAAGATTGCCGCCAATCGACACTCGACAACTCTTAAATTATAGTGCTTATACGCAGATTCCGCCTTTTTCGAAACCGCGCAGCTATTACCGATTAAGAACGAAATCGACTTCGGTAAAGGTACGTCGTGACAACCAATTGGATTAAAATCAATTCTTTTAGCTAAATTCTTTTCGCCCATGATCGAAATTGCTTGGTCCATGCCACCGCTTTGTGTTCCTGAATATCTTTCCGAGAGACACGTCAAATCGGCCAACTCTCCTTTCGTGAAACTTAACTTAAAAGCCTCCATTAAAGCGACTGTTACGGCACAATTCAACGCCGATGAGGAGGATAACCCGCTCCCAAGTGGCACCCTTCCATCCACAATAACGCACACCTTTTTGATATTCTTCACGAACTCACTCGCGAGAAATTTCTCTAAAACGCCTTTTAATCTCATTTGATCGAATATCCCCTTGAAAGCGCACAGGACGTAATTCGTCCAATGATGGCTTTGCACGTCAACTACTTGCTCGTGATCAAATACGAACTCCTTCTTGGTATACTTATCTCCCTCAACATTAGCAATGCTCAACATCGCTCGTTCTTCTTCTTTTTCTTCTTCCTTCTCTGTTGTTGTTGGATTCTTCGTACAAACCTTAACCGCGACGACGACGTCTAACCCGATCGCCATCGGCAACACAGAATACCCTTCATAATCGATATGTTCACCGATCAAGTTCACTCTCCCAGGCGACCTCGCGATAACGTCCGGTTCTTCGTTCTCAAACTGTCTCATGAATTCTTTAATCAATCGTTCATATCTCTCCTTTTCTTTCTCAACAATTTCTGATTCCGTTCTTCTCGAGTCACTCGATGACGATGATACAGTCGTCGTCGTAGCGGTATCGTATATCTCCGATAACGAGCGCACTTTCGTGACTAACTGGTGTTGCTTCGAGCTTAAATGTCCCATTTATTTATATATCTATCGTATTTTTATTCTCTCTCAATCTCTCTCTCAATCTTGATTAGTATTGAACGTAGTACTGGAACGCGGCTCTATGAATATATATTCACTTAACAATAATCTATCTATATCTCTATATATAAGAAATTAGATAACGCGCACAAGATCGATTTATATAGATCTAAATAAGTGTGTGTGTGTGTGTGCGTATATTACGATCGATGCGTATATATATAAACTGCCGAATATAATTGTCCGGAAGATAAAATCCACAAAAGTAAAAGAGTACGTGAAAAAAAGAACAGGTTCTCCACGCGCGTAGAAACCTAACGCCGCGCGATCGATTTTAATACTCGCGCTCATACAGATCTATCTATTTTGGTCCTACAATAGCTATCTATCGTTCGCTCTCTCGGCAACTTTGCGATGCCGCTACAAAAATTGGACATATTATTTCCTCGAGAAGAGGAACGCTTTAATGGCGTTGAACAACGGGACTTTGTGCACGATTGGATAATAGTCGTCGCGAGCTAAGTCCCACGTGGACCCGTATACGTGCACGTTCTTCGTTTGTTCGGTGCTATTGTTTTCTTCGTTCGCCTTAACTAACGTAGCGTCGTTCGTATGCGTCCACATGACGATCGAGCCTTCTAAGTTCCTACTATCTAAATCCGGATACTCCTTCCGCAAACGTTTCACTAACTGCTGGCTCCTGAAACCGACGGTGCAATAGCAAGCACATATCTTCTTCTCATTCGCGATATCTTTCGCGTCTCGTTCGAGCTCTGCGACCGTCATCGCGTTCGGTATCGCGCTCACGTCTCGCTCTTCCTTTTCCCTACAATCAACAAACACTATTTTTTTATCATCGTCGCTCGACTTCGTCGCGGCGATTGCTTCATCACACGTCATGGACGGGACTGAATAGTCCTTGAATTTCTCCACTGTTTCCTTTATTTTCTTCTTCCTCTGTTCGTTCAAGGTCATCGCGCGATCGCTATCATCGACATCGCGTCTCTTCGTTGAAAACGCTCTCGCATCATCATCCCTCATCTGATCAAAGGAAGTCCTCCTGATGTTCTTCCTCTTCTTCTTCTTCTCGTTCCCCAATCTTGCTCGTCCAAAACAGGAGGAAGAGGAAGAGGAAGCGCGGGACGATGCTGTTATTGTAAAAGTAATGGTTACTCCGTGTTCACTCTACTAAATGAAACGGATATCTGATCGGAGAGAGAGGTGTATGTGTGTATACATATATATATATATATATCCTCCTCCTCTTCTTCTTCTTCTTCTTCTTCTTCGCTCGCGGTGTATACTCCTTTCCTTCTTCTTTATATTTAACGAGATATGCTGTGATTCAGTTTTTTTGAGCGTGGTTTAGGGTTTACGATTTGGTTTAGGGTTTACGATTTGGTTTAGGGTTTAGGCTTTTAGTTCCGTTTTACGTTTCGCCTTTTCGCCTTTAAATATCTAATCCGCAAAAAGATATATATATATATATATATCGAGACAGAGAGCGCGGCAGAGGTATCGACCTGCGATTAAATCGTTGAAGTAGGATAAGTGAAAGACGCGAGATCAAAATAGTTTTTATACGATAGACTCAAGCCGCTGCTTGTGATAAATATGATGATGATGATGAACTCGAACCCGTTTTTTCGGATACGAAATCGAACATCATCGCGGTCGAGCGAAGGTAGTATGAATACGACCAGTAAAAGGATCGTAGTAAAGCGCAAAGAAAAAGAAGAAGAAGAAGAACGCAAACGCAGAGGATGGCAGAGAAAGAATGCGACTGCGACGCGATTAAACGCGTTTCCGTTAGAATCGAACCCAAAACAGGCGTCAAAACATTTCATACATTTGGACGATTTCACAAAGGAGGAAATCGAAGAGCTGCTAGAAATCGCGATATCGGAGAAGAAACGATTACAGACCGGCGATCGAACGTATCAACCGTTCAAAGGGAAGACGTTGACGATGATATTCGCGAAACCGAGTTTGAGAACGCGCGTTTCGTTCGAGACCGGGTTTCATTTATTAGGCGGGCACGCGATATATTTAGGACCGAACGATATTTCTTTAGGAAGTAGAGAGGAGACGAGAGATATTACGAGAGTTTTATCGAGGTATAACGATATAATCATGGCGAGAGTGTTCGCGCATAAGGATGTTGTAGATTTGGCGAAATATGGATCAGTCCCAGTCGTGAACGGTTTGTCGGATTATAACCACCCTTGTCAAGTTCTAGCCGATTATATGACGATTACGGAAAAATTAGGTACGATTGAGGGGAAGAAAATCGTCTACGTAGGAGACGGGAATAACATCGTGCACTCATGGATTCGATTAGCAACGGTTTTACCGTTTGAATTCGTGTGCTTATGCCCAGAAGATTATACTCCAGATCAAGCCACGATCGATCGATGTACAGCCTCTGGCGTCGGTAAAGCGACAATCAGTCACGACTTGAACGACATCGTAGGCGCGGACGTCGTATACACGGACGTCTGGGCTTCGATGGGTCAAAAAGACGAAGCCGCGCAACGGAAAAAAGATTTCGCCGGTTTCTCAGTCACTGGAGACGTGATGAGAAAAACGCCGAACGCGATCTTCATGCATTGTCTCCCGGCCGAACGCGGTACCGAGTGTTCGGACGAAGTCATGGAGGCGAAGTATTCAGTCGTATGGGAGCAAGCCGAGAACAGGCTTCACGCCCAAAACGCCGTCATGCTCAAACTCCTCGGCGCCAAGTGATTCGTCCACGAGTTAAGAACAAGAAGAAGAAGAAGAAGAAGAAGAAGAAGAAGAAGAAGAAGAAGAGGTCATTTTAGCGCAAACATATTTATTATTCATTTAAATTTCATCGTCGTCGTCGCGCTGATGGCTGATGATGCCCTTATCATAAAAACTGTTCCTCGTCACAAATTGCTTGAACGAAAAACGAACAAATGCTCGACGATTACTTCCCAACGTCCAAGAAAGACCTCGCGTTCGCCAACTTACGGGCCTCAGAGCTCTCCTTTCTTAAGCTCGAAGAGATCTCGCGAACACTTACGCGTTTCCACGAAGAACAACGCGAGCTCGAAGAAATTATTAACCACAGAGTTCGTTTAGATGGAAAGTGCATGGCGCCAATAGGCCAAGTCGCTTTCTTCAATTGCTCGATGAAGAACGTGGACAAACTTCTGGTTAAACTTGCGGCGAGTGAGGATGATTTTTACTGCGAACGAACGCGTGCGCAGGCGATTGAGATCGTGAGGAAGAGAAGGGCGTTCTGTGCAGCGCGCGTGAAAGTAGCCGAAGAGGATTTGCGAGAGAAGGGAAACGAGAGGGCTGAGATTTTAATGAAATTGGAGGAGATCATGGATGAAGAAGAAGAAGGAGGAAAAGAAGAAAAAGAAGGTAGAAATGATCGCAATGATAACGAAGTGAAAGTTATCCATGGTGGGGATGGGAAGAGGGTTATTTTAACGCCGAGGGATGGGGAGATCGTCGACGTGAGAGAGGAAGACGACGGGACGGCGTCGGCGGACGAAGTCATGCAAATGAGGAGCAAGGACGAGATTTTGAAGGATAGGGAGGAGAGGGAGAAGGCGAAGACGGAGCTCGACGCGTGGTTGCAGAAAATTGAGGAAATGGAACGATTAGAGAGTGCTGATGATGAGAACGATGTTGATGATTTTGGAGAATCTGTCGATGAATTGGCTGAAAAATTTGACGCGAATAGTAGTATTATAGAAGACGAAGAGCGAATCACGAACGCCCCGACGAATAGGAATACTGAGAGTAGAAGAGGTAAAGTGAGTGTAGGTTTATCATCTGGATACATGCCAGTCATTGAACGAGGATTTGAAGATCCTTCCAAGTCGTCGTCGTCGACGACGACGACGTCTGGGCGAAAAGAAGAACAAACATCATCTGATCAAAAACGGCCGATGAGTAAGTTCAAGATGCGACAAATGGGCTACGATGAAGAAGATTACTGGTAGAATGAATTACAATGAATAGTATATCATATTTCTTATTTATAATAATAAGTTTTAGTGGTGGTGTGACTGTAATCTTCTCTTTGACGGTGAAAGCTTTTTGATGATTGATTTAGCGACTGATTTCCTTTGAAACTTCTCCTTGCAATCGTGATAAATATCTGTATCGTCTTCTTCGTCTTCTACATCTTTAGCTAATATTTTCGATGGTGACATCATTAATGATGATACAGAATCACCTCTTTCGAAAATCAAATTTTCTACATCTTCTTCGTCTACTAAACTATTAATCGCCGGTCGAGTATCGATTGGCAAACATCTCGTCATGTCGCAATTTTTCTTACAGTATTCGTGCATGTCGACACAAAATTTGGATTTCAGAAAAATTTCTGAACCTCTCATATCGTGCGATGATGTCGCGGATGAGCCACCATTACTACTAGTAAAGAAATATCTGCCGTTGTTCTTTGCGTGCGATTTTGTCCAAGATTTCAAATCGCTCGCTTTCGACCAATGCGTTCTGTTCTCTAACATTTCGTTTCGAACCCATTCAAAAGTGTCTTCATCGAGAAATCCTTCTTTTAGTAAAGAATCAAAAGGTTCGCCACCACCTAATCCAGTTGGGCCTTGTACAAATCTTAACTTCGCTATCGTCGTCGGATCAACAAACTTTTTACAAATATTATACAAGATATTGAAAATCTTCGGCGCTTCGATGAAAATCATGTTCCCGAGGCGCTCCGGGTAATGCTTCCCGAACAAGCCTAAGACTTTCTTGGCAACCGAAGGATTCAAATGTTTATGTCCAAACTTATGAAAATCCGTTAACCATACGTAAGTATCGTTCGGGAATACTAACTTTTGTTCAATTAAACACTTTTCGACCATTTCCATACAAAACGTAGCGTGGTCCACGTTCGAACTCGGTCGCGTATCTCTCGCTAATCCAATATCGCTCAAAACGACTGGACGTCCATTCATCGTCTTCCCACAGACGTGCATGTAATGCGCGCGCGAATCATCACGAAAACACGTTTTGCAATACGATCGCATATCGTCCCGTCTCCAGCGCAACGTCTCGCTCAAGCGCTCGCACGCTTTCTTCAAATCGCCTTTGTCCGCCCTTAAAAAGCGCTCGAGAGTCTGCTCGGTTAACCACGCTCGTAACTCATCCGAGCTCTCGATAATATCTTCGACTTCTCGTTTCAACGCTTTCTTTTTATCCGCATCGACCAATGAAGAAGAAGCGGAAGAAGAACTACCACGCGGTCGTTCTTTGTCAACGGTTCCCAGCTCACGCGGTTGAGTATACATGTTCCAAAACGTGCTTCTCCAACGATCTCAAAACGATCGCTTTTTGATACTAACACGTAGCACGCGCTGACTATACTCGACCTAGCGCGAACTGGATGCAGTGTTTACTTTGTTCCATGAATCGATCGATCGTAAACGAGTTTAAGCCGCCAGAGAACCCGCGGTCAAACTTTTTTTATGCCGAGGAATTGCTGTTTTGCCGGGGAAGCAAAATTTAGTACTACTGCCAATATCTGGCTTTATCCATTACTATATCAATTCCAAATCAACGAAACTTCACTTTTTAACTCTGCGTAGGAAATATATCGAACGCACTCAACACAGAAAAAATGGCATCGTTTACGGCCTCGGTGCGTGAAATCATCGAGAAAAGTTACACTCGTTTTTGTTCTTATATCTCGCCTAGAACGTTCGCGAGTTAGATATTGAACTCGCGCGATTGATTTGATTAATGACTTTTATAGACGCGCTTAAAAAAAGGGAAATCGTTTGTTCTGTTTAGCGCGCGCGCGCGTTTTAATGCGAATCATGAAAACTAAACTAACCATGGAATTCTAATCATTGAACGTGCAGAGTACTAAATTAACGCAGTTCACGCAGCAATCAAAGCAGTTCAAGAACCGCACTGTCGCCAAGGTACGCCATTTTATCCTTTTTTCTGCGATGCCCAAGGGAGCGCATTTATTGGTGGATAAGAAAAGAGGGAGTTGTAATCTTCTTCTTGTTTCGCTCGCGTTTGCGGAGCGATATCGATATCGAGAGCGCGTGGAGTATATTTCTTTTTAGACTTCTCGCTTGGATTATGTACATTTTAAGCAATGAGATGAGTGTTTTTGGTTTATTTATTGATATAACTAATCATTTAAACCATCATCTTATGTTATTATTAATATTATTAATATTATTATTATTATTATACGTACAACTCAGGCGTCGGTTTCGAACAAAGTCGTCGCGGCGGAGAAGAAGATCAGAGTCGCGATCAACGGTTTCGGCCGCATTGGCCGTAACTTTGTTAGATGCTGGAAGACAAGAGGACCGGATTGCCCTCTTCAAGTCGTATGCGTGAACCAATCTGGCGGCGCCAAGCCAGCCGCGCATTTGCTCAAGTACGATTCAATCTTGGGTACGTTCAAGTCTGAAGTGAAAGTCATCGACGACAAGACGTTCTCGGTCGATGGCGACATTATTGCAGTTGTTGAGGAAAGAGACCCGCTCAAGCTCCCGTGGAAGGAAATGGCCATTGACATTGTCATCGAAGGTACTGGTGTCTTTCTCGATGGCCCGGGCGCTGGCAAGCACATCACCGCCGGAGCAAAGAAGGTTGTCATCACGGCCCCGGCCAAAGGCAACGACATCCCGACCTACGTCGTTGGTGTCAACGCTGATAAATTCGACCCAAGTGCCAACATTGTCTCCAACGCCTCTTGCACGACCAACTGCTTGGCTCCGTTCGCGAAGGTTTTGGACGAATCGTTTGGCATCATCAAAGGTACGATGACTACGACGCACTCATATACTGGGGATCAAAGAATTTTGGACGCATCGCATAGAGATTTGAGACGCGCAAGAGCTGCGGCGTTGAACATCGTGCCGACTTCCACTGGCGCTGCCAAAGCCGTCGCCTTAGTCTTGCCGCAATTAAAGGGTAAGTTGAACGGTATTGCGTTGAGAGTCCCGACGCCAAACGTTTCCATCGTCGACTTAGTCGTCAACGTCGAAAAGAAGGGTATTACAGCTGAAGAAGTGAACCAAGCGTTCAGAGAGGCGCAAAACGGCCCAATGAAGGGTGTTCTGGCCATCACGGATACTCCGTTGGTCTCCGTCGATTTCAGATGCACCGACGTCTCGACCACGATCGATGCGGCGTTGACTATGGTCATGGGTGATGACATGGTTAAAGTTGTCGCATGGTATGATAACGAATGGGGTTACACGCAAAGAGTTGTCGATTTGACGCTCATTGTCGCCAAGGCTTTGAGAACTGGTGTTGAAGCCTTTTCTGACCCGATGGAAGCCTTATGCGCCTCGGATCCAGGAGCTGAAGAGTGCAAAGTCTTCGATTAAATTTGCGCTAGCCATATAAATTGCTATAAAAAATTGTTGATATATTAACTTCTATTATTAAACCGTAACTACTGTGTGGTATATTAAGATTGTTGATAATTAGTACGCGGTGCGCGTTTGAACTTCGTCTTCCTCTATTCGTCGTAATCGATCCTCTAACATCTGCCATGCAATTTGCACACCCTCCACGGATCCACTTATATGCACCGTTCGCAAATTAGTCCCCGGAACTAAATCGTTTCTATCAGAAACTCTGATCTTGCACCTACTTTGTACTTGAATTTCCGTTATTGTTCTCCCGCCTTTGCCTAAAATAGGGCCCATCTTCGAATCGTCCACTTGCATGGTTGCCGAAACCACGTTAGCTGGATCAACATTAGGCGTCATCGGCGCATTAAAATTGCCCGAATGGTGTCCGCCACTGCCGCGACTATGACCGTAATCAAAACTCGGTCTATAAGTACTCGGTCTTTTAATCAAAACGGAATAGTTTTGATCTTCCAACAAATTCGCGGCGATCAAAGCGACTGCTCTTAAGATCTGCCCAATCATACCAGAAATAGTCAAAATCCTATCATGGCACCCAGGAGGTGCTTGATTTTGACTCGATAATCTAATATCAGCTTCGCTGTCTTCTATGAACGATTTAATCGTCGACCCGCCTTTCCCGATGACGCAACCGGCGGCGGCGTTCGGAATCACTAACCTACATCTCGGCTGTCTCTCTGTACCAACATCGCTTTGATGATTACTATTGTTATTATCCATCGTCTCTTTCCCATTATCTTGCTCGTCCGTTTGTAACTTTGTACAAATTAAATGTACCGCGGTTAAGACGTTCGGTAACTCGCCGATCATCGTCAAGACCCTTTCCTGCGTCCCTGGGAACACTTCCCCAGATTTCGTTAACTGTATGCGACAGTTCGTGGATTGTTGCAGTTCGTTCACGGTCGCTCCACCTTTACCTGCGCGTTTGAATATTTTTACGAACGAGCGTGTCACGATTAATTGAAATTCATTTAAAATTATATCGTAATCGTAATCGTAATAATAATAATAATAATAAGCGTCCATCAGCGGCGATATTAATCATAAAAAAAGAGATATTTTTAACCCGTTTGGATGCGCGCAAAGGAAACACACGGACAAAACGAGGGACGAACGATATATAACAAAAACGCGTACCGAGCACGGCACCGGCGTTCCTGGAATCGACTAACATCTTTAAAGCGAACGAGTTCTTCTCTTTGTCTTCCGTTTCTTCCGCGTAGTTCATTTTTCGCGCTTAATTTATGAACTATCCATAGTTTTTCTTATTCGATTTCTTCTGCATGGTTTAGGGTTTCCAAACCCTAAATATAGTTTAGGGTTTTAAACCCTAAATAAAATCAAGTCACTCACTTCTATAATTTAAAAGTTTAATAACTCACATCCTCGTCTATGCTCGTTTTATCGCTTTAAACGAGTTGTTTCGGTGCATTCTTAAACGAGTCTTGAGAACGAGTCTCGAGAACGAAAGAACTCGCGCGGTCACGATTTTCGTTCGAGGCTCTTTTAAGGAAATCCTAACTCGTCCAGCAGTGCGTGATTTAAAATCAAACAAACTCCATCACTAATTTACTATCAACACTGTTTGGGAAAGATATGTTGAGAAGGATGAGAGAGTAATAGTAATAAGAGAGACGGAGAGAAAAAATATATTTGAAAGTAAATCGAGGAGGAAATGAAGAGACCTGCGATTGATGACGCGAACGACGCGAAGAAGAAAGAAGGGAACAAAACGACGACGAGAAAAACTTTCGTTCGGTCGAACAGTAGTGCCGGGACAGGTTTTAACTTACTAGGATCGATTTTGGGCGACATAAAGCAGCAGCGACAAGCGAAAAGTAGCAGTCAGAATGAGAAGATCGATCGAGAGCTGTTGAAGACGCAGGCCGAGAAGGCGCTCGAGAAACGAAAAGTGTTCGAACGCGAGGTGAGAGAGGTTTTGAAAAAAAACGTGCTCGAGAAGTGGGCAGAGCTGGATGGGGCGCAAACGGTTGAGTTTTCGTTTACTTTAATGCAGAAACGGTTTAGGAACATAGTGCACGAGTGCTGTAGTGAGATGAGGGTTATATCGGAGAGCGTCGAGGTCGATGAAGTCGATGAAGATGGCGATTTCGCGAAGTACGTGAAGGCGTATAAGTTATCTAACGAGGCCGAGCAGGAGAGGAAGCGGAGTGAGATTTTAATGAAAGAGAAAGCTGAGAAACAGAAGAGAGAGATTATGCAGTTTAGGAAGAAGGAGAGTTTGACTGATAAGGCGCCCGAACTCGGGAAAAACGTCGAAGGGTTAAGAGTAGCTCGAGATCAAGAGAAGAGAGATAAGCGTTCGGTGGAAGAAACGATTGCGGACATGAGACAGAAGAAAAACGATAATAATAATAATAATAATAATAATAATAATAATAATAATAATAATAATAATACTAATAATACTAATAATAATAATATTTAAAAAAGAAATTGTACTACTACACCAATATATAGCGATCATCGATTACAATTCATCGCGTTTATTTTTACTACTACTGCTACTCGTACTAGTACTTTTTTCTAATGTCGCAGTGTAAGATCTAACTTCGTTATCTAATTCAGTCCATTCAGAAACGATTCTCGCTGCGCCGACTAATTTTGGTTCCTTCGTTAGCGGGTTGTTACACAAATCGATAGTTTTCGCTTCAGATTTTGTTTCGTTACCGCACCAGGATTCACACCAAAGCCAGGCCATTGGAAGCGAAAATATTGGGACTTGATGTTGCGCAAAATTCGGTAAATCTTGATCTAAATTCGCCAAAGATCCAGGATCTTTCGAGAGCTGATCGTACATCCCTCGAAGTTGGTCGCCGGCGGCTAATTCGCGAAACCTTTTCAAATCGACGACGTATAAAGCGGAGATGTGATACGGTTTGCCTCGTAAGTGATTCTTCCAGAAACCTTGTTTCCAAAATCGAAAGCCTTCCATTTCTTTGTTGTTATCACACATTGGCGTGTATCCGTACGGTGCGCCTTGTAAGTCGATGTTCCAAAGTTCCTTCATGTCGCTTCGAACGATTTGGTCAGCGTCGACAAAGACAACTTTCTCGAGCGTCAATGGGAAGATAACATCCAGGAAAAGAATTTTATACGCCCAAATTATGCGCTGCTTTTCGGTTTGCTTATGTAACCAGGTTGGCCATTTATACGTAATTAGTTCGTATTCGATGTTGTACTTTTCAGCAAAGTGTGGAAGGAAATCTTTGAACGACGGACTTAGCCAGTTCTTGATGAACCAAAATTTTAACAGGTTCTTCGTATTGCGACGGACGGATGCCATCATGATTTTCAGGAAGCGTTCGTATAAGTGACCAGTCGCTACTGAAAAGATGTGAATCGTCTCTAACCCGTTTTCATTAACCTTCACTACATTCTTCTTGCCGCTTTTACCAAACAAGGACGAAAGTTTCGAGCTCAAACTATTTTGTTCAGTGGTATCATTGTTTTCATCTTCGCTTAAAACATCCGCGGTTTCGAATCCTGCTTTCTTTCGCAACTTCATCTCGACTCTCTTACCACTCCAGCTCGATACGGTGACTTCAGCGCGCGATTTCGTTAAATCCATTCTTCTACTCGAAAAAGTATTCGTCCGATCGTCGATGTTGATTAAGTTTACATCGGGTATTTCGTAAATTTGTCTCGAGCGTCCTTCTTTCAAAACCAAAGCAAATCTCCCAGGAGAAGCTGGAAGCTGAAAGTATCCTAAATTTGCCATGATGATTGTTCCAGCGACTACATTAGTTTTCTTATCTTCATCGTCCAACCAATTCTTCTGCAAGACAATTTGCGTACCTCGTGGAGGATTTCTCGGATTGCTCACATCAAATGCGTGACCGGTTACGAGTAAACTCTCCAAACTATACTCCGCAAATACGACATCTTCCTTGACATTCTCTAAAATTAAGTTATCCAGATCATATTTTGCTTTCTTAGTCGTAGCCATCCATGGTTCAGGGTGGTCGAGATGTGCCGTGAGCGTTTTGCTCTCCGGTAAACTCCCCGCTTCAAACATAACTTTTGGCGTTTTCGACCAATCTTTTAGATCTTGAGCGCAGTATCGAAAGTAGGACGATAGTGGAACGTTCGATAACTTTTCAACTGGGTTCATGATGACTTTTAAAGACGCACGTTCGCCGAGAGAATCCTTGAGCACTTTTAAGACTGGTGCTATTCTTTGCGCTTCCTTTGAAAGCGGATCTAAAATGACTTCGATTTCAACCAAAGGGACGGTTGCGTTCTCGGTCGTATTCTTCACCGTAAACGCCGTGTAATTCGTCGAGAGAAACTCTAAAGACTCAACAACACCTCTGCTTGCAGCCATCTCAAATCTCTTTGCAATAAAATGCGATAAAGCGGCTACGCGTGCCGAGAGCACGCGAGGCGGCATCTTTGTCGTATGATCCTTTAGATCTACTTTAGAGTTCGCATCTTTTTCGACGATTCTTTTAGCATCGTTCGCGCGTTTCTCGAGGTCATCTTCGGTTAAAACGAGTAAATCGCTGGCATCGAATTCAGTTTTAAGCAAAACAGGGTCGAGCAAGCGTCCGTTGACGATAATAGCTCTTCTCGTACTCCCAAGATGTTTAACGTTGATTGTTCTTTGCAATTGCAATACAGCATCAATCACTTCATCGTTCGCGAGGAGCTGGTTAAACTCAACCCAATCGATTTCAGCGTCTAATGCAGCGTTTTTAATGAAATCGTCATTGACATCGCCTTCTTCAAGCATGTTTTGAATCAAAAATGGAACGTTTTCCCGTTTCTTTTTCAGTTGACTAGCAGCCGCTATCGCGCGAGCGCGTTTGGTCGGTTTTGATGAATCTGACATTTGCGGATTAATAAGAAAAAAACGAGTTTGCTTCGCCGCATTTGAAGACTCTCCTTCTTCTCCGTATGAAGCCAATACAAACTTCATAGCTTCAGAAAGCTGTTGCTTACCAAGTTCACAGTCGGGATTTGCGACGACCCAGATCGACACCGGTTTCACTTCGTCCTGCACACCGCTTTCGAGCCAAGGCTTAGAAACATAAAATAAATGAGGGATTTCTGCAAGAAATTTGGGCGGAAACTGCGATTCGTCTTGAATTTCCGGACGAAGTTTTTTTGCCCCACCTTTATTCACAAAAGTATACGCGTCCATATCATCTTTCAACTGTTTTGTATGAATCGCTTGCTGCAAAGTTTGCACCGCGCCGCCGATCAAATGACCCATTGCACGAGAAATAGAAGCTCCAATCGTCTTCATGGTCGTGTCCGCGTCGTGATATACACCGTTGATTAAGACTGAATTCGCTTTCAAACCTCGACTTTCGATTGCCGATTTAGCTTGAACTGCAAATTGGGAAACTTCTTTGTTCTCTTCCTTCTCATCCTCTTCAAATTTATCTAAGACATCGTTCATTTCCAATACTACTTTCTCCGTGACCTGTTTTCGCACATCGGCTGGCACATTTATGATATCCCACTTATCAGCTTTCAACGCTCGTTCGACTTCGAGAGA